>Ga0172366_10002105_pt1 | contig 15572 bp, 19 predicted proteins | sample LakKivSesite69cm_FD_114533 | JGI IMG/M metagenome (GOLD analysis project Ga0172366, IMG submission 114533) | Sediment microbial communities from Lake Kivu, Rwanda - Sediment site 69cm | ecosystem: Environmental > Aquatic > Freshwater > Lake > Sediment | place: Rwanda: Western Province, Lake... | reverse complement strand
TTCCTGCCATTTCCAGCATTTTATTGCTAAAATCAATGCCATAGCAACTGAATCCATTATATGAAAAAGACAATAGGTTGCGGCAATTTCCACAACCTATATCAAGAATCTTTCCCTGTTTCCAAGTTTCTGCATAATTTTTAAGTATCAAAGCGACTTTCTGCAGGGGTTTTTGTCTAGATAAATTCCAGTTTTGTGCAATTGTGTTCCAAATTCTTTGCTGTGCTTTCTGGGTTGTTAATTCCTTTGCCATTATTATATTCCCTGCACAAGAAATATTATTGTTGCACAGATTATTCCTACAAATATCATCCTAAAACCAGCCAAAACCAAATTCTCCTTATTAAGTTTACCAAACAAAGCTCCTATAAAGAATAATACCAAAAAGGCAAAGGCAATTGAGATGTAATAAGCTATTTTGAGATTTGCTATAACAAAAAAAGGTAGCATTATAAATAAAGCAACAAGTATTGAAGGCAAGCCATTAACCAAAGCAAGGAAGAACGTTGCAAATTTATGGGCTCTTGCTATAGGCGATCTTTTCAGGCTTATTGATATTTTTCTTTCGAGTATTTTTATCTTGCTTTTTCTCTCTGCACTCTCTGCCATATAGGCCCCTGATATTCCGGAAATAGTAGCAGCAATTGCTGCACCTATTATTGTTGTGATAATAATCTCACTTCCAAGATTTGAAAAGGAACTTGCAAGTAAGATACCCAATATCATTAGAACATTATCAAAAATATTCATTGTAAAATATCTTCTTGCGATTTCGTTTATTTCTGCTATTTTCCAGAAATTTTTCACATTTCTAAGAGTTTTTTTGTAGTCCATTTTATCTTTTTTAAAATTAAACAACTTTATACTATATTTTAGGATGTTGACTAAAACTCATTTAATTTTAGTTATATCCCTATATTTTAAAATAAGCGTATATATAAATATTGCTATAAAAAGAAATTTGATTTTTGTATTTTCTGCAAGGCAGCAGTTGAGATGGGTTTAAAAGATTTTTGAAAAGGTTTATTAAGTAATTCTACTTCTAAGTAGTTATTATGGAAAACTTAAAAGAAAATTGGAAACTGTATTTCAAAGGCCTTTCAGAAAGCCAGATAATGAAAAAGCAAGAGATAAAAAAAAGCTTCAAAGGCATTGACAAACTTTTGAGCACTGTTATTGAGATGAACGAAGATGAGTTTATTTGTATTCCAAAAGAGCAGATGATCCTGCCTGAAATGCATGACAGAGAAATCTCTCCTGGTTTATTCAAAAAGAGGTATAAAACAATTAATATACCCCTTCTAACAAAAGAGGAATGCCTTAAAAACCATATAATGCCTCAGCAGAAAATTCTTGAGATGTGCGAAGGATTTTATAGAAAAAAGCATAGGGATTTCTCAAGCAGGGGCATCAGCTGGACAGGCAGAACTGACAATAGAAAAAGAGTTGTATTGTTTTATGACTTGTTCCTTGGATGGAAGCTTTTTTCAGCAATGAAAAAACATAAAAGCAAAATAAAAATAAAGTACTACAGAACAAAGGCAATTGTTAGTGTCCCATCAAAATCCAATCCTTTTGAAATGCGGGATGTTGACTTAAACTCACTGCCTGTCACAAAAATAAACAATGAATACTGCGCAGAGTGGGTAAACCTATATGCAGGAAGCACATCACCAGGAGAGCCTTATAAGCCATTAACTCATAAATACCTTATAAAAGAGGTTATTTTCTCATCTGAGAAAATAGCCGCCTACCTCATAAGAGGGATTACAAAAACAGGGTTTAAAAAAGCAAGAGATAAGGGAAAAATATCAGAAGAAAAATATGAACTTGAGCAAATCCTTGCAAATCCATTTATGGCTCCGACAAAAAGCATGGTAAAAATCATAAATAGGCTTGACAATAATGTTCTGTGCTATTATGAAAAAACAAAAAGCAATAATGCAGTGGAAATGGGATGCAAGAAACTAAACCAAGCCCAAAAAACAAACTTAATATCATGGGCAATACCTCTTCTGGGACCGAAAAACAGCTTTATACACAATGAATCCTTTGATAGCAGTTTTATTGATTATGTAAGCAGTTATATGCTTCAAAAACCAGAATATAACCTAAAACAAATAAATTAATAAACTTCAAAAACATACATGCCTTGGGTGAGTTATAATGTTAGAAAAATACTCAAAAGAGAATATAGAAAAACTTCTAGCAAGCTTTCGTGGCGGGGTTATTATGGATGTAACTAATATAGAACAGGCACAAATAGCCCAAGAAGCAGGGGCTGTTGCAGTAATGGCATTATACAAGGTTCCAGCTGATATTCGAGCAGAAGGAGGAGTAGCAAGAACAGCTCCAGTAAAAACTATTGAAGATATAATGGATGATGAGGAAATAGAAATACCAGTCATGGCAAAGGTTAGAATTGGTCATTTTGTAGAAGCTCAAGTATTAGAAGCCCTTGGTGTTGATATGCTAGATGAATCAGAAGTATTAACACTAGCAGATAAAAAATACCATATAAACAAGAGGGAATTTAAAGCACCATTTGTCTGTGGAGCCCGTGACCTAGGAGAAGCATTGAGAAGAATTTATGAAGGGGCTATGATGGTGAGAACAAAGGGAGAGGCAGGAACAGGCGATGTAAACCAAGCAATAGAGCATATGAGACTAATAAGAGAAGAGCTAGCATACCTTATTGGCTTATATGAATACGGTAATTTCCTTGGTAAAAAAGGCATGAAAAATATGGAGGATGAGCTAAGAAAAAAGGCCCAGGAATGTAGGGTTCCATATGAGCTTGTGTATAAGGTTGCAAAAGAAAAAAAGCTTCCAGTATTAAACTTTGCAGCTGGTGGAATAGCAACACCTGCAGATGCAGCCTATATGATGAGGCTTGGAGCAGATGGTGTCTTTGTTGGCAGCGGAATATTTAAGTCAGATGATCCAGAACCAAGGGCTAAGGCAATAGTTATGGCTACCAAATATTGGAACAACCCTACTAAGCTTTTAGAGGCTTCCAAAGGTTTAGGCGAAGCAATGAAGGGCATTGCAACAAGCTATTTAGAGGAGAAAGATAAAACATAGTACAGGTAAACAATTTTATTTATTAAATTTAAAATAATTTAAAAAATTAAGAAAGAATGGCAAACTCTAGAACAATTGTTATAGAAGGAATAAAACCATATGGGTTGATTCTTGCAGAACAATTATCAAAAAGAAATGATGATGTTTATCTTCTTGATGAAGAAAAAAGCTTATGCCAGGAGGTTGTAGACAACTTAAGCTTAGATGCAATTGTTTTGAATGGCAGGGTAATTGATGGGATTCTTGATAAAGAGAATATAACTAAGTTTGATGTGTTTGTTGCAGCACATAATGATGATGATAAAAATTTCTCCTCTTGCTCATATATAAAGGACCATGGATATAAAGTAGACCAAATTCTAGCAATTGTTCAGAATGAAAAATTTGAGGAATATGTTGCTGAAAAGGGAATTTTAACAGTAAATCCTGAAAGGGCTACAGCCAAAAAACTGGTTAGGTATATGGCTGGTGACCCAAAACTAACAGAACGCATAACCGCAGCAGGTGAAACAGAGCTTATACCGATTGAGATTAAACCTGACTCTAGTTTAGAGGGTAAAAAAATATCCACTATGCCCTTTAAAATCCATAAGGATTATAATATTGTTGGGGTTTACAGAGAAAAAAACAAGGATAGAAAAATGATAATGGCAGACAAGAATTTTATTTTAGAAGCTGGTGATGTTTTACAATTGCATGTCTACTCAGAACACCATAAAAAATTATTAGGGTATATCAAGGGATAGACTTATAAAAAAGCAGAAATATAGAAAAAAACTATGCCTCCTCTTCTTCCTCAGGACTGTAATTAGGAACAGCTGCCTTGCTTATTATCATTACATCGCCAATTGACTTAACTAATTGATGCGGGACAATAACCCCTTTTGCAGAGCCAAGTATTTTGTTAAGGAAAGAGTTTTTTGTTGCCCTTACTCTCCAGCCAAACACCTTGTTGGCTGTCAAGATTGACTCCTCCACATCACCAAAATAATCCCCAGAATCAGTAAAAACCTTCATGTCATATGTTTCTGATATTTTTTTCATCTTTAGCATGATAACCCCTCCAGTATAATTATGCTATAATTAATATATACCAACTATTTAAAGCTTTCGAAACTTCGCAAGTTTTATAAAAAAGGGTTTTTATTCTATTATAAATGAGGTACAAAAACCTGAACATAATCGGAACATCGCACATTGCAAGGCAGAGCATTGAAAGCGTTAAAAATACAATTCTCAATGAAAATCCAGACATAATTGCATTAGAGCTTGACAAGAACAGGCTCTATGGGTTGATACATAATGAAAAGAGAAAACTAAGCATCAAAGACATTCCAAAAATAGGACTTAAGGGTTTCTTGTTTAGCTGGATTGGCTCAATTATACAAAAAAAATTAGGGGATTATGTTGGAGTTGCCCCTGGTTCTGAGATGAAAACAGCAGTAAAACTTGCAAAAAAACAAAAGGCAAAGATTGCACTTATAGACCAAAACATTGAAATAACATTAAAGCGCTTTTCAGGAGCATTAACATGGAAAGAGAGATGGAACTTGCTTGTTGATGTTTTTAAGGGGGCAGTATTGAGAAAAAATGAGCTTGGGGGTATTGGCATGAAAAAAATTGACCTTACTAAGGTTCCAACTAGGGAGATAGTCAGGAAACTAATAAAGAAAATGAGGCAGAGGTACCCAAACATATGCAGGGTTTTAATAGACGAGAGGAATATGGTAATGGCAAAAAACCTTACTGTGTTAATGAATGAAAATCCTGGGAAAAATATCCTGGCTGTTGTTGGTGCAGGGCATGAGGAAGAGATAATCGCGTTGATAAAGAAAGATTCTGGCAACAAAATAAGTTATAGCCTTAGTTTTAAAAATAGTATTTAAAAACAAAATACTTAAATATGCACATTATTATTTAACAATAAAATGAGTGATCTCATAGATAAAACAAAGAGGTATTTTAGTTTTAATTCAGAAGAGATAAAAGGGATTATTGGTTCTACATTGATTATTGCATTTATAATATCATTTAAGCTGTGGGGCCCTGGCAAGGATTTTAGTTTTGCATACGGCCTGAAAAACCTTTTTAACTCTGTTCTTATAGCTTTGTTGGCAATCCTTGTGCATATATCTGCCCAGAAAATATATGGGCTGCATCTTGGCTTTAAAGTCGAGTTCAGACCCTTTTGGCCAGGCCTTTTAATCGCCCTTGTGCTGTGCTTTGTTTCAAGAGGCTCTATATGGTTCCTTGTTCCAGGAGGCATTGTGCTTTATCATATGGCCCAGCATAGGCTTGGATTTTTCAGGTATGGGCTAAACTACTGGTCCCTGGGCATGATATCAGCAATCGGGCCGTTAGCTAATGTTATGCTTGCAGCATTATTTGCAGTAATTGCATATGGAGGGGTTATAATCCCTCCAATGACGCCTATAGCAACAACAACACTTATTGGAAGAGCTATAAGCCTTAATCTCTGGCTTGCAATCTTCACAATGCTTCCAATCCCGCCGTTGGATGGAAGCAATATATTCTTTGCAAGCAGATTGTTGTATGCATTTGCCTTCGGCTGCATTGTCGGCTATGCAATGCTTGTGCTGTTTTTAGGTTTTTACTCATTGATATTTGTTATTCTTATGGGCTGTATATTTTGGTTCCTAGCATATCAATTAATGGAGAGAGCAGGATGATAAAAACAAAAAAAGGCGTATTAGATATGGTAAGCATGTGGGTTGAATACCTTGCCTTGATTGTATTGTTTATTGGATTCTTTATTTCAATGTCAGCTGGCTCTGCTTTTTTAAGCTATTTAATTATATTTTTTTCAGGGCTTTTGACAGGAAGGATTCTTTTCCAGCACAGAAATGCCCTGCCATTCAAATACTATATTCTTATGCTTGTTTTCCTTATTGGGTATATCTTAGGAACATATGTTTCCTTTGGAAGCAGAAAGGTTATTGTGGTTGTTTTCATACTTTCAAATATTCTGAGCTATTACATACATGATAAGGGGTATATCAAAGCATAAAGTGCTATAATAAAAATGATTATATGTTATAATCTAAAATTACAAAAATCCTGCTTTTTAGCTTTAGCAATATTATTATGCACAACAAGTGCATCTGCTTATGTAGAGCCAGGAACAGGAGGAATGATAATTGGCTCTGTGTGGCCTTTTATTCTTGCCATTTTAGTTGCTATTGGCGGATTCTTCTTGAAATATTTCTTTAAACCAATCAAAAAAACATTATTAAAGCTATGGAAACTAACAAAAAAATCAAAAAAAGGAAATTAAATGCAGAAAAACTAACAATATTTATAATAATATGCATTGTCTTAGTATATTTTGTTGGCAATATTTTTTTTTTAAGAGAGGAAAAAATGGTTAAAGGCAGATATGATAAAATTCTTTTGATAGGCATTGATGGAATGGACCCAGAAGTAACTAATAAGTTAATGAGCGAGGGCATGCTTCCAAATTTTTTAAAGCTAAAAGAAACAGGAAGTTTTGCAAAACTAAAAACAGTGCTTCCTGCTGAAAGCCCTGTTGCATGGACAACTATTGCAACTGGAACTAATCCTGGAAAACACGGCTTGTTTGATTTCATTGCAAGAAACCCGGAAAATTATTTGCTGGAGATTGCTATTACAAAACAAAAATCAAGGTACAGCACTAAGTTTGAGCCCTCGATGAAAGGAACTCCTTTTTGGAGAATTACCTCTGATGCAAAAATCCCAACAACAGTTATCAGGTGGCCGGCAACTTTCCCCCCTGATAAAGTCAGCGGGGTAATGCTTTCTGGGGAGGGTGTTCCGGATATAAGGGGGTTCTCAAGCGGATATTTTATTTACACTTCTAAACATTCTGATAAAAATGAAGAAAAAACCATAGAAGTATCAATTGATAATGGAATAATTAATTCAAAAGTGTTTGGCCCTCTAGGAAATGATAAAAATCCTATTGAAAAGCCAATTCAAATAAAAAAAGGTACAAATAAAGCGGTTATTATTGTTGATGACAAGCAATACCCTATAGAGGTTAATGGGTGGAGTGACTGGATTAAGATAGATTTTAAGGTTGGTTTTATGAAAAAGGTTTCTGCCATTACAAAGGCTTATCTATTCAGCGTTGAGCCAGAATTCAATATGTATCTTGGCTCTATCCAGATAGACCCTAAAAATCCTGTTGTTGATTTCAGCTATCCAGGCAGATATTCAAAAGAACTGGCAGATGCAATAGGCTTATACAATACATTAGGCATGCCAGAAGACACAAATGCATTAAATGAAAATGCCATAACTGACAAGGTTTTTTTAGAGCAGGTTGCCCAGATTGAGGATGAAAAAAATAAGATGTTCTGGTATGAATTCAACAGGTTTGACAAAGGATTGCTTGCTTTTGTGTTTGACTCAGGAGACAGGCTACAGCATATGTATTGGGATGAAAAAAACCTGTTTAATGTTGAAGGAGGATTGTCAGTGAATAAAGAAGTTGAGAACTACTACATCAAAAAAGATGAGCTCTTGGGAGAGGTTCTCAATAAAATAGATAATCAAACTGCTTTAATGATATTTTCAGACCATGGGTTCACTAGTTTTGAAAGGGCTGTAAGCATTAATACGTGGCTTGTTGATAATGGGTTTATGACTTTAACAAATGATTATAATGAAGAAGATGAGGGAGCCCTCTTCAAGTTTGTTGACTGGAGCAAAACAAAGGCTTATTCAGCTGGCTTTGCAGGAATTTATATTAACCTTAAAGGAAGGGAAGGGCAAGGTATTGTAGAAGAGAGTGAAAAAGAGGGGACTGTTAATGATATCATCAAAAAACTAGAATATTTTAAAGACCCAAAAAATAATAAAAAAGTTATAACAAATGCATACAAAAGGGAAGAGATTTATCATGGGAATTATATTGGTAATGCTCCTGACATTGTTATTGGGTTTGAGCCAGGCTATAGGATGAGCTGGCAGAGTGCAATTGGAGGATTAACACAGGAAATATTCACGGATAATTTAAAAAAATGGGATGGAGACCATATAGTTGACCCATTGCATGTTCCTGGAGTTTTATTCACAAATTTTAAGGTTAATAATGAAAATCCCTGCCTGATGGATATTGCCCCAACAATCCTTGGCATACTAAAGATTAATGTTCCGGAAGAGATTGATGGAAAAAGCTTGGTATAGAGAAACAAAAAGATGATGAAATGGAGGAACAGGCACATTCATCCTTTGGTTTCATGATTCTGGATTCTCTAAATGTATTAAAGCAGTTCTTATTGCCTGCTTGATGTATTCTTTTCTTTTTAATCTGCCTTTTGTTAAATAGCCAATGACTCCGCCTGAGCGGCCAATCCTTTTATTTTTTGTTAATCCTGTCTTATAAATTGCCTCATCAATCTCAAGCCCCTCTGAAAATACAAGCTTTGTTACATTAGTTGGATATTCAAATGCAGACGAAATCCCAAGATGGTAATTTTTTCCATCATAAATCGCACATGCACAAACATTCATATATCCTGTTTTTGTATATGGAACTTTCATTAATCCGCTTTCAATGCCAAAGCTGTAATCAGAATCCTGAAAAGCATTTTTAGCCCTGCCCATAGCTCCCCTAAGTGTTTCATCAAGGGATTTGGGCTGCTTATAAACACCTGAAGGAATATCCAGGGCTAAAACCTCTGCCCCTGACAAAAAGCTGTAATCTCTGATAATTTCCTTCACAGCATCAACCTTTACCTGGTTTTTGGATCCAATAGTTATTCTCATATCAAACAGGAAAAAATTTGGTTTTTATAAATTTAATGTATAAAAACAAGCAACAAACTATTTAAAGCCAAAAGATTTCTTTGGGTTATGATAAAGGAATTTGAGCCAAGGTTATATCAGCAGACAATCTTTGCAACATGTGCTGAAAAAAATACATTGGTTGTGCTGCCAACAGGCATGGGCAAGACAAATATATTCCTTATGCTTGCTTCGCATAGATTAAAGCAGTATCCAAACTCAAAGATATTGTTTATAGGTCCAACAAGGCCATTGATAGACCAGTACAAAGAGGTTTTCAAAAAGCATTTTGAGATAGATGAAAGCAGGCTTGTCACATTTACAGGATTTGTAAAGCCAGAAAAAAGGGCAGAGCTCTGGAAAGATGCAAAGATAATTTTTTCAACACCACAGGGGTTGGAAAATGACATAATCTCAAGGAAAATAAATCTTGAGGAAGTTAGCTTATTGGGCTTTGATGAAGCGCATAAAGCAGTAAAGGACTACTCTTATGTGTGGATTGCAAAGCAGTACAACAAGTTAGCAAGGTTTCCGAGAATAATTGCATTAACCGCTAGCCCTGGCTCTGATGTTGAGCATATTTCAGAGGTCTGCAAAAACCTTTTCATAGAGGATATTGAGGTAAGGACTGAAAATGATTATGATGTAAAGCCATATATCCAGAGCATGGAGATTAAATGGGTTGAGGTTGAGCTGCCAGAAAGCTTTAGGCAGATTCAGAAATATCTTAAAGATTGTCTTAAATCAAAGCTTGATGAGCTAAAAAAATATGGCTATATGCCTAAAATAAATGAAAGCATGAGCAAAAAGGATTTATTGGGCTTGCAGGCAGCATTGTATTCTGAAATATCTCATGGGAACAAGGATTTTGGAATTTTGAAAACAATTTCATTATTAGCAGAGATAATGAAAGCAGGCCATGGTCTTGAGCTTTTGGAAAGCCAGGGAATAACCGCTTTATACAAATACCTTGATAAGCTCAACCAGGAAGCAAGAACAACAAAAGTAAAGGCAGTCAAAAACCTTGTAAGAGATATTAATTTCAAGTCTGCCTTTGTAAAAACAGAAACTCTTTTTAATGAAAAAATAGAGCATCCAAAATTAGATGAGCTAAAAAAAATCATAAAAGAAAGTATAACTGAAAACAAGGAAATAAAGATTATTGTCTTTAACCAGTACAGGGACAATGCACTAAAGATTGTTGAGGAACTGAATAAGATAGAGGGGATTAATTCAGAGCTCTTTGTCGGCCAGATGAAGAAGGGTGAAACAGGACTAAGCCAAAAAAAGCAGAAAGAGATTTTGGATAAATTCAGGGCAGGCAGTTTTAATGTTCTTGTTTCAACATCTATTGGAGAGGAAGGTCTTGATATTCCAAAGGTTGATCTTGTTATTTTTTACGAGCCAATCCCTAGTGCAATAAGGACAATCCAGAGAAAGGGAAGAACAGCAAGGCACAAAAAAGGAAAGGTTATTGTTCTGGTTGCAAGGAACACAAGGGATGTTGCATACAGATGGTCAGCTTTCCACAAGGAAAACAGGATGTATAAAACCCTTGAAACATTGAAGAGAAAAATAAGCTCTCCTTTAATTCAAAAAAAAGAGCAGACACTTGAGAGGTTTATACCAGAAGGGGACAAGGTAACGATATTTGCAGATGTAAGGGAAAAGGGCTCTGGTGTTATAAAAGAGCTTATTGAGCTTGGTGTAAATATAAAGCTGAAGATGCTTAAAATAGGCGATTATGTCTTAAGCGAGAGGGTTGCTGCTGAGACAAAAACAGTAAGGGATTTTGTTGACTCAATCATTGACAACAGATTATTGCAGCAGATAAAGGAATTAAAAGCTAATTTTGAGAGGCCTATTGTTATTGTTGAGGGCAGTGAAGACATTTATTCGATGAGAAAGGTGCACCCAAATGCAATCAGGGGCATGATTGCAACAATTGCTGTAAGCTATGGCATTCCAATAATTTATTCAAAAAACTACAAGGAAACTGCTTCTTATCTTCATATAATTGCAAAGCGAGAGCAAGAGGAAGGAAAGCATGACTTTAGTTTGCATGGAGAAAAAAAGCCATTAACATTAAAAGAGCAGCAGGAGTATGTTGTAAGCTCATTGCCGGGTGTAGGGCCTGCATTGGCAAGGCCCTTATTGAAAAAATTCAAGACAATCAAAAGAATAATTAACGCAAAGCAGGAAAGGCTTGAGAAAGTTGAGAAGATTGGCCCAAAAAAAGCAGCAGAAATAAAAAAGGTTAGTGAGAGCGAGTATGAATAATTAAAAATTCATGCTCTTCAGCCTGTTTATTCTTTCGGCCATTGGAGGGTGTGTTGAGAGAAGGTTTAAGAGTCCTCCCCTGAAAGGGTTTGAGATGAATATGGCTGATGTTGCCTGGCTTCCAAATCTCAACGGGTTTTTCTTAATGCCCTGCTCTAATTTTTGTAAAGCGTTTGCAAGCCCAAAGCTGTTATGCAGTGTTTTTGCAGCTGACTCATCTGCCAGGAATTCCCTTGACCTTGAGATTGCCAACTGCAGTAAGGTTGCTATAATAGGCGTTATGACTGCCAAAACCAATAGTTGAAGGATGTTTGAGCCATCTCTGTCTCTTCCAAAGCCGCCAAAAATTGCTCCAAAACGAGCCATCATAGCAACATATGAGATAACACCTGCAATTGTTGCTGCAACAGTCTGTATCAGAATATCCCTGTTCTTTATATGGCTTGCCTCATGTGCAATAACACCTTTAAGCTCGTCATCATTTAATAACTCTAAAATGCCTGAGGTGCATGCTATTGCTGCATTTTTTGGATTTCTGCCAGTTGCAAATGCATTTGGATTGTCTGTTGGCACTATATAAACCTTAGGCATTGGCAAATTTGCAAGCTGTACTACTTCTCTTACAATCCTATAAAGCCTTGGATCTTCTTTTTCTGTGGCTGGCTTTGCACGGTACATTCTCAAAATTATTTTATCAGAATACCAGTAAGAGACAAAGTTAATCAAGAGGGCAAAGATTAGGCCGATTATTATTCCTGAAGTGCCCCAGAAATGGCCTATCCAAAGCAATAAGGCTGTTAACAGGGCCAATAATACAACTGTTTTTAGCTGGTTTTTTATCACGATTATCAGGGAAAGTGATTTGTTTTGGGTATTTAAGCTTATCGGTTTTTCATCTATAGGTTTTGGCAGGCTTTTATATCACGGAAAGGAGAGGTTAGCAAATGGTGTTTGAAAGGTTTTAAGTTTTATTTTACGCCTTTCTTTTTCATATCTTTAAAAATTCCATACCTTTCATAATTTTTAATGTGTTAACTACACATAAATAATGCCTTTAGTATCCTTAATCATATCTTGACAGATTTCAAGAAGTTCTTCAACTTTCTTCACATCAATATCTATGATTGGAGTATATTGATATGTTTCACGCATTGGCATGATTTGCTTTTCCTCTTCTTTAGTACTAGACTTCATGGTTTCAATGTATCTTTTAAAGTCATCATCAATCTTTTTATCTTCAACTAAACTTTCAATTAAAGCTAAAGTGCATTCCTGATTTCTGGTTTCATAGCCAAATTTAGTGATAATAGCTAAGAAGCAGTGATACATAACATAAAAGCCCATATTTATTGTCCAATCATAAAATCCATGCTCTTTGTTCAACATAAAAACTTTAAGATTGTGTTCCGCTTTCGCAAGATAATCTTGTGCTAATTTCTCATCAGGTTTTATTTGGATTAAACCCCTATGCTTTTGACCTTTTTCTAACTCTCTCTTTGCCTTATTCAGACACCATTTTACCATATTCTTAGCTTTAGACATTCTTAAAAACCTCCGATGTTGTTGGTGCTTAAAAAGTTCAAGCTTTTTGAGCGTTTTTTAAAACCCCAACAAATAACTCAACTCCATGCACTACCACGCAATTCTTAACCATTTCAACCAAGGGCCTGTCTTTTTCCCTTAATTTTCTTTCAAATTCTTCTTTTGTTAAGTACATGGGATGTATCTTTAAGCGACTCTTTCTATTCATATCATTTATTTGGCTTTGCAATTTATTATAATCATCAGGATTTTTTAATATAAAACAAACATCTGCATCCCCTGCATTTTTTCCTTTTTTTAAGATAGAGCCAAATAAGAATAAAGCTTTTGTTTTTGGAATGAATAAACGCAAATCATATATCCAGCCCTTTATAAAGCTTGATAAATTGCTGTAATCCAAAAAAATCAGTTCTAGCAGTTTTATTATATAGCCATTCTTAAGGTTTAGCTTGTAAAAAATAGCATTGCCCATTTTTTCGCTTGTTAAAATATTTTTTTCTTTTAAGCTTCTTAATATTTTTAAGCTTCCGACATCACTAACCCCTATTTTGTCTTTAATATTGTAGGAGTTGTAATTAGTTAAAAAATCTGTGAAGATAATCTTCAAGGCCTTTTTTCCATTCTCACTTATTTCTGCCATTTCACTCTAACCTACAGTTAGAGTACTCTAACCTACAGTTATATATAAACCTTTTGTTTTTCCTCATCTGAGCTGGTTTTGTCTAATATAAGCGCATGATTTGTCCAGGAAATTTGAAAAAGCAACTCTGCAGCCACTGGCTGCAGTTTTCCAGATTCTCCAGACACTGTCTGGAGTTTTCTAGATTCTGCAGGCAGTGTCTGCAGTTTTTCACCATTAGATTCTCCAGCCGCTGGCTGGAGTTTTTGGTTATAGATGCCAGAATTGTTTTGCAATTCTGGACTTTCAAAAAGCTTTGCTTTTTGATAAGTTTCATAAAAGCGCTTCATGTTCCATAAGTTTTTGACGGAATAACCTTTAGCTTTAGGATATTTTAATCTTAAGTCTCTTGATAATTGTTCTACAACAGATTTTCCATAAGAAGAGTTTTTGCTTAGTTCCATTCCTATGCTCCAATAAGCATGTAAAAGTGCTTTGTTTATAGCAGTGAAAGCTCTTAGAAAACATTTGTTAATAAAAATATGCCAGAAAAATCTGAAGATTTTTCAGAATATTTAGAAGATGTTTGATATATCTTGCTAAAAGCTTGGCAGGTATCTGATAGATATTGCTAGAAGGATTTGGTAGGTGTTTATGTCGTGAAAAGGGCGGGTTAGCAAAAGGAGTTGGAGAAATTAGTGGTCTAATAGATAAAATAGAAAAATTTGAAGCATACATTAGGAATTCTAATTTCTTTGAAGATAAATATAAAGAAGCAATAGTTGATACTGTAGAATATATTAAAAAATATCTACTTGAAGTTTTGTTTAATCGAGAGTTTGTTAAATAGCAATAATCCAAGATTGATTAGCTATTATACTGCTTATTGAGGTAAGTATTTATTCCCTCAATCTGCCTTAATTTTGTTTTCTTCAATAAGAAATTCCTGAAGCTGTTGTCAACTCTTAGGCCAAGTCTTTGCAGGCTGGAGTTCAGCTTTGCATATAGCTGCTTTCCTTTCTTGTCAAGGTCAGTTAGAATTATAACATCCTTGTGCTCTTTTGAGATATTTTCAGCTATCTTGAACAATGGCTCTTTGTTTAAGGTAATTATTTTTTTAATATTAAGCTGCTCTAGTGCTTTTTTGTCTTTTTCTCCCTCTACAATAATCAACTTGTTGCTTTCCCTTAGTTTTTCTATAAAACTATTTAATTCTTCGCTATACTTATTCATCAGGTTTTTGATAATTCCTTTTTTTAAATAATTTTTGTATAAAGAATAAAAAGGCTGTTTCTTATAAAAAACGTAATTTTTAAATATAAGGTCTTACATTTAATGTATTATAGCGCTATGAAAACCAAAGAAGACAGCATGAAGAGTAGGCAGAACCATGTTTCCTTCTACTCTAAACTGTCTGAGGATGAAAAAAAGCTGTTCAGAAAATCAGCTAATCTAATTCTGCCTGAAAAAAGGATACTTACATTTAATGATTTAATACAATTTGAGAAAGCAAAAGAATTGCTTTTGCCTATTAAAAAGAAATATAAAATAAATTTAAATGAGTTGTTAGCAATAATCAAAGAGCAGGTATTTTTCCCTGTTTCAGTTCTAAACAAGAAATTAACTATTTTAGAATCAGTTGTAAAATATCTAAAAGAAGAAAAAGAATTTTCTTTAAGAAAAATTTCTGAAGTTATTGGAAGGGATGAAAGAAATATATGGCATATCTATAACAGAACAAAGAAAAAATATCCTAAAGGATTTGTTATTAATAAAACAGGGTTCTGGGTTCCTGTTAATATTTTCTCTAATACTAAGTTATCTGCCTTAGAGGCAATTGTCTCGTACCTCAAGGAAGAATTTTCTCTAACTTATCATGAAATTGCCCTCATGCTGAAGAGGGATGAGAGAACAATCTGGACTGTTTATCAAAGAGCTAGAAAAAAGAATGTCAAACCAAAATAAATTAAGGAACCTTGAAAATAAGAGGATTGAACTAGTTAGAAAGATCCAGCTCTGCGAGCATTACAAAAAAGAAATAGCCAGATTTGTCCAGGAATTAAATAATCAGTATAATCAGGGATTAATCAGTTACGAGGAATATTATTATAAATTAAGTAGGGCATTAGAGCAAAAGACACCAGAGCAGTGGATTAAAGAATATGATAGCTCTATATGGTATTATAAGCATAATTTAGATAGTTGTGAAAGAGAAATTAAAAAGCAGGAGAACAAGGCAAAGATTGCTCCTGTTGTA
>Ga0172366_10002104_pt1 | contig 15572 bp, 17 predicted proteins | sample LakKivSesite69cm_FD_114533 | JGI IMG/M metagenome (GOLD analysis project Ga0172366, IMG submission 114533) | Sediment microbial communities from Lake Kivu, Rwanda - Sediment site 69cm | ecosystem: Environmental > Aquatic > Freshwater > Lake > Sediment | place: Rwanda: Western Province, Lake... | reverse complement strand
GTCAAGAGCCGCCACAATGGATTTGAGCACGTTTGCGCATTCCTCGTTCATTTTCGGGGGAACACTCTTCTCTTCGGACATAAACGGTCACTCGCACTCAATAAATTTTATTATATTTGGCTTAAGGTTATCGTACAATTTGCCTAATTTAATAGTTTTACCACGGTTTTACTGATACATTATAATTTGTTTAACTACTTATAATTTATTAATCCATTCACTAATTGTTGAACGGAGTCCTTTTGACTTAGCTGAGTTCAAATGAACACGTAGTCTTTATGAATATTTTATATTTAAGTCAAATTCTAGAAAAAAAATGCTTTTTTAATATATCTTGACGCGGTCGTACAATTACATGGCTTAATGGTTTAACTACGGTTTTGCCAATGATTCCTTTCACTTTACCAATTATCTTTATCATTTGATTTAATATCTTGGCACACTATTAGGAAGTAGATTAGATTCGAGAACGCTCAGCCACCAACAATATCATACTGGGTGTGAGAGGAGCAGACAAAAATAAGAAGCCTTCATTTGAAAGATATTTTTCAAAAATCTCTTGTGTATTCGCACCCTTCCTGTTCCAAAATGTAAATAGATAGAGATTTGCATTCGGATGATCCTTTGTTGCTTTTTCAAGATAGTTAAGGTTCCCATCTGAAGCTGCTCTTAATTCAACGCCTATTTCATTATCGACAATAATATCGCATCCTTTGGCTACCTTCCCCTTAAGATCCGTCCTAAAGCCTTCATCTTCTAAGGCCTCAATCAGCTCCCATTGCAACCAATTTTCAAGCCCTCCTGAAGGCCTCCCCTCAGAAAGAAGAAAGACATTATTCCTCTTCGAAAACTTCTTAATAGCTATTTCAAACAATTTATTCATTGTCAACATATGACAAACTCATAAGTTTATCATTTAAAAAGGTTCTGTTACCTCTCCGTCGTATTAATTTCCTTGTTTACTTTTGTGGGATGGAAAGAATCCTCAGATGAAGGGTTAGGCGGAAAGACTCCAGCTGAAGCTTGCGGAGTCAAGGTTGAGGGAAGAAGCAGGTGGCTTACTTTGATACAGAACGCAAGCCATGACCAGACAGCTAACAGAGTCAGGAACTTGCTTGACTGGCATCATATTTTTTTCACGCAAGCTCTGCCTTGCCCCAGCGTCCAAATGACGCGGCTTCCTTTAGTGAGTTTCAGCTCTTCCCTAATCCTGTATGGAATGGTGATTCTTCCGTCTTCACCGACTACTACGATATCGATAATCTCGTCATCAGTCATCGCTCATCCATCATGTTTGTAGCGGAAAACAGATTTATTCAGTTCCCTAAACTAACTAAATAAACTAAGTTTACTAAGTTTTTTAAGTACGTGAATATATAGTATACGGCATGGATTCAGTCAAAATCTACATCCTCGTGATGGCAGTCGTCATTATCTGCGCAGTTGCCTTTCTTGTATATGCGCAAGCAACCAGCCTAGAGGAAACATTCATCGAGAAGCAAACCAGACTACACGAACAAGACCCTATCACTTACCCCACAATCCCACAAAAGGGCTGGCTAACCTTCACAACCCTATTCATCGTAGCCTTCTCTTCCATACTGTTACCGCCAGTAATTTACTGCCTAAATGAACAAACCAACAATGAAGAACGGGACCTCAACACGAATTGCCAGCAAAATATTGTAGTATATAGTTTAGCCGTTTTTGATGAATAATTGTTTAGCTATTTTTTGGTTCGTAATAAATCTAAAGTGCGTAATATTGATGGGTGTTTATCTAAAGATTTATGAAATATCTTTTTATTGCTTTCAATAAGGTCTCGTCTAAAAATCCTCTTTTCATAGAAAATATCGATAGCCATTTTTTCTTCGGATGTTAATGTTTTTAATATCTTTTTACTGAGATTCTTAACATTTTTTCGTATTAGGTCATAATCATAGTCATTTCTTTGATGTAATAAATTCCTTAATCCTGAGTCTATCGGAATGGAATCAATAATTAACTCTGAATCAACTTCATACAACTTATGCTTTACGTGACCTTGTTCATCTATGCTACGCATCAGGCTGTCTATAATTGCACATTTCCTGAACATCTCAAAGTCTAGGTCCTGTTTAGATATTATATACATATCAAAAAGGTCTCTTGAGCTACTTCTGTATAACATTGTGCACCATTTATTTGAAAAAATCTCCATCGGTCTAGGGGTCTTAATTAGAAAACGTTGCCCGTTCCCAATGTGTTTAAAATTTCTAATGGAGTCTCTAGTTAGAACTGGAAATCTCCTCATATATCCTATTTCAATATTAAAACTATCAGGAAGACCAATGCTATTTGTATACCTAACGATAAATCTGCACAAAGGATAAGAGGACTGTATTGCCAAATCCTTTTCCTCATATCTTTGGGCGTAGAGAACCTCCTTTATACTTTTGTCAATTTCTTCCCTAACTATTCCCCAGTCTTCGGCACCAAAATGCCTGTAATTAAAATCTACGTCGATAGAGAGTCGTGGAATATTATCAGAATAGACAAAAGTGAGTGCTGTTCCGCCATACAAACACAAATGTCTTCTGAGAAAAGGAATATTTGATACATCCTGAAGAAAGTCGGATATTCTGCACACTTTTTCCACTTGTCTAGCATCAAATGTGTATTTTGTTGAAATACTCTCAAAATCGTATTTCCTTTCCAAATCTATATTCCCCTTAGGTAATCCTCAAAACCTAATGGAACATAAATTCTCCAACGTGCATTGAGAAGACTGTTTCTTCTTCGTATTAAATATTGAGATTGTCCCATTATTTTGGATTCAAGATTTCTAAGAATCTTCTCTGGAAGATGATTAAAGAATATAGAATGAGATTTTAATAACTCTAAGACATATCCTACCCGCCTAATAAGAATCTGGCTTCCTTGGGCAACTGTAATATTAACAATTTTGTCAAAATTTAATCCACTGAGATTTTGTAAGCTCTTTAAACATTCTTCCCATCCGCCAGCGTAAGATATTCTACTTAAACAATCGACAAATGTTCGTTCTTTGCTGGAAACTTTAATTTTCTGATTCCTGTAAATATGTTCTTCAACCCAATCATTAATGTTCTCGACAAAAATTGGTCTGAAGCTTATTTGTGAAAAACTAAATTTGTCAAATCGATCTTTAGATCGCACGCAAATATATGCTTCACGATATGATGAATAAGCACATCCATAAAACTCAAGAGCAGTATGAAACCCTAGGAAGTAATTTGACTTAATTTTTGAAGCTACTAGGAATTTGTCTACATTTGTCTTAATATCCGATGAAGAGGTAACTTCATAAAGGCCCCTTCTAATCCTTTTAATCAATCCTCGCTTTAGCATTTTGTCAATATATCTATCATAGATGTGCGAACTACTGAGATGACGATCAGACAATCGGTTGACAGTATTGGCAATATCGCTAAAACTCACAATTCTTCTATCAAGTAATTCTAAATACAGACGTTCTATATTCGACATTTCTTTCACATTTTTCAAATTATACCCTCAAAATGGGGCAATAACATTAAAAATGTTATATGTACTCGGTTTATAAAATTTAATACTATACCCCTTTTTAAGGGGTATGATATTAAAAAACAGTAAGAAAACTTATTATAATAAGTTTTCTTGTTCTGAACCGTTAATCCTTTTTTGCGAGCTGAGAATTGGTTTAATAATTATTTTTCCACTCTTTTTTGTTGTCCTAAGAACAGGTTTTAGAGTATAATAGAAACTGTAAATATACCCTCCCAGAAGATGGATGTTATCATCTCTTAGCCAGTCCACTTTACCTTTGGCGTTAAATTCTTTGATGGCCTCAACAAAATCCGTTTTTTCTTTAATTTTTCTTATAAACACTGAAGCTTCTTTCAAATGTAACTTTTTTGGTCCTTTCTCCGAAATTTCCCAATACTTAAGATCAGCGACAAACCCTGTAGGTCGCTTGATGGTTGCTGTGTATGCATTGAAGTCATTTTCTATTAAAACCTCAAAAAAGGCTTTTGAAATTCTCGGCCAATAAGGGATTATTTCTGTCCAGTTAGGTAATGGAACATTTTTAACTATCCCAAACTTAGTCGATACATTAATTTTTGACATTTTTACTACTCCTTGCCATCGTCTGCTAGGTAAGTTAGGTTATTATTACTTACTACATGAGCTCTTTTTACACAATGGCTTGAGAGATGTTATGTTATTCTCTATGGGACTTATCATGATACTTAAAATACCGAAAAGATGAACAAGCGCAGGATAGAAGCCATAACGAAGCCTGAGCCATAGACCGAGAAGTAATGTGCTTTAAAGAGTATTTGATCGAGGGTTGGAGGGTGGGACACCGACACAGCCATCCGACAAAAAGTAACAGCCCATGAAACCCGACAAAGAAGTAACAGAACCTTATGAACTATAACTTTAGGATTTTTCAAAAAGGATATGCTCGTTGAAAAGAAAACGGTTTCAAGGACAGTTCAGCCTTAAATAGATAAAACTCCGATTTTTACTGGGGTTCCTTTGGGAAAGATTGTATTATGTCCATACTGCAATCGAATGGTAGAGGGTAAGAAGACTTTTCACGGAGTTGCCTTTTTTCTTATTTCGTTTTTTGTTTGGTTGCCCGGAGTCATTGTAGGCTTTTCATTGAGTGCTCTTTTTGGATTAGCTTATATTGGGGGATACGCAGGACATGAAGGGGAAATTATTTTTCTCTTATGGCTTCTTTGGATGTTATTGCCCATTTTTTACGTTTTATATCACGTTTTTGGTAAAACTCCACGTTGCCCGATTTGTAACGCAAAATTAGGCAAAAAAGAAACTGCTTCTCCTTCGTTACCCTTACCTCCTCCGCCACCACTCTCACAGACTATACCGCCCCCACCGCCTCCGCCGCCACCAGAGATTAGGATGGAATTAGAAACCAGTCCAAAAGTCCAACCCATTGCAACGTATAAATGCCCCAAATGTGGCGGATTGTTGAATGCCACAAAAGATAAGAATGCTTGGTGGTGCGGTAACTGCAATAACTGGGTTCAGATTACATTTTATAATACCAATTTAGCCTCGCCTATCGTAAGCCCAGTAGAATCAAAGATTCAAATCCAATCAGTGGTAGAGAAATCGAATCAAGTCGGTATTAGAGATGTTAAAGAAACTCAATCAAGCCCGATGCAAACTCTGTTCAATGATTACATAGAATTGAATGGTAAAGAGTACGACTGCTATTCGCTGGATATTAACAAAGAAAAAAAGGCTACATTCGAAATAGATGCTGTAAACGGAGAGGACGTAAACTTCTATATTCTGAGCCCAGAAAAATTCTCAAGATGGAAAACGGGAGAATCAAAAGTCAGCGCCTATGTCTCCAAACCTAGAATCAAACGTGAAGTTATCGAATGGATTCCACCCAATTCAGGCGAACACTGCGTTCTCTTCGATAACACTTACTCTTCAGTCAAAAAGAAATGCAAAGTCAAAATAACTCTAGAATCTATTAGAAAATAAGTCAATTACGGCTCGTCTAAGACCGTTCCAACAACCTACATCTGTTTACATTCAGCTTTTTCATTCATAAACGGTCTTTTTTGTTATTTTCTCCTTTTTTTCCAATACTCTGATACTTTTTACACCAAATAGATCTAACTGTTTGAGACATTTTTCCAGATTGTCCCACTCTTGGATCCAAACCTGAATTTTTCCAGTTGGATGAACTTGGATTGAGGCATACGGCAACTTGATTTGAATGCTAGCTTCTGTATCTTGACCACCCTTATCGGGTCTTCCGCCCCCTAGATAAGTCTTGAATTTTTCCTTTGCTCTATACCATACTTCTTCAAAGTCATAGCTGCCTTGGTAGTTAATCTCGAAAACTTCTAGAAACCTTAACGATGGGTTTCATTTTACTATGGTTGAACCTAGAACGACCCGAGCGGAAAGTTCTCGTTTTGAACTAGGTTTCAACCGTTTTTCCGCCACCTAGTGACTAACGAAATAACCCTAGGGTTCCCTCGAATATAAAGGTAATCAAAGGAAGTTAAAGTATGACCACAGTTTGGCTACCTAAAGACTTGAAAGAATTAGTTGATAAAGTACAATCAGATCGAAGAGATCCCACTCGTAGTGACACGGTCAGATGGTTAATTCTCAGAGCTTTAGCAGACCTGAACTTTTTACCGCAAGAAACTAAAAAAGCCCTAGGCATTCTCGAAAAAGAGGCAGTCAAACAATGACAGAAAAACCTCAAGGCTGCCTTTGCAAAAAGATGAATGAGACACGAAAGCCAAAAGCCATACAGAAAAGACTCGACAGTATTACTGGGGTATATCCCGTTCACACTCAAGGTTTAGGCATTTGGAAAAATCTACGTGCGCCAATGACTACAAGGGTTGACATGAAAACCAGAATGAAGAAATGGTTCAGGGAAAACTACGGGCCTGAAGTTGTTAGCCGATGGAGTGAGAGTTTCTAGGATTTTCTAGCGTTGAATGAGGTTGTGTCTTTGAGGAGGAAGCAGTAATGGAGGATGCTAGGGACTACTCGTTTTTGACTTTGTTCAAGGACTACTTTAGATATAGCACAGATGCGCCCATTGAGTTTGCAGATATACTTGGAGTGCAGATTCTGGGTCATGCGATGGGCTACGACAGCATAAACATGATTCAGCCTAAGGCTGTTCATCACAACATGTATACGCTGCTGATTGGGAAGTCCACGTTGAGCAGGAAGACTACGTCCCAAGATTTGGCTAAGACGGTGTACGAGAAGTTTGGAAAGAATGCGGCGGACGAGAGCAGCCCTGAGAGGTTCGTAACAGACTTGGCTGAGAGGCCTGAGACATTCTGGTTCATGGGCGAATTCAGCATGCTGTTGAAGGGCATAAAGAGTGGAGGATACATGGCTAGCTATGCTGAGGTGCTTAACCACATTCACGGATGCCCTGATAGGTACCGAAGGAAGCTTCAGCCTAAGAAGGGTGAGCCTTTCGAGTTCTACGTTGAGAAGCCATATCTAAGTGTGAATTCAACAATCACTCCCGAGGTGCTGTACGATGCTTTGACTGTGGAGATTGCGAATGGTGGGTTGCTGGCTAGGTATCTGATGAGGATTGGGACTCCGAATGTTAGACCGAGGGATAGGCTGAGGAAGAGGACTATTGGACTGATGAGGGACTGCCAGAACATGCTTGAGGCTTTGGGGCAGATGGACAGGAGGATCAAGTTTGTGTTTGACGAGGAGGCTATGAGAAGGTTCAATGAGATTGAGATGGAGAGTTACCAGAGGGAGTCGGTGGATCCGTATGTGGGAAGAGACCAGAACTATGTGGTGGCTGTGGCGGACATACTGCTGGTGAGTGATGCCATTGGGTATGCGATAGCCAACAGGAGGAATCTGTTTGACATCAAGTCTTTAGTGGAATTAGTAGAATTAATACCATTAGTAAAATTAGTAGAGGAAGACGAAAACGGCAAGCTTGTTGATATTTCTATTAATTCTACTAATAATACTAATAGTATTAACCACACTAAGTGGACTAAAGACTCGGAAGGACTTATGCTCACGGTGCCAGTTGAGTACGTGAATAGGGCCTACGAAATTATAAAGCCATGTCTAGATAGCGCAGAAGAAGTCATCAAACACGTGGAGCTGGACAAGCCTCTTGCCAGAGTGAGAGATGTCATTAGATCTGCTGGAGAGATAGGGTACAGTGATGCACTTAGGAATTCTAACATGAGAGTGAGAGTTTTTCAAGAGTGCTACGAGACGCTGATTGATAGGAAAGAGGTTGTTCACGTCAAACCTAAGATGGATGGACTTACTCCTATAACCAAAACTTCGTTCAAGTGGATTGGGAAGTGATTCGTCTGGAGCATGGGAAGGCACAATATCTTAAGAGAATTGAGAGGATCCCTGAGGTAGAAGTCGTTGTCACGATGGATCTTCTCAGGGAGTACGCCTCCAAACACTACAATCCGAATTGGATGAGATATCCCAGACAGCATAGGGTTCCACCTCACGTTATGCATTGTAAATTATGTAATAGGCCGTTTAAGGTAGACGAAAAGATACTGAAGATTGTTTATTCAAAGGTAAATGAGGGGCACTATCACAAGCCTTGCTGGGACAGATACAAGCGTAGGCTAAGAGTTGAAGTGGAGGTTCTAACCCTCGATGGACCTGCTATGGATTCTATCAAACTGTTAGACTTGTATGGCTGGAATAAGGATAGGATTTTATCTCACCTTCAAAGCAGCTTCGGTGTAGGCGCCGATGTAGCATCTACGCTTATGGAAAGGTATTATGCCCTCCGACTCCATGTGGGACATAACACGGACGAGGAGCATACAAAATAAATATATAAAGTCCACTGTTTTTCTGCTGTCAGTCTAGACTCCACTTTTGCTATTAATTAGTATAAATATATTCATTAATATCATGTGCCGATATGAGGAGTAAAACGTTATTCAATCGGTTTAGGGCCTAGCTAGATAGTCTAAAAATCACTGTTTTTGGGTGTTTACTACAGTGTTCATGGGATTTTACAGAAACAGTGTCAAAATAGACAACGGTGTTGTATGGACTTTTTAGGCCTTAATCTCCTTGATGTTGGATAGCCAGTCTCCCTTGTAGTAGTGGCTTATAGTTTGGACGTTCTCTATGCCTCGGGTCTTTGCGACGGCTGTAGCGTTTCGTATCATTCTGACGAAGTAGCTTAGGGATTGGCTTCTGAACCAGTGGTTCCACTTGCCGATTAGAACCTCATCCATGTACCCTCCGCTGCAATGGAAGACTATCTGCCATGCCCTAGAAGCCTTGAAGTGGAATAGTCTATCATTCTTGCGCAAACACGCTAAGTATTCCTCAATGATTTCGGTGAATGGGGCAAGCATCCCTTCTCTGGGAAGGGGTATGTCAATCATCGGATGAGGCTTGGCTTGGACAGTAATTTTCTGGGTTTCCCACTGTTCTGTTACAGGATTCCACTTCGGTCTAACCTTAACGTGAGTCTTCCTCCTCTTTGAAACCCAGAAGCTAGATAGAATGAGGATTTTCTTGTCAGCCACTGCCTCGTACTCGGGCATGTCCTTCATCTCCTTGAATTGAGACTTGGTTAGAATTAATACTTCGTTAATACGGCCCGAAGTTATAAACAGCAGGGACATAAGTGCACGGTCTCTCTTGTGATATTTCTCAATATCCTCAGGATCTTTGAACCATCCCCCCTTGTAGTCCCACTGGTTGGTTTTTATGAGAGTTAAGATCTCTTCAGGGGTGTTGAATTCGTGACAATCCTTGTTGATTGTCCTTCTGGGGTTCTTGGGATGAAGCCAAGGACATGGAATGCCTTTTTTATGTGCCATTTTAATACCACTTTTTCCCCTGTCACTTACCCGAAATGAGTTGTAAATAGAGTTTTGAGTTCTTCAGCACCTTCAACAGTGATAAATGTTGATAGTAGTCTTTGACCAAGTGATAGGCGCCTAGTTCATCTTTTGCGACTACATCAATATTCAAAAGTATTTCAAGTCTATTATTTAGTCCTCTTTCATCTAGTCCATTTCTGCAGAAAAGACTTGGTGTCTTATCAAATTCCTCAAACAAGTCTTTCTCAGTCATTGGCGTCTTCTCCAATAACTTGACTATCTTTAGGTACAACCAACCTTTATTGCCCATTTTTCCCATCACCAAACTGTAATGATGGCTGAGTGGCTCCAAACTCAATTAAAAATTAGTCCCAAACCCAAATAACTGTTTACGTTTTTTGTTCTTACCTATATGTTTGCTCGTACGTGTGCGTACTCAGTGGGTAGGTGTATAGTGTAGGTGTGTGTATCACACAAAACAGATCGGTTGTGAATCTATCTAGCTAGTTTTTTATTCTTTATAATATTTTGTATATTCAATCATGATGGTTTCATAGTCCCTTTTTGCTGCATCTCTTATTTTTGGCAATAATTCATCTATTCTTACTTTATTTGTAACAAACCCAGTTTTATTACGAGTAAGAACATAATATTCTTCCAAATATTTTCTCAATTCCTCCTCTGCTAATATTAAATACTTGAATTGAATCTGCTTCATCGTGTTATTTACTTGGGTACCATCAAGTTGATGTTCGTTTATATTGGGCATAAAATCTTCGATTAATTTTAACGGCACGTATATTGAATTTAATTGTTCATTTAGACGTGTATGAACATCTTTATCTTTTTGTAGCTGAACATTTGAAAGTAACGCTAAAACCGCAATAAGGGCTATAAGAATTTGAATAAGTGTTTGGACCATATCTGAATAAGTAATATATCCTTTCAAATAGACAAAGGCAATTGCAGCTAAAAATAAAACAAAGACAAAGACTATATTTCTAATACTAACCGTCTTTTTTGTACCTTGTTCTTTCTTCTTTCCTTCCATTTTTTGACAAGAATCAACTTTCTCTTTCAAATATTCAACCATTGCTAGTACGATTGCGCCAACAACTGCAAAGAAGAGTATGGCTGAGGCAGCATATGTTGCTAGGATGATGCCTCCACCTGCTACAAGGAATGTAGAAAAAAGGCTTCCTGCCAAGGCACCTAGAGTAGATGCAACAAACAATTCCAACGTTTTTTCAGTAATATTGAGAAGGATTTTCATAAGAGACACACATTATATTATGTCTTCAAATAATATAACTTCATATGTGATTGATTAAAGGGAGGGGGAGGAGATTAAATTTTAATCTTTTTCTTCTTTCTTCTGTTACGTTTTGTCTTATCGTGTTCTCTACTCTGCTGTTCTGTTCTGTGTGCTCTCTACACACTACTCTACTCTCCGACGACAAACAAAAACAATATATTTGGTGCGGGAATAGAAACATCAAGTCATAAGCTAACTATCTTTTATCGAACATCAGCTATATCTCAAGTTTGAGTACGCAATAATATATATACTATATTCAATATTCCATTCAGAGGGGATCACGTTATGAAACGAGAGGAAATACATGCAGTTCATGAAGAAAATATCGATGAGTTCTTACGCAGCATAGGATTATTTGAAGCAATAGAGAAAAAAGAACTAAGTTGTTTTTGTTGTAATAAGAAAATTGGAAAAGATGATTTTGGTTGTGTTTTTTCATATGAGAATAAAATCAGAGTGTGTTGCGATGAGATTGAATGCCTTCAAAAGGTTTTGAAGATAAAGAAACAAGGGCTTCTAAAAACAAAGGAGGTATAAATAAATGAATCTTGCTGACCTCGTTAAGTTGATAATGGATAATTGGCAGAATCTTGGAATTATTATTCTTATAATATTATTTTTTTGGGCACTCTTTTTTCCTGAGAAAGTAGATAAATGGAAGGCATTACTAGCTGGCTTTTTCTCTTTTTTAGGGTCGAGAGTTAGACAGGCGCGCATCGCTAGCGATATTCAAAGCAATATCAATGAGGCTAGGAAGAAAATGAACAATGAAGCTGAAATACTTCCGAAGGAAATGAAGATACGCTGGTCAAAAGAAACAACACCTGAAGCTATTATTGAAGAGGATCTTGTTATCATAAAAATGAAAAAATTTGAGAGTCAAGCACGAAATTTTGCATATGCAACTTTTCTTTATGCCGATAGATGTGTAATCCCTGAAGCTAGAAGATATGTTAATGCTGATATTGACCGCTCGATTGTATTTACTGTTTCTAGAAAAATTCTTGAAATAGCGGGAAGGGCGGGAGCACAACACTATTTTAACAAGGAGATATTTGATCCAGAAGTCAGTAGAAAATCTTCTTTAGGGGAATGTTATAAAAAAATGGAAAATCTTGTTATGCGTGGACTATTTACATTAGTCTTTATACATGAATTACAGATTCTAGGAGAAATAATGCAACAAAGGGTTGCTGCAAGCGATGTTCTTGAAGAAACAGCGGAATTCTTGGAAACACTTAACGGAATAGCAATTAAGGAGCCACGAGTTGAAGCAGAAAAAGGACTAGAATTTTTGGGTAATAAAATACGAGTTGGTCTAGTATTAATAGCATTGCCAGGAAAGACATTTCTCGATTATGTTCCCGCTGTTAGTATCCTCATGCAAAGAAAATCTAATTCAATTTACTTATTGGCAATTGGAGAGGAAAATATTAGTATCGCAAGAACTGTCAAAGCGCACTTTAAAGATGTTCAGTTGATCAGTTTAGAATTTGAAAAAAGATTTACCGTTCAGTCTCAAGATATGAAAAAATCAAGAGACGCAGTTTGCATCCTATTCCGACTCAAATAAGATGTCAAAATAGATAGAATATTCCTAAAAATTTAGATAGCCAGCTACTAACAAATAGCAGTTCTTGGTGTCCACCTTTCCCGTTCTCCACGTAGAAACCTAGCAAACAACAACGCTTCTTCGTAAATCAAGGTTTCAAGAGTCTGTCTTCTGCATACTCTAATTCTATGGATTTCAATTTAAGATTCAAAGAATTTATTCAATTCTTTCAATAATTTCTAGTGAGTTAATCATTTATCTTTTTTTTTAGTTTCTATATAGGTTGCCATGTACTTTTGACGGGAAGGATTGAAAGGTTCCCAAGAATATTAGAAAGATATTTCTGCATAAAGGTTCAAGAGTATTATTACAAGAACTGAAGGGAACAGAGTAGATATGTCTCTTAACTTGGATGATGTTGAGGTTAATATTGAATGTCCGAAATGTAGTTTTTCAAATAGAGTCCGCCTCAGACAAGTCCGCTTAGGCGAAACAATAGTATGTTCGGGGTGTCACGAAAACATAAAGCTCATAGACAAAGATGCGAGCGCAGATCGCGCAGTGAGAAGAATTGAGAAGTCTTTTGAAAACTTGGAAAGAATTATAGGTCGAATAAATAGGCGTTAATCATGTATAGTCAACGGCTCAGATATCAGATGCAAGTTAAAAAGGACCGACTATTTAAAGTTGAATTTGGAGGGTTTAATGACGAATTAAAGTTGTTTTTTGACTTTCTAAGAACAACTCCCTTGCTTAATGGACTTCTACAAGAACTTCATACAAATATGCCAAGTTTTGATGAATGGTACAAAAAAATGTCTGAGAAGAGAGGGATTTGTTGGCCACCTACTGAAGAAGAAAGGGTTAGATTATGTTTAGCGTTCTTGGAACATTGCATTAACTCAAATGAGGATGAGGCGTTTCAGATTACATGCAATACAGGCGGTTTATCTACTCACTCAAGAGGCAACAGTTTCTTTCTAGAGCAGTTTTTTATGCCTTTTTATGAATATCTGGATGGACGTATCGAAGAGCGCAGTTCTACACTTTATTTAATTGAAAAATTCAAATTGCGTTATCAATGGTTTGAGAGGTCGCGGCTTCACGATCTATATGAGAGAGACACTAAACATGGAGAATCAGTACTTGACAAGGAACTACGCAAATTTCTCTTTGATAATGGTGTAGACTATCCGTTTTCAACTCCAGCATCCGATTCAGGGCGTGCGGATATTATTGCAAGCTTGCACACAGCAGATCCCTTAGTCATTGAAGTTAAGGTTTTTGATGGAGAAAGCCGCGGAAGAAGTTACATACGTCAAGGTTTTCGCCAAGTCTGTGAGTACATGACTGATTATAATAAGACTGTGGGATACTTGGTGATTTTCAATGTCAGTGATAAGGAATTGCGGCTTGAATTGTTATCAACAGAATTGCCACCTCGAATTCACTTTGGTGACAAAACAGTCTTCATAGAAACGGTGGACATTTTTCATGATATACTTCCTGCGAGCGAAAGACCTAGACTAGAGCTTTATGAAATAAAAGAGAAAGAACTGGTCACCTCATCGGGTCAATCTTAAGGCTCCAGCAGATAACTACAGTGCTGGGACCTCTAGGTTTTGTTCGTGTTTTTTATTTTCTATTGATTAGTTGATTGTTTAATTGTTTGATTGATCCATTCGTTGTGTGTGAGATGAGGGAGAGAAGTCTAGTCAAGTCAGCCAAGATAAGACAAGACGATTATCAGAACAGACAAAATAACGCAACTGAAGAAAAAGAAAAATATTAAATTTTAATCTCAATCTCTAAAAACTTATCCACATCTTTTAGTCAGACATGAATGCTTCAGTTTCAACCTTCAGCTTTCTCTCTCGGTAGCCACGAATCATTTCAGAAATATCTTTGGCGTCCTCCTCCTTCAAATCTAGCATCTCCAGAACGTGGTCAACCGTTCGCTGATGCGACTCTAAATTCATTATTCTCCCCTTTAGCTCTAAGTTTTCGACTGATAATCCGTTCACTACAGCTTGAAGTTGCCTATTTTTCTCATCAATTTCTGCCCGAAGTTTCTGTTCTATGTCGTTGACTGATATGCCAATGTAACGTTCTCTGTCAAGGTACATCTGTCTCAAGTCTTCAAGCTTGGCAGATTTATAGGCTTCTGCCATCTCGCCTATTTCGTGCCCAAGCCAAAAATCCACAACGACCTCTGGGACTCCTTTCCCCGTCATTATGGAACCGAAGCTTTCACGTAAAGCGTGTGGTCCTAATGGATTGAAATCTTTTCCGTTTAAATGCTCATCTACGAAGCCGCTTTTAATAGCCAACTCCTTCAACATTGCTTGAACGTGACTAGGCTCTATTCCCTCATAAGACATTGCCTTGTGACTTCCCTTCAGAAAAAGAGGTGAATTGTAATTCAATGTCAGGCCTCTTGCCTTAGTGTCATTAAGATATGCCTTCAAAGCGTTGATTGCGTCTCTACCAAGGAACGTGTAATATTCCGTCCCAGCTTTCCGTCTAAAGAGCTCTAGTTTCAAGGGATACTCATCTTTTGCTAGGCCTTCGGCGACATCGCCATACTTGAGGCTGCATAAGGTTGAGACGTCCATTCCCCCCTGAAACATGACGAGTATGATGACCCTGTCACGAAGAGATCTAGCATTGTCAACTAGCTTCTTCACTTCTTGATTGTTCAGAAGCATACGTCTGTTTATTACTCGTGCCTTCGGAAGCTGGCTTCTCCCCCTTAGCTTCACGTATATGTCAAATGTACCATAAAAACTTCGGATAACGTTCACGTAGGTGTGCGCCATTTTGGGGCTTACTCCTTTGCCCACTTCTGCAATTATCCCTCTCCCACTCGCTTTCCTTTTAGGCGCCTCCTTTATCAGCCAATTGAAGAATCCAATGAGCCTACGCTTGACTACATCCGTCCTTTCTCTAGGATCCTTTTTGGAGTCCTCAATGGCTTCGTCAATCAGAGAATCAGCGGTCATATTGGTATATTGACGGTAGAACCGATAGCCGCTTTGGTAGACAAGGCGAGTACTTTGCTTGGCAATAGACTCCAACCACCTCTGGAGTGTGGGTTCACTCCAGTCTACCTTATCGTTTTTCGTTTTTCCGCCTTCCAAACGGTAATAATTAAACTAAAATAGCCATATAAGCTTAGCGTAGACCTAACTTAATTTGGCTTTAAGGCTATCGATAATGACCCAAAGAATCCATGGCCCACCGAACGGAAAACGACGCTAATGATGCACAATTTGGAGACGGTAAATCATTTAAGTACAATTCGAGAATAAACAGG
>Ga0172366_10002103_pt1 | contig 15572 bp, 15 predicted proteins | sample LakKivSesite69cm_FD_114533 | JGI IMG/M metagenome (GOLD analysis project Ga0172366, IMG submission 114533) | Sediment microbial communities from Lake Kivu, Rwanda - Sediment site 69cm | ecosystem: Environmental > Aquatic > Freshwater > Lake > Sediment | place: Rwanda: Western Province, Lake... | reverse complement strand
TTAAATTTTGATATATCACCTGTCTCAAAGGCGTAAAGTGCATCGTTAATCATACCATTTACAATTTCGGCCATGTGAGGGATACTTACCAGTTTTTTAACATGACCTGCTTTTTCAAATTCATTGACTATTTTTGCTATGTCCTTACCATATCTACCTATCCGATTTAGATAAGTAATCATTTTTAGGATACACGCAATCTGCCGCATATCGCTTGCCATCGGCTGATACAATGTTATTAACTTCAGTGTTTTATCCTCTATTTTATCATCCATATCAGCAAGTTTTATCTTCTGAGACATAACCCACTCAGCTTTTTCTTTATCTAAATCTTTCAATGCTTCAACAGATTTTAGAAGCATGTCTTTTGCCAAATGACCCATTGCATCAACATCTTTCTTTGCCTGATTTAACTCAACATGGAATTTTTCAACCATATATTTTCACCTTTATCCAAATCTGCCGGTTATATATTTCTCTGTTAGTTCCTCATGAGGATCCTCAAAGATCTGTTCGGTTTTTCCAAACTCTATCAACTTACCCAGATACATATAAGCGGTGTAATCGCTCACACGAGCCGCCTGCTGCATATTGTGTGTAACGATTATCACCGTATATTTCTTTTTCAATTCAAGCATTAAATCCTCTATTTTAGCTGTTGCTATAGGATCTAGCGATGAGCAAGGCTCATCCATAAGAATAACCTCAGGTTCTATAGCGAGCGAACGCGCTATGCATAATCTTTGTTGTTGACCACCTGAGAGACCCATAGCTGATTCATGAAGCCTATCATAGACTTCATCCCAGAGTGCAGCAACCTTCAAACTTTTTTCTACAATCTCATCAAGCTGTTTTTTATTGTTGTTACCCTGCACACGTGGACCATAAGCGATGTTTTCATAGATGCTTTTTGGGAAAGGGTTTGGTTTCTGAAAAACCATACCTATTTTTTTACGGACTTCAACTGCATCAACGTCAGAGTCGTAAATATTTTTTCCATCAAAAAATATATTCCCTGTTATTTTACATTTATCGATCACATCATTCATGCGGTTGAAACACCTAATCAAAGTTGATTTACCACAACCTGAGGGACCAATTAGAGCGGTTATCTTATTAGCGAGTATACTAATATTAATGTCAAATAAAGCCTGTTTTTCTCCATACCATAGATTCAAATTCTCAGTTTTTATAATTTCTTTATTTGACATATTTTTCACCATCTTGTAGTTTTTTGATAATGATTTCTAATTATAATTGCTATAGAGTAAAAACCAATTACGAGAAGCAAGAGAACCAGGGCAGTTCCTCCCGCAGCAACTCTTGCTTGAACTCCTGGAACATTCGTCGCAATAATAAACAAGTGATACGGTAAAGCGTTTACTGGTTCAAATAATGATGCGGGGAAAAAAGAGGAAAACGCTACTGCGGTAAACATGATTGGTGCTGTCTCTCCTGCTGCTCGTCCAATTCCAAGTATTGCACCTGTGATGATACCTGGTGCCGCTGGAGGTAATACAACCCGTCTGATTGTCTGCCATTTGGTTGCGCCAACAGCGTAGCTTCCCTCGCGTATAGATTGAGGAACACTTCTTAATGCTTCTTCTGTTGTTCTCATGATTGTTGGTATGATCATAAAAGCGAGGGTTATTTGCCCTGCGATTAATGAAAAACCAAACTTGAGGTATAATACAAAGAATGCAAAACCAAAAAGTCCAAAAACGATTGATGGGGTGCCATTTAGAAGGTCTGCTGCTGTGCGGATGATTTTTGTAATCAGGCTTTCTTTTGTGTATTCTGTTAGATAGATTGATGCACCAACACCTATTGGTAGAGCTATTGCTATCGCACCCGTAACAAGATACAACGTGCCGATAAGCGCTGTTGAGATTCCACCTGCTCTACCTAAGCTTCTTGGTGCTTCAGTTAAAAACTCCCAACTCAATGCACCCACACCATTAACAATTATGTAAGTTAAGATTACACCAAGCAATATGATAATAATGATGATTGATATTCCAATAGCTGAAAAGGTTAATCTCTGGATATTTTTTACAGATATCTTTTTTATCATAAACCAGAGTATTATACTTATTATCACCAGAATACTGGTGATAATAATACCTGTGATAAGATAAAGAAGCAAAAGTATAAAAAGAAGTGAAACAGAAACAAAAATCTTTTTTATTTTTGCAAAAAGATTGAGTGGTATCAATGGTTTTCTTTTCTTACCAGATGCGCTATGCTTCTTCTTTAGAATTCCCAATAGATATACTGCGCTTAGGTTAATTACAAGTGTGATTACCAATAGAAGAATTGCTACACCAAAAAGAGCATGATAATGAGGGCTACCTATTGCAGTTTCAGCGATTTCAATACCCAAAGATGAAGTAAGTGTGCGAATAGGTGAAAAAACATTCCATAATGGGCTTGGAATTATTGGCGCATTACCACATACCATAAGTACAGCCATAGTTTCACCAACAGCTCGTCCAATACCAAGGATGATTGCAGCGGTGATTCCTGATAAAGCTGATGGTAACACGACTTTGCTTATTGTTTGCCATTTTGTTGCACCCATCGCAAGAGACCCTTCTTTATAATCTCTAGGGACTGCTTTTATAGCATCTTCTGCAACAGTAGTTATTGTTGGAATCGCCATGATTCCAAGGATAATTGAACCAGCAAGCCATGTTTCGCCTGTTGGAACACCGAAAAAATCCTTAATCCAGGTTGTTAAAATAATCAAACCGAAGAAACCATAAACAACAGAAGGGATTCCCGCGAGGAGTTCAATAGCTGGTTTAATTACGGATCGGATACGATATGATGCAATTTCAGAGATGAATATCGCCCCACCTATGCTAAGTGGTATAGCAATAACCATGGCACCTAATGTTACTAGTAACGTTCCAACAATTAGAGGATAGGTTCCAAATTTTAATTGTTCAGTCGGACTCCATGTTGTACCTGAGAGAAAACTCCATATGTCGGTTGGTAATGGTATGGTTTCTTTTAACAGGAAAAAAAGGATAGAGAAAATTATTATTACTCCAAATATTGCTGTTATAAAAAAAATGGTTTTAATACTGTTTTCTTTAAATTTTCTTTTTGAAAAGTTAAACTTTTTTCCCCAATTTGGATGTATGTTCATTTATTTTTTTACTCCTCCACCTGCCTCTCTTAGTATATAGGAATGGAAAAATCAGAAATAACTTTTCCCTTTCTTAATATGCTTTATATTTGATTCCAGTTGGTGTAGGTTCCGTTGTAGATTGCTTTTACCTGTTGAAGTGTTAAGTCTTGAACGTATGTGTTATGTGGGTGTACTATTACTGCGATCCCATCTTTGCAAACGATGTGTTTTACAAGATCTGGATATGATGTTATTTCGCTTGATTTAAGTTCTCGTGATGCCATTCCTATTGTTGCGGATCCTTCTCCTACTGATTGGATACCGACACTTGATCCTCCGGGGCTAACAGAGACAAGATCAGCACCATATAACTCATTAAACGCTTCTGCTGCGAGTTGTGCAATCGGCAAGACTGTTGTTGATCCAACCACTGTTATGCTTCCTGTTAAACCATCAACTTTGACGTATGGTCCAGTGGGTGTTTTTGGAACAAATCCTTCTTCCTCCACAATAGCTTGTCCTTCATCGCTGTCAAGGTATTTTAGGAATTCTTCTGCGATTCCAGTTGGTTCTCCATTTGTATACATATTCAGTGACCGTGAAATTGGATAGGTATCTGCAACAACATTAGCAATGGTTGCATCTATTCCGTTTATCTTCAGTGCTTTAACATTTTCATCAAGATAGCCTAGACCAATATATCCTATGGCTCCTTCCGTTGATGAGACGGTCTGATAAACAGCACCATTAGAATTTTTTTCTAGCATGTTTTGTGTGAAATCATCTTTATTCATAACATGTTCCCAGAAGAATTCTCGTGTTCCTGATGCACTGTCACGACCAACTACAACTATAGGTAATCCTTGCGATGTGTCTGTTTGTTGTGTACAACCGCTAAATAGTACAGCCACTAGCGTAAAGGTTATCAATAAACCAATCACTAACATTTTTCTCTCTTTGTTTTGTTTTTTATTTATATCTATCACCTTTTTCCAGGTAAATCTTAGAACAAATATATACTTTACCTACATATACTATATTGATATATATAGATAAGTTTCATAAATAGAGATATATAGAAATATTTATCAACACAATCTATTTACATCTTTTAAGTGAAACTATGAACATAAGACGAGTACAACTCACAGGAGGATCATCCTTCGTAATAACCCTGCCAAAAGAATGGGTAAACTCCCTGAAAATCAAGAAAAACGATCCACTAGGAATAAACATTCAATCAGATGGGACTTTACTAATCACACCAAAAATCACACAAGAAAGGCTACAAAAAATAAAAGAATTCGATACGAGTCAAATCACAAAACAATCATATATGCTAAGAAGATTGATTGGTGCATACATAGCTGGATACACCACAATAAAAATAAACACACCATCTGGAGTACCTACTACAACACGTAACGTTATAAGAAAATTTACCCAAATAACCATAGGACAAGAAGTCATCGAAGAAACAGACAAACACATAATATTAAAAGATTTACTAGACCCAACAGAAATGCCCCTGGACAGAACAATAAAAAGAATGCACATAATCATAAAAGGAATGTACCAAGATAGTATGCAGGCTTTGAAAAACAAAGATAAAACACTAGCAGAAGATATTATATCAAGAGAAAACGATGTAGACAGATTGAACTGGTTAGTAGCAAGACAATACAATATCATGCTACAAAACATCAGTCTCGCAGAAAAAATGAATATAAAAGTAGAGATGGCCAATACTTATTTTTTGATAAGCAGAATTATTGAACGTATAGGAGATCACATAGTAAGAATAGCTCAAAACATATCAAACCTAGCTGACAATAGCAACCTAGATAAAAAAATCATAGACCACATATTATCAGCAGGCAACCTTTCAATAGACATATTTAATAAAAGTATTAGTTCATTTTTCAAAAAAGACATTAAAGCATCAAATGAAACAATAGAATCGGTAGAAAAACTTGAAAAACTCTGTGAAGAAATCAATAATTTAGCTTTACAACAAAAAGGGTTAACAGCGATTTCAATTGGATACATAGTTGAGAGTATAAGACGTGTTGGAGAATACGCAGAAGACATATCAGAGAATGTTATCAACTACTTAGTGACAGAAGAAAAATAATTACTTTGCTATCATCGACCTTAACCAATCAGCAACATTCTCTGCGTGATCAGCGATATCATCAACCCAGTCAGCAATCTTAAGCAAATGATAAACGTCCATGGGCTTAAGTTTGTTTTCCAATCTGTAAATACCTTTGGTCACCTCATATTTTTTCTGATCCGCCTGCCACTCGCAATCATGAACCTTATGAATGAACTGCTTTGCTTGTTCTCTCTCGCGCTGGACAAAACTGGTTTCAACTAAATCCCTAATACTTCCCACGGCATCTTCCATAGCTGTGAGTGTTTTCATGACTGACTGAGCATGCTCAATAAAAATGTTTTGTAACTCCTCAGGAATCTTAGTATGCCTCATATCGAGCATCTGAACTAGATTCTCAGCATGATCCAATATAGCATCCTGTTCACGTAAAGCCCATAAAAATTTTCCTTTATCAACAGGCATAAACAACGTATTTGGTAGATGATTTCTTAAATTACCCTTTATAATATCGGCCTCATGCTCAATAGATGAAACTTTTTGGGCCAAATCTGAAAAATCTTTGTAGTCGCCTTTGTAATAACGGATTAAACCATCCCCAAGTAAATCAATGCATTCTTTCACTTTACACATATGTTCTAAGAGTTGATCAAATGGGGATTTTCTACGATATGCATCTGAAACTGGTGCTCTAAAATGCATTTTCTCTTTATGCTCCATCTTTATCTTCACTCCTTTAATATCACATCTATATCAATGCGTTGAGACCTATAAAAATTATTGCCGAGGTAAAAGCAGCAATAGGCAAGGTCAACAACCAAGATACAACAATCTTCTTAATAACTCTAAGATCAACTGCATCAAGACCCCTAGCAAGTCCAACACCGATTATGGCACCCACAGCAGTATGAGATGTGGAAATTGGAAGCCCAAGTTTTGAAGCAATAAGCACAGTTGTAGCTACACCAAAATCCACTGAAAAACCACGAGTGTTAGTTAATTTAGTTATACGCTCGCCCATGGTTTTCATAACTCTATAACCAAAAGTCAGACATCCTAATGCCATCCCGAAACCACCAATAACAAGCAGATATATTGGGATAGCCGCAGTTTGACCCATACTACCATCACTAGCTAAAGGAATAATTGCAGCAACTGGACCAATCGCATTAGCTACATCATTCGCACCAATTGAAAAAGCGACATAACAAGACGTAATAACTTGTAACTTACGGAAAATACTCTCAACAGTAGCATAGTCATCAACTGATTTTGATTCTATATTACGTAAAAGAAACATCGCCAAAAAAACAACAACCGCTGAAACACTTGCAGAGGCAACAATAGCGGGGTAGAAATCTACGATACCAAGCCTATTACCTAATTCCGTTTTAAACAACAAAGAAGCAGATAACACAAAAATAGTAACACCAACAATCAAGGGACCAACAATTTTAGTTGCTCTAACAGGATCGTCTCTAGCGAAAATTAATCTCACAATAATACGAAAAACAACATAAGCAATCAAGCAACCACCAACTGGAGAAAGCACCCAGCTAGCAGCAACACGCCCAACCTCCACCCAGTTAACAGATGAAAAACCACCGGCGACAATACCAAAACCGACCAGGGCACCAATGATTGCATGTGTGGTAGAAATCGGCATTTCTTTCCAAGTAGCCAATGTCGACCAGATAGCAGCAGCTAACAAAGATGAGATAAAACCTAACAACAATATAGATGGATCACTTATAATCGTATTATCAATAATTTTACCTTTTATGGTTTCAGCTACATGAGGACCAACAAAAACTGCACCGAAAAAAATCAAGACACCAGCGATAAGAGCAGCTTGCTTAAAAGTAATGGCACGAGCACCAACAGCAGTCGCCATAGCATTTGATACATCATTAGCGCCAATGCTCCAGGCCATGTAAAAACCGATAGCACAAGTACCACCTACAATCAACAGTAAAGTATAGTCTAGCAACTGCCTCCTCCAATTTAACAAGTAATAGATAATCTATGATAAACATTACGAAAAAAATAATTTAAAAATCATAATTTCTATTTATATAACAACTATCCTTAAGATTAAAATCTATCATTTTTTTACGATCATCCTTTCTAACATTTACAATAGTTACTTCGATCTTATTCTTGTTTATATCAATAATGTTAAACGTATTACCAAAATGGGCACGAGTACGATTACAAGAAAACGTACCAGCGTTAACCAACAAAGTATCATGTATCCTAACAGCCCAAGGAACATGTCTATGACCCATCAAAACAAGAGGCACCTTATTTTTCAAGATAATATCAAGTGTTTCACCAGCATCCTCGATAATATTTGCCTCTCTACCTGAATTAGGAACAGGAACCAAATGATGATGAAAACCTATAACAGTCATCTTACCTTTTTTCTTAATAGCTTGTTCGATACGTTCATGCCTACCGCGACCAAGCCGCCCATCATCTTTATCAGGTTCGCTAGACGCAAGACCAACGAGATTCACTTTACCGTATGTTTTAATGAAATCTGATTTACCAAAAACCTCACGAAACAACTTAAAACCTAAATTTCGTTCATCATGGTTACCAGGGACAACAGCTGGTTTAAGATCAATGCTTTTTAGTTTTTCTTTAGCGATATCATACTCTGAAAGCAAACCATCTGTTGTAAGATCACCAGATAAAAAAATCATATCCGGGTCTATTTTGTTTACAATTTTTACTGCTTTATCAAAAATTTTTTCGTTAAAATCAGTACCAAGCGTACAATGAATATCAGATATATGCGCTATTCTCATAAAACTCAATAAAATAATCAGTGTTTATATGTTTTGTCTATATGGGCTACGTTGTCACAATAGTTGCATTACCAAATTTTTCTAATTTAAAATCAACATCAAAAAATTGTTTAACAAGCCACATGTTTGTTTTCGCATGGTTACTAATCTCTCTAACAACACATGAGGATGATTTATGCGCAATTGCAATATATGGGACGATTTGATCAAAAGCATATACATCAATGTTTGCATCTGATTCAATATCCTTTATCAAATTTGAAGCAGCGTCACCACCTATTTTTTCAGCAGGAACGCCCCGTTCACCAAGCATAGTAGAACCCAGTATGGCACTATCTGATTTGGTCCAAAGAGTAATTCCAATGCCTGTAGAAATAGAAGGTTTATCCTCAACTGTTATATCTGCTTCAAGGCTTTTTTTCATCAACGTTTTTATAGCAGCATGCTTCATCCTCGTACTAACATCTTCCGGCAGGTTAGCACTGTGAATAACACCGTTTATTTTAGTAAAATTTTGTTTCTCATCCAAACATAATGGATGAATTATTTCAGATGGTTTTATCGTTAATGAGTCTTCACCACCACCTTTCGGGTAATAGCCCCTTTTTATCAACTGGGCATCAACAGATACACCCATCTTTTTAAGTAAACACAAAAAAACTTGGTTGAAATAGCCCCAAGATGGTGCCCATCTAACATCTGTACCGCCCTTCACAGTTACAGTTAGTGGATGATGCGTTTTCAAAGCAGATAACAAAAGCGCCTGGAAAACAAGTGTGATACTACCAGCTGTGCCTACATCAAACTTGTAGTTTCCACCCTTAACTTCACCAGGTTTGAACACAAGATCAGAAGAACCTATCTCCAAACCAGTTGACTCACCACCACACAAATCCTCAATACTTTTTATTGCAACGTAATGCTGTGGTTTTATACCTGGGTCAGGACGGTTAGAACGAATATTAAATATCTCAACAGACTTATTTGTAATCACCGAAAGAGCAATAGCAGTTCTAAGAATCTGCCCGCCGCCTTCACCATATGAGCCATCTATACGCAACAAAAAACAATCACCATCAACCTGTTAAACATTCTAAAAGCATATTAAGAGCAGCATTACATGTACTTTCCTTGTTTTCAAGGCGATTACCACTGAACAGGAATTTCCTAACAACTGTAGAATCTGATTTAGCAATAGCAATATAAACAAGACCAACAGGTTTATCCTTAGTGCCACCGGTTGGACCAGCAATACCAGTTGTTGCTAAACCTACATCAACCTTTGATTTCTTCCTCACGCCATTAGCCATAGCTTCTGCTACTTGTTCACTAACTGCCCCATATTTTCTAATTAAATCATCTGGAACATCAAGTAACTCTATCTTAGATGCATTGCTATAAGATACAACTCCCCTATCAAAATAATCTGAGCTACCGGAAACATTAGTAAGACTATGGGCAATCAGTCCACCGGTACAAGACTCAGCCGTAGCTATAGTCAAACCCTGTTTCTTGAGCTCAGCAGAAACATTACCAAGGATTTTCTCGTCAATCAAGAGACCAACCTCAAACAACAATATTAGCTAATACCGTATGTTAAAAGTTATATATAGATATTATAATCCACTCCCATCACAAAAACCATGCATTCTATAGCCCTGTGGTGTAGTGGTCAATCATTTCGGCCTTTGGAGCCGACGACAGCGGTTCGAATCCGCTCAGGGCTACTAACATAAATTTCCAGATAAATATTATTCCAGTAAGTTTTATAAACACGCATTAATTCAACTACATATTCTCAAAAATGGAAAGGAATGGGATTATGGCAAAAAAAACTGTAAAAAAAGGAAGATCTCACTCACGAGATATAGATGAAGAAGAGGATTTTGAAGAGGAAGAAGAAACAGAAGAAAGCGAAAGAGATACCTGGTAGAACAAGTACTTATAATCCATAAAAAATCTTCAACATGAATTTTTTATACCTTATCTAAAGAGCGTAATTTTAAATAAGTATTCGGTATTCTTGGGATGCTCCTATACAAGTAAATTATTTGCTCCCGTAGTGTAGCGGCCAATCATTACAGCCCTTCGAGCTGTGGACATGGGTTCGAATCCCGTCGGGAGCATCCAAATTTTTAAATTTCTCAGATAAGAAACGTTTAAAAAAGATTTTAGATATCTAAATGTAAATTCAGATGATACCTATGAATCCTAATTTTTTGGATAAACTAGTCGATAAATCTCTTACTAAAGAACAACTTTTCGAAAAAGTAAAACATGATTTTGATTTGCTTCCGATAGTAGTACATGGTATGACTTCATCAAAAGCAGCGATTCGATATGGATGTGGAAAAGTCCTAATGAACCTGAGCGAAGAATACCCAGAGAAAATGTATACGCACATGGATTTTTTTATTGAAATGCTTGATAGTAAATATCGAATTATCACCTGGCAGGCAATGTTTATTATCGCAAATCTTACCAAGGTTGATAAAAAGAAAAAATTTGATGAGATATTTGATAAATATTGTGGTTTTTTGCATGATGAGTATATGGTCACAGTGGCAAATACTGTTGTTAATCTTGGTAAAATAGCAAAAACAAAACCATATCTTATTCAAAAAATTACTAAACAACTTCTAGATTTAGAGAATCTAAAGACAACACCTCATCTAACAGTAGAATGCAAAAGAGTTATCGCTGAACATACAATAGATTCTTTTGATATGTTTTTTGATAAAATCTCAGATAAAAAGGAAGTAATTTATTTTGTAAAAAAACACACAAATAGTACTAGAAACGCGTTGAAGAAAAAAGCTAACGAATTCTTAAAAAAATGGGATAAAAGCAGTGGTTAGCATATGACTATTATATCTGCAGATGCAACATTGTACTTCAAAAACAGAAATCAATGGCGCGCATGGTTAGAAAAAAACCATAACAAATACAATGAAGTTTGGCTTATTCATTATAAGAAAAATTCAGATAAAAAAAGTGTTAATCATTTTGATGCTGTTGAAGAAGCACTTTGTTTTGGTTGGATTGATAGCAAATTGAAAAAGATTGATGAAGAAAGTTTTATTCTAAAATATTCTCCTAGAAAATCAAAAAGTGTGTGGTCAAAAATAAACAAAGAAAAAGCTGAGGAATTGATTGCTTCAGGTAAAATGACTCGAGCAGGTTTAGATAAAATAGAAGAAGCAAAAAAACAAGGGCTCTGGGATACCGCTTACACAAACTTAGTGAAGGATCGATTACCATCAGATTTAAAAGAAGCTCTAATGAAAAAAAGTGTAGCTTGGCATAATTTTCAAAAATTTGCTAATAGTTATAGAAACATGTATATTGGTTGGGTAAAAAGTGCAAAAACTAAGGAGACGAGAAAGAAAAGAATCGATGAAGTTGTGAAACGATCACTACAAAATAAAAAACCAGGAATCGAATAACTGATATGCTGCATAAAGAAAACAAATAATCGATATTACAAGAAGTTAGATAAGTAATAACCGAAAAACTAATAGAAGAAATATACTATAACTGAAAAGACCTCAATGATTGATATCATAAAAGAATTAACACCGTATAAAGATCTTATCTATCAAATTCTTACTGTTGTAATCTCATTCACAATATTCATCTTGATTTTAAAAGTGGTAAAAAGAAGGCTTCTCAAAAAGGTTAATACAAAAAAACAGATAACAAACGTACTTGTTTTTCTAGGTTTACTAAAATTCATATTCATATTTTTCTTGATAATAATTATTTTTGTTGCTTATTACGGTAATTTTGGTGAGTTAGGTTTTATCGCGGGTCTATTAAGCGTTGCAGTGGGTGTAGCCCTTCAAAAACCGATAAGTAGCGTAGTTGCATGGCTTATTATTACAACAAGAAGAACATTTGATATAGGGGATAGAATTCAAGTATCAAATATAAAAGGGGATATTTCCAACATAACTCTGACACATATTTTTCTAGATGAGGTAGGCGGAACAATAGAAGGAGAAGAGAGATCAGGCAGAACTGTAATGATACCAACCTCAGCTATATTTGAAAAAGATATTATCAACTACACCCATGAGGATGAGTATATATTAGTTGAAATTATAACATCCATAACATACGAAAGCGACCTTAAAAAAGCAGAAGAAATAATTCTAAAATCTGTTGAAAAAATTATGGAACCATATTGGGAGAAATTCCCTAAAAAAATCCCAAAGAAACCACATACTAGATTACAATTTCGTGATTCTGGCATCGAAGTAACAGTTCGTTATTATACAATTGCATTAGGGCGAAACAAAATTGCAACTGATATAAGAAGAGAAATTTTCTATAAAATAAAAGAAACCGATGATGTAGAATTTGCTTATCCGCATAGAGAAGTGCTATTGAAACAAAAAAAGGATAGTTGAATTTAACTTATAGACTATTTTGCCATAAAATCTATAAACAAACTAGTTCTACAAAACTTTATGAGAGCTAGGATTCAAATATATCTAAAAGAATTCATCGAGAGATTTATCGTTCTCGCTGTATCGTTAGTAATCTCTTTTACAACTTATAAAGTGTTTACATTTGTAAATCAAGAGCAAGAAAAGTTGGCGTAAGAAGAGAAACAATCCTATTCATAGAAAAAGGAAACTACAACCCATCCATACACTTAGCACATGATATCGCAAAAGCCTCACAAACAACAATCGATGAACTTTTTATTTTTTAAGAACAAGAATAAAACTAGAAAGCATTAATTAACAACTATTCTATTACATAACTGGAGGAAAAATTATATGGCTGACGATAAAGAATTAATGGAAATAGCAAGAAAACGGGTAAAAGACAAAGCTGGTTTTTACGTTCACTTTGCTTGTTATATTATGGTTAATATCTCATTGATAGCCCTATGGGCGAGCGCGGGTGTCTTCAACGATGGAACAAATGTCATCGCCTTGCTATTTGGACCCCTATTTGGGTGGGGTGTTGGTATAGTAGCTCATTTCATCGCTGTTTTCGCAGGTGAAAGCGAAGAAAAAGTTCAGAAAGAATACGAAAAACTAAAAGGCAGCAAAAAATGATTAAACCCCAACATCAACTATTGTATGCCCTCTAAATCATCGTCATGCTCATCAACAATCTCACCGAAGACCTCTTCAACCAGATCCTCCATGCTAATCAAACCACGTGTTTTTCCATCCGGGTTCTGTATCAATGCTAGATGTGTTTTATTTTTTTTCATTAAACGAAGAACATCATCAACCTTCATCTGCGAGTCAACCTTCAAGATGTCTCTCATAATATTTTTAACAGGGATGTTAGTATCTTTAAACATTAATGTATCCTTTACATGAACCATGCCGACAATGTCATCGAAATTTTGTCCATAAACTGGGAACCTTGAATAACCAGTGTCAATTGATTTTTTAATAAGATTCTCAACAGGTTCGTCCTGTTGAATAAAAACTATTTTGTCTTTTGGCGTAAAAACCTCGTCTGCTCGTGTTTCATCAAACTCAAATACATCTGTAACCATCTCACGTTCATCTGGTTTAATAGTCCCTTCTTTTTCACCCAAACGCATCATCGCCATAATTTCTTTTTTGGTCACTAAAACACTTCTGCGCTTACCGCCAATAATTTTTAACACACCATTTGAAATACCTGAAAGTAAAACAACTAATGGATGAAACAATGCCACTACAAGAGCTAGTGGACGTGCGACTCTATATGCTAGATGCTCGTTATTGATACCAAAAGATTTTGGTACCATCTCACTAAAAATAATTATTAAAAGAGTCATAACCGCAGTTGCGATACCGATACCAATATCACCAAAAACATGCAGAGCAATCCATCCTGCCAATATCGAAACAAAAATATTGACAATATTATTTCCAATAACAATCGCACTAATGACTTTATCAGGATTACTAACTAATTTTTCTAGAATCTTGGCTCTTTTATCACCTTTTGCAGCTTGTTCAATAACAATTGCCCTATTCACTGAAACAAATGCCATTTCAGCACTTGAAAAAAACGCAGAAACTCCAATTAACAATATTATAACAGTTACGCCTATTCCAATTAGCAATGTATTATACATAATTATCTAAGTTTAAAAATGGAAGGAGGTTATATTATTTAAATATTTATGTGTAAAAGCAATTAAAATAATAAATTTAAAGAATTTTTAAAAATTTTTTACAATAAACTTATAAGGGAAAACTTCATTAGAATTAATAAAATTGTAAATACTATTCACACGCCTCAAAGATCCAGTGGCTACAGAATTTGTTCTATTTGTAAAAACTTGATTTTAGACTCGCTGTATCGGACTTTGGATATAACATAATCTGACAACCGACACAAGCAGAGACGTAAAGACATTTCGACATTGTTACCTATGGTTTGTGTGTGATACAAGAAAGCATATTTAGGTGACACTATGGATATAAAACAAGAAGAAATTGCTACCTTACATGATTTGCATATAGACAGAAAAAAGCTGATGAAGAAAATCAGTGAAGTAGCTGCAGAAAGACCTGTTTCTGTAGTTATGCCTATGTTGTACAGCGAAATAAAATCTAATGCGTTAAATAATATAGCAAAACAGCTAAACAACTGTAAATATCTTGATAATGTGATTATTCCGTTGGCTGCAAAAAATGAAAAAGAGTTTGTTCATGTTAAAAGGTTTTTTTCGAAAATGACTATCCCTAAACTTGTTATGTGGTGTAATGGCCCAAAAATCGAAAACTTGTTAACAGAACTTAAATCACAGGGATTGGATGTCACAGGCCACAGAGGAAAAGGGCGTGATGTTTGGCTTGCATTAGGATTAGCTAGTCTTCATTCCTATGGCATAGCACTCCATGATGCTGATATTCAGGGTTACACAGACATGATTCCTACAAAACTACTATACCCTATTTTGGAACCTGATCTTGATTTTAAATTTAATAAAGGGTATTATGCGCGAACAAGTCTTGATAAATCCATTATGTATGGTCGTGTGTTTCGTTTGTTTCTTCACCCAATTCTTAGAGCATTAATTGATGTATTAGAACATGAACCCTCTTTTGTCCGTTTTCTACGATCATTCAGATATCCTATCTCTGGCGAGTTTGCGTTAACCAGTGATCTAGCACGTGATTTAGACATTCCTGGCGGATGGGGTATTGAAATTGGTGTTATGGCTGAAATCTATCGTAATGCCGCTATAAAAAGGATATGTCAAACTGATCTTGGTTTTTATGAGCATAAACATCAAACAATTGGTGATTCTGAAAGAGGTTTAGTTAGAATGTCAGGCGAGATATTAAAAAGTCTTTTACGTGTTTTAATTGAAGAAGATCACATACAAGTTTCAAAATCTTTTTTATTATCTCTACAAGTATCATATAAAAAAAATGCTCAAGCGTGTATACGTAAATACCACGCGGATGCTACTATCAATGACATAAAATATGATAGACATCTTGAGGAAACTATGGTGGAAAAATTCAGCGAAGAG
>Ga0172366_10002102_pt1 | contig 15575 bp, 18 predicted proteins | sample LakKivSesite69cm_FD_114533 | JGI IMG/M metagenome (GOLD analysis project Ga0172366, IMG submission 114533) | Sediment microbial communities from Lake Kivu, Rwanda - Sediment site 69cm | ecosystem: Environmental > Aquatic > Freshwater > Lake > Sediment | place: Rwanda: Western Province, Lake... | reverse complement strand
TGGGCAGTAGGGTAAAAGATAGTTTACTTTAGGTTATGCCTATAAAGGTCTCGTAAACAAAGAACCTTTAAAGACAAGCAGCCTAATTAGGCTGCAAATGCTAATTCTCTATCGTTAGCAATTATTGTTTTTCCATGGTTTTACGAGGACACGGAACCTCGACTCGCTGTTTTTACCTCTTTTATCCCTGTCGAAACCTATCGCCCCCATTTTTTATCCTTTAATTCTCTTTCTACATCTCTTTGAACTGCTTTCTCGGCTAATGACTGTCGTTTATCGTACAATTTTTTTCCTTTCGCCAAAGCTAATTCCATCTTGGCATGACCCCTTTTAAAATAAATCCGCAAAGGAACCAAGGTTAAACCTTTCTCTTGAACCTGTGCTTTTAAACGGTCAATTTCCCGTTTATGCATAAGTAATTTACGTGTCCTTTTAGGGTCCACATTAAAGATGTTGCCAAAGGCATAAGGAGAAATATGCATATTCATTATATAAAGTTCGTTATTTTCAAATTGAGCGAAACTTTCCCGCAGGCTAACTTTGTTTTCTCTTAAAGATTTTACCTCTGTCCCTTTTAGAACCAGTCCTACTTCATAAGTATCTAATATATGATACTCATGTCGTGCTTTTCTGTTTACAGCTACATTTTTTATTTCATCTTTATCATTGGAAACGCTCATATTTTTTTCCTCATATTGCAGTTAAATTATAACATAAATAGAGGAAATTCTCAATAAAAAAGAAGAAAAGATAATTACTTGTATCTCGTGAATCGTACCTCGCAGTCTTGCGTATAGCGCACAGCGCTTAGCGGATAGGATATAGTGTAAAATAAAAAACTGAAAAAATAATTATTTTCATCATTTACATATTACATATTATCGTCCTTCTCTTTGTAGGGCTAGTGCTTCATATTGACTTCAAATTTACAAGTATATTCTCCTTCCAGAAATTGAAGATTCTCTAATTGCTTCAATAACTCGAAGAGTTTCTGTGGCGTCATATGCTGTGATTCTTGATTTGACATTGACTTTTATTAACTCACAAAAATGCTTTAACTCTTCCTCAATGATATCAAAACGATCAACCGGAAGATTTTGCCGCTTAAAGGGCTTGTGCCACCCTTCTCCAAATTTTTTATCATAAGAGAACAATTCCATGGAGGGAAACGCAAGACTGGCTTTTTTACCAAAGAAAAAATAACAATTAAAATTACTCGGATAGAAGAAAGAATACTCTTGTGTACAAGCTTCATAATACCAGGGAGAAGGAGAATTATCTGTTAAAAAAATTCTTGCTATAGCTCCTTTTTTAAATCTAAGATTAATAACACCTGAATCCTCTACTTCATTCCCTCTAAATTCATTGGTTACATATTCTTGAACCATATCTATATCGCCAATAATATAACGAAGGTCATCTACATCATAATTTTGATTTCTCGCTCACTTCCGATTCATTTACACTGTATGATTTTAAAGCTGTCTCAATGGATAAATCTGCCACCGCCATTAGTTTGGCAAAATTGCAATTTATTAATCGTTTTACAAATTTATAGCCATGAGAAAGTCCTAATACGGCAAGTTTTGGAGAAGACATTGAACTATCCCTCAATTTTCAAATATAATCGCTCCCTCAGTTCCTTCCTTAAAGATCCTTATTGCCTCTTCTGCTTGTTCTAAGGAAAAACTCCTGGTGATAATAGGTTCAGCCAGGACTTTCTTAATTTCCACCCAACGTATCGCTCTTATAAAATGTTTCGTTAAAAGTGCAACATCTCCACAAATCGTTAATCCTTTTCTTATCACGCTTACAGGTGCAATGGTAGCTTCCGGATAAAGCCCAAAGGTAGAAACCCGTGCCTTGGGACCAGCTAAATCGATGGCCATAGAAAAACATTTTGGCGAATTAGCGGTTTCAATGACAATATCCACTCCTCTTCCCTTGGTTATTTCCATCACTTTCTTAATTGGATCTTCTTTGCTCCCATTGATGATAAAACTTGTGCCTAATTTTTCAGCAATTTCAAATCTTTTTTTATCTTGATCAAGACCTATAATAAAAATTTCTGAGACTCCTGATGCTTTTAAAGCTTGCAAATGAAAAAGTCCGATTTTCCCAGGACCAATAATAGCTGCTCTGTCCCCAAGTACAGGTTGAACATGTTCTAATGATCTAACTGTTAATCCAATAGGTTCCAGGCAAGAAACATTTTTGAAGGAAACGTTTTCTGGTAACTTATGAACTCCATTCTCTGGAACCGCTACATATTCTGCAAAGGTACCATCACAGGTAATTCCTAAATGCTCCCAATCATGACACATATTTTTATTTCCCAATTTACAATCAATACATTGACCACAACCTCGCAAAGGCTCAATAGCCACTCGGTCACCAACGCTAAAATAATTCACTTCTTTACCGATATCGGCAATAATTCCGGCACCTTCATGTCCGAGAATCATTGGAATGGGTACAGGTTTCTTCCCAATATATTTATTATATAAAATAGAGATATCGGTACCACAAACAGCAGTTGCTTTAATCTGGACCAGGACATCATGTGCTCCAAGTTTTGGAATGTCTACTTCCCTTACTTCATAAGCACCAGGTTCTTCGCTGTATTTAACCAAAGCTTTCATATTATTACGCCTCCAAAAGATAATTTTAAACTAAGTGATTACTTTTTATTATCATCTTATATAGCCCAATACCTTAGGTAACCATAATGTCAGAAAAGGCCAATATGTCACTAACATAAGTGTTGCTATCTCAGCAATTAAAAAAGGTATAACGGCTACTGATATTCTTTCTAAGGAAATCTTTGCAATTCCACCGGCAACATATAAACATAATCCAACCGGTGGAGTAATCAGACCTATCATTAAGTTTAATACCACAATGATTCCAAACATAACCGGATGAATTCCATATGATACTGCAATCGGTAAAAATATTGGAACTGTAATAATCATGGCAGCGGTTCCCTCCATAAAGCACCCTAAAAATAAAAGCAATAAATTTAACATTAATAGAAACATGACCGGGGTAGAAATATTTTCTTTAAAATAACTAGCCATTAATTGCGGTACTTGTTCAACAGACATCAACCAATTAAATATATTTGCACATGCTATTACCAAAAAAACGACACCGGTAGTCTTTGCAGTATCTATAAATGCAGCATGTAAATCTTTTATTTTTAGAGTGCGATATACCAATAAGCCGATAATTAATGCATAAACGACAGCTACGGCAGAGGCCTCTGTTGCAGTAAATACTCCGGAAAGAATCCCACCTAATATAATTAAAGGCATCATCAATGGAACAATAGCATGGATGCAACTCATGATAAATTCTTTCCGCCCTATTTTCTCATCTCTTTTAGGGTAATTTCTCTTCACCGAAATGAAATAAGATAAAACCAACAATGCCAAACCTACTAATATTCCCGGTAACACCCCTGCCATAAATAATGCTGCTACAGATTGACCAGACAGTAAAGCAAAGATGACCATAGGTATACTTGGGGGGATAATAGGACCTACTACAGAAGATGCTGCCGTAATAGCAGCACTAAAATCAAGGTCAAAGCCTTTTTCTTTCATGGCAGGAATCATCATTGAACCAATGGCTGAGGCATCGGCTACTGCCGAACCGCTTATACCGGCAAGGAACATATTGGAAACTACATTAACATGAGACAAACCGCCTTTGATATGCCCAACAAAAAGATCTGAAAATTTTACTAAATTTTTAGTTATTCCCGATTTTTCCATTAAGCTTCCTGCCAGTATAAAAAAAGGAACTGCCATAAAAGGGAATACATCTAAACCAGTAAACATTCTCTGAGCAATAACTAAAAGGGGGAAATTTTTAGTATATAATATTGCTGCACTTGATATTCCAAGACTAAAGGCAATAGGAATCCCCATCATTAGACTAACTAATAACACGATAACTCCTACAATCATCTAATTCCTCCCCGTTTTACTTTTTCAAATTTATTTTTCTTCTATTTATTATCCTTATGCAACCGTTTTTATACTTTACTTTTTATACTAACACATTCAACTTATCTTCTTATTTTGATTATTTAGGAAAAAAATAAAAAGATTATACAATCCTTAATCTTCCTATTTTTTAAACATTGCCTTGACGTTCATATAAATCAAGCGAATAACTTCAATTGCCATTACTAGAGATCCAAAGGTTATAGATAGATAGGGATATTTCATAGATATTCGCACCGCAGGAGAAGTTTGGACCTTTACAATTTTAAACACATTTAACGATTGGGAAAAAAGGGTAATTAAAAAAATTAAAACTATTGTATAGGTGATTATTTTAATAAGGTGACGAATAGATAAAGGAAATAAATCTACAATAACATTAACGTTTACATGACTTTCATCCCTGAAGGCTATAGCCATACCAATATAGGCAAACCATATCATCAGATATCGCGCCACTTCTTCAGTCCATGATAAGGAATTGTTTAACACATAACGATAAAAAACACCTATTGCCACATTACTAACCATAATACCTAATAAGATTACTACTAAATTTTCTTCAATGAACTTAATAAAACTGTAAATTCTATTTACGATTTTTAAGAACATGACAAGTTTTTCCTTTTTTGTTTTTTTATAAGCACAGATGCCCTATCTATTCTTTAATAGAGCGATACAACGAAAATAGGGCATCTGTCAATTGCCTATTGTCAGCTCTTGTTAGAAGCTCTAAACCTTACTTAATCAAAGCTTTTTGTTCCTCAACTGCTTTTTCCACAACTTCCAAGGCTTCATTAATTAAACTAATATCAATTTCGGTCTTTAACCACTCAATAACAGGACCTTGCGCTGCTTCTTTGAATTGAGCCATTTCTTCCTCATTTGGTGCATAGACTTCACAACCATAATCCAGCACTGTTTGTAACCCTATAACATTAGAATTAAGCAGTTGCAGACCACGACCAACACCTGCAGATATTCTGGCAGCATCGAAGATAATATATTGCAAATCTTCAGGCAAGCTTTCAAAGAATTTGTTATTTATTAAAAACCAGTCAACTCCATATACATGCCCGTCAAGTGTTATATATTTCTGCACTTCATATATCTTGGCAAAAACGGTGGACGAAATCGGATTTTCATGACCATCCACAACACCGGTCTGTAAAGCAGTATAAGTTTCAGTCCAGGCAATTGGTGTGGGGTTACCGCCTAATCCTTTTACCATATTCACATAAAGAGGATTTTCCTGTACCCTGAGCTTTAATCCCTTCACGTCTGCAGGGCTCTTGATTGGTCTTACATTGTTCGTAAAATGTCTGAATCCGACTTCAGCAAAGGCTAAATTTCTAAGCCCGGTTTTATCTAACATCATCTTAGAAAGCTTTTCTCCAAATGGACCGTCCAATACTTTCCAGGCAATGGATTCTGAAGGAAAGAGATAGGGGATATCAGTAACCATCGCTTCAGGTAAAAATCCACCCAATACGCCTGAGGCAATTCCTGCCTGAACTGTACCGGCCATAATTGCTTCCACATATTCACGCTCAGCACCGAGAGCTCCTGCTCCATAGACCTGCACTTCAATTCTGCCCCCGCTTTTGGCATTAACCATATTTGCAAACATCACACACTGGGCATGCTTCCTTGAAGTAAGGACATTTGTAGCATCTGCATGGGCAAGCTTTAAGACTATAGGTGCCTCCGCTGCGTAAGATATCGAAAATACTAAACAACTAAAAACCATTAATATCGCCATTGCTAATAAGATTGATTTTTTACTAAACATTATTATTATACCTCCATTTAAAATTTAAATTTATTCGTTATTTGCATTTCTACAATACTATTTTATTAACATCAACCGCCTCCTTAAATTACATTTCATTTTTCGAAGAACTCATAATCATCGACCTATTTAGAAATAATCTATTTAGAATTATGACGGCCAGGCAATGGTATAGATATGCTTGCCTCCATCTGAAGGGCCTTTAAGTAATTTATCTATTTCCTCTTTGTCTCTCTGGGTCATATATTTGGCCTCCGGTAGAACTCCCGGAGGAAATTTCTCCAGGATATCGTTATGCAATTTAACGACATAATCCAGGTAGGTGGTAATCGCCTTAAAGGCTTTTTCCGCTTTTGCCAGGGATGGTTTACCTAGAACCCCTTCCGGATAAACAACACATTCAATCCCACCGCCGCCGATATGGCTCTGACCGGGAATGGGATAACCATAGATATCTCCGCCCTTGTCAATATGTCCTTCCGGTAAGAATCCCCAGGTTTTGGTATCCACTGCATTTTCCATCTGTACGAATTCCGGGAATAAAGCTAAACAGATGGAATTCTCTGCTTCATCGCCATGGCGAAATACTGTTTCAAATTCACCGCCATGGGCTTTATCCATTAATCCTACTCCCATAATCTTGGGTACATCCAGAAAGATAATGACTGCCGGTACCTGGTATCTTTTCCCCCATTCCTGAATGGCAGAGGGGATAATATATTCCTGTCCATGGCTGCTCATAATGATCTGTTTTCGGAATCCGGTATTCCAAAAACCTGATATAATAGCCCTTATGTAGGCAGAATTCACATCATCCGGAATGGGAACAGTTCCCTTTTGCCCCAAATGAGAAAAGGGATGGGAAGCAAACCAAACTGGCTCGCTAACGGTACAACCGGTCTTCTGGGCAATCAGTTCACACATGCGCGTTACGATAAAAACATCCTCACCATAGGGTTGAGCATCCCCATGATTCTCTGTAGAACCTAAGGGAATGAGAAGAATATCATTCTTCTTCAGTCTTTCTTCCACATCCTTCTTGGTCATGGTCTGGTAATAGATCTTATCCGGTTTTTCCATATGACCTCCCTGGGGAGGTAATTTCCATTTACTCATGCTTTTACTCCTTCTTTCTTTTAACTAGTATTGAATTTACAGTATTACATCCCCTGCCTTACTTTCTATGACTTGGCAATTGAGGAGAATAAATCCAGACAAACCTTAAAACTTCATCTCCGGTGTTAATAATTTTGTGGGATTTTCCCGGCGGATTATACACCACAGTTCCCGGATTAAGATCAATTTCCTCATCCTCAGTAACAAATTTGCCTTCTCCTGCTATAAAATACATCACTTCCTCTTGAACATCGTGTTTGTGTTCCGGAACCATACCGCCTGGATAGGTTTCATTCACGCCCATAGCAATATTTTTTGAACCGACGGTTTTTTCCGAAACCAGTATCCATGAAGTTCTGGGCGGTTCTCGTCTTTCTCCTTTAACATCTTTTATTCTAATCACTTTCACCTTTGACATATCTATTCCTCCATTTAAAATTATTTCATTAAAATTCCACCGTTAACGTCAAGCGTCACACCAGTGATCCAATCTGATTTATTTGAAGATAAAAAGACAGCTGCATCAGCAACATCCTGTGGCAAACCGTCCTTTTTTACGGCACGACCAACATTCCAACTCGCAAAAACATCTGCCGGATATTGTTTGGTCTGTTCAGTTAATATCGGTCCCGGACAAATAGAATTAACATAAATCCCACTAGGGCCAAGCTCACGGGCTAGAGTCTGTGTTAAGCCAATGACTCCTGCTTTGGAAGCTGCATAATTCACTCCCACCCCTGGGCGACCTGTTCTTCCGCCTAAAGAAGCAATATTGACAATTTTGCCTCTTTTTTGTTTTTCCATATAAGGAATGACACTCTTACTGCATATAAATGGACCATTAAGATTAATATTAATGACTTGATTAAAAACTTCTACCGACATTTCTTTGATGGGTTTATGCAAAGAAATACCTGCATTATTTACCAGAATATCAATCTTGCCAAATTTATTAAACACCTTTAGCATACTATCTTTGATTATCATTTCATCCGTCACATCGGCTTTGATGGCCATAACTCTTTCCTCCGAAGAATCCAATTTCTTTGCAAGGTTTTCTACTAAATTATATTGAATATCGAATAAGGCTAAAAGAGCACCTTCTTTGTAAAATTCTTCGGCTATACTTTTCCCTAAGCCTTTTCCTGCACCGGTAATAATAGCAACACAGTCTTTCAGTAGCATCACAAAGCTCCTTTCTTTTCCTTCAAATATTTTTTAAAATTCATCAATCGGAATTTTAACATCCCATATTCTTTCCATTTCTTCTCGTGATATATCAAATACGGTATTATTCGGAGGCAAAGGTTCCTCTCTCATAAATTCAGGAAAAAACCAAAATTCTTCAGAGACACCCGCTTTTTTATTAAACTCTCTTTCTGTCTGCAATACATCTTCGGCAATTTTTTTAATATCTTTTAATTCCAATTGCCATCCATATCTACCTTTTAAAAGAGATATATAAAATTCAGGGTGCTTTACAAATGGTGGTCTTACAAATAAACAAAGTCCAAGTGTGTCTAAAAGTGCTGCTCGTAATTGTAATTTTATAGAATCTTCTATTTGCCCCTTACCACTTAAGGGATTAATTTTTCCAGCTGATCCAAAAGTATTTCCGGCTGTATGGTCTGCTCCCATTGGCGAGGTAAAGTAAGTTACGCCATTACCTTTTAAAGCTCTTGGGTCATAAGCGGGGATAGCTTGTCCTTTTATTGCGGGAATTCTTCTTGCTCCAAAAACTTGACCGGTTAGACTTACTCCGTTTCCTATAATGCGACCGAGATAAGAACCTTTACCTATCTGACGTATCACATTCTTTGCTGCTTCGGCATCTCCAAATTTAATCTCTCCTGCTTCCATTAAAACACCTAAAGCGGCTCCTGTTTCTATTGTATCTACACCAACTTGATTACATAAATTATTCATTTCCGCTATATCATCCAGGTCACCAATACCACAATTTGGACCTAAAAGAACTATATTCTCATATTGGATTGAAGATACAACCTTTCTCCCTTTTGCATCTGGAAAAACATTGCAGCACTGGATGGCACATCCAGTGACACAAAAATGACCAGCACGACCCTCACCATCACGTTTTAAAATAACCTCTCTTACTCTCTCCCCGTTAATATTTTGAATGTCTCCAAAATTTCCACAAGAAAAATTTCTTGTAGGTAATAAGCCAAGTTCATTGGCCAGTTGCATAATATCCGGGGTTCCATACATATTTCTATTCTCAGTTTTAGGATCCTTTTTTAAATATTGTACAATTTCTTTACCCGTCTTTCTTAACAGCTCTGAATCAAAATATTTAGGGATTTCTGCTCCATTATCATTAATTACAACAGCTTTTAATCCTTTTGAACCCATTAGTGCCCCAAGGCCCCCTCTTGCAGCATACCTAATCTGAATATCTTTCTCATCGGTAACAGCAATACCTGAGCCATATAATTTCATTTCACCAGCTGGGCCGATACAAATAATTCCTACATTTAATCCAAATTTTTTTCTAATAATATCGATAGTCTCGTCAACCATTTTACCCTTAAGCTCTGGTGCATTTATAAGTTCTATATTATTGGCTGCTAAAACAAGAATTTTAGTCGACAAATTTTTAGGAGTATCTTCAATAACTAAAGCTCTTATTCCTAATTTAGCAAGTTTTTTCCCTGCCGAACCCCCTACATTGCTTTCTTTTACCCCACCTGTTAAAGGACTCTTTCCTCCAATAGAAAGTTGACCAGCCGTAGTGATTGCTGTATCGGCAATTAGACCTGATGAAAATATTAATTTATTATAGCGTCCGAGCGGCTCACAAGTTGGAGGAACTTCTCTAAGGAGTAACTTTGCAATTAATAAGCGGCCACCCCAGTGCCTTTTTTCTTCAGTGGCCATAACTTTTTCTATTTTTTCGTCTCTCATGTTTACTTTAATAATCCATTTCATAAAATGCCCTCTCAATCATGAACAAGCCTTAAATTGCTTCCTAATTTTTCCAAAACGTCATTCAAACTTTCTATGATTTTTGAATCAAGTTTAATTCCTTCTTCTCGGCTTTTTTGTTCTCTTATAAATTCTAATTCTCCTGGCAAATAAATTTCTGGAACATTCTTTACTTTTTTTAAATTCTTAATAGAGCAAATATAACTATCGATCATTGAACAAAAACAATCTAAGTCGTAAAATTTTTTAATATCAATAGCCATACAAAATACACCCACTCCTGTTGCACCTTCTAACTCATGAAATGTCTTTACTTCTAATCCAAATCTTGATCCGGATAGCATACCAGCTATAATATCGATAACAATGGCCAAGGCTGAGCCCTTTGGGCCTGCAATTGGAAGAAGTGTCCCTTTTAATGCCTCATTAGGATCAGTAGTAGGATTACCCTCTTTATCAATTGCCCATCCTAACGGTATTTCTTCTTTATTACGTGAAGCTTTCCTTATTTTCCCACGTGCTACAACACTAGAAGACATATCTAAAACTATTGATTTCTCATTTTTAGCTGGTATGGATATAGAAATAGGATTTGTTCCCATAAAAGCTTCTGAACTCCCCCAAGGTGCCATTGAGGAAGCACCATTACTTCCAACAAAACCAATCATGCCTTCCTGAGCGGCAAAATTTGAATAATAACCTAAAAAACTAATATTGTTTGTATTTCTTACCAAGGTTAAAGCAATGCCATATTTTTTAGCCTTTTCAATACTAATACACATCGCTTTTCTCGCTGCTAATTGTCCTAATCCATTTCCACCATCAATAATTGAAGTTGCATTATTTTCTTTTACTAAAGTAATTTTTGTAGGAAGATTTAACATTCCTGCTTTTATACGTTGAAACATTGGGATTAATAAATAAGTACCATGCGTTGAAATTCCTCTCATGTCTGCCTTTACTAAACAATCCGCTGCTAATAATGCTGATTCCTCATTTTCTCCGTAACCCTTTAATATATCGACTATTATTTCTTTTAAATTTTCTTCACTTACCATTGCAGTTATTCCTCTCTCAGTTCCAAAGATTCGAAAATTTTATCTAAATTGTTGTACTTTACGCTAGTTACTCCATTCATAAGAGCTTTTGCTTTCGTTTCTTCTTTTTGTACCCTTTCTTCAGATTTGGCTAATACTTCTATACAATCCTGAAATCTAACACACACTATTCCATCATCATCACCCAAAATGAGGTCTCCAGGATTAACTTCTGTTCCACCAAAATTAATTGGATAATTTACAAGTCCTAAAGATGCTTTTACTGTTCCACGGATAGCTAACCCTCTGGAAAATATTGGAAACCCCATTTCGATAATTTCCTCAGAATCTCTAACACATCCGTCAATTGCTAATCCACCTATTTTTTTTGCTTTAGCTTGAATAGCCATTAAATCGCCCCAATATCCATATTCATACTCACCACCAACTGTTGCCACTATAATATCTCCTTCTTGTGCTTTTTCTAAAGCTTTGTGCAACATAAGATTGTCTCCTGGAACAGTTTGGACCGTAAAAGCTGGACCATACAATTTCATCCCTCTAAATATCGGTTTAATTTTAGGATTTACAAATCCTTTTCTTCCCGAAGCTTCATAAACTGTTGCAACAGCAATAGACTTAAACTTCTCAATTAACTCTTTTGGTGGTCTTTGTATTTTTTTTATTACATGTATCATTTAAGATTTCTCCTTTTTCTTTTGTGGTAGACTTGAAATTTTATGTTTTTATTTACTCTATTAATGATTATCAAATTATGGTAAAGAAATTTTCTATTATCGATGGTAATATCCTTTTTTTATTCTTTCTTCACTATTACGAATGTGTTTTGTTAATTCTAAAATAGCTTTTTGTTTATTTTTTTGTTTTATATATCTAATGATGCTCTTGTGTTCTTCAATCGCATCAACATTTTCTTTTTTATCAATACTATTAAGTGTTTTGTAAGAACAAATAAAATATTTATCCATAATATTTTTCATTAGATTTAACAAAACTGAATTATTGTATGTTTCAAAAAATAACATATGAAATTTTTTATCATACTTATGAAAGCCTTTTATATCTTTTTGTTTTAGATAATTAATTTCTTTTGTAATATAACCAGAAAGAGCAAGTAAATGTTCATCGGTTAAAAAGTCAAAAACTTCTTCAAAAACATATTTTTCTATAATTTTACGGACTTCAAATATTTCAATGATGTTTTTCATCTCTATCTGGGGAATAAAATAACCTATTCCAGGCAATCCTTTTAGTAATCCTTCTTGATGTAAACGTTGACATGCTTCTCTTACTGGGGAATAGCCCATATGGAGTTCTTTAGATATTTTTCTTATACTAAGATATTGGTCATTAGACAAACTAACTTTATTTTTAATTAGTCTATAAGCTTTTTCGCTTAAAAATTCTTTTTCTATTTTTTTTCACCTCGTTCAACTAATATTATTTTTTATAATAATATATTTATTTCTTCCGCTAAAATACATTTATATCATTGATATATCACTTTTATATATTTTAACATTAATATAAAGTCCTTGTCAAATGAGTTTTTAGGTATGCAAAAAGTTAAAAATTTTAAGCTTAATTTAGTGCACTTTTAACTTTTAGCTAGCAATATTTTTTGTATATGTCTTTTAAAAATTAAAAGTGCACGCCATAAACTATAATCTATAATCAAAAAAGATTGGAGATTTAGCGTGCTACTCGTAGCTTTCTGGGAAACTAATAATTTACAGTCTTTTTCTTAACATTTGAGCTTTTTGGAATTCTTCTTTCAAGCTGCTCGGATCATTTTTGAGTTTACCTTCTAATACTCTAAGATAATTTCTAAATTCCTGTATCATTTTCAAAATATTTTCTTGATTAGTTTTACAGATATCCTCCCATATCTTATAAGGACTGGAGGCAATTCGAGTCATATCCTTAAACCCCCCTCCAATAGCTTTAAAATAATTGTTGTTATTTTCTTCTTGGGCTAACATACTTATCATATTGGTTAAAGAAACTGCTAAAATTTGGGGTAAATGACTTACTGCACCAACAATTCTATCGTGATCAAGAGGATCTAATATTAATCTCTTTGCGCCTATCATCCTGATTATTGAAGATGTTTTTTCTAATGCTACTAAATTACTTTTATTAGTAGGAGTTAGGATATAAGTTTTATCCTGAAAGAGATGGGAATCTGCTGAATCTATGCCATATTTTTCTGAACCTACCATAGGATGACCGCCAATAAAATGGATATCTTTGGATAACATTTTATTTGCTCTCTTTACAATCTGCTTTTTAGTGCTACCGGCATCAGTTATCAGACATTCTTTTTTAAGAAAAGGATTAATTTGGGACAATAAATCTAAAATTGTTTTTACTGGAGTAGCTAAAATTACTACATCTGCTTCTTTTATTCCTTCTTCGAGATTGACTGTGCCTTCATCGATAGCACCTCGGGTAATTGCTTTTTCGATTATTTCTTGTTTATCTATACCTACAATTCTAAAGCTTGGTCTATTTTCTTTTAGAGCTAACCCGAGGGAGCCGCCGATTAGACCCACACCTATGATAGTTATTTTTTTAAAGTCGCTTTCTTCTTTCATTTTGTTTTTCTCCTTTTTTGCAATTAACCTGCTGTTTAATTGCGTGATAAGTAATGAAGATTTAGCAATTGTCCGATTTTCAACAAACTCCCTCACCTTTACCCCGTGCAGTAATTCCCTCTACTACAAAGGGTAGGCCCTCTCTCTCCAGGGGGAGATGGGAAAAACAGGAATGACAGAAATATTCAAGCGGGTTTGATGAATCAAACCTACTTTTCTGGTTTGTCCTTTAATAAATCTTGAAGGGCGTAGATAGCGAGAATATAACTCTGGTATCCAAATCCAGCAATCTGTTCTGTGCAAGCAGAAGCAGTCACTGATTTCCTCCGAAAGTCTTCTCGAGAAAATATGTCGGAAAGATGAACTTCAATTTTTGGAATTGGACAGTCTCTAAGAGCATCGGCAATAGCATAGCTATAATGAGTGTAGGCTGCTGGATTAATAATTAAACCATCCACTTGGGAAGAAAAGTGCTGAATAGAATCAATAATCTCTCCCTCAGAATTTGATTGCTTTATAGTTAGTTCAATATCTTCCTCTTTGGCAAAAGATTCAATTTTATGATTCATTTCTTCCAAGGTTAAATTTCCGTAAATATTTTGATCCCTTTTTCCGAGCATATTTAAATTTGGGCCATTAATTATTCCTATCTTTAACATAATTTCCACTCCTTTCTTAATTCTTCTAAAGCTTTTATTACTTCTTCTTTGGTAATATTATCAATTAAACTAACTTTCCCCAGAGCTTCTGGTAAAATAAATGTCATTCTGCCCTGATAGTTTTTTTTATCTAAAGTTAATGTTTCCCAGAACTGGTTATAGTCTATATTTTTAATATATTTAAATATAGATTCCCGCTTATGTAGGAATGACAATATTTCCCTAATTTTTTCTTTAAACTCTTCCGAACACATCCCTCTATTACGAGCTATTTTAGTCTCGGTTAACATACCTAAGGTTACTGCTTCACCATGACTTAAATCTTGATATTCTGCTCTTACTTCCAGGGCATGTCCAATGCTATGTCCAAAGTTTAGTACCTTGCGTAATCCACTTTCCCAGGGGTCTTTCAAAACTATATCCACCTTTAAAGAAACAGCTTCTTTCACCAGTTCACATAGTAGGTCTTTATGTTTTTTTAATAATTGATTCATATTTTTTTCTAACCATTTAAAGAAAGCCGGAGATTTAATAACTGCTATCTTTATAGCCTCTGCTATCCCATTTTCTATATCCATACCTGATAAGGTTTGTAAAACTTCAGGGTCGGTGTAAACTGCCTTTGGTTGATAAAAGCTCCCGATTATATTTTTAGCTAAGGGATTGTCAACCGCCACCTTTCCCCCAATACTGCTATCTATCTGGGCTAAAAGAGTAGTAGGAATGTGTAGTAAAGGTAGACCTCTCATATAGGTAGCCGCTACAAATCCAGTTAAATCTCCTATTACTCCTCCTCCTAATGCTATCAGGGTAGTGGTTCGGTCTACTTTTCTTTTTAATAATTCATCATACATAAAGATAATTTGCGGTAGATAGAGATTTATATTTCTCGCCATCAGGAACTTCTATAAAATCAGGATTATATCCGCCTTTTTTCAGAATGGATAACAGTTTAGTCCCATATAGGCTATTTACCAAAGGATTAGTAATTACAATGACCTTTTTATTCTCTATTATTCTGGTTAAATATTCAGTTAAACTACTGAGAATTCCTTTTTTAATATATATCTTATATTCTTTATCTTCTATAATTTTTACTTTAATCTCTTTCATTTATTTACCTTTCAGCTTTTAAAAGTTCAATTATTTTATCTACAACTTCCTGAACGCTAAGATTAGAAGTATTAATCTTCCAATGGAACCTATCATATATTCTCTTTCTTTTTTCCAATAAATAATTTATCTTATTCAAAACATTTTTCCCTTTTACAAGTGGTCGATTATTCTTTTTCTTTAAGCGATTATAAAGAACCTGGGGATTAGCATAAAGACAAATTATCTTTCCTTCCTGGTTTAATATTCTGGTATTATCCAAATTAAGGAAGGTTCCTCCA
>Ga0172366_10002101_pt1 | contig 15578 bp, 9 predicted proteins | sample LakKivSesite69cm_FD_114533 | JGI IMG/M metagenome (GOLD analysis project Ga0172366, IMG submission 114533) | Sediment microbial communities from Lake Kivu, Rwanda - Sediment site 69cm | ecosystem: Environmental > Aquatic > Freshwater > Lake > Sediment | place: Rwanda: Western Province, Lake Kivu... | reverse complement strand
GTTAATTCCCGGAGTAAAACATAATTTTTGGTTTTAACTGTCCCCTCAATCTTAACCTGTTCGATGACTCCTTCATGAATATGAAAAACTAATACACCATCCGGGGAAAAATTGGTACCATCCACTGAAGTGATCATATAGCCGTTATTACTGTATAAAGCCTTAATACGTTCCAGATCATTTTGAAAAATTTTCCAATTCATCACCTGACCAGGCACTAAAATCATGGTCTGTCGGATATTTTCGGTTGTCATCAGGGTATTTCCTTGAATTTGGATCTCCTTGATTATCGAGTTCTCTTCAACCTTAAATATCAGTTCAATCCCATCAGGATATTTTTTTGTATCAACCCAGACTTTGGTAAAGTACCCCAGATCAAAAATTGATTTTATATCGTTTTTAATTTTATCCTGATTGAACGGTTCCTTCAAAGAAATTGAAACCGCAGACAAAATAAGTTGAGAATTCACATTTTGGTTGCCTTCAACTCGGATGGCAACTATAGGTGGAGCTTCCTGAGCCCATGCCCATTGGCCAATACCCATCAAAATGAAAAATGCGAGAAAAAAACGAATAACAACCATTGGCAAAGAGCTATACCGCATAAATTATATTCCCTCCATTTCCAGTTCGAATGTTGCCCGTTTTTCATGACAACTCAAAGTAAAGGATCTATTCCCTTCAAGGTTAAGTTGACCATCTCCCCGTATAGTATACCGAAAACTCAGCCAAGAATGTGAGCTGGTCATCATAATAAGATTAAAATTTAGTGGTAAATTCTAATTCCCAACCAAATTTCCCATTCGACCCAAATTCGGACTTAAAAGACCACTCACGATTCAGGTCAACTTCAAAATTCCAGGTTGAATTATCTCCTCCATTCAAATCATGAGTATAGCTTATTGAAGCATTTTCTCCAAGGTCTTTTTTTAATTCCAAACCATAAAACCCTTCGTTTTTTTGGCTTGGAGTAATGAGTTCAACGCTATCGAAAAATAAAAAATTATTTAAACCAGCCCCCTTCATCCCCAAGAAAAAACGCAATGCCTTTAAAAGATGAGGTTCAAGATCTAAGGAATCTAAAGAAGTATAGGCATCTTTATCACCCACAAACAGCAAGGACAGAATCTCCTCCTGAGAGAGAGGGGGTTCAGATTGGAGTATCATTTCATAATTATCTAACGGTCCGTCAGCACGTAAAACGATATTATAATGATTAACCTTGGTATGCCCTTCAAGATGAACCTTTGGCATGAATTCAAAGAAATCACCGAAAATAACGTATCCTTGAATGGGAACGGTTTGCATCACCAAATCATAGGTTCCATTGACCACATCCAATCGTCCCTCGACTCCGAGCGAACCATCCAGGTTTTGAATGGTGAGCCCACCAGCAAGTTTTAAATCCAAAAAACGAGTCTTTACTCGAAAAGTATCATCGGCAACCAGTAAAAGTTTCATTTTTATGGGTATTTTCTGAAAAGAGCCAGCGAAAGACTGGAAAATGGCTGATGAGGTTTGGGTTTTATCCAAAGTGGTTGTATCAAGGAATCCATTTTTTACTTTGATTTCACCTTCAGCCCTGAGATCAGCGATGCTGCCTTGAAGAGAAATTTTACCCTGCCAAAGGCCTTGTAAAGTTTTTAACTGTCCCAGGAGGCCGTTCTCTCCGTCGATAAGGAAAGTGAGATGTATATCGGTCGGAGAGATTGAGCCTTCGGTTTGAATATCAAAACCCAGCCATTGACCCGAGCCCTTGGTAATTATCAATGCACCGTCCTTTACCATTCCGGTTATTTCTTTCACCTGGAACACTTCTTCCCCCTGTTGAAAAAGAATGGCATTGTTGATCTGAATTTGGCCACTATACTGTGGTTTTTCAACCGATCCGTTTATACTGAGCGTCGCCGATCCCGATAGTGATATTTCAATTCCGTAATCCGGTAACGGAAAAGAGGTGTCAAATTGACCCGATACCAGTCCTTCAATGATCTGGTTCTTTAAATCATAAAAACCCGAACCCTTGACCTGGATATTTTTCGATTCATCTTTGAAAATCAGCTCCTGAAACTGGATCCGGTCATTTTGGTAGATTCCTTGAATGTGTCCAGAAAAGTGCAGTACGTCTCCCACACTTACTGTCATTTGTTCAGTCTGGATTAACCAGATTTTTTTGGTGACATCCAAATCAGCCAGTATATCGGCGGTACCTGCTATTTCATATTTCCCTTTTCCAGTTAATCCGAATTGAGCCAGATTGGCACCGCGAATGTGAATAGTTCCCTTTTTTAATATTTCGGGGTTGAGATAGGTCTCTATCCCCGCTTTTTCATTTTTTTGAGGCAATCTGGTTTTCCCTTCCAGAACAACCTGGAAAGACTCTCCGATAGATTTCCCCTGAAAAGAGAGGTCTTCTCCTTCTCCATTGATGAAAAAAGAGACATTGTCCCAATCTCCTTTTACCGAAAGTGAGATTTGATGAATTCTTCCTTGATATTGAAACGAATTGTTGGGAAGATGGACATCGTTAAGATGTCCGTTGAGGTCAATCGCTTGATAAGGAGAAATATTTCCATGGAATGACAAATGACCTCCCAAAAATTGAGTATCTAATTTTTTTATTTGAATAGTATCGGATGATATATCACCCTGGAAAATGAAATTGGTACCTGACCATTCTCCAAAATCCCAATGTGGTGATGTTATTGCCAAATTAGCCCTCCATTTATTCTCAGCGAAGTGAAATCCCCCCTGTCCATCCCAGGTAAAATGGACAGAGCGATCAGCCACAGAATAGGATAATGGATATCTGGTCAATTGAAAGGTCCCCTGGATAGAATCAGAAATTTTTTCAATCCGACCTTCTACTTTTCCTTCCTGATTCTGGAGCATCACATCGGTGATCGATAATTTATCTCCCTGATAATCGAGGTTTCCGATCAATTGATTTCCGAGAAACATATCTTTCCAATAGAGGGCCCCATCGTTTATCACCATTGTGAGCGATGGCGCATCCGATTTTGATTTGTGAATCTCGATATTTCCTGAAAACCATCCATTCAATGGTATCTTTTCACCCAAAAACTGGTCGATTTTGCTTTTGAAGAGAGCACCAGTTGCAGTCAATACGTTCTCAGTATATTGACCTGCAAGTTTTAGATCTCCACCGAAAATTTGACCAGATGCCTGAAAAAGGAAACCTTTCTTCCGATCATATTGAAAGGTGACCAAGGGCTTGATCAATTCATACTGTTGAAAGCGGAGCCATTCCCCACTCAGTTGTCCCTCGGCGGTAACCGTGCCTGATGAGTAGAGCATTTCCCCTTTTAAAGAGCCATTACCGGTCACACCAGATGAACTGATATCGAGCGATGGCGTGATAAATTCCAGTTTGATTTGTCCATTCCCGAAAGTCCCATTGATATCAGCATTTACGGGATTCCCAGCAAAAGAGGAACCCGAGAGCAGACGGAGAGAGAAACTTGAAGTTTCAGGAACGATAAGGAACGTAGAACGAAGTTCAAAATCTGGATTCTTTGCCATGATATACATTTTTCCTTGAATATTATCATTTTCGGTTGGCTGGAACTCAAGATTCACCTGATAGGGTTTCCGATCTTTCCCGTTGGTTATTACACCCATCAGTTCCAATGCCAGTTTAGGTTCCATTTGCAACCGTCCCTTTCCGGAAAAGGTGAGCATTTTATCTTGATCTTGAACTTCTTTTAATTGTAATTGCTGGAGTTCGATTTCTCTATCATGAAAACTGAGTTTGGTTGACAGGGCAAGATTTACTTTGCTGAGTATAGTGCCGTTCAGTATATTATCCTGAAAGAGAAGCTCAAAATGTCCTTTTGCCGGATATTTTTTATTTAAAATACGATAATCGACAACGGCACGCTTTTCAGGTTCAATGGTTCCCGATAGAGAGATCTCAGAATGATCAACCTGAAAATGAAGAAGATTGTGTTTTTTCTGAAGACGCACCGGAATAGGAGAAGACAAAAAATCATTCTTTGGTAAAAGGAGATTTTGAATGATAACCTCAAAATCGGGGACATGATTCAAACGAAAATCTTTGATATTATTTAGGAAGTTATCTGATTGAGAGTCAATTTTGGCTTGGGGAAGAGAGGCACTGATGGTTCCCTCACCGCCAATCAGGAGATTCCAGTTGAATAAGATATTGACTTCCGGAGCAGTGAGCAGAAATTCTTCATTCCGAAGGGTGACTTCACTTAGTTTCAGACTGAGCGGGAAAGAATAGTTCACATTTTTAAAATGAAGCTGAATCGAACCGGTGTTGATTTGGCTCATGAGGCGGGTAATAACTCTATTAGCCAAACGCTGAAAACCAAATAAAAAAAATAAAGTCAGGCAAATTATCAATATGGATAGAGTGAAATAAAGTCGTTTCAACTCATTACTCCAAAACGACTACGCTTCCGGTAAATGATCCTTCTAAGACGAAAGGAAGAGAAATCGCTTGAGAAAAATAATTTTTTTGGGTGCTGCTGGGAAAGGATTCAGCTTTACTTCTGATTTCGATGACTACTCCATTCGACTTCAGTTGTTTTACTTTTTCATCGATATAGATGTCCAGGTCCGTTGGTGACGGTGAGGGCGATTGGGAGCTCTCTGCACCCCACGACAAACCGCGAGCAATCACATCGGCTTCACCAGGTACGAAATCTTTCGGGATTAAAATGTCAAAATCAAGACTTTTCATACCCTGCCGATGAAGGTTTAAATCAATCTTTCCCTTTAAATCGCTGCCTCGCTTCACATCAACCGGTAAATAGAGATTTTTGAAAGTGGCTTCTCGAACATCGGGAAGATAAACTACCTTAATCTCAATTTTTTCCGCATCAATCGGTTGAAAGGGATTTTTAAATATATCTTCCAGAATTTTTGTTAAATTGTTGGAGATATAACTGGCGATGTCATTTTTACTGACCCAGAAAAATTCATTAAGAAAGTGAAACTGAGAACCATCGATTACAAGAAAAACTCGTGCGCTCCCCGGGCGCTGGCTATCAAGCGCTTGATCAATGGAGTCAAGAATTATTTCAGGAAAAAATTCAACAACCACATTTTCGTTGCGAATTATATCAAATTCATATTTAGCGAGAGAGGATTTCTCGTTACCGATTTCAATACTGGCTTTAATGACTTCCGGCATCACCCCCAACCGACCAGCTATTCCGGCACTTCGGTCTTCGTCGATAATTCCTACCGGCTCAATCGGGGTTCCAACTTTGAAAGGAAAATCTTTTCCTTCCAGACTAAAATTCACATACATTGAAGAGAGAAAATAATTGACTTTCCCCTGGTGTAAAAAAGGATGACCAAAAGCAATAATTTTATTGCCCTCTCTCCAGGTTAAAGTTCCCAAACTCACGACATCAACGTCACCCCGGATAAGCTGAACACCGACTGCACTCCCCGGTTGAAGTTCAATTCCTTGATCGGACTGCCGCTGACTAAACAGTATTTTTGGTAAAGAAATAATTTTTCGGGAAAAAAGGTTCTCTTTTTCTTGAAGTTTTTTTCCGGCTCTTTCTCCCAGGCCGATAGTAAATATGACTGAGCTGGGTAAAGCTTTCATGGTTGGCATATCCGGCAGGTTTTCCCAGAGTTTGAGCATAGTTTCGATAGGGGTTACCACTCCAATTAAATTGTCTTTGGTTTCCCAGCTATACGCAAGTGCGCCCGCGATCTTCCCATCAAAAAAAATAGGACTGCCACTCATACCTGCAGATATTCCACCCATTTTTTTTAATTTTTCGTCGGTTACTTTTACAACAATATAGCTCTGGGCAATATTTTTTCCAATGACGACATCGACCACTTCAACGTTAAAATTTTCAATCTTGGTTCCATAAAAAACGCTCTTGCCCACCCCTTCCATATTACGCTTGACCGATTGGATGGGAAAATATTTGGAATTATCACCTAAGCACTTGCTGGGTGTGATTATGAAAAGGAGATTGATGAGGCAAATAAATAAAATCCAACGGAAAGGTTTTGTTTTCAAAGATTAACCGTTCCTTCCTTTCGTATACAAGAAGCCTTCACGTAAGGATTTCAAATTATCAAGTACTTTCCCGGCTCCCAAAGCAACACAGGATATCGGATCATCCGCAACGTAAGTTGGAGTCCCTAAAGCCCGGCTGATCATTTCATCCATACCATGTAACAACGAACCGCCGCCGGTGAGACATATTCCCTTATCACCAATATCAGCAGACAGTTCAGGTGGGGTGTGTTCTAAAATAATACGAGCAGTATCGACAATGGCAGAAAGCGGTTCTGCCAGACATTTATATACTTCGGAAGCAGTAATAGTTATCGTTTTAGGAAGTCCAGAAACCAGGTCTCTTCCTTTCACATCAGCAGCTTTTTCTTCACGTGGTGGAATCGCCCAACCGATTTCAATCTTTAAAACTTCGGCAGTTCGCTCTCCAATCATCAGATTAAATTTTTTGCGAAGATGCCGCATGATCGCTTCATCTATCTTGTTGCCTCCGACCCGGACTGATTGACTGATAACCACTCCCCCAAGGGAAAGGACAGCGATGTCGGTGGTTCCCCCACCAACATCGATCACCATGTTCCCCGACGCCTCAGCGATATCCAGACCGGCTCCCAAGGCAGCTGCCATCGGTTCTTCTATCAAATAGGCTTTTCTCGCGCCTGCATGATAGGCAGCATCTAAAACAGCTCTCTTTTCCACCTCGGTTCCTCCTGAGGGGACACAGATCACAATATCAGGCTTAAAGACGCTTCTTCCGCAAACTCGTTGAATAAAATAAGTGAGCATTTTACGGGTTATTTCATAGTTATCAATGACCCCATCCTTGAGAGGGCGATGCGCAACAATGTATTCTGGAGTTTTTCCAATCATTTCCCGGGCTTCTTTCCCAATGGCCAGTATTTTATTGGTCCCCTTGGCCAGTGCCACCACGGAGGGTTCATTCATCACAATTCCTTTTCCATGAATATAGATAAGAGTCGTTGCTGTCCCCAGATCCACACCCAATCGCTTATTCCACATAGAAAGACTCCTCCTGTTTACTCGTTAACCCTCTTTATTGAGGCACCAAGTTTTACTAATTTTTGTTCCAGATCGGCGTATCCCCGATCAACATGGGATATACCGTAAACCTCTGTCTTCCCCTCAGCCGCCAAGCCAGCCATCACTAAAGCTGCGCCCGCTCGTAAGTCAGTTGCCGTTACCTGGGTTCCAGTTAGTTTTTCTACCCCTACCACCACTGCACTTCTTCCTTCTACTTTAATATTTGCTCCCATCCGCTCTAATTCACCCACATGAGCAAAACGATTTTCAAATACAGTTTCGGTAATAACGCTAACACCATCCGCCAAACAGAGAAGTGTCATAAACTGCGCTTGCATATCGGTTGGGAAACCAGGGTAAGGCATGGTTTTAATATCGGTCGCGTGAGGACGCCCTTTCAAAGAAACCAGCAAAGAATCCTCGGAAATTTTCTTTATTTTGGCACCGATCTCTTCCAGTTTCGTGGTTATAGAGCGCGTTACAATATGATTGACACCTTTGACGATAACTTCTCCCCCGGTAATGGCAGCCGCCACATAAAAAGTACCGGCTTCGATGCGATCATTGATGATAGTATATTCACAACCAACCAATTTCGATGCGCCATGAATAACAATGGTATCAGTTCCCACCCCCTCGATTTCCGTTCCCATCGCCATGAGAAAATTGGCCAGATCAGTCACTTCCGGTTCTCGAGCGGCGTTTGCAATGACTGTGTCTCCAGGAATAACCGACGCAAGCATCATGATATTTTCCGTAGCACCAACACTGGGAAAATCGAGATAAATCTCTCCAGGATGAAGTTGTTCAGCCCAGGCTTCGACATATCCAGAATGGGTTGATACTTGAACACCTAAGTGAAGAAATCCCTTGATATGGAGATCAATGGGTCTCGAACCGATCGCACATCCTCCGGGAAGAGGAACTTGTGCTTTTCTCAGGCGGGAAATGAGTGGACCGATCACTAAAAAAGACGCTCTCATTTTTCGTATGAGTTCGTAGGGAGCGTCAGATTTTACCAAGGAATCCGGATAAATGGTATAGGTTCCTTCGGATAGCTTATCGATTCTGACACCCAGGCTTTGCAAGACTAAAATCATGGTATCGACATCAAGTAAATTCGGTACATTATGGATAATAGAAGGAGTATCAGTTAAGAGAGTGGCAGCAAGAATTGGAAGGGCTGCATTTTTTGAACCTCCGATTTCCACCACACCCGATAGAGGTTTTTTACCTTCGATTACAAATTTTTCCACGCACAATCTTCCCCTTTCAAACCGGACCGAAAAGTCCGGTATGGGTAAACACCGCTCCCTATCAAGCTTCAGAGAAAGCACTTATCCTATCCTGGAAACTACCCAGGATCTCAGCCTACGGCGTAAGATGAAAAAATAAAAAAAATATAAAACGATTAACATGAATCATTATATCGCATTCTGATTGACATTTCTGCGGAAAAAATAAAACGGTTGAAAGATAAATATCTTGACCCGCATGTTGCAAGTAACATGAAAAGAGAAATAAATATATTCCCTGGCTGCGAATCATTCTTTCGTTTGAGGATTGGATTCGTTCTGATTCTTCTTGGCTGGGAGAGCAAATTCAAAGCTGATTTTACCACCTTCTTGGACAACTAATCGAGCTTTAAAAAACTTCCCTTTTTTGGATTTAAAGCCGGAAATAATATCAGTTCGTCCCTGAACGATGAGTTTTTGAGCTTGGGTTCGTGGAATGGTTTTTCCCAAAATTTTCTTCCATAGGGTAAAAGGACAACCTTCTTTCCACCTGGAACAGGCATAGGCACTGCGATTTTCATAAACTGGTGATCCACAGATCGGACAGTTTCCAATGGAAGTGGTCATCTTGGATCGTTCTCCAGTATCGGGTTTGTTTTTTACTTTACGAACGATCTCCTCGGTCATCCTCTTGATCTCATCCATGAAATTTTGACGGGTAAACTGTCCTTTTTCAATTAAATTCAGTTTTTTCTCCCATTCCCCCGTCAACTGTGGAGAAGACAATTCAGCAATGGGGATACTTTCCACCAGATTAATCAGTTCAATCCCTTTAGGAGTGGGAATGAGAGTTTTATCATTTCTTTCGATATACCCAACTTCGATGAGTCGCTCGATGATCGCCGCTCGAGTGGCTGGGGTTCCTAAGCCCGATTCTTTCATAATTTCCCGTAGTTCTTCATCCTCAACAAATTTTCCAGCCCCCTCCATGGCTGAAAGTAAGCTGGCTTCAGAATAACGAGGTGGAGCTTTCGTCTCCTTTTCTTCAATCCAGACTTTTTGGGTTTGCACCTCGGTTTCATTTTCTAATTCGGGGAGAAAAACTCCATCTTCTTCCTGGGATTCTTTCCCATAAACGATCCGCCACCCGGAATCAACTAAAACCTTGGACTTACTGATAAACTTTTCACCATTAACCTCAGTCTTCATGCGCCGTTGTGACCATACCGCTTCTGGATAAAAAACACAGATAAGTCTTTTACAGATCAGATCAAGGATTTTTTGATCATCGTGATTGAGAGCATCCCAATCAATTTTTTCACCGGTTGTTATAATGGCATGATGATCAGAAACTTTGGTATTATCAAATACTCTTTTATCGGAGAGGGCTTGCGATGGCTTCAACTCAGAACGAGTAAAATTATCATAACCACAAATCCGAAGCATAGCCCAGCTAACAATAACCTGATTGATCAAATCATTAGATAAATATCGGGAATCAGTCCGAGGATAGGTAATGAGTTTATGAGACTCATAGAGTCTTTGAGCCGAATTAAGAGTTCTTTTGGCTGAAAAACCAAATATTTTGTTCGCATCGCGTTGTAATTCGGTGAGATCATAGAGAAGTGGGTGCTGCTCTTTGGTTTTTTTATCGGAGTATTCAATAACGACTCCAGTTTTCCCCTGAACTTTTTTCTCCACGGATAAAGCTTTTTCCCGGTCATAGGTTCGATCTTCACCATCGACCCATTTCCCGATATAATTTCCTTGCGGAGAAGCAAATTCGGCAAAGATTTCCCAATAGGGAACCGGAGCAAAGGCTTGGATTTCTTTTTCTCGTTGAACCAAGATGGCAAGAGTTGGTGTCTGAACTCTCCCCACCGATAAAAGGATTTTAAAACGAGTGGTAAAAACCCGGGTTCCGTTAATACCCACCAACCAATCACTTTCAGATCGGCACTTAGCCGCCTCAGCCAGTAGTTTCATATTTTCTCCAGGAATTAAGTTCAAAAACGCTTGACGAATGGCGTCGGCAGTCATCGAAGAAAGCCAGAGTCTCAAAATAGGTTTTTGAGACTCCACATATTCGTAGATATATCTGAAGATAAGTTCTCCTTCCCGTCCGGCGTCACATCCATTGATGATTTCGTCCACCTCATTGGCATCAATTAATTCTTTAATGATTTTTATTCTTTTATCGGTTTTGGGGATTGGTTTTAAAAGAAATTGATTGGGAAGAATGGGGAGTAAGTTTAACCGCCAAACTTTCAGCTTTTTATCATAATCTTCCGGCTCAGCCAGGGTAATCAGGTGCCCGACTGCCCAGGTTATATAGTACTTCTCGTTTTCCAGATATTCTTTCTGATTGGTAAATTTCCCAAGTACTCGGGCGATATCTTTCGCTACACTCGGTTTTTCAGTGATAATTAGATGCTTACCCATACCCGAACCTCATTCTCTCTGCGATTGATTGAAATCGAATGGCCGTTCGAAACCAGTAAAAAGTTACAAAGTATTATATTGAACTCGTTCGTGTCCGTCAAACCAATTGATGAGCGAATAAAAAAGCCAACAAGGGAAAATGGCAAAGACCGGTTTAGACAAAGAAAATGGAACCTCAATGGGGATTTCGATTTTATAAAAGGATGATCCTCCGGTGGCAAATCTTACCGGATTCAAAAAGATCACCACCATGGCAATCATAGGCAACCAGAAGCGGTAAGTCTATTACCCACAGACGAACTAAAGCTTGCGCGCCTAAATCCTCATAATCTAACACATCAGAACGAACTACAAAATTGGATAGGTAAGCCGCTGCCCCACCACAGGTAATGAAATAAACTGAAGAATATTTTTCGATAAGCTTTTTCGTTTCAGGACTTCGTTCACCCTTACCTATGGTGGCTCTCACCCCCTGCTTTAAAAAATATTCCATAAACTGGTCCATACGACCGGAGGTAGTTGGTCCGATCGACCCAATAATCTTCCCTGGCGGAGTCGGACTTGGACCGGCATAATAAATGGTGGTATTGGTTAGAGAAAACGGCAGGGTTTTTCCGGAATCGATATCGACCATCATCCGCCGATGAGTGGCATCACGAGCACAAATAATTTCTCCGCTCAAAGAGACTTTGTCTCCTTTTTGCAGAGGAAGGATATCATCCACACTGAGTGGTGTTTTCAGAATGTATTCATTCATATCGCTCATTTTGATCACCAGACCAATTTTTTTTGACGAAAGACATGGCAACTGCAGACCATCCCGACTGGCAGGCTTGCGATATGGCATGGGTGGCTTTCTATGCGAACTTCCAAACAAGTCACCAGCCCCCCTACCCCCTGGGGGCCAATCCCCAATCGGTTGATATCCTCCCGCCATTGTTCTTCCCATTGTCGATATCGGGAATCGGGATGACTGGTTCCCAACGGACGGGCAAGAGCCAGAGACGCCAGATATAAAGCATAGGCCGCATTGCCGCCGATTCCAACACCGACGACGAGAGGGGGACACGCTCGGCTAGCGTTTTTATCCAATTCACGTAAAATAAAATTCTTAATTTGATCGGGAGAACATCCCGGGGTCAGCATGCCCAACGCGCTGATATTATCACACCCGCCGCCTTTCACTAAAAGGTGAATGTTTAATCCATCTCCTTTGAATTGCCGAATAAAGACTACCGCCGGAGTATTGTCTCCGGTATTCTTCCCGGTAAAAGGATCAGCGAGGATTGATTTTCGGAAGTAATTTTTTTGGTACGCTCGGCGAATGGCTTCGTCCAATGCTTCTTGAATAGTCCCTCCGATTATTCTCACCTCAATCCCTATCTCTACCTCCGCCATTATCATGCCGGTATCCTGACATAAGGGGAGTTTATGTTCTTCGGCTACTATATAATTTTCTAAAATTTCGGAGAGCATTTCCCGAGCGGCTTCGCTTTTTTCAACCATCAATGCGTCCAGCATTTGACAACGGAGAAGTTCCGGACTACAAAGATTCATATCGACTAAGGCGTTTTCTATTTCGGGAATGATTTCCTCAATTGAAATTTCTTTCACCGTCAATCCTCCTGAGGAAGAAGAATGTAACCGGATTTCACCATTTCTTGTACCAGGTCTTGCGCTCTGCGGATGATTCCCTCAATTTCCTTCCTTAACTCGGTTTTGGTTGGATTCTTACGAGCGTAATTCTGTTCTTCGGCGACCTCGGCTACCGCTAAGGCTTCTTCGACGTATACTTGCCATTCTTCCATGCTGGGAATAATATAATCGGCATTCAAACCCTTTTTTTGAGCAAATCGATACAGAGCCCGCGAAGCCGCCAGACACATTTCGTCGGTTATCCGTGTCGCCTGAACCGAAAAGACTCCTCGGAAAAGACCAGGAAACCCTAATGAATTGTTAACCTGATTCGGAAAATCAGATCGACCGGTGGCTACTATCCGTGCTCCAGCTTCTTTGGCTTCCCACGGCCAAATTTCTGGATTGGGATTGGCACACGCAAAAACGATGGCATCTTTCTTCATGGTTCGGATCCATTCCGCTTGAATAACCCCGGGACCCGGAGTCGAAAGAGCAATCAGGATATCACGATCACGGATTGCTTCCGCTTTCCCTCCTTTTAAATTTTCTCCATTGGTCACAAGACATAATTCCCATTTCCAGGGATGATTCTCTTCCAAGTCTTTTCTCTCCCGGTGGAGCGTTCCCCCGCGATCACAGAGTACGATATTCTCCGGCACCACTCCGGCTTTAATCAGTAAATGAGCGATCCTCAGATTCGAAGCCCCGGCGCCAATCAAGGCAACCCGGATTTTATCCAAAGGTTTTTGAACCACTTCCACCGCGCCCAACACTCCGGCCACTGTAACCAGCGCCGTCCCCTGCTGGTCATCATGCCAGACTGGAATATGAAGACGCTTCTGAAGAGTTTCCAAAATAGTGAAACACTCCGGCTGAGAGATATCTTCGAGGTTGATTCCTCCAAAACTGGGTTCCAAGGTTTCAACCACCCGAATCAATTCTTCGGTGCTTTCGGTCCGCAGACACAGCGGCCAGGAATCAACTCCTCCCAAATAGCGGAATAAAAGCGACTTGCCCTCCATAACCGGCATAGCCGCTTCCGGCCCAATATTCCCGAGCCCTAAAACCCGCGTTCCATTCGAAATGACAGCGACCGTATTCCAGCGATTGGTATATTCATAAGAAAGAAATGAGTCCCGAACGATCGCTCGGCAAACTTCTGCGACTCCTGGAGTATACCATACCGCAAAATCATCGTAGGTCCTCACCGGACATTTGAGATTCACTTCTATCTTTCCTCGATAAAACTGATGGAGCTTCATCGCTTCCACCAATGGCTGGTTCAATTCGTTTTCACTTTTCTTTTGCATGTGTTTTCTCCTATTCTGTAATAAATGCAGTGAAATGTAAAAGGTAAAAAGTTTAAAGAGACTATCCTGAAAATACAGTGAACAGTGAACTGTAAACAGTTAAAAATCACCCTCAAACTCACTTTGTCCCAATATTTCCCTCGCCCACGAATAAGTGCTTTTTCCCAGTGGTTACTATTTATACCCCTACCTTCCCGGATAATATTTTCCCGTTATTGTATTTTATTTGGTGAAGTTTCCACAACTCGACCATTCTTTTCTCTGATGGGTCAAATCAAAATAGGATCTGATTATTTTCCTCCCAAAATCTGAATTTGGATCAATACCCGATATCTTCTGAATCGTTTTTTTGATCCCCAGGGTGTGAATCATGTTTTGCAGCTTCATCGCATCCGGGTCTCCCGGAAAATCATAATGATAGGCTGCTCCACACACATAAGCAATGGTTTCTGGCTGAATACCCTGAGAAAAGCAGAGTTTGGCACTCCCAATCAACCGATCGTCGGGGCCTAACTTCCGAACCGGATCTTTACCAACTCGTTGAACGGTATCCATTATTTGGGGATTCCCAAAGCGGATTCGTACGTCTTGACGAATTGCTTGCTGTTCTTTGGCGCTGAGATCTGAAGGATACTTTCGAAGGAGAGCAGCTGTGGTTTCATCCAGTGCCTGCTCAAATCGGGAACTGATAAAAGAGTCCCGCAAAGGTTCATGAATATAGGAATACCCTTTTAAATACCCCAAGTAAGCGAGAACAGCGTGACCGAGATTATGGGTAAAGAGTTTTCGTTCGACTTCAGCGATAAAATTTGCAACCGGTTTAAATCCGGAAATTTCCGGAAATGCTCCTCGAACACCTGCAGAATCATAGGGAACCTGATGATACGAGTCGGCGACAACAAACAACCGATCTTGATTTCCAAATCGATCGCTGGCAGCTGGAACCATGCGAGCAATGCTGGTTCCAACAAAACCAACGTTTTTCTCTGCCCATTCCTGATCTTCAATCGAGAGTCGTTCATAAACCCGCTGACGTAATAATTGTGCAGCATCAAGTACATTTTCACACAGAAAAATATTAAGCGGCCATGAATTGAATAAACGACGTGCTTTCAAACCAGACGTGATCAAAGGGGCAATAGCGTCCAAGTTTTTCACTCCTACTGACGTTCCGACTACATCACAGGTAGAAATAATCTGAGTAATCTCTTCGATTTGACCTGTCCACAATGCCTGAACTGGAGCGATGGTGAGGTCGATCTTTTTCCCACTATAAGCATCAAGCAGGCAAAGAGGGTATTCTTTTCGTTTATTAAGCTCATTCACCAGATCCTGGTTGGAATCAACAAAGACCATCGAAAAATCCGATTCTTGAAAAAGTTGCCCCATAAAGCCTCTTCCGATATTCCCTGCTCCAAATTGAACCACGGTTTTCACTCTATCACCTCGTCTTCCATTCTCTTTGAAATAAACCTATCCAAGCATTAGTCTATCATTTTTTTATAATTTCTTTTCATCTCGCTTCGAATCTGTTAATATCCTGTTTAATCGATCATTTCCTCAGGGAGGTTGAACATGTCGGAACCAATTGAATATCATCAACAAGGGTTTAACTGCTGTGAATCAACACTGATGGGTTTATGCGATTATCTGGGGAAAAAGTGTGATCTCTTCCCCCGTCTGGCGACAGGATTTGGCGGTGGATTAGGACATACTGGTGATGTCTGTGGAGCTATAACCGGTTCCATCATGGCCTTTGGAATCAAATTTGGGCGTGATGATGCCACCGATAAAAAAACCCGTGATGAATTGTACCGCCTGGTTGAACATTTTATAAATGATATTAAAAAAGAATTAGGAACTATCGATTGTATC
>Ga0172366_10002100_pt1 | contig 15578 bp, 13 predicted proteins | sample LakKivSesite69cm_FD_114533 | JGI IMG/M metagenome (GOLD analysis project Ga0172366, IMG submission 114533) | Sediment microbial communities from Lake Kivu, Rwanda - Sediment site 69cm | ecosystem: Environmental > Aquatic > Freshwater > Lake > Sediment | place: Rwanda: Western Province, Lake... | reverse complement strand
TCTTATTGAGGGAGCTATGGGACTTTACGATGGTTTAGACTCAGCGGGATGGGGAAGCACAGCTCACTTGGCCCGTCTCCTTAACGTTCCCGTTATCCTTGTGGTCAATGCGACCCGTATGACTGGCAGCATAGCTGCCATGGTGATGGGGTACCAGCATTTCCAGCCTGACGTTAAGATTGCCGGCGTCATCCTTAACAATGTTTCCGGCAGCCGACATCAGCGCAAGCTGACAACCGCAGTAGAGGAATATTGCCACATACCTGTGGTGGGGAGCATACCACGGGACACAGACTTATCCGTTAGGGAACGTCACCTGGGGCTTATCCCTTTCCCGGAAGCTGAAAAACCGGATTCCACTATAGAACGGATCTGCCGCAAGCTTGAGCCACACCTCGATATAGACCGCATTTTAACCATCGCCCACAGCTTTGAGGCTGCACCGCGGATTCCTGTAACCGGATTCAAGAGCAAGCCCACTCTGGTTAAAATCGGGGTGATGCGAGACAGGGTGTTCAACTTCTACTACCCGGAGAATCTGGAGGCATTGAGCCGCGCGGGTGCGGAGCTGGTCTTCATCGACTCGCTGCAAGACCGATTACCCGAGGTTGACGGGCTTTATATCGGGGGTGGTTTCCCCGAGCTTTTCCTGAAAGAGCTGGAAGCCAATCGCTTATTGCGTTCAGACATAGCTGACGCTATTGAGCATGGCCTGCCGGTATACGCGGAATGTGCCGGGCTGATGTACCTATGCCGGGGTATCCGCTGGCAAGGGCAGCGCCATGAAATGGTCGGGATAATCCCTGCTGAGGTAGAGTTGTCTGCGCGGCCTCAAGGTCACGGCTATGTGAAGGCTGAAGTAGTCGAGAAAAATCCCTACTTCCCCGTCGGCTTAACCCTGCGGGGTCACGAATTCCATCATTCGAAGCTATCGAAATCGGATGGTGTTAAGTTTGCCTATCGTATAAGGCAAGGGCACGGGATAGACGGCGAGGTAGACGGTATTATATATAAAAATGTATTAGCAGCATATACTCATCTTCATGCTTTGAGTATACCGGAGTGGGCCGAGTCTTTCGTATCCCTGGCATCCGGGGAACGGAAACGCCCCATGACCCGCGGCGCTGAGAAACTAATGATGACGGCAAAATCAATCTAGGAGGTGAACATGCCGAAGAAAATACTAGCTGGTATGGAAATCGAGATCGACGAAGACGGTTTCATACAGGAGCCGGAGAAGTGGTCCAAAGAGGTGGCCGAGGACCTGGCCAAAGAGGAGAGCAGCGTTCATCCCATGGCCGAGGACCACTGGAGACTAGTAAACTATATCAGGGACTACTACCTGAAATTCGGGGTAGCGCCCCCGGTACGGATGCTGTGCAAGCAGAACAAGTTCGACCTAAAATACGTTTACGAAATGTTTCCCAAGGGGCCGGCAGCGGGCGCTTGTAAGGTAGCCGGGCTGCCCAAGCCTACCGGTTGTGTCTAAGGGGACAATCCGGAAGAATAACCGGCAAATGTGAGAAAAGCCAACAGAAGGAAGAGGGAAGCGTAAGGAGGGCTCACGTCGTTGTGGGTAATAGCTACGCTTTCCTCACCACTCTGGTTTTTGTTTCAGCACGTAGGCAAGAGGAAGCGTTCTTCGCACAACTGCAGCACTGCTTCTTTTGGGTCTTTCACTAGGTCTACCGTTACATGCCTGCGTTCCGGGGAAAGAACTCATAAGCGGCTTACCCTGCCCTTAATTACCAGTGGGTAGATATCCGCATCTTGGAATTGATCTCTTTGACGCCCGGCACTTTCCTGGCTATCTCCCGTATCTTATCCGCCTCCACCAACGACCCCACAGACCCACTAATGGTGATAACACCCCTATCTGCCTCAATTTCAACTCCACCGTCTGAGTTATCTGCACTTTGTGCAACTGCGGCTCTAACCTCAGTGCTCAACACCATATCATCTATAATCTTTTTCGACTCCGGAGTCGGCTTGAATTTATCCAGGTTCGCTATGTAAGATATGAGCCCGCATGCGTCGTCAATGCTTATATGCTCAAGATTTATCACAATATCATACAGCGCGGGATCGTACCAATCTGCATGATAAAGGAACCTCGTCCACTTGACCCTTTTCTCATCGATATCCTTGATGTATTTTATCGCTTTTTCCCGGCTTAAATTGTTGCGCTCCATGGCCGCTTTTATACGGAATTCCATATCCGCAATGACCCTGACCCTCAAGACCAGAGGAATTTCCCTGAGCAGCAAATGGCCTGCATGACCATGATACACGACTTTATCATTCCTGACCTCTTTATATATGGCGGCGCGAATATAGGCGAGATAGTGAACCCTTTCCGTAGTCAAACGTTCGAGAAACCCGGGCGGTTCGGCAAGGGCGTCGGACAGCTTTTCCAGCGGCGCACCATATTGCCTGGCTGCTCTCACTATTACTTCCCTGGATATGCAGCGGTAGCCCAGTTTTTCGGCCAGGCATTCAGCCAGGGTAAGCCCGCCACTGAATGTGCCCCGCGATATGGTAATAATTGCCATCACATCCTCCTATTCTCCACGCCCTGATTATAATCAGTAAAAAGTCCTGTGACAATAAATATCAACCACAAATCTTTAAGGTCGTCTGTTAGCGGCTTGAGGAAAGAGGCAGCGCTTTCAAATATCGCAGAATCTGCTATGGACATTTGCCCTTCTAATGCCGGAAGGGCTTGCCACAAGGAAAAGGCTATTTTAGAGAACTTACTCTTTGATAACTACGAGCCCAACCGCACATAGAGTTAGAATTATTGCCACTATCAGGGCAAATATAATGTACATGCCCCCTTTGCTGCGCACCATCCCGATGAGCCCTCCCCACATTCCAAGCACCGCAGCAGAGCAAGTAACAGATATACCCAGCATCGCTACAGCATCACCATGAGACAGCATACTGAAATACCAGTGCCCTTCTAGAGCTGCGCTGACGCCAGCACATTCGCTCCAGATAGTGTCCACACTAGCGCCACTCCACAGTTGATTGAGCGTACACGTCCTGTCGAGGTAGCCATTCGATATCATGTAAATTATTATGCCGACTATTGAAATAAGTATGCCGAGAAGGGCAATCCGATAGGCAATTTCTCCATAAATGACTCCCGTGACTGGTACTTCCGGCGGCTTTTCCTTTTCCATGGCGCACCACCTGCATTACAACATTTCAATCCCATCAATGGCCAGTTTGACCCCTGCACCGATCATCACTAATATTATCATCCATCGGATAAATTGTGCCTTCACCTTGAACATTAACCTCGCCCCAATGCTCGTCCCTATCACTACTCCAATTATGCACGCAACTGCAAACAGCGGGAAGATACCTCCGCGCATAATGTAGGGCCAGACAGCAGCGGTATCGCCCATGCCTATTAAGACCTTACTGGAAGCAGCCGCAACCTTAAGTGGAGCAAGCATGACCAGGTTGAATACAGGCACCATAGCCCAGCCGGCTCCTACGCCGAACATACCTGAGACTACTCCACATGCGCAAAACAGAAAGATGCCAACGGGTGACCTTGTAACCTTATAGTTGACAACTTTACCCATTGATTGTTCCCAGTACGACATTGCCAGACCCAGCCTTTGTGTAAAGCCGTCAACCTTCTTTACTTCGGGATACTCGACTTTCTTGCCGCCAAAGAGTATCAGGAGAGCAATAAATATTACGAGTACACCTAAAATCAGCCTTATTAAAGCTTCACCGAATTCCCCTGCTGAAGCTTTAACGTAACCGGCTAGCAGAGCACCTACTACAGCGAAGATGGTGTAAGGGACCGCTGCAAAAAAGAGCAACTTTATATTCGCCAGCCCCCTGCGAAGGAACGGACGAGCTGCAATCAACGAGCCGGCCATAGCGACGACCAATCCGGTGGCCCTGATAATGAACGAATCAATGGGTGTAAAACCCATCATCAGAGGTGTGAATACAACTCCGCCACCCACACCACCAAGCACAGCAACAATACCTATTAGCGTACATATGGCTACAAACACGAAGAAGAACGCTACCGGGCTCAGGCCCATGCTCTGGTCGGCTGAGTCCGCAGCATAGCCTATGCCACTGCTAAACAGAAATATTGTTATAGCAAGTACAATGGCAGCAGCAATGGAAAGTTTTGATAGCCTCATATCATTTTACAATGAATTTTAGGTTACCTAACTACTCTCCCAACTTTTTGTGCGTATGCCATAGCCAGCGTCCTGTAGATGAAGTGAGCGCCCTTGGAGAATGGAGCATATATGAGCAGAGAGAACAAGAGCCAGAGGTGAACCAGGTAGACAGAGTAGGTCGCTGTCGGCAGGTCAGCCAGCCTAACCACTTCGGTAACAACTCCACTTATAGCGACGAATGTAAGCAGCAGGATGAGAAACCAATCGAAATAGGTCGTCCTGCTTCTGTTACTACTGCCGGGGAAAAACCTCCTGTAGATTGCCAGCGCGCAGCCAGCAAGAAGCAGGAGAGAGCCCAAGTTACCCGCTATCTTAATAGGACTGGTCAAGGAATATGGCGACTCTATCCCCGCTAAATGATAGACCGCGCCCAGAAAGGCAGCCAGCAGCAGCAGAATAAACCCGTAGAAGATCGCTAAATGCGTATAGCGGTTGGTCTTGTTCGCCTGACATTTGCCGAAATCGCCATGTAACAATATACCTAATATGGCAAATGCGAAGCTCTTGAGCCAGCTCTTGGGGGGATCCGATGCCGGTGCCGGGTCTTTTTCGGACTCATTGATACCTTTCCAGAATCTGAAGCCCCCGATAACAGCCACAACCGCGACGAAGACAACTATTACAGCCATACCGATGTAGGCGTCGGGGTTGGGAATCATATGATTTTCGACAATCTCACCTTTGGGAAGTGTGAGGTCCCCCGCAATAGCGAGAAAGGCAAACAGAAGCAGCGCAGGGAGAGCAAGCATAGGCAGCAGGTATACAGGCGATGAAAAGGCTTTTCGCAAGAAGCCGGGAAGCGCATAGCTCATAATTGCGTAGCTTCTAACAGCAGCCAGAACATCTCCCGGTTTGGCATCCCGGGGACAGTATGCGGTGCAGTCGTTACACCGATGGCACAGCCACACATCGGGGTCCTTCAGCAACTTATCCTTCAACCCCCGCTGAGCCCACATCATCTCTTTCCTCGGGAAAGGCTTACCGTCAGGAGAGAGGGAACAGACTACCGAGCAGGTACCGCACTGAAAACATTTTTTCAGCGACTCACCACCAAGGCCAATTACTTCCCTGACGAATTCAGTGTCAGGTTTAATGACTTTTTGTTTCTCCATATGACCGTTCTATAACGCTTCCAAGACCAGTTCCGAGATATCCTTTATCTCGATTACGCCTTCTTTCCCCATAGTAAGAAGGCTGTCATCGAACATCAACATGCAATAGGGGCAGGCTACGGCAAGCACGTCTGCGCCGGCATCGATAGCCTGCTGCAGCCTCAGGTCGCAGAACCGCTCCTCTTTGGGCGTCTCCATCCAAACCCTTCCCCCGCCGCCACCGCAGCAAATTGAGGACTGCCTCGAATCCGGGAACTCCAGTAACTCCACGCCGGGGATTGCCTTAAGCACGCGGCGCGGCTCATCGTATATCTGATTGTGACGTCCCAGATAGCAGGGGTCATGATATATGACCTTTTTCTTGATTTCCTTGGTAAACTTCAGCTTACCCTCACGAATGAGCTGATCCAGCAACTGAGACAGGTGAACAACTTCGAACTGAGCTCCAAGCGCCGGATATTCATTCTTGAAGGTGTGATAGCAGTGCGGAGAATTGACCACCACTTTCTTTACGCCGCTCTCGGCAAACGCCTGAATATTGCTCTTAGCCAGCTCCTGGAATATTGTCTCGTTGCCGGATTTGCGAACGCTCTCACCGCAGCAGCGTTCTTTCGAGCCCAATATCCCATAGTTTATTCCGACCTTGTTGAGAATCCCCACGGTAGCCCGGGCAATTCTTCTCACCTTGGCATCAAACGCCGGGACGCAGCAGGTGTAATAAAGCAGTTCCATGCCCGGGGCAAAAGGTTTCACGTCCAAGCCCTGAGCCCAGTTCCCCCGGTCCTTCTCCGGCTCGCCCTGCGGATTGCCGACATAAGAGATATTCTTCACACTAACACGAAGGGAGTCAGGCAGCTTGGCCACGCCCATCTCGGCAACTACCTTGCGTATCGCCCTGATGACATCTATCATCTCCACGCCTCGCGGACAGCGAGCAACGCAGGCGCCGCAAGTGGCGCAGGTCCAGATGTCTTTATCTGCGAAATCTATCAGACCGAGCTGTGCCCGATGCATCATCCGGCGAGGGAGAAAGGTGCGCACCAAATTCCAGGGACAAGTGCCCGTGCAAGTACCGCACTGATAGCATATCTTAAGCGTGTCGCCGCCCATCTCTCGAATAATATCGACCGTTTCCTTATCAGGACTCGCTGGACTCATCTCGGCCTTCTTTCGTGCATTGTTTGGTCCATGACCAACCCAAATTCAATCAAATCGTTGTCTGCAGGTCAACCCACCTATGCAAGCTATTGCTACATCTCCTTGTAGGGGTTAGGCCCAATTCTCTTTATTGTCTCCATAAACTCATCAAATATCTGCGGCAGTTTCCTGAACTCCGATATGGAAAGCTCCTCCACCCTTATCCTCTCGGATTCGAGCACAAGTCTCTGCAATGTCTCCTGTACCTTCCCCATCCTCGTATTTGCCAACTCACTGCCTTTTACGAAGTGACACGTGTAATCATCGCCGCGCTTGCATCCAATCATAAGGATACCATCGATGCCCTTGGATAGCGAGTCGGCGATCCACACTATGTTCACCGAACCAAGACATCTCACCGGAATGACCCTTATCCACGGGTTATAGCTGATGCGGTTGATGCCGGCCATGTCGAGAGCAGGATAGGCATCATTCTCACAGAGGAAGGCCACAACTCTCGGTTTCTCCTCATCCGGCTCAGGCACCTCTATGGCCTTGAGCATAGAGCTGATTATGTCAACTGAATAGTCCTTAAACGAGATGATTCTTTCAGGACATGAACCCATACAGATAGCGCATCTGCGGCAACGGGTTGGATTGGGCAACGGATTGAACTTATCGTCCTCGTTGTACATCCCGAAGGGGCACTCCTCGGTGCACCTCTTGCACTGAGTGCATCTCTGCATGAACAGGCTCGGATAGCTCCTGTCCCATGTCCTGGGGTGTACCGCCTGCCCTCTCGCAGTCTGCTCTACACACTGGATAGCCTTGAGCGCCGCTCCGGCTGCGTCATCCATGGATGCAGCAATATCCTCAGGCTGCCGCACGCAACCGGCAGCATATATGCCCGTTCGCCGCGTCTCATACGGGAAACAAATGAAGTGGGAATCGGGGAATCCGTATTTCAAGGTAGGCAGTTCAGGCCCCTGCCGGTACTGGAGATGCAGCGCAGAAGTCGCGTAGCGTCCTGAATCCGGGGCAATTTCCGTAACTCTCTTTTCGCCTTCCGCAGTCACCATCTCCACTGTAGGTGTAGCTTCAGGCATAGAGTTGGAGACTATTCCGGCGGCGAGCACCAGCAGGTCCACGCTCACTGCGATGTCCTCTCCCAGCAGCACGTCATAGACCTCAACCGTGACCTTCCCGCCTTCTTCGGAAATGTTCTTAACGTCGCTCTTAGCGAGAAAGACCCCGGGCTCCTCCTGTACTCTCTTATAGAAGTCCTCATACTGGCCCGGCGTTCTCATATCCTTATAGAATATATAGACCTGAGCATCGGGATTCTGCCCTGTTACGTAGAGCGCCTGCTTCAGCGAAGCCATGCAGCAGAAAGCGGAACAGTAGGGCAGGTGGGCCGGATCTCTCTGACCGGCACACTGAATGAATGCCACGCTGGTAACTTCTTTCCCATCGGAGGGACGCGTGATTTTACCTTTCTGCGCCATCTCCTCCATCTGGACATTTGTGATGACATCTTTGTATTTGCCATAGCCTAAGTATTCCAGTTTACCGGGGTCGTAAGGCTTGAACCCGGTTGCCTGAACGATAGAGCCAACCTTGAGAGAGGTAGAAGCGCCCTTCTGCTTCACGGAAACGTTATACATCCCTGGAGCGCCTTCGATCTTTTCTATCTCGGCCCCGGTGAGAACCTTGATCTTCGGGTTACCTTCTACCTGTTTAATCTTAGCATCGACGCCTGTGTCCTCTAACTCCCGGTATGGAGGATGCTTGGGATATTGCTTGTGCAGCTTGGCCATCCAGCCACCCAGAGCGAGCTCCTTCTCCACGAGGCAGACGTTGTATCCGGCCTCCGCCGCTTCGAGGGCCGAGGTCATTCCGGCTATCCCGCCCCCAACCACCAGGATAGTCTTGTCTATCGTTTCAGAGAAGGGCTCCGGTGCCTCAGCCTTTTGCGCCTTGGCCAGGCCCATCCTGAGATAATCCTCCGCCAGCATCTGAGTGTCTTCGTCTTTGGGCGGGTGGACCCAGATAACATGCTCTCTAAGATTGACCCTCTCCATGTATACGGGGGCATCGTAGCTGAACACATCCATCTTAGCCCTGGGGGAACAGGCAGCTATGACTACGGTGTTGGTACCGTCTTTAATATCCTGTGCAATAAGCTTCGCCCCTTCGGCCCCACACAGGAAGGGGTGAGTCTTGCAGTTCTCAACCTTAAACTCTTTGGCGGCTACCCCGCAGAGCTTGTCCATGTCGAGAGCATCAGCAATTCCGCAGCCACCGCAGATATAAACTCCGAGCTTTTTAGCCATTTGTCCCCCTTCTTACGATGGACTGAATCGCCTTGAGCGCCGCCCTGGTTCCATCCTGCACAGAAGTGGAGACATCGGCTGGCCTCCTGATACAACCGGCTGCATAAACCCCGGGAGCGTCAGCGGCAACGAAGCCGTAGTTGTCATATACCAAGTTCCCCGGTATCTTCACCTCCGCAGTCATGGGAACTATGCCTGTTGCCAGCACCACCATTTCGAACGATTCTTTTATCTTCTCGCCTGCCGCGGTGTCTTCGGCATGAATTGTCAGATTCTTGGTTGCCGGGTCTTCCTCAATCTTGGCGACCTTGCCTCTCACCAGAGTAACCCCTTCGATTTTCTGAACACGCTGAAAGAAATCTTCCAGAATGCCCAACGCACGAATGTCAATGTAGAAGATGGAAACCTTGGTTTCCGGGCTTTGGTCCTTGACATAGGTGGACTGTTTCAGGGAACCCATGCAACACACACCCGAGCAATAGGGCAGGTGATTCTGGTCCCGCGAGCCAGCGCACTGGACAAAGGCGATACTTTTCACCTCTTTCCCATCAGAGGGACGAAGTATCTTACCCTGAGTTGGCCCGTCAACAGCCGCCAGCCTCTCCATTATTACATTGGTTATTACGTTCGGATACTTACCATAGCCCAGGTTATCGAGTTTAGTAGCATCGTACGGTTTCCAGCCGGTGGCCAGGACAATTGAACCGACCTTCATGTGCAGGCTTTGCGCAGTCATGCCCAGGTCGATGGCCTGATACTGGCAAGCGGCAACACATTTGGCGCACTCAGCACCCAGGCAGACCTTGGTATCAATTACATACTTCAAGGGAAATGCCATAGGACTGTTTAGATAGGCGGCTTTAGTTTTATCCAATCCGAAGTTGAAATCGTTAGGTCTCTCGACCGGGCAAACCTCAGCACACTTGTTACAGGCAGTGCAATTATCATTAACCAGGCGCGGGGTCAGCTTGACTGTAACATCATAGTCGCCCTCTTTGCCTGAAATGTTCTCAACTTGCGCCAGAGTGAAAACTTTAATTCTGGGATTTGTCTTAATCCGCCTGAAGTTTATCTCAAGCCCGCAATAAGGGGCACAAAGTTTAGGGAAATACTTATTAACTTTGGCTACCCGCCCTCCAAGATAGGGGCTTTCCTCTATTAAAAAGACTTCATAGCCTACTTCAGCGGCTTCAATTGCCGCTGTCATGCCGCTCATCCCTCCTCCGATAACGAGGATACCGTTCGGAGCGTTTATACTTTCTATGTTACCCATGTAGTTCTCCTCATTCGATAGAATCGAGGCCTAACTCTTTCTTCTTTTCCTCTACCACTTCACCTTTTATTTTAAGTGTTTTTTCTGCAAACAGACTGAACCTTATCCAAACGAAGCCAAAGTCCAATAACGCTTCATCATCTTTTCGAATTTTCTCGATGACTTCGTCTTCAATTTCAAACCTGTTGAGGAAGGTGCTATTAAAAATGAGCTTTCTAAACCGGTCGAGGTCGTAAAGGGTAAGATAAAGCATTTGGCTCTTCGCCTGTCCCAGACCTTTTCCCTCGACCAATTGCTTATGCAGGGTAATCTCTTTATAAGGCTCATTTTTTTTGTTATAGATATCGATCCCCTGGTCCTTCCACCATTCCTCTACTGTCCATTCCTGACCTTCCTTAAGACCCAGACAGGAGAACTCCTCATCAACGATAAAACAGAACTCCTCGCCGTCTGCCCTTTGGGACGTTTTGGAAGATGCCATCCCCAGAGGATACATGCGACAGGCCCACGGCCGGTCTTCATAAATGGAGCAACCTTCCGGAGTTACGAAGGGGCAGCTCTTGCGGTCATCATCCTTCATCCTCAGCAGGACCAAGGGAAGTTTTTCATCAGCTAAAAGGGGGGGAAGAGTGTATTTTTCGAGAAACTTACCCGAAGAAATCTTTAACGCCCTTTTCATACGGAGGACATCGTAGGGTGGAAGAAAGATGTTTACATCACCACAACATTGGGTAAAGCATGAAAGACCTTTGCGACAGGAGAACTTGAACTTGCTTCCTGGAGAGAGCCTTGGGTATTCCTTTAGTATCGTTTCTTTCCAACTCTTAACCATTTCACCTCATTAGGACTCCAGGTACCGTCAGCGATACCTGGAGTCCTGTACAATCACTCAACTCGTGATTCTCGGCTGCGGACTCACCAGATTACTCAACTATCTGGATTATGTCCCTCTTGAACACGTCCCATTTATTTGTCTTGGGGTCCCACTTGCAGTTGACGAAGACCTTCCACTTTTCGTTGTCCATTTTGGGGGTATCCGCCCTGAAGTAGTAACCCGGCCACCTGGTCTCCTCGCGGAACAGGATCGTTCTCACGTGGGACTCTGCCTGCCACATTCGATGTATGTTTTCCCAGCATCTCATCAGCTCATGAAGACTCTCGGCACCCAGCTTCTCGGAATCTTCTTTCAACAACTTGAGAAGCTCAAGGGCTGTTTCCAGGGAGGGCTTATTGGTCATAAACATGGTCGAAGCTCCCCCGGCGTATTCATCCATGAGTTTCTGCAGGCGGAACATGAACTGCCTGGGTCGGATGTAGTTTTCGTTAATGTCCGGACTGTCTGTCTGGCCCTTAAACTGGGTAAATATGTCCAACGGCTTGAGAATCTGCTTCTTAAGACCCTCAACCGTTGCCGCGTCCACCTTGGGCTGTGTCGGATTGTCAGCAACGTAGGCCAGAGCTGCTTTGGCGCGAATTCGCCCCTCTGCATGTGAACCGTCAGAAAACTTGTGACTGGAAGCCCCCGAGGCATCGCCGGCACAGAAGAGTCCCTTAACAGTGGTCATGCCATTGTAGCCCCAGAAGTATTCCTTCTTGGATTTTTCAGTCTGGAGGTCCTCAGGACCACTTATCCAGGCACCTGAAGCACCGGAATGCGAACCAATAAAGTAGGGCTCACAAGCCTGCATTTCTGAGGCTTTCTGCTCGGGAGCGATATCGCTGCCTGCCCAGAGCAGTGCCTGAGAAATAGTCATATCCAGGAAGTCCTCCCAGGCCTCGGACTCTACTTCCTTTAGCCTCTTCTTCCTTTCCTTCTCATCGGGCACAGAGCTTACGATGGCTCCGATAGCCTCTTCCGTTCTCATATATGTTGGACCCTTGCCTTCCTTCTGGTCCAACATCATCAGGTAGTTTCTCAGATTGGCGGGAACGGGTTTGACTAAGCCATAGGGTGCCCAGTTCTGCAATTCGGGTCTTCGCTCGACCATGTAGTCGCCACCCAGGGCGGTGGTCGCCTTAGACTTAAAGAGAAGGAACCAGGCTCCGACCGGGCCGTAGGCATCCTTAAACCGAACGGGAATGAAGCGGACTTCCTGGCAGGTCATCTCGGCGCCAGCCTTCATTGTGAAGTAAGCGCTGGAACCGGTGTTAAACGGGGGATACCAGGACCTGCCCAGACCCTCACCGACTGAGCGAGGTCTGAACACGTGAACCGCTCCACCCATCGCAACAACTACTGCCTTGGCTTTGAATACATAGAACTTGTTTTCCCTGACACTGAATCCTACCGCTCCGGCAATGCGGTCTCCATCTATCAAGGGTTCCGTAATGAACACCCTCTCATAAATCTTGCCGTTTTCGCCTAATTGGGCCATGGCGTTCTTGGCTGCTTCTGCAATCACGATTTTATAAGACTCGCCATTGATCATAAGCTGCCAAGGGCCTTCAAATACGTAATTGCCATCCTTGTCTTTCCAGATGGGCAGCCCCCACTTTTCAAACAGGTGGACTGAACCATCTACATGCCGGGCTATGTCATATACCAGGTCATCCCTGGTAATACCCATAAGGTCACTTCTGACATAGTGAACATAGTCCTCAGGTGTTCTTCCTTTCGCCTTCATACCCACATACTGGTTAAGGGCTGAAAGTCCCATGGCAACGGCGCCACTTCTATCCATGGCTGCCTTGTCCACCAAAGTCACCTTAAGATTATGTTTCTTCGCCCAGTAAGCTGCTTCAACAGCAGCCCCGCACGCTGCCATACCGCCACCGATAATCAATAAATCGGTGGTTACTTCAACAGTGTCAAATGCTGCCATCTTCATCACCTCTATTCTACTTCTTTTTTAGTGTCGGAAGCGCCGGCACACGCAACGACTCGGGCTCGGTAAACAACAATGGACTCTTGAGGTTATCTGCCTCCGGAGCAGTCTTGAATCCTCCGTCAGGTACAGCAGAACCCTCAGGAGTGGTTCTGGTGGGGAACCGGAATCTCTTAAGGCTCTTATTGCGGAACTTGACAGTCCACATGATGTCTTCAGTTCCACGGAGGGGGGTCACGCTTGCACCCATAGGTATGAAGTCGGCATAACCTCTGACCGCCATAGCCTGCTGGGGGCAAATCTTGACACAGCACATACACTCCCAGCACATCGCCGGGTCGCGGTTGTAAGCCTTCATGGTCGTTTTATTCAAAACCATGAGATCATTAGGACAAATATGCTGACACGCAGTCTTATCTTGCCCTTTACAACCGTCACACTTCTCCAAGATTACATAACTTGGCATTCACTGCCTCCTTTCTCATAAATTTATTATTGCGCCAAGTTTTTGCTTCAAAGTACTCTGAATCTTTTTCTTTTCCACCACCCCCTCTAGCAGGATTGCATAAATGCATCCACTATTTCAGACTTCCTTTGCGGCTTCCAGATCAAATACTGCTATCACCCCCTGCGCAGTACCCGATCTTCTACTCTTTCGCTCTATCGCTCTGATAATAGGTCATCAGTATTTGGGCACATTCGGGGCGGCTGAATTCGGGTGGAAGAGCTTCACCGCAGGAAAGCATTTCGCGGACCTTGGTACCGGAAAGGTTCAAGTGGTCCTCTTTGGAATGAGGGCAATTGCGAACCATAACGATACAGTTGCACTTGTTGCACCATACTGTGTTATCTCCGCGATAGACGCCGATCTTGAGAGCATCCTTGGGAATCTTATCGAATATGGCCTGTGCGTCGAAAGGCCCATAATAGCTGCCCACACCGGCGTGGTCACGGCCGGTAATCAGGGTTGTCGCTCCCATATTCTGACGGAAAATGGCGTGCAGCAAGGCCTCACGAGGGCCGGCATACAGCATGTCGTATCCATAGCCGGTGACCTCGACTGTGTTGGGCGGAAAATAACGCTCCACCATTTTTCTAATCGCCGCATCGCGAACATCGGCAGGGATATCACCCTTCTTCAACTTGCCCAGCAGCATGTGAATCACCGCACCATCAGCGCCTGTTTCTTTCATCGCCATCTTTACCAGCTCTTCATGTGCCCGGTGCATGGGGTTACGGGTCTGGAACGCCACCACCTTCTTCCAGCCATGTTTCTGGATCATTTCGCGTATTTGCGGCGCTGTTCGGAAGGTCTCAGGGAAATCGGTGGCAAAATAAGAGTAGTTCAATACCTGAATGGGGCCGGAGATTAAGGTTCGTCCAGCGCTCATCCAGTTAGCGACGCCAGGGTGTTTCTCATCAAGAGTACCGAAGATTTTCTCAGCCATAAACTTCATCTGGTCATCGGTCGCCTGCTCGATGGCCTGAACATCCTGGATAGCGATAACCGGGTTGCCCGCAACATTGGGGTCTTTGAGCGCAATGCGTTTAGCGCCCTTTATCGAACTGGCATCCTTGACCACGTTTACGATAGGAACAGGCCAGAAGAGACCAGTATTGGTCTCCATCTTCTCAGCTACTTTCATAGACTCTTTGAGGCCCATATATCCCTTCAACGGGTTAAAATATCCGGCCCCGAGCATCACTGCGTTTGCCGCAGCCTGCGAGCATATTACTATGGAGGGTAGAGTTTGCGCTTCCTTTAGTAGCTTTGCCCGCTTTGCCTCATCCGCCACATAGAGCGGATTCAGGGTATCTGAACCATGTGGTTTTATAAGTTTATCTGCCATACTATCTCCTTATTTTGAAATTTCTGCTGGACTGCCCTGCAACTGACTCCCGAATGACACCAGAGGAAATTACATGTCCTGAGGATTCAGCAAACGACCTAAATTACCAAAGATTCCAGGCAAACTGCTTTCGGGACACCCCTCTTCTTTCTTCTGAGAGTATTCCCCGAAAATCATCCCCCTTTCTGGAAAGCATCGAAACTAATGTTACCATCTACAGTTATAAGTATACATCGACTAATCGGCTTATTCTAACTTAAGCAATAATGCCTAGAAAAATCCAGGAATTTCTAGGCATATCTTCGAGGGACTCGGGGGCGGTTCGGGGTATAGGCAAATTGCCTTGCGTATAATGCGCAGGCTGCTCTAAGAAGCAGCCTGGATGCTCCCTTAGGTTGAACCCTCGGGCTATCTGAGGTACAATAATATGCATGGATAAAAATATAGAAAAAATCAGAATCATCATTGCCGATGACCATGCGGTGGTGCGTGAAGGCACACGGGAGCTGCTGCAGAAGGAACCGGATTTGGAGGTAGTGGGGGAAGCCGGTGATGGCGAAGAGGCCGTAAGGCTCGTCAAAGAGCTTATTCCGGATGTCGCTATACTGGATATCGCCATGCCCGGACTTAACGGTATCGAAGCAACCAAGCAGATTAAAGCCATACTACCGAGCACGGCAGTGCTCATACTTACCGCTTACGAGTACGACCAGTACGTCTTCGCCCTTCTTGAGGCCGGAGCTGCCGGCTACTTATTAAAGGATGTCCCCAGTCAAAAGCTGGTTGAGGCTGTTCGAGCAGTGCACGCCGGTGAATCGGCACTTCACC
>Ga0172366_10002099_pt1 | contig 15581 bp, 8 predicted proteins | sample LakKivSesite69cm_FD_114533 | JGI IMG/M metagenome (GOLD analysis project Ga0172366, IMG submission 114533) | Sediment microbial communities from Lake Kivu, Rwanda - Sediment site 69cm | ecosystem: Environmental > Aquatic > Freshwater > Lake > Sediment | place: Rwanda: Western Province, Lake Kivu... | reverse complement strand
TAGGAGTTGCTCTCGCAAATAGAAAAAACCGCTGGAAGACTGCTCACATAGAAGCAGGTTTTAGGTCCCATTCAATCTTAGAACCTTTTCCTGAAGAACTCTTCAGGATTATGGTGGACAAGCGATCTGACATACTTTTCGCTCCTTCTTTGACGGCAGGTCAGAATTTGGTTCGGGAGAAAGTGGATGGAAACATTGTATATTCTGGAAGTACTGTTTGCGACGTCGTGGAACAAGCCATGCAAATTATCGGAGAAAGTCCTGGGGAGGATGGATTTGCCCTTGTAACAGCTCATCGCTCTGAAAACATCTATATTCGTTCACGGCTCAAAAGAATTCTAGAAATCATTGGGCAAATTAGTATTCCCGTTATTTGGCCCCTTCACGAGGTAACAAGGATTCAACTTATGAGGCTTGGTCTTCTAGGGCGTCTCAAAAAAACGCGCGTACGTTTACTTTCACATATGAATTACTTCGACTTCATTAAGCTCCTTCTGAAGTGCAAGTTTGTTTTGACTGATGGTGGAAGCATAGAAGAGGAATCTATAATTCTAAAGAAACCCTGCCTACTCCTCAGAAAGCGAACCGAGCGTGTTGAGGGGCTTCGTACAGGCATTACTTTCTTGACTAATCTTGATTTGTCATATTCACGCGAACTCATAGAGCGTATGGAGAGCAAGGCTATCTCGTTTAAAAATACTAAGAATCCTTATAGATTTAACAGAAGTCCAAGTGAAATTATAGCTTGTACTGCAATTGACGTTAGCTCGAACTAATCTGCCTTTTTGATAGTATATGTTGGATCTTATAAGATTCCAAATCGACAACACCTCTGAACCTGGCTGTAACGCAAGATTTTTTAGTCTTGCGCTTGATCTCATAGCGGTTGGTTACTAATGAGCTGCCCCTCAGTGACAGTGAACATAGCCGTTTACAACGAAAGAGATGACATTGCACGCTGCTTGAGCAGCATCTACACGCAAGAGTATCCAAAAGATAAGCTGGAAGTTATTGTTGTAGATGGTGGGTCTAATGATGGTACGCTAGAGGCTGCAAAATGTTACCCAACGAAAATTATTCATAACCCACGAAGAACTGGACCAGCAGGCCGAACACTTGGCTTTCTTCATGCTAAAGGCGATCTGCACATGTATCTTGATGCTGATATGGAGTTATGTGGCAGAGACTGGCTGAAGAAGATGGTAAAACCGCTAAAAGATAGAGAAGATGTTGTTGCCTCATTTCCAAAGTATATTGTGGATAAGCGTGACCCACCACTTAATCGCTATTTTTCTTACCATGAGGCTCAGTTGAATCCAATGCTTGAATTTCTATCACCATCGATTTCGAGTACGATAACCGAACAACTAACAGATTACTATCTATGCAAATTCAAAACAGGTACGATACCGTTCATGCCAATTAATTTATTTCGAATGTCGGTATTACAAGATATTTTGAGAAGCAAGCAAGAAGACTGGGAGTGGATTGACCCCGAAGTTCCACTACTTGCTGTGGATAAAGGTTATGATAGATTTGCATATGTACCAGTAGGAGTTTATCATCACACGTATCTAAACCTTAAAGTCTACGCCACTAAGGTTAGGCGGGACTTCTGCCGGACTTTTGTCCCTACGCTTGGGAAAAGGCGGGTCAATCGATCGACGACTTACGTGGACATAAGAAGCCCGATGAGCATCCTCAAGTTCGGAGCCTGGGTTCTATATGTTAATATGGTATTTCCTGAGTTAATAAGAGGTATCGTATCGTCACTTTACAAGAAGGACTGGGTTTTTCTATACAGGCCGGTCATAGCCCTTATATATACTGACTTACCAATTTTTATCTCTATAGCAACTCAACCAGGCCGGTATGCCATCAGATATCTGATTGGCGAAATAGCTCGTTCGTTAAAAACTCATCAAACGTAGAAGAACTAGTGATTGACTTGAAGTCCTAGGTTTTGTCACTGCAGAGTGAGAGAGATGCCGCCCTTTAACGTAGTAATGGTGACCCACTTTCATACCTCAGGAGAAAGTCCTCCTGTATCAGATCTAGAGGCTTTCTTCACCAATAGAACAGATAGTCTGCTTACAATATACCACGCCATGCCATCTGATTCCAAGCTTAGGTCGTTTTCGAGGTTATATGAGCGCCCGCGCAAGTATGGAGTAGTTATAGATGAATCTTTTGGTCTTCCCCCAATTAAACCAGAATTTGCCTCCTATTTCAAAGATGTCATCTTCACCATAAGAAGAATACTCGCATGTGGGAAGAGGTTTTCGCTCTATATAGGATTTGATGGTCTCAATACGATGGTGGGTCTGCTGCTCCGTAGCTTGGGGATCGTTGAGAAGGTTGTTTTCTATACTATAGACTTTGTTCCTGTACGCTTCCCAAACCGAATCCTTAACATCCTATACCATATGATTGACAAAATATCGGTCAAATACAGCGATTGCGTGTGGAACTTAACACGCTCGATGGAGGCGGCGAGGAGGAAACGTGGTCTTCTAGCTGGTAGAAATGCGCCCACAATCGTTGTGCCTATAGGGATGAACCTCCAGAGAATACGTGATATTCGTAAAGCGAGCAACGATCCGAAGAGATTGGTTTATGCTGGTTACCTGGATAACTCCTTCGGGGTACAGTTAATTTTAGAGGCTGTAGCTCGTTTAAGCAATGAAATACCCAATTTAGAACTTTTGATCACAGGAACAGGGCCCCTCGACAAGAATCTCAACCATCTAATTCGCAAGCTAGGCATAGAAAAACATGTTAAGTTTATGGGTTTTCTCGAAAGTCACAAAGAACTCGAGCGACTCATATCCACTTGTGGTGTGGGCTTGGCTATATACAGTGATTCTCCCCTATCATACAAGAGGTATGCAGATGCTTCAAAGGTAAAGCTTTACATGGCATGCGGGCTTCCAGTAATAACTACCGATGTGCCGCCCATAGCTGAAGAAATCAAAGCGCATAAGGCTGGCCTAGTGATACGCTATGATCTAAACGAACTTGTGAAAGCCATTCTCCTGATGACGTCAAGTTACGATATTTATCGTAAACTCAAACAGAACGCTATACGTCTCGTGGCCGACTATGATTGGAATGCAATATTTTCTAGAGCACTCATATTTTTGATACATCTGCAGGAACAATGGAGGTCAACTCAATCAAAAGACTAACGACGGATATTGCATATGGTATCCGATGAATTGGGAGAACTGATGTGGCTAGTTTTCAAACTAGTCAGGAAAGGAGTGATACATACGCCGAAGCCTAGTTTAGCTAACTGACAATAAGGAACGGGATCGCAACTGTGCTTTGATGGCTTGCGAGCAGATTTTTAATTGAGAACTTGATTTTCCGTGATAGTCGGAATATTAGTCGAGCAGAATCGAATCGTGCTGTCTGAGGCTCTGGATAGTGAAGCATGCTTACATGTTTAGACCACTAGTATACTGGTCGGCAAAAATATGAAGTGGCAGTATTATCTAATCATATTCCTTATTTTCTTCCTTTCTGCTCGCTTTGAAATAGTCTGTATTGATGAGGAATTTCTATTAAGACCGTCACTTAGTTTGATTTTAGAGGGAAATCTTGATGTTGATGAATACGATCGGATTCCATCATTCGAGCTCAATGGACACCGTTATACGGGATACTCTAATGGACTTCTAGGATTGTTCTATGTCCCGTTCTACCTCCTAGGCGAAAACATAGTTGTAATGACAGGCCTGAAAGGTGGCACCAACTTTGTTGTATCAGGCTTCGAATCGACATGCGGTGGTGGCTTAACACTAACTGTTGCTTCTGGAACAACGGTAATCGGCGGTAAATTGATACGCAAGGCATCACCCACGAGCGTACTACTAGTTGAGAATGCAACAAACTATGTTCGCATCAAAAATAATGGAATCTTCAATGTGAACACATCATACACACTTGGTAGCGACGAAGCGGGCATCGCAATCGTCATTACCAGCGCTGGCAATATTCAGCGGATACATGACTGGCGATTATTAACTCCAGAACGAGTGGTAGGATTCCTAAATTGTTCAGATCCTCTAGTGCAATATTCTGGAATATGGGACTTGGAAATTGACAGTTCATATATGGGGGGTTGCAGGAAATATTCAGAAAAAATAAACGGTTATGTTGATTTTGTATTTCAAGGAAACACCATCAGATGGTATTCTTATTATTCCCCAAGCCATGGGATTGCGGAAGTCTTCCTAGACGGCAGGAGCGAAGGGATCGTTGACACGTATTCTCAGACTCATGTCAAAAATGTATTGGCATACACAAAAACTGAGTTAAGTGAAGGAGTACATACAATACGCATAAAAGTTACCGGAACAAAACACGAAAATTCAACTTGGCACTGGATCAATATTGAAGGATTCGCTGTTGATGGGCATGTGAACAGTTTACATCGAGAGAATATTCCTTTACGTATTAACACCTTCAGCCACATTGCTACTGCGATTCCAACGATAATCTCAACCATTATAGCCATAATTTACATACAGAAAATTCTTACCTACTTTGGCGTTAAGAGAAACATTTCACAGTTTATGGCCTACTTCTATGCTTTTGGTACCATAATATTCTTTTACACACCTACCATGTGGAGTGCGCATATCATCCCTCCAACCTTTCTGATGATCATCTTCCACGACTTGGCCACGCATCAGAGCTACTCTTCGTGCAGAAGTCTACTGCTAGGACTTTCGATAGCATTTACATGCACCATGTTCGACGCTATCATACCGGTATCCCTAGTCTTTTTGCTCTATGCTATCTTCAAATTCAAAAGTTACAAAAATTCTCTGCCTCTCATTTTTGGTTTCTCAACATATCCTATTTTCCTACTATTGTTTAATTATTACTTTACGGGTAATCCATTTTTGACGCTTCGTCAAGCGGCGTTTCTTGGAGGATGGGGGGGACTTCTAGAACCCTATTTATCATACCCGAGGTTAGAGGTATTATTCGCACACTTCTTTTCCGCAAAGGCATCTTTTATGATTTTTTCACCCCTCCTTCTTCTTCCGATTATCTTACTCTGGAAGTTCAACTGGAAAATCCTCAATGCTGAAAGCACATTATTCTTGTCGGTCTTCGTAAACATTTTCTCTATCAGCTTCCTAAACTCATGGTTGGGTGCTGTCGCATGGGGCAATAGGTATGCTTCGGAAAGCATATTTCAACTTACAATACTGGCTGGTTTATTACTAGACAGACGTATGAAATCTTTCTTCGCACATATTTTTGTATCTCTGCTATTCATATGGTCTTGTTTTCTGAATGGACTTGGCACTTTATCAGAGACCTGGCTTTTTTATTCGCACATTGATAAATCAATGTACGGTAGCTTCATTCAATCCGTGTGGCCAATGGACAGGTTTCCCTATACTCTCTGGATATACCGAGTGTGGCTATTCTTTACCGGTGGTTCTCCTGCACAATCGTGGCCTATGACGCTTATATCAGCTACTTGGATGAACTATCCATTCCTTATCGCCACACTATTCTTGACCACATTTCTTGGATTGAGATTTCTATGGAAAAACTAGGCGTATCCAAACAAACTAATCTTGCTACAGGTCTTGTAAATAGTCGGTCGAAACCTATTAAATCTCTCACAAGAACTGATATAATTTTGTGGTCGATTATATGAGAACACTTGTAACGGGTGGAGCAGGCTTCATAGGCTCACATCTATGCGAAAGGTTAGTAAATGACGGCCACACGGTCATCTGTATCGATAACTTTGATCCCTATTACTCACCGGAAATTAAGCGGAATAACATCAAACATCTTATTGGAAAGGATAGCTTCAAATTAGTTGAGGCAGATATCAGAAACAGAAAAGAATTAGAAAGAATTTTTCAGAGGAATGTGATCGAAAAGATTGTCCATTTGGCAGCCAAAGTAGGAGTTAGGCCATCCATTCAAGATCCCATATCATATCAAGATACCAATGTTAAAGGAACCCTGAACTTGCTGGAATTGTGTAAAGAACATGGTGCAGAGCACTTTATCTTTGGTTCATCATCCTCTGTATACGGCATCAGCGGCAAAGTTCCATTCAGTGAAAAGGATCAAGTGAACCCTATCTCTCCTTATGCAGTTTCTAAGAGAGCCTGCGAATTGTACTCTTATGCCTATAGCCATTTATATGCTATACACGTATCCTGTTTGAGGTTTTTCACAGTCTATGGGCCCAGACAAAGACCGGACATGGCTATGCACAAATTTACTAGATTGATCGATCAAAACAAGGAAGTCCCAATGTACGGCAATGGAACTTCAAAGAGAGATTTTACATATATCAATGATATTATCGATGGCATATTAAGCGTTTTGAGCAAGGAATTTAATTTCGAAGTATTTAACCTAGGAAGTTCGAAAACAGTAGAACTCCGACATTTGATTTCCTTGATCGAAGAAAACCTAGGCAAGAAGGCAAAGATTGAACAACTACCAGAACAAATAGGAGATGTTCCACTCACATACGCTAACATCTCCAAGTCTGAGAGACTTTTGGGTTACCAACCTAAAGTCTCCATAGAAGACGGTGTTAAGAAATTTATTAGGTGGTACAGGGGAACGCGACGAATGGTGACATGAACTATCAATTACTGTTTCATCATCCGACAAAGAACAAATCACTGTCAACGCTGTTTCATGATTAGGGAGATGGCCCACAGAATGAGGAGTATATCAGAGGAAAGTATATCTGCTTTCCATGCGTCCGCCTTACCCGCCGCTGGACATATAGCTCAATTTGCCATAGATTCTATTGTATAAGCATAATTCATCGAATTCAAACCTGGTATGCAACAAATATTACGAAATACAATGAAGTAAAATGCAACCGTAGGTGGCAATAATTGGAATCTCCGGTTAGTATCGCTTAGGTGCCTGGTCCCGGCGTTATTCAAAGATCAATCTGATTACCGACAGCAGTCCTCTAAGATAGAAAGACGCTTCTTCAATTGTTTTAATTTGCGTTAAACGTCTTACAATGAAATTTGGCCTTAAATAAAATTGCCTGTACGCTTCTTTTCTTAATGATATCAACTCTTCCGCTGACAAGGTCTCTGTCCTCAAGACGGACTTATCAGTCATCTGCCCCCAATATTTCCATTCCCTCTCGATTAGTAGATCTTTCTTCCTTACAGTATCGAGAAGGGCTGTTCCAGGAAATGGAACAGTTATAAAAAATTGAGCAAGATCAGGCTTTATCTGCTTAGCCAAATCTACAGTTTTCCTAAAAGTTTTGTAGGTTTCATTTGGATATCCCAACATGAATGAAGCATGTGTGCTGACCCCAACTTCCCTTGTCAATCTAAATGCCTTTCTTATTTCATCTATTGAGATTCCTTTCTTCATATTGTTCAGGATTTCTTGAGCGCCAGACTCAACACCAAATCTAATTAAAGAACATCCTGCTGCCCTCATCTTGCTAATAAGCTCAGTGTCAATACAGTCGACTCTTGTCAGACAAGTGAAATGAAGGTCGTAGTTCCTTTCTATAAGGCCACTCAATACTTCTAAGCATCTTTCTCTATTTATTGTGAATGTGTCATCATCGATATCCAGATATCTTATCTTATATTCATTCACTAGTAGATCAATCTCTGCTAGGATATTCGATGCGCTCCTATACCTCACCCGCCTACTCCAAATCAGATGTGAAGCACAGAAAGTGCATTCAAATGGACAACCTCTAGATGTGAAGATGGCACAGAAAGGGGTTAGCTTTCTGCCGCAACCTGCGACATGATGTATTCCAGGTCTGTACTTTTTCATTGGTAACATATGATAGGCAGGGAAAGGTAATGCGTCGAGCTCTTCAATCAGCGGTCGACTTGGATTGTTATATATCAACCCGTCGTGCCTGTAGGTTATGCCTGGAACTTCCTTAAAACGAAGTTTACCTTCGACATTTCTGACCAAATCAACGAAGGTGTATTCGCCCTCGCCTCTTACGACGACATCAACCTCTGAGTACTCTTCGAGCAGTTCCACAGGGGTAGCTGTAGCGTGAGGTCCTCCAATGACTGTAAGGCATGAAGGATTGATTTTCTTTGCAACTCTTAAGACATCAATGGAACTAGTCAAACTCATTGTGAAAGAAGGTACTCCAACAATATCATATTGATACCTCTCTAGGAACTTCGCCAAATCATTTATGGTGCATCTTTCTGCATTTGCATCGAACAACTTAACGTTGATTCCCTCCTTCTCCGCAAGACTAGCAATAGAGGCGAGACCAATTGGTTGCACTATGCCCGCGGCAAGTTCGACTGGTCCATAGTACTTAAGATATGGCGGGTTTATCAAAACTACACTAGGGGATCCTCTATTCAATCTTAGGCAACCTCCGTATCCCAAAACCGAAATAAACACGCAATATCTAGTTCATCTGCCGCGGCACTAACTTCATACGGATTGTAAGACACATAAGTCAAAACGATCGCTTCAATCTGATTATCGCTTTTTCAAAACGTTCCAGTCTTCTAACAACGAGATCTGAGAAAAGAGCAAAGATAATTATCTGCAAGCCTGTAACGAGCACAAGGACATCTAGGTCGGTAATGTTCTTCTGCAACAGTACGGAGTAAATCGTAAAAAATAAACCGCTAAGCAGCACAGACAGTCCTATGGGAAAGAAGACTTTGAGAGGAGCGTATTCTACCGTTAACCTCAAGACTAGGAAAGCTATCTTGAGTCCGTCTTTCAGCGGACTCAGTTTGGACGTACCCTTTCTCTTATAGTATGGGATAGGAATCTCTACAAAACGGAAGCCATGCCTCGCGGCCTCTATTGTCGAACTTGCTGAGAAACTGAAGCCGTCAGTGAGATGATCAAATAGGAGAGAAACCTCCCGTTTCATTGCTCTCATCCCTGAGGTGGGATCACTGACCTTCTTACCTACGATGTAGCTCACAGCAATTGCAAAAAGATAGTTTCCAAATCTTCTTTTAATTGCATGATGCGTTCTACTTCTGTTTCCAATAACTAGATCGAAATTATTAAGTTGCTCAATGAACGCCTTGATTTCATTCACAGGATAACTGCCGTCACCGTCTAGAAAGATAATTATCTCTCCTTTGGCATTATAGATTCCTGTTTTCAGCGCAGCGCCGTAACCTAATTGTCTCGGATGCCTCAATACTTGAACATCATATGTATTAGCTATCTCTGCAGTCCTGTCCGACGAAGAGTCGTCCACAACAATGACCTCTCCCTCAATATGCTCACGTCTTAGAAACATCGATATATTTTCCAGTAGTCCGCCTATCGATTCCTCTTCATTGTAGCATGGAATAATTATAGATATCATATTCTTCAACTTTAACTGCTTGTTCGACTAATCACAGTTTCAAAATCAATTAAGTCATTATCTGCTAACACTCCTATTCCAATGAAACACTGCTATTTCAATTTTCCCGTTGGAAGTTCGATCAATTCGATGAAACATAGGCTGAAGTACTGATCCTTCACAAATACTGCGGTTGATAGCGCTGGGAGATTTATTTGATATATGCGGCTATCTTGAGGCACATGTATACGAAAGTTTGGTTCCATCAAAACTTATCCAAGCTACCTGAATCTAGTATTGGTGTGTCCGACCGACATTAGTTAGACTTCAGATCGAGCCCAAACTGGCGAGTTTTCCAATAAATTCTATTCTTAGGAAATACAATATAGTGCAGCTTAAGAAGATAATCGCAATTAAGACGCCGATATTTAGCAAGACTTGAGGGTGATAGAGTATGGTGAAGGTATGGTCTCCGGGTTTTTCAATGTACCAAGCATTAGCAAACCCATTGGCAATCATATGATGGTCTTCGCTGAGAGGTTTGCTTACAAGTCCTGCAGTCCAGTCGACTTGACCGGGGTACAGTTTCCAGCCAGTGTCAAACGACTCGGAAAAGACCAGAATAAAAGGCGTCGATGAGTTTACATGCACGACCCGAGTTACGGGTGAGATGTTTACATACTTTGTTTTTACAGATGTGATATCCAAATCAATTCGCTTGACATAAACGAGGTTCAGAGATTGACCGTCTATTCCATCAATGTCGATCAAATGGTCACCAGTTGGTAGATAGACCTCAGCGATCAGACGGCGAGATTTAGCGTCGAAGACTTCAACAGGATATGTTTTCCCGTCAACCGCTACTTGTACAGGAAGAGAAGAACTATTAACTGTAACTAAATTGCTGCATCCTAAGAGTGAGTTTCTATTCCATAATCGAACTTTGAGGGTCGCTTCCCTCTCTAGTCTCCAGCCTTGAACTTTAAGGTCAGCGAATGGGACAAATACTGATTTTTCGTCATAACGAGGAACATTTCCAAGATCGATGATGGACATCTTGGTCTCGTTCTCAGCCGAATAAGTAAGTTCCAGAACAATATTGTTAGGTGCATCGACATAGGTTTGTCTTAAGTTTACCTTAAATCCCGATTCCTCGCACAAGAGCAAGATAGGCAACTCTAGGTGTACTTCATAAAAACCTGCTTTTGGAGCAGTGAAAAATACTTTGCTAGCATTTGGGAAGATACCCCCCCAAGGTAGGGAGTAATCACTTGCACGAGTGCTACGTGCGGCTGGTAGATAGTTCGGTTTGCCTTCTGACTTCGGCGTGAGGATAACAATGCTCTTACTCATCTCATTAGTAGATAGGACTCCAAGTGCCCAAGGTTCACCATGGGCCTCCACTACGTTTGTTGCAGCGTAAGTTGTGGGAAGAAATAGGCTATTTTCATATATATCCAAGGGACCGAATGACTTAACAAGCCGAATGTCCTTCTGTCTTCCAAGACAATCCTTAACCTGCCTTGGACTCAGTGAACCATAGTATTCCCAATCAACATCATTCCGTTGTATTATGTATTTTACGCCCATCAACCACAAAACACTACCCAAACTAACGCTCGAGTTAGTGTTCATTTCACGATAAATAGAGTTAATTAGTTCATAGCCGTAGCGACCAATCGGCAAACCGGGCATCAAGAATATCTGCGGTCTATTAATAAACGAAGCCGCCACATCACTCATTGGATGACCCCACACATAAACGGGAAAATACTGATCAGGCAGCAGTAAGACTTTGAAATCATCTGGCTGTGCATTTACCCATTCCGCTAGTTTAGTCCAGTATACTGGCACTTCATCAATAATAAATTCCTTTTCGAATAACGACCCTGTAAAGAATGGATATGAATTCAATAGAATTAAGCAAACAAACACCATAGACATTTTGTTGTGACTTCCAATATTGATATGTCTTCTGAATCCTCTAGCCATGTCATCCAACAAGAATCCAAGAAGCACAGCGTATACAAACGCCAGAATCATTGCGAACTTGTAGCCGTTCCTAAAAATTTTGAACCAGAAAATATGATCGTATAGCCATTGGTATATTGTTGCTGTCCCTTCCGGACTTTGAGGCGGATAAGCGCCTACTGCCATAGGTATTGCTAAGATAAGTAGGAAAGATGCGAATAATGATATATAGGTCTTTTCCGATCGACCGACGGGTCTAAAAAGGAGACCTAAGATAGCAATAATTGGAATAACGAAGCTAATAAGAATAATATATGGATTGTAAAGATAGGCTGACGAATAATTATAGTACATCTTTTCATAACCAGAATGAAAAGCCCAATGACTAAGTAAACGAAAGACCTCAGGGTAGCTTGAATAAGCATTATACATCAATGGAGTTTCCGCAAGGATGTTATAAGAGATGATATCACGTGCAGTGACCATGTAAGAAAGAGCAGGCAAGAACCACCAAGCAGACCACATAGCTGTAAATAAGACGATCAATAAGCTAAACTTTGTCTTCTCCCAAATTCTAGCACGGTCTACAACTGTAATGTTATAAATGAAGTAGATTCCTAAAACTATGGCTATTATCACCGCAAAGACCATATTGACAGATAAAGTGAACGCTGAAGCAAAAGAAAATAATAAAGCATTTCTCACACAAGAATCTGGGCATACTCTTATGCCTCTGTGGTATACGCCCAGTAAGAACGGAAGAGCCGCATATGGCAATAAGAACACACTCGTACTGTGAAAATTCAATAATGTATAGGGATTAAACATATAAAATAAGGAAGACACGATCCTTGGACCAAGCTTCATTTTGAATAAACCCGTGAAATAGTACATAGCCATTCCCGATAGAAACAAAACAAAAGAAAACCATACTCTCTGAATTACGAAAATGGGTACACCTAAGAAACTGAAAAAAGCGTAGAATCCTGCTAAAGGAAAGACACATAGGTGTGGGTAGTTATTTCGTCCAGGAGCATATCTGGAATCCCATATATACAATGTTCTTGTGAAAAAGCCTAGTGGATTGAAGTTATGCTCACCACTTGTATCAATTATCAATGAATCTGAGTACAGTAGAAAAGGAAAGACAGACATAAGCCCTAGTATAGCGATAGCGGCGCCTTTCCTAAAACGTAGCATATACATCCACTATCGTAAAATCAATGCCGCTCCGAAGCCTCCGAAGCGTGCATCCAGACATCGCATAATCTAACATTTCCCCATATTTAAATCTACGGAAAGCTATGGAATACGTAAGTTATCATCGGCTTTCAGAAAGGCCATACCATAGCTCTTGGCCCTTGCTATCGCTACTTGAAGAGCGGCTCGGCCAATCGTGTCTGGAAGAAACGGTATTTGCGCCGTAGGGAGCCTCCGCTAGCCAGCACAGGAACGCGGAGAAATAACCTCACCTTAATCTTTTCAATTTCCCCTATGACCTATGCTTCGAGGCCTTTTGGAGCAGATAAAATATAGTAGTTGTCTTGAAGCTTACAGCCACAATTCCGCCTTTTTCTACGCTTACTCCATCGTAGATGCTATGTGAATCCAGACGTTTAATGAGATTTGCATTCCTAAAGTCTCTTTGATCGCTTCCTCAAATTTGGGATAAGGTGGTTTATCCTTTCGTGAGCGACCTTGTATTCTCAGTATTGTACCACTGAAGGACCGTTGACATAACGCTGAACCATTAGAGGTGCTGTCAAGAATAACTATATATAGAATTTAATAATCACAACCAGGATCTTCTAGCGCTAGATGGTGTGTCAAATGACGTTTTGGGGTGGCAGAAGAGTTCTCGTAACAGGGGGGGCCGGATTCATTGGTTCGCACTTAGTGAGGAAGCTGCTTGACCTAGAATGTACCGTGTATGTCGCAGACAACTTCTCCAGGGGAAGCAGAGAAAATATAGGCCGTTTCTTAGACCAGATTCACCTTTACCCAGTCGACTTGGTGGAACTTGAAAACTGCCTGACATGTACGAAGGATGTGGACTATGTCTTTCACTTAGCCGCCTCAGTAGGTGGCATACACTACATAAAGAGAGAGAATGTGGAGGGACTCACCCCTAGTATCATGATGAACACGAACATGTTAGAAGCGGCTAGAAGAAATTATGTTGAAAGATTCCTTTTCACAAGTTCTGCCTGCATATACCAAGAGAAGAGTCAAGCCCTCAACAGATTCAGGGAAGAAGAGGCGTATCCGGCTAACCCAGCCACAACATACGGCTGGGCCAAACTCATGGGTGAGATCCAGTGCAAGTCCTACTACCTCGACTACGGGCTCAAATCCTCCGTCGTCAGAATATTCAATGCGTACGGAGAGAACGAGAGCCTCGATCCGAAATGGTCTCATGTCATTCCTTCCCTTATAAGAAAAGCAATTCTCTACCCAAAAGAGGGTTACGGAATATTCGGGGATGGTAAGCAGAAGAGGGCTTTCCTTTACGTTCAAGACTGCGTAGAAGGCCTCATCCTAGCGATGGAAAAAATTGAAGACGCCGACCCAATAAACCTCGGGAGCGACGAACTGACCTCGATACAGAAACTTGCTGAGAAGATTGCAGACATATCCGGTAAGCACATAAAGATTGAACACGACCCAACTGGACCGCAAGGTACCCACAGGTACTGCGCCGACTTGACCAAGATGAGAAAGACCCTCAACTGGAGCCCCAAGTTTTCACTTGACGAGGGGCTGCTAAGAACATATGAATGGGCAAGAGGGAAGTTGAATGTGGTCTAGCAAGACAGTATTGGTTACTGGTGGAGCGTCCTTCATAGGAAGCCACCTAGTCGACTCTCTCCTGAAGAAGAAAGCAATAGTCAAAGTGGCGGACGACTTCTCCAGCGGGAGACTTAAAAACCTAGAATATAGTTTTCGAAAGAAGAGACAGAACGTTTGGGCTTCAAAGAATCTTTTCGTCTATCGAGGAGACCTTAAAGATAGGTCCTTCGCAAGGTCCGTGACCGAAGGCGTCGATACAGTCTTCCACCTAGCAGCCTGCCACGGAGGAAGAGGCTACATTGATACACACCCTGTGGAATGCAGCACAAACATGGCTTTAGACCAAACTGTATTCGAGGAAAGTTGGAGGGCGGGGGTGGAAAGGATCTGTTTTGCTAGCTCAGCATGTGTCTATCCCCCCTACCTCCAGGAGGATACAGGCTCCTCATACCTGTTGAAGGAAGAAGATGCAGACCCATTCGTCAGAGACAAAGCCCTCGCAGACTTGGAATACGGGTGGGCTAAGCTCATGGGAGAGATGACCCTGAGAGCCTATCACAGACAGTATGGGATGAAAACCTCTTCTGTAAGGATCTTCACCTGTTTCCACCCTGATACACGGGTTCTCACTCCCGACGGTCTCCGAGTCATCAGCGAATTTCAAATTGGCGATGAAGTCTACACCCTGAACCCAGAAACACATGAGATTGAGATTTCCCGAGTCCTAGCCACCCAAAAGATCCCGTTCTCAGGAAAGATTGTGCGCATTCATCATAAAAGTGTGGACTGGGCGGTGACGCCGGATCACAGAATGTACTACCATCCCTATCGTAGAAGGAAATGCGAATTCAGGGAGGCAAGCGAACTTCTAAGAGATACTGGCTATCAACGGATGACCGCCTTTCATAAGCCATACTTGAAAGGCCTGCACCCATCCCAGATTAGCCTGTGGCCCTACGTCGACGAAAATCACATCGTTGTTGTGACTCCTCAGAATCCAGTGCACGTGGCGCTGGCGAGACTACAGGAATTAGGCCATGAGAGAAGACCGTGGACGAACAAGGTTCTCATGAAGAAGGAAGAGACGGGTGACCCAGTAGCCTTCGAGGAGAAGTATCATTGCCGAGTTGCTGTCCGCGATCACCTGAGAGGTTGCAGAGACATGCCCTTTCGGTTTCCGACAGAGGCGTTCATACAGTTCTTGGGATGGTACATAACTGAGGGCTCGGTGAGGAGAAAGAGGTACGCACAAATCTCCATCAGTCAATCGGCAAGGGTTCATCCGGATCAGAGGAGTGAGGTTGTAAGGCTTTTAATGAGCATGGGAATTCCTCACAGTGTCGGGAAACGTGAAATCTCCGTTTCATCTCGCATGCTGAGAAACTTCATCGAGAGGGAGGTGGGCTTGGGTTCCGCTGAAAAACGCATTCCTAGTCTTATCTTCTATCTGGATCTATCTTATCGCAAGCTATTCTTCGAT
>Ga0172366_10002097_pt1 | contig 15592 bp, 11 predicted proteins | sample LakKivSesite69cm_FD_114533 | JGI IMG/M metagenome (GOLD analysis project Ga0172366, IMG submission 114533) | Sediment microbial communities from Lake Kivu, Rwanda - Sediment site 69cm | ecosystem: Environmental > Aquatic > Freshwater > Lake > Sediment | place: Rwanda: Western Province, Lake... | reverse complement strand
GCAGAAGACCGCGAACCAGACCGCGCTGAAGAGCGGAGGCAAGACCGCGCGGAAGAGTTGTCGAAACAGGCGACAAAACGGCTCGTGAAACAGCGCGTCAAACGGCGCTTGAAATGGGCGATGAAATGGCGCTTGAAACGGCGCGCGAAAGGGCCGAAAAGACAGCACGGAAAGCCGTATAGGAGACCGGGGAGGTGTTTTTGCCCGATTTCGCGTAAGTGATTCTGCCCGGTGTGCTTCGGACGCAATTCAACCCCTCTGGCCATGGGACGTTTTGGTACCATTTCGCCTCCGGCCTGACCTTCACTTAGCCCGTTTCCGAGGCTGTTTCAGAGTGATACGATATCGTATCATTTCCGCCCTCCGCCGCACACCGGTCTTCGGCCCTTCCCCTTGCTTAGTGCTTCGTCCTTACCACTTCGTCCTTCCCTCTGCGTAATCTGCGCAATCTGCGGATGTTCTGTCCGGCCTTTCCGCCTCGCGCCATTGACTCGCCTCAGACCATAGTAGATAGTTTAGCGTCCCCGATAAACCCGCTGCCCCGGTTTGAGGTAGACCACGCGGCAGGAGCGGCTTGCGCCGTGGTGCGTCGCGCGGATGAAGTAAAGCCCGGAACCGACGCGCGCGTCCGGCCGCCATTCGGCCCGGCCCGTGCCGAGCGCGGCGACCCGGCGGCCCATCGCGTCGAAGACCTCAAGCGCCGCGCCGTCCGGCGCCGCGATGCGGCAGGCCCGGAAGAAGACGCTCGGCCAGGCCCGCACCGCGCCGTCCGGTTCACGCTTCTCGCCCGGCTCGGCCACGCCAACCCCCAGTCCGAACCAGTCGAAGAACGTCGCCATCAGTTGCCGTCGCGTGAGAAAGTCCGGCCTTGACTGGGGACGGTTGACCGCCTCGAACCCGAACCCGAGGAAGATGATGCGCGCGCCCGAAACCGGGTCGAGCCGGCGCACCGCCGCGCCCGGGCTGGTGATGGTGTCGTAGACCATCAGGAGCGAAGCGCCGTTGCGCAGGGGGAGAATGATGTCGCGCGAGGTCTGGTTCGACGCGCCGTCGCCGCCCGCGGTCGCGGTCGCGTGGATGAGCCGGCCCAGCGAATCGGACCTGTTGCCGTACGCCGGGAACCCGGCCCAACCGGTGCTGTCGAACTCGACCCCGCACACGTCGGCGAGGAACTCCGTCCCGGCCAGCTCTTCGGCGATGTTCTGGCCGGTGAAGAGCAGGTTGTGGCCCTGCGCGCAGAGTGCGGCAAGACTGTCCCGGTCCGCCGGCGGTATCGTCCCTGAGCGCGAGCCGCCCGAGTACCAGACGAGCGTGCGGCCGCGCAGTCGGCTGAAGAGCGGATAAGGCGGCAGGCCCTCACTCGGCCTGCGCCAGACGTGATAAGTGAGACCAAGCGAGTCGAAGGTGCCGGTGTAGAACGACTCGTATCGCTCCAGCGAGTCGTTGTTCACCAGCAGCAGGTGCGCGGTCGGGCTGACCAGCAGGCACGCGGTATCGCCGCGCACCGCGAAGTCCCAACTGCGCCGGAAGTATGGGAACTCCGGCTCGACGCTCAGCCGCACCAGCGTGTCGAGCACCCTGAGCGCGAAACGGCCCGCGCTGTCGGTCTCGCACGAATCGAGCAGCACCGGGCTGTTCTTGATGCCCGCTCTCAGCCGCGCGCGTATCGGCTCGGCCGTCACCGAGTCGAACAGCGATCCGGACAGGACAAAGCGGCCGTAGACCTTGAAGCTGGTGCAGCTTGAGTCATTGAGCGGGTTCTCGTCACCGGTCGCCGCGGTCACCGCGTCGAGCCGGTACGTACCGGGAGACAAGGGAACGAACCCGGGCAGCTCAAGCGTATCAATGCCGAGGAAGCGCAGCACCGGTATCGTCGCGCTGTGCTCGTAGTCCGGTCCGGAGACGTAGACCTCGCAGTTCTGCTCCTCGGACCGCCCGACGTTGGCCACGACCGGCCGCACCGGTATCGTATCGCCCATGACGTAAAGCGCTCCGGCCCGCGGCTCGGCAAACTCAAACGCGGAAACGTCGTGGTCAAAGGTCGGCGTGACGAACACGTCCATCCCCATGAAATCAAGGTAGGTTGACACCCAGGTCTGGTCCTGCGTGTTCGGGTCGGTCCACGTCGCCGGTATCCCGCCGTCGCGGTCGGTGTCCTTCTGGATGAGCGTGTCGGTGAGATACTGGTGCATCAGGCGCCAGTCCGGGTTTCCGTCAAGTCCGGCCGCGGCCCGGTACGCGTTGGCAAGCCAGATGTTGTGCGAGCAGTTCCAGCTCCCGGTCGGGTAGAACCCGGGCAGCGACTCGGCGTAGATTTCTACCCAGACTCTGCCCGCCGCGGTGTCGTCGCGGCCGAAGGTCTGGCACACGCCCCAGAACGCGGTCCCGCCCGACATCGCCCAGTCCCCGCGGCCAAGCCTTCCTTGCGCGTCGGCCTCAATCCACGCCTTCACACGCACGCCCCGCGCCACGCAGGTGTCGCGCAGCGCGCCAAGCCCGCGCGCCGCCGCGTAGTCGTACGCCATCCCGCACGACTGGGCGGCGACGAAGTTGTCGCGAAACCCGGTGGAAGAGAGCGGGTTGCGCAGCACGAACCCGGCGCAGGAATCGGCGTACGGGAGGAAAGACGAATCGCCGTACGCCCGGCGATACTGCGGCTCGGCCATCAGGGCAAGACCGCAGTTCCACACCGCGTACCAGAGGTTGAGCGGCACGCCCGAATGCTCCCAGTACGCCGGATGGCGCAGCACGTAAACCCACGCGCGCCGGATGTTCTCGCGATAGTCGTCGCGGCCGGTCAGCTCATACCAGCGCGACCAGACCCAGATTGCCTCCTGGGTATTGTCGGTCTCGACGACGTTCGGCATATGCTCGGCCTCGATGATGCCGCCGAACTCCGGGTCGAGCGAGTCGGAAACCTGGTAGCGCGCCACGAAGTCGCACATCAACTTGATGCGCTCGAGGTAGTTGAACCGCCGCGGCCCGGGCACGAGGCTCTCCGGCCGGGCGAGCGCCGACGGCCGCCACTCACGCGCGAAACTGCGGAACTCCTCCTCGGACCACATCCGCGTTCCGAACGCCGCGCCCGCGACAATCAAAGCAAGGACGGTTATCTTCAATCGCATGGAATCCTCCGGTGCCAGGACACGCTGATGGAACAGAGGGTCACAGCTTCGTCAGCAAGTCGTCTTTCGGTACTCCCGTCCACAGGCTCACTCGTGACAGGATGTCTCCCAGCGTACCTTTCGCCAGCGTCTTGTGCGCCGGCACGGTTATGCAATGCACACCTGCACTCGTCGCTCGGCGCATCTGAACGTGGCTGCCGCGCTGTCTGACAACCGAATAGCCGAGACCGCGCAGAAGCGATACTACGGCGTCGCCGCTAACCTGCGGCAGTCTCGGCGGCACTCAGCACCTCGGTCTCGGTCAGAAAAAGGATTGACAGAGGCTTGCCCGCTTTCAGCGCGTCCTCAAAGTGACAGGCGACCGCGTCCCTTGCCGCGACCATCAGTCCGTCCAGGGTCTCGCTGCACGTGAAGATGTCGTCGCCGATGCCCCGAGCACACCACTGCTCGCCGTCATTGTACACTTCGACCTTGACTACCATACCTGATTATCACCGGGCCGCGCGGCGAGTCAAGCTTGACGAACGGCCTCATTACGCCTATTCTGCTTCTGTGACTGACTACCCTCAGGCGTCGGCCGGGCTGCGCTGGCTGCTCTACAAGACCGGGCACGAGCGGTTCCCCTTTCGCCTGCTCGTCGAACACGCGCCCGGCACCTTCCTCTGCTTCGACGTGCAGGACCGCTGGCCCGGCCCGGGCAAGAGCGTCTTCTGCCTTGCCCGCCCCGAGGTCCGCGCCGAAGACCTGCCGCTCGACCGGGAACCGGAAGACTCCTGCGCGATCACCTTCATCCGGCGCTACGGCCGCAAGCTCACCGTGCTCCTCGACCGCAAGAACCGCAAGCGCTCCTGGTTTCTCACCATCGAGAAACGGTCCAAGACGACCCCGGGCAAGACCTACGCGCAGACGTTCTGGATAACCCAGGCCTCGGCCGCGGCGCGCCGGGGCGGCGCTTACCTCTCCTCGCGCGGCAAGGCGCACGACCTCGCCATCGTCCGCGACTCGCGCGAGCGGTACGGGTACAGCTTCCCGCGCCACGAAGTGGCGCGCGAGGCGATGCCGGTCGGCGACTACGCGCTACGGGACGCCACGGGCGCACTGGTCGCGGTCGTCGAACGCAAGACCCGGGACCAGTTCCTTGCCGACATCGGCACGCTCGAGGTGATGCGCGCCCGACTGCTCGAGATGACCGCCCGTTACCGCAACTGCGCGCTCGTCATCGAAGCCAACTACTCCGACCTCGTCAACCCGAAGAAAGCCCGCTTCTACTCGGCCGGACTGGTGGCCGACGTCATCGCCGAACTTGCCACCGCTTATCCCGGGCTGCAGGTCGCCTTCTGTTCCAACCGCAAGTTCGCCGCCGAATGGGTCGAGCGCTACTTCACCCGCATCGCCCGCAACGAAGACCCACCCCAGACGACATCGGACCGCGCGCCTTGACGCCCAAGCCGGACCGACCGCAGCACCCGACGCGCGGGGTCAGCAGGAAGCGTCAGTCGGTCTGGCGGCCCGGAAACGAGACTCCGGCCCTTGTTGCGGTAATCACCCGAAAGAAGGACATGCGCATCCTGCAGCAGGATCACTGGTATCGAATCCCGGTCAGAACCGCGCCTGCCGACCTGGAGCAGATTCGGTGGCTGGCGTTCTACCAGACCAGGGTATTCGGAGCGGAGAAGTGGGCGGTCAACTACTGCGCCCGCGTCTTGCGCGTCAGCGTTCGGAAACGTCTGGATCTCCTGCCCGACGAACCGCTGTCGGCAAAGGCCGGTGACTACTACTACCGGATGGACGTTGACGACCTGCTCCGGCTCGCGCGTCCGATTCCCAGCCTGCGCTGGCGGAGGATTGTGTTCATCCCGACTACACGGGAACGCCTGTGCCGCGCGCAGGAAGTGAACGACCTGTTCTGCGCCAGCCCGATTGAAGACCGGCTGTATGAGGTAATGAAGGCATCCGGTCTCGCTCCGGAACGTCAGTTTCCGGTCAGGGGCGATGAGTCGTCGCACATGCTTGACCTGGCCGTGTTCTGTCGTGAGGGCAACATTGACGTCGAGTGCGACGGCGAAAGCTATCACACCGGCCCGGACAAGGCCGAGGCCGACCGGACGCGGGACAATGCTCTGACCGCGGCCGGCTGGCGGGTTCTGCGGTTTTCCGGCCGTGAGATCCGCTCACGGCCCGATGATTGCCTGAAGACCCTTCAGCGCACCGTCCGTCGCCTCGGCGGTGAGACAGACTCGGACCGTCCTGTTTGACACCGGCACCGCGCGACCTATACTGACCTGATGCGCTTCCGCTTCATCCTCGTCCTGCTGCTTGTCCTGGCCGCGTCCGGCGCGGCACAGGAGGCCTGGCTCGTCCCCTTTGCCGCGGCATATATGCCCGATGTCGCGGGTTTCAACCGGAAGTTCGCCGCCAACTCGGTGCCCGAGGCCGAGCCGCGCCATTACGGCTGGGGCATCGAGGTCAGGTCGGTGGTGAGCGGCATGCTCGTCGGCCCGATGTACTTCCGCACCTGGGACGACGCCGACGACGCCGACTTCCACCTGCGCACCGAGGCGTCCGGGATATTCGCCCTTGCCGGACTCAAGCTCCAGCCCTTCCCGTTCCTCTCGGTCGTGCCGACGGTCGGGCTGGGCGGGCTTTCCCAGTCCTACTCCATCCGCGCCAAAACCGGCGACATCAAGTTCGAGGAACTGCTCCTCGACCCGGGCCAGACCGCGACCCTGCTCTCCGGGATGAAAGCGTCCGGGCTCGGCGCGCTCGAACTCGGGCTTGCCGCCTCGACCGAAGGCGGCCGGTACGGCGTCGCGCTGCGCGCCGGATATCTCTACTCGCCGCTCTCCGTCACCTGGCACCTGCCCAACGGCGCGCGCATTCTCGACACGCCCCGCGCCCGGTTCGGCGGCCCGTTCTTCTCTCTGGGCGTGCTCGTGATGCCCGCGGCCCAGACCGCATCCGCCCGGCTCTAGCCGGAAGGGGGGACGATGAGAACCCTGCGGCCCGCCATCCTTCTCGCCCTGCTTGGCCTCGCCTGCCTCTACACCTACAAGCTGGAGATACCGGAGAACCGCTCCTGGCCCGCGTCCGGCATCACCGCCATCTCGATTGCCACCGGCAACGGGCGCATCGCCGTCAGCGCCGCGGCCGAGACCACAATCTCGGCAAGGATTACCCGCCACTGCTACGGCCGGGACAAGGCCGACGCCGAACAAGCCATCCGGAACGTAACCATCTTCGACACCATTGTCGGAACCGAGCTGATGCTTGAGGCCGAGATGCCGTCCGGCAACCGCAGCTACGGCGCGCACTTCGAAGTCACCTGCCCGGAGTCCCTTCGTCTCTCGCTTGCGACCTCCAACGGCGGCGTATCGCTCACCGGGATGCGTGCGGGCGCTGACGCCACCACCTCAAACGGCTCGATCGCCCTGCTCAACACCGCGGGCGCGATGAACCTTGCGACCTCAAACGGCACGGTGACGGTGCAGGTCCACCGCGGCCCGATCAATGTCTCGACCTCGAATGGTGCGGTTGAATGCGACCTTGCCCAGCTCGGTCCGACCGAAAGCGCGACCCTCAAGACCTCAAACGCAAAGGTCACGCTCCTGCTCCCGGCCGACGTGTCGGCGACGTTTGACGCCAAGACCTCCAGCTCCGACGTCACCATCACCGGCTTCGGCGTCGTGGAGTACGAGATATCGGAACGCGCGCACAAGAAAGGCCGCATCGGCTCGGGCGCCTCCACGCTCCAGGTCGAGACGAGCAACGCCGACATTCTCATCCGCAGCCGCTAGCGACCGAACCCTGATGCCGACGAGCCGGGTCTAAATACGCGATTGAGCATCCCCTCTGGCCGAAAAAGACCGCGAACGAAAGGAAGTGATGATATGGCGGAAGTGAAGCACGTTTCCGACTCCAATTTCGAGGCCGAGGTCGTCAAGTCCGAAACCCCGGTGCTCGTGGACTTCTGGGCGCCATGGTGCGGCCCTTGCCGCGCAATGGCGCCGATCCTCGACAAGCTCGCGGCCCACTTCGAAGGCCGGCTCAAGGTCTGCAAGCTCAACACCGATGAAAGCCCCGATACCCCGGGCAAGTACAACATCCACGGTATTCCGACGCTCATCGTCTTCAAGGCCGGCGCCGAGGTTGACCGCATCGTCGGGCTTCTGCCCGAGCCTGCGCTCATCGAGAAGATCGAGCCGCACCTGGCATAGCGGCCCGTCCGCGCCGCGTGTATCGCCCGGTAACCGGCATTATCCTGGCCCGGCTGCGTGAGCTTGCCGGGCCGGGCAACGTCATCACCGACCCGGCCGCGCTCGCCGACTACTGCCGGGACGAAAGCCCGGGCGCGCCCTTCCCGCCTGAAGTCCTTGTCCGGCCGCGCGCGACCGAGGAAGTATCGGCGGTGCTCGCGCTCTGCCGGGACGAACGCGTCCCGGTCACCCCGCGCGGGCTCGGCACCGGGCTGGCCGGCGGTTCGGTCGCGCTCTTCGGCGGCGTGATGCTCTCGACCGAGCTCCTCGGCCGCATCATCGAGGTGGACGAAGGCAACCTCGTGGTGCGTACCCAGCCCGGGGTGACGACCGACCGCATCCAGAAGGCCTGCGCCGAACACGGGCTCTATTACCCGGTTGACCCTTCCTCGCTGGAGGACTGCTCCATCGGCGGCAACGTCGCGACCAACGCGGGCGGCGCGCGCGCCTTCAAGTACGGCGTCACCGCCGAATACGTGCGCGGCCTCGAGGCGGTACTGCCCGACGGCCGCGTCATCCGCTGGGGCGGCAAGCTGCTCAAGAACGCGACCGGCTACGGCCTGGGCCGGGTTATCACCGGCTCCGAGGGCACGCTCGCGCTCATCACCGAAGTCACGCTCCGCCTCGTGCCCAAACCACGATACCAGGTGGACATCCTCATCCCCTTTGACCGGCTCGCGCAGGGCGTCGAACTCGTACTGCGCGTGGTGCGCGACGACCGGCTCCTGCCCGCGGTCGTCGAGTTCATCGAACGCGGCGGCATCCGCGCCTGCAACGAAGTCCTCGGGTCCGACCTGCCCTTCCCGGACGCCGAGGTCCAGGTGCTCATCGAGCTGGAAGGCAACGACCGGGCACAAGTGCTGGCCGACTCGGTCCGGCTCGGCGAACTGGCGATGCGCCTCGGCGCGCGCGAGCCGCTCGTCGCCGACAACCCCACCGACCAGACCCGGCTCTGGAACGCGCGCCGCAAGCTCGCCGACACGCTCAAGCGCGCCTACGACAAGGTCTATGCCGAAGACATCGTCGTCCCGCTCTCCGAAGTTCCGGCCACGGTCGAAAACATCGCCCGGCTTGCGAAAAAGCACGAACTCATCGTCGTCCCCTTCGGCCACATCGGCGACGGCAACATCCACGTTGACGTCTGCCTGGAATCAGCCGGGCCGGAAGCACTCGCGGCCAAGGATTGCTTCTTCGACGACCTGGTTGAAGCGGTCCTGCTCTCGGGCGGCCAGATTTCCGCCGAGCACGGCATCGGCAGCGAAAAGCTCCGCTGGATGCGCCGCGCGCTGGGCCAGGACCAGCTCGACCTGATGCGCGCGCTCAAACGCGCCTTCGACCCGGACTCGATCCTCAACCCCGGCAAGATCCTGCCCTGACCACGGCGCGGCCTTGACATCGGTCGCGCCTCGGGCTAGATTCTTCCGTGGCTGATGCCCGGGCCGACAGGGTTTGCCGAAAACGCCCGCCGATCGTGCCATCAGGAGGATGCGATGAAGAGGTTCCTGCTCGTGGTTCTGGTTATCGTCGTGGCTGCCGCGGCCGCCTACTTCGCGCTGGCCGCGGTCTACTCGGTCCGGCTTGCCCGCACCCGCCGCGCGCTGGCGGCGGCCGGACACCCGGTGAATCTGGCCGACCTTGCACCGTTCTTCGCCGCGGGCAGTGACGAAGCCGGCGATCTCTACCTCGCGGCCGCGGCCGGGTTCGAGAAGCACGCCCTCGGCCGTCTCGTGCTTTACGACTCGATCGGCTGGCGCGAAGACCCGCGCGGACTCGACTCGCTGCTCCGGGCCCGGGCCGCGCCGCTCACCGCACTGCTTGCCGCGACCAGGCTCGGGCCGGCCCGCTTCGGGTACGACTTCGAACGGGGCTGGCATACCAGGCTCGTCGCGCCCCTGCCCCAGTTCCGCACCTTTCACACCCTGCTTGCGCTGCACGCCCGCGCGCTGATGAACCACCGCGACGCCGATTCGGCGCTGGCGGTGCTGGGCCGGGCCTTCGCTCTCACCGAAGCCCTGTCCGAACCGCTCCTTGTCCACTGGCTCGTCGGCCTCGCGGGCCAGGACACCGCCCTCGCGCTGCTGGCGCGGGCCGCGCCCCACGCCGGCATTGCCGCGCTTGATCGCGCCATCGCCGACCTTTCCGGTCCTGACCTGGTCGGGCCGATGCGCCGCGCCCTTCAGTCCGAGATCGTCTTCACCCAGGACGCGCTCGCGCGCGGCCATTTCCTCGGCACGATTGACGAAACCGGCCGGACCGTTGACTACCCGTGGCACCTCATCCTGCCGCTGCGGCGCTACGTCCAGTGGCGCCAGCTCGAAGTCGGTCGCGTTCGGCTGGACCTCATCCTGCGTCCGTGGTACGAATCCCGCGCGGCGATCGCCCGACTCGACTCCGGCCTTGCCGGGCCCGGGCTTGCGCGCCGCCTGGTTCGTGATGCCTCGTCGGCGACCGTCATCTACGCCGACCGTGCCGCCCGCATCATCGCGCAACGCGACGCTGCGGTATACGCACTTCGTCTCGTCCGCTTCCGACGGGAACACGGCCGACTGCCGGCCGACCCGACCGAGGCCGCCGGCGCCTTGCCGCTCGACCCGTTCACCGGCGAGGCAATGGTCTTCCGTGCCGAGCCCGGCGGCTTCGTCGTCTACAGCCTGGGCAGGAACGTCAGGGACGACGACGGAGACCCCGGACTCGACATCGCCCTCCGCGTGCGCTGGCCCTCCGGCCAAAACGTCGGCCTCGGCAACTGACGCCCTGTAACCGGAATCACGTCGAGCCACATTGGGATAACGGGGACGCGCTCAGCGGGAGACTTTGGCGATCTTGCCGAGCTTTTTGGTGTTCTTGCCCTGAACCGTGACGAGGTAGAGCCCGTCGGCCAGCGGCTTGCCCGCGGCGTTCGCGCCGTCCCACTCGATGCGCGGTTCCGTCACCCTGTTGAACCGCTTGACCACGGTCCCGGAAACGGCACGCACCGTCACGTCCACCGTGTCGCCGAGCGGGAAGTCAACCCAGAGTTCGCACGCGCCGGCAAAGGGCGCGGGCCGGGTGTAAGGCTCGGCGAGTGTCGCAACTTCCACCGGGTAGAACTGGCTCGCCATCGAGCGGTTGCCGAATGAGTCGGTCGCCACCACGCAGTAGGTGTAGCGGTCGCGGGCGAGGTTGAAGAGGTAGAAGCTCGTATCCGGCGTCGCGCTCACCACCGTCCGGCCCGGGCCGAACCGGAAGACCTTGATGTCGTCCACGTACACGCCCGGCCGGTGGACGCTCTGGTCGGTGACGTAGCGCAGGCGCAGGTAAACGCGCGCCGCCGCCGGAATGATGTAGCGCCGCTCGTGCCAGTTTTTCTCGGTGCCGTAGAGCGAGTCGAGCGGGAGCCAGTTCCAGGGCGGGCCGGAGCAGTGCTCGACGTAGCAGATGTCGCGCTTGAACCGGCCGGCCGAGTCGAGCGCCTCTTCGGTCTCAAACCGGGCGTAGAAGGAGAGCAGTCCGCCTTCGGGCAACTGCCACGGCTCGACCAGGACGAGTTGGTTGTCGAGGTTCGGCCCGGAATCGGAGAAGAATGAGCGGGTGCCGGAGCGGAAGTGGCGCTCGCTCGTGCGCCAGCCGATGGCGCTCCAGCGGCTCAAGTCCTCACAGTAGTCCACGAACGCCTCGTCGGCCGATACCGTCTCGAACAGGTCGTAGCCGACCGGCGCGATGTCGCCGGACGCGCTCCAATGAAGCCTCAGGTCTCCCCTGCCGCCCAGCCGGTGCTGCGTGAACTCGGGAGCGGTCGGTTTGACATCGTCGGTGCCGTAGAAGCAGTTGAGGAACTCAAGCCACGGCACCGAGTCGGCAAGAACCAGCTTCCGATATGAGCCCGCGTTCGCTTTGAAGCCAAGGTAGTTGTCGGGAAACCAGACCGCCGCGCCCCGGGCCTCGGCATATGCGCCCCTCGCCCGATTGGCGACGACCGACGAGTCGAACGCCGCTTTGATGCGCTCCACGCCGGCGAGTTCCCAGAGGTGACCGAAGTCAACGTGCGCGTCGGCCGGGCAGGCCGGATGCCCGGGGTCAAGCGAGAAGGTCTGGACGTCGCGCCGGGCCTGGGCGAACTCCGGCGCGGTCGGGTCAAGGCTGTCGCGCAGCACCGCGGCCGCGGTCTTCATCGCCCGCTCGAACCGGCGCATATCAAGCGCCGAGATGCAGACGTCGTCGTCGGCATACTCGGCCAGGTAGTCGTCGCACATCAGCGGCAGGAAGTCGCGCGGAGGCATCGTCGGCCGGGCGACGATGCGCGAGAGCACCGGTTCGTAGGGCCAGCCGCCCCACGGCACGAGCGCGGAGGAGGCGAGCATATGGTCGCAGGCGTCGCCGACTTCGGCCGCGACTTCGGCCATTCCCATCAGGCAGGCGTCGAATCCGAGCACCGCAATCCTCTTGCCCAGCGCCGTTCTTATCGCGCCGAGCGCGTAGCGCAGTTCTCCTCCGGCCACGCCCATCGTGCGGAAGACCGGCGACTCGTCGCGGAAGATCCAGTCAATCCCGGCGGTGCCTTCGTGCCAGCCGCTGGCGTGGTCCCAGAGGATGAGGAAGTAGTTCTTCGCCGGGTAGCTGCGCGCGAGGAACCGGCCGAAGTCGGCCAAGGTCGCGGTGTCGGCCATATCAACCGTGCCGAGGCGCGAGAGCAGCACCAACCGGCCGTTTTCGACCCGGTACCGCTTGCCGCCCGGACTCGTGTCGCGCGCCGCGTTGTCCACCTGGACGATGATGTTGACCTCTTCGGTCGAGCCGATTGCCGCCATCTCGGCAAGGTCAACCCAGGCCTGATCGTTCATCCCGTTGTCCGCGCACATGTAGACGCCGACCGTCCACTGCGCGGCCGAAGCGACCGCGGCAAGAAGCAGCAGGGGCGCGGTAATCCGCGCCCCTGCCGTGAATCGGTCCACGAACGTGCCTAGAACCCCACGGTCAACTGCAGGCGATGAGTCGGCTTGAGATACTTGAGGTATCGGAAGCTGTAGTCGAGTCCGAGATTGAGGCCCTGCGCCGGCTCGGTCGCCACGCCCAGCCCTGCGGTCAGGCCGGTAAGCTCCCCGATTTCCTTGGCGTAGTCGCGGTCAACGTTGAGCACGTAGCCGCCGCGCAGGAAGAAGAACTCGTTGTACCCGTACTCGAGTCCGAAGTTCACCGTCTCGTTGATGTCGGACGGGTGGATGAGGTCAACCGCGCCGGTCAGCCGGCTCGGGCTCGCCTCCGACTTCTCGATGATATCGTAGGCGATGCCGAAACGGAACAGCGTCGGCAACGGCATGCCGTTGGTCCGATACTGGCCCGGCAACTGGGGCGGGCCCGAATCGGGCCAGGTGACGCCGTATTCGAGCTGGCGTCCCGAGAACGCAAGCTGGGTGCCGAAGTTGTTGACCGCCGCGCCGATGCGCAGCGAGCGGAACCCGGTGTTGTAGAACAGCCCGAAGTCGAGCCCCAGCGCGCTCGCCGACATGTCCCAGATTGACTGCTGCACGCCCTTGGCGGTCAGCCCGAACGAGAGCTTGTCGGTGATGATGCGCGCGTAGCTCGCCGCGACACAGAAATCGGCCGCGCCGAACATCAGGCCGGTCCCTTCGTCCTCGCGCGCCCGCGTATTGGGGTTGTCAATCAGCGTCTGCTCCATATCGCCCATCGTCAGCGCGGTGACCGCAAACGACACCGTGCCGAACCCGGACACCGGCAGCACGACCGACAGGTGGTCGTGGTTGATGTCGGCGATCCAGTCGGCGTGGTTGAACTGCACCTGCCGCGCCGCGTGCGCCAGCCCGGCCGGGTTGAAGTAGCTGGCCGACGCGTCGTTGGCGACGGCGGTGAACGCTTCGCCCATCGCGGTTGCGCGGCCCACGCCGATCTTCAGGAAGCTCGCGCCGGTCGTGCCCACCTTGGAGAACGCCGCCAGGCCGGTCGAGGCCAAAAGCAGACAGACCAGTGCGACCGCCGCCGCCTTCCCGGTCATTGAGAGTCGGTCATTCGTCATTATTCTCATGGCTTCCTCCTCTAGTGGATGAACGCGAACTTGCCCGTGAACTGGCCGACGTCCGAGTCAACGTGGTAGACGTATACGCCCGACGCGATGAGCTGGAAGTTGTCGTTCAGGAGATCCCAGGTCCTGGTGCCGCCCTCGTCGAGCGGCCGCGCCGGGTCGTCCTTGTGGTCAAGCACCTTCACCAGCTCGCCGGCAAGGGTGAATACCCTGATCTTGCACGTCATCGGCAGGTGGGTGAACTTGATGCGCCGGTTGTCGGAGCTGAGCTCCCACTCGTTGAAGATGATGTAGGGATTGGGCACGACCTTGACGTTGAGTTTGTAGGTCGAGTCCTTCATCTCCACCGCCGGCTTGGCCGTCACGTGGAACTTGTTGTAGTAGGCCGCGGTCCGGTTGAGCTTGTACCCGACCGCCATCCAGACGTCGCCGTCCTTGATGTCGTTTATCGCCGCGCCGAGCGTGTCGTTGGCGGTACCGGTATTGTTGAGCGAGATGTAGCCGCCGTTGATGTAGATGAGCGCGGCGCCGGTCGTCAGCGTGTCGGTCGGACGCTGGGCGACACGGTTGGCGAAACACCAGCCGTGCGCGTCCGCGCCCTGCCGGGTGTCGTAGCGCGTGATCGGCACCTCGCGGTTGCCGTTCGTCACGTCGAACACCCGCGCGGTGAGGAACCCGCCCGGCATCGTCGTCCACTCGATTCGGTAATCCGAGCCGCGGAACGCCCAGTATGCCTTCTGTTCACCCGCGGTGATGCGGGCCGGCCGCACGCGTGACGTCGGATAGCTGCCGCTCTCGACGTAGGACGTGTCGAACGGCTTGGTCGGGGTCGCGTAGGAGAGCCGCAGGTTCATCTCCTGGCCGTTGAACACCGGCAGGGAGAACTGGTTGGTCAGCCCCAGCGTGTAGTCGAAGCCGGTCGTGTCAACGACGATGCTGCTGTCCGAGAGGTTGCGGATGACGTAGCGGTAGCGGGACTTGGCCGGCCCGACGTAGGTCGGCCCCAGCATCTCCACCTCATAGGTCTTCGCCTCGACCTCGTAAGGAACGACGACCTTGCTCGTCAGGTTCAGCCCGCGCGTCAGGCTGTCGGGGTTGCCGACCACGGTGGCGATTGTCGTCGTGGCCGGTTCGTAGTTCGCCGCGTCCCATCGCGGCACGACCGGGTAGTTGGCGACGATGCCGGAACGCAGGATGAGCGTATCCCACGTCACCGGCACGGGCGGCGTCTGGCTCGTGTCCCAGGAAGTGGTGACGAAGTTGAAGTCGTAGGCGGTGACGCAGTAGAAGTAGGTGAACCCGTTGACGACGTTGTTGTCCTCGACCGAGTAGAAGATGCCCTTGTCGGTCGCCTCGAACCAGAGGCTCTCCGGCACCGACGAATCGCCGGACGGCGGGTAGGAGAACATCACCGAGTCGGCCAGGTCGCACTGGGCAAGTATTCCCCAGTCCGAGCCGTTCTTCGACTTGTAGACGATGTAGCCCTGGAAATCAAGACCCTTGTACTTCGGGTCCCAGCCCTGGCTTGAAGTGTCGCGGGCGACCTTCTCCCAGTACTGGTCGGGCGTCGTTTCGGACAGGTTGTCCCACACGATGCGCACCTTGTTGTCGCCCGGGATGAGCGTGATGCCGGGAGCGGCCGGCGGCCCGGGCAGAAGCCAGCCCTGGTCATAGATGAACTGGGCGGCGTTGGCGGTACGCGCAAGGTGGACGAGCGAGTCGAGCGGCCGGTTCTCCCAGGTCTGGCCCGGGCCGCCGAACGGCGCGGCGATCGTCGCGACGATGAGCACCTCGACCTGGCCCGGCGCGAGGTCAAACGGCCCCGAGCACTGGATGAACCGCTTGTCGGCCGGCGCGACGTCCACCGAGTCGTAAGGCGAACGGACGCCGGTCCGGTAGTCGTACCCGGCCATCGTCAGATACTGGGCCGGGTCGGTGACCGGGTCAACCTCGATGTTGAACTTCTTGAACGCGGTCATCCCGAGCGGATTGCCGCTCGGGTCTTTCGGACTCTCGAGGAACTTGTAGGCCGCGACCCCGGGCGTGCCTTCCTGCCACTGGCCACGCGCGTTGGCGATCTCGATGTTGTCGTAGTCGCCGGTGTATCCGACGTTCTTCACCGTGTCCGGCACGCCGGGGACGAGCGTGTTCAGGAGCAGCCCGACCATATCGTCGGAGTGCTCGCCGAAGTCCGGGTC
>Ga0172366_10002096_pt1 | contig 15595 bp, 12 predicted proteins | sample LakKivSesite69cm_FD_114533 | JGI IMG/M metagenome (GOLD analysis project Ga0172366, IMG submission 114533) | Sediment microbial communities from Lake Kivu, Rwanda - Sediment site 69cm | ecosystem: Environmental > Aquatic > Freshwater > Lake > Sediment | place: Rwanda: Western Province, Lake... | reverse complement strand
GGAGAAGGTGTTTTTGCCCCGGGAGAGTTTATTTTTGATCATATAGGAGACTCCTATGAATGGCATATCCTGTCCTATAATAATTTTCATCTCAGCATCCCTCTGCCAGTAATTGTTTACAGCAGGGATAAAGGACTCAATATATTTCTTTTCAGCAAATTCCATCACGGCCATTCTGATTACCGGGGATTCAGGTTTGAAACCCAGGGGAAAAACAGGTTGAAAATTGTAGAGATCATGGCGGACGATACAACCGCAAGGCCAGCTCTCGATATATCCTTCACAAAGAATGCCTTTGCAGCATTAATTACTATTGTCCTGATGCTCTGGGTTTTCCTGTCTGTCACCAGGGCTTACGACACCAGGAAAGGAGAAGCACCAAAAGGTTTACAGAATCTTGTCGAACCGTTTATCCTTTTCATCCGGGATGAGATCGCTTTACCGTCGATAGGAAAGCAAAAATATGAGAGATTTCTTCCTTACCTGCTGACCGTCTTTTTCTTCATCTGGATCAATAACATGATGGGTCTGATACCAATTTTCCCTGGTGGTTCGAATGTTACAGGGAATATAACTATTACGGCAATGCTAGCAGGGTTTACCTTTGTTATTACCACCATCAGTGGCAACAGGAGTTACTGGCAGCATATTTTTAATCCTCCGGGCGTTCCCTGGTGGCTAAAAATTCCCATCCCGCTCATGCCCTTTATTGAATTTTTGGGAATACTGATCAAGCCCTGCGTTCTGGCTGTTCGTCTCTTTGCCAACATATCTGCCGGGCATATTATTGCCCTGGGCTTTTTCAGTCTGATATTTATCTTCGGACAAATGCAGGTGGGACTGGGTTTCGTCGTTTCTCCGCTAACGCTGGCGTTCACCATTTTCATGACCATGCTTGAGCTGCTGGTAGCACTGATCCAGGCCTATGTTTTTACATTGCTGTCATCCATTTATTTCGGTATGGCAATCCCTGAACACCATGAGCATAAGGAGCATAAAAGCGAAGGATGAGGATACAAAATATCTCATTACTGATTATTAATTAAATAAATTATCTGTTATGATCACATTACTCGTTTTACTCGAAATGACACTCGGTCCGATGGGTGCCGCAATCGGAGCAGGTATTGCCACTCTGGGAGCGGGCCTGGGTATAGGCCATATCGGGGGAACTGCAATGGAAGCAATTGCACGGCAGCCTGAAGCAGCAGGAGATATCAGGGCAAACATGGTCGTGGCAGCTGCCCTTATTGAAGGGGTGGCATTCTTCTCGGTCGTTGTTTGTCTTTTGATCCTCTTTATCTAACTAAGAAAATGTCATACAGATCAGCGATTGGCTGATCTGTATGACTTTACTTTAGCTAATTGAAAAACACACAGATATGAAACTTGTAACACCTGATATTGGATTGCTATTCTGGATGCTGGTTATGTTCGGAATAGTACTGTTTGTCCTGACAAAATTCGCCTGGAAACCAATCGTCAGTGCCCTGAAGGATAGAGAACATACCATTGATGAAGCATTGAAATCAGCCGATAAAGCCAGGAAAGATATGGAAAAATTACAGGCTGAGAATGAAAAAATCATGATGGAAGCTAAGCGGGAGAGAGACCTGATCATCAAGGAAGCAAAAGAAATCAAGGCAGGAATTATAGGTGATGCTAAGAAGGAAGCTTCCGTGGAGGCTAAGAAAATCATCGATGCGACAAGGAAAAGTATCAAAAGCGAAACAGAAGCTGCCGTCAATGAACTTAAAGGGAAAGTAGCAGAGTTATCTGTCGATATCGCTGAGAAGATACTGAGGGAAAGCCTTAAAGGTAATAAGGAACAACAAAATCTGGTAGAAAAACTGCTGAAAGAGATCAAAATGAATTAGCAGAATACCGGCACCTGCACCTGTAATAATGAACGACAGCAAAATATCAACCAGGTATGCCAGGGCACTGTTTATCAGTGCACAGGAAAGGAATCTGCTCAACCAGATCAGGGCTGATATGGAAATGATCCTTGCCGCATTGCATGATCTGCCTGAACTGAAACAGATTCTCGAAGGCCCGGTTGTTAAATCAAAGGATAAAGAAGGTGCCATGAAGATCGTTTTTAAAGGTAAGGTCAACGATCTGACCATGTCATTCTTTGAAATGATTATCTCTAATAAACGTGAAGAGTACCTGGCGGGAATGGCAAGGGCATTTATCAAATATTTTAAAGAAGCAGCCGGGATAAAAATCGCAACACTTAAAACAGCTGTCAGGATAAGTGATAAACTGAGAGATCAGCTGATAAAAATTATCAGGGATGTTTATCATACCGAAATTGAATTAACCGAAGAAGTTCATGAGCAGCTCATAGGGGGATTTGTCCTGACCATTGAGGACCAACAACTGGATGCAAGCGTCTCCGGACAGCTTAAAAGGATAAGAAAGGAATTATCGGGCACCGGTAAACTAAAACATTAATAATCATACATTATGGCAACTATTAAACCGGCAGAAGTCTCAGCAGTATTGAAGAAGCAGCTGGAAGGGATTACCACAGAAGCAGAACTTGAGGAAATTGGTGTCGTTCTGCAGGTGGGAGATGGCATAGCCAGGATTTATGGCCTGACCAATGTACAGTCTAATGAACTGATTGAATTCCAGAACGGGGTGATGGGAATGGTTCTGAACCTCGAAGAAGATAATATAGGGGCTGTATTGTTTGGTCTGTCGGAAGGAATTAAGGAGGGAGATATTGTAAAACGTACCAAACGCATTGCCTCACTTAACGTTGGTGAAGGAATGCTGGGGAGGGTTATCAATACCATTGGTGAGCCGATAGATGGGAAAGGACCTATTACCGGTGCGACAGTGGAACTTCCTATGGAAAGGAAAGCACCCGGTGTTATCTTCAGGCAACCTGTCAATGAACCGCTGCAGACGGGTATTAAGGCTATTGATGCCATGATTCCCATAGGACGCGGACAAAGAGAACTGATAATAGGTGACAGGCAGACAGGAAAAACAGCTATTGCTATCGATACCATCATCAACCAGAAAGAGTTTTTTGATAAAGGCCAGCCTGTTTATTGTATTTATGTGGCTGTTGGCCAGAAAGGATCAACCGTGGCAAATATTGCCAAAACACTGGAAGAGAAAGGTGCCATGAGTTACACGGTCATTGTTTCTGCTACTGCCTCTGACCCTGCGGCCCTTCAATTCTTTGCCCCTTATGCAGGCTGTACCATAGGGGAATACTTCAGAGATACAGGCCGGCCGGCATTGATTATTTATGATGATCTATCAAAACAGGCTGTATCATACAGAGAAGTTTCCCTGTTGCTGAGACGACCACCGGGAAGAGAAGCATACCCGGGAGATATTTTCTACTTGCATTCAAGGCTGCTGGAACGGGCAGCAAAAATCATTGAATCCGATGATATAGCCAGGCAGATGAATGATCTTCCCGAAGCCCTGAAAAATAAAGTTAAAGGGGGTGGTTCGCTTACTGCCCTGCCCATCATTGAAACACAGGCCGGGGATGTGTCTGCCTATATCCCGACCAACGTAATTTCCATCACAGACGGACAGATATTCCTTGAGTCGAATTTGTTCAATGCAGGTATCCGTCCTGCAATAAATGTGGGTATCTCCGTTTCCAGGGTGGGAGGGAAAGCACAGATCAAGGCTATGAAAAAAGTGGCCGGAACATTAAAAATCGACCAGGCACAGTACAGGGAACTTGAAGCATTCGCAAAATTCGGCTCCGACCTCGATAAAGCCACCCTTGCTGTTCTTGATAAAGGGGCAAAAAATGTGCAGATACTAAAACAGGGACAATATTCACCTGTGCCGGTGGAAAAACAGATTGCTATTATTTTCTGCGGTACCCGTGGATTGCTTGCTGATGTGCCCCTTGCAAGGGTTAAGGAATTTGAAACTGAATTCCTGGAATTCCTGGACCTGAAACATAAGGATCTGGTAGCAAATCTTAAAAAGGGAATATTAACTGATAAAGAAGAACAAACGCTTGAAAAAGTGGCTCTTGATATGGCAGCCAGATACAGGAAATAACCACGGACAGGTGAAACAAGAATGATTAAGAATGTCCAGCCTTAAAGAAATAAGGATCAGATTAGCTTCCGTGTCCTCAACACGGCAGATTACTAATGCCATGAAAATGGTATCGGCGGCCAAGCTTAAAAAGGCACAGGACGCTATTACGCAGATAAGGCCCTATGCCGACAAATTGTACGAATTACTGAAAAGGGTGAGTGATACCCTTTCGTCGGAACATGATGATAATATCTATGCAATAAACAGGGAAATCAACAGGATACTTATTGTCGTCATCTCTTCAAACAGGGGTCTCTGCGGAGCTTTTAATACCTCGGTGATACGGCAGGTAATGCATCTTATCCATACCCAATACAGCAAGCAGTTAGCCAGGAATGATGTAGACTTCATTGTCATTGGGAAAAAAGGTGCTGAACCACTGAAAAGATTGAAATACAAGATTATAAACCAGAGAAATGACTTGCTCGAGAAACTGAACTTCGACAAGATAATACCCGTTGCTGAAGAGATTATGAAAGGCTTTGTGGATCATTCCTATGATAAGGTCCTTCTGGTTTATAATCAGTTCAAAAATGCTGCTGTGCAGATTCTTATCACCGAGCAATTTTTACCTGTAATGGTCCCCGAAGAAGAAGATAAACAACCGGGGATGTCTTCGGATTACATTTATGAACCCGATAAGGATTTTATTGTTAAAGAGCTGATACCGAGATCATTAAAGATTCAATTATATAAAGCCCTGCTTGATTCAATTGCTTCTGAACACGGAGCAAGAATGACGGCCATGCATAAGGCAACAGATAATGCGAGTGAGATCATGCGGGATCTGAGACTGCATTATAATAAGGCCAGGCAGGCAAGCATTACGAATGAAATCCTTGAAATTGTCAGTGGAGCTGAAGCCCTGAAAGGCTGATAAACAGGAACATATCCTAATATTCGTTCCAGCTCTTTATGGCAATATCTTCCATATCTATTTTACAAAACGCGATAATGAATGCACTGGCAAGGCGTGCATTGGTGATAAGAGGTATGTTGTAATCCACAGTACTCCTGCGAATTGAATAATCATTACTCAGTTCGGTTTTTGTCAGATCTTTGGGGATATTGATTACAAGATCGATCATCCTGTTGCGCAGGTAATCAAGGGTGTTGGGCTTTTTATCCTCATCAGGCCAGTGCAGAACCGTTGATTCAATACCATTCAGTTTCAGGAAATCTGCTGTTCCCCTGGTAGCAAACAGATTATATCCTTTTTCTGCCAGCAGCCTGCAGCTGTTAACCATTTCAACTTTTGAACGCATGGGACCTGTTGACAGGAGGATATTTTTCCTGGGAATGGTATAGCCTACCGAAAGCATTGACTTCAGAATAGTCTCATAGAAATTATCTCCCAGGCAACCAACTTCACCCGTGGAGGCCATGTCGACACCGAGCACAGGATCGGCTTTTTTAAGCCTCGAGAAAGAAAACTGAGGTGCCTTGATACCAATATAGTCCAGTTCAAAATTTGATTTGTGTGGTTTCTCAACGGGAATATCAAGCATGGCTTTCGTGGCGATATCAATCAGGTTTGTTTTTAAAACTTTGGAAACGAAAGGCATACTCCTTGAAGCTCTCAGGTTACATTCTATTACTTTGATATCATTATCCTTCGCGAGGAACTGCATGTTAAACGGACCTGTAATATTGAGTGCACCGGCAATATCGCGGGTGATTTTTTTGATGCGCTTGACAGTTTCAAAATAGATCTTCTGGGGAGGGAAGACCATGGTTGCATCCCCTGAATGGACACCTGCAAATTCCACATGCTCACTGATGGCATAGGCTATCAATTCACCATTCCTGGCAACTGCATCTATTTCAATCTCTTTGGCATGCTGAATGAATTCAGATACAACCACAGGATATTGCCTGGATACACGTGCGGCAAGATTCAGGAAATAACCAAGCTCATCCTTGTTGGATACCACGTTCATGGCGGCACCAGAGAGAACATAGGAAGGCCTGAGCAGCACCGGGAATCCAACCTCTTCTGCAAACTGGTATACATCTTCAATAGAGGTTACTTCTTTCCATCTGGGCTGATCAATTTTCAGTTTATCCAGAAGCAGGGAAAATTTATGACGGTTCTCAGCTTTGTCAATAGATACTGCAGAAGTGCCCAGGATACAGACACCCATTTCCTGAAGCCTGGTGGCAAGATTATTGGGTATCTGTCCGCCCATTGAAATGATCACTCCCCTGGGTTTTTCCAGGTCGGTAATATCGAGAACACGTTCAAGGGATAATTCATCGAAGTACAATCTGTCGCATACATCATAATCGGTGCTTACCGTTTCAGGATTGTAATTGATCATTACAGATCGGTACCCCTGCTCATTAACCGTATAAAGGGCCTGGACACTGCACCAGTCAAATTCAACGCTGCTGCCGATCCGGTAAGCTCCGGAGCCGAGGACAATGACGGATTTATCATCGTCAGAAAAACTGACATCATGCTCTGAACCGCCATAGGTAAGGTAAAGATAATTAGTCTGTGCGGGGTATTCAGCAGCAAGCGTATCAATCTGTTTTACTACGGGGAGAATATTCCTCCTTTTCCGTGAATTCCTGACCTCGATCATCTTGCCGGCAATAGTACTGGCATCAGGCCTTAAGACATGCCTTGCAATCTGGAAATCGGAGAATCCCAGTATTTTCGCTTTCCTCAAAACGTCATCAGGAAGTTCTGTGAGGGAATGATAGGATTCAAGAAGATTCTTAAGCTCGAAAATATTCTTTAGTTTGACCAGGAACCATCGGTCAATTTTTGTCAATTCCCAGATCCTGTCGATAGTAAATTCTTTTTCAAAAGCTTCGGCAATAACAAGTATTCTCATATCAGTTGGTTCAGCCAGCTCTTTTTCCACATTCTCAAAGGTTAGATCACGGTTGCCTGTAAAACCATGCATCCCCTGGCCGATCATTCTGATTCCTTTCTGTATCGCTTCCTCGAAGGTGCGGCCGATAGCCATCACCTCACCGACACTTTTCATACTGCTGTCAATCAGCTTTGAGACGCCTATAAACTTGTTCAGATCCCACCGCGGTATCTTACATACAATATAATCAAGGGCCGGTTCGAAAAAAGCCGGCGTAGACTTTGTAACAGAGTTCTTTAATTCAAACAGGCCATACCCCAGTCCGAGTTTGGCTGCAACAAAAGCAAGAGGATAACCGGTGGCTTTGGAGGCCAGGGCACTTGAGCGTGACAGGCGGGCATTAACTTCAATGACACGGTAATCTTCCGATCCGGGATTCAGTGCGAACTGAATGTTACACTCACCAATAATACCCAGATGACGTATGATTTCTATGGATAATTCTCTTAGTTTGTGATATTCCTGGTTGTTCAGTGTCTGCGAGGGAGCAACCACTATACTTTCCCCGGTATGAATACCCAGCGGATCAAAATTCTCCATATTACAGACAGTGATGCAGTTATTATATTGATCCCTTACTACCTCATACTCAATTTCTTTCCATCCTTTCAGGGATTCTTCTATAAGGATCTGGCTGGTGAAGGATAAAGCTTTCGAAGCCTGCCTGACCAGTTCTTCTTCATTTGTACAGAAACCGCTTCCCTGGCCGCCAAGAGTATAAGCAGCCCTGATGATTATCGGATATCCAAGTTCAGCAGCAGCCTCTGAGGCTTTGCTGACCGATTGCACCGCCCTCGATCTGGGTGTCTTTACGTGTATCTCGTTAAGTCTTTCAATAAACAGCTCCCTGTCTTCTGTATCAATGATAGCCTGTATGGGTGTTCCAATAACCTTTACATTGTACCTCGACAGAACCTCCTGACGGTACAGCTCAATACCGCAATTAAGCGCTGTCTGTCCGCCAAAAGACAGAAGTATGCCATCAGGCTTCTCTTTCTGGATGACCTTTTCAACAAAATACGGTGTCACGGGAAGAAAATACACCTTTCCTGCAATTTTTTCAGATGTCTGGACGGTTGCAATGTTCGGATTGATCAGGACAGTTTCAATATTTTCTTCATGGAGGGCTTTGAGAGCCTGTGATCCTGAATAATCAAACTCACCTGCTTCCCCAATTTTCAAAGCTCCTGAACCAAGAACGATTACTTTATTTATCCCGGAATTCATTTGAACAGGCTATACTTTATTATCTGTCCTGAAGGGCGATCCAAAAATAATAATTAAAATGTGTTCTGCTGTTAAAGATCCATGGTAGTTATAATTTATTTAAACAGTCACGCCATGATCCCGGGGCATATGTACATAAAACTTTCCTGTTTAAAACCTCAAGTACCCGACAGTACAAAAAGTTAAAATAATTTATTGGCGAAAATTTGTTTTTAGCGAAAAATGTATAAATTTACAATTTTTAATGTATAAATATACATTATGAAATTAAGAGACCGGAGGTTAATGACCATCAGGAACATCCTCGGAAAGGACAGGATAACAAGCCAGGAAGAGCTTATGAACAGGTTGAAAAACGAAGGATTCCTAATGACTCAGGCTACCCTGTCACGAGATCTGAAATACCTGGGAGCCGGGAAAATGCCGGATAACGAAAAGGGATATATATACATAATTTCCGGTAACGGGCAAACAGATCAGGGCAGGCAGGCACCAGCAGGTTTCCCGGTAAACGGGTATCTGTCACTTGAGTTTGCCAACCATATGGGTGTCATGAAAGTTTTACCCGGTTTTGCCAGCAGCATTGCATCTGCCATCGATAAAATTAATTCCCGGGAAATTCTCGGTACGGTGGCAGGTGACGATACCATTCTTATCATACCAAGAGACGGCATATCTTATGAGGAGGTAAGGAATGTCCTTGCAGAAGTTATACCGGAACTAAAATGATATCACCAGTCAGACTGGTACATGAATAATTAAAAACAAATAATGAGCAAGTTCACTATTACGGTAGCAGATGATGATCACCTGGGGTATGTCCCTGACATTGAAGATGCTATCAATCAGGCAGCAAAAGTAAAGGGAACAGGGCTGGCTAAGAGATCCAGGGAATACCTTACAGAAAAGATTTTGCAGGGGAAAGCGGTAATTGCCCTGGATGAAAATAAGACTTTTGCAGGATTTTGTTATATAGAATCATGGGGGCACGAAAAGTTTGTGGCTAATTCCGGACTGATCGTGCCAGAGCAATTCAGGGCACAGGGACTGGCAATGAAGATCAAGGAGAAAGCATTCCAACTATCACGGAAACTTTTTCCGGGTGCCAAGCTCTTCGGACTGACCACAAGTCTGGCAGTTATGAAGATCAACTCCACCCTTGGATATAAGCCTGTCACCTTTTCAGAATTGACAGATGATGAAGAATTCTGGAAAGGCTGCCAGACTTGTTCCTATTATGACATACTTTTCAGAACAAACAGAACACTATGTCTTTGTACCGGTATGTTATATGATCCTGAAAAAGAATCCGGAATACTAAACCTGGCAAAGGGATACAGAAAAAACGGGAAGATGTACAAGGTACTTAAAGGGAAAGTGCTTAAACGTATTTCCTCAATAAGTAAATAAATGGAAAAACAGGTTGCACTTGCATACAGTGGCGGACTGGATACCGCTTTTTGTGTCAGATATCTGACAGATGATATGGGATTTGATGTTCATACTGTCCTTGTCAATACCGGTGGTTTTTCTATCGGTGAACTGGATGAACTGACTGCAAAAGCATACAGGCTCGGTGCAAAACATCATGAGAATATTGATGTGACGGAAGATTATTACAGGCAATGCATCCGCTATCTTATATTCGGTAATATGCTGAGGAACAAAACATATCCGATGTCAGTCAGTTCGGAACGGACATTTCAGGCGCTGGCGGTGGCAAAGTATGCACTTGTAAATGGCATTCAAACAATAGCACACGGCAGTACCGGCGCAGGTAATGACCAGGTAAGATTTGACATGGTTTTCAGGATACTTGCTCCTGAAGTCCGGATTCTTGCTCCCATACGGGACCTGAAATTCACCCGTCAATACGAGAGGGAGTACCTGGCAGGCAAGGGTATGGAGATGAAGGCTGATGCTCATAAATACAGCATTAATAAAGGATTATGGGGGACATCTGTCGGGGGAAAAGAAACACTGTGTTCAGACAAAAGCCTGCCTGATGATGCTTACCCGGGTCAGCTCACACAAACAGATAAAATCGCAATAACTCTTGAATTTATAAAAGGTGAACTGGCAGGAGGCGTGGAAAGGATAAGGGAGATAAGTGAAACAGGACAGGCATATGCTGTCGGCAGAGGCATGCATATCGGTGATACCATCATAGGTATAAAAGGAAGGGTGGGATTTGAAGCTCCGGGACCAATGATGATCCTCCAGGCACACCAGGTACTTGAAAAACATTTGCTTACGAAATGGCAGATATACTGGAAAGATCAGCTCTCTGAATGGTACGGTATGATGCTGCACGAAGGGCTCTACCTGGATCCGGTAATGAGGAACATAGAGAAATTCCTGGAAGATTCTCAACACAATGTTACCGGGAAAGTATTTATAGCATTAAGACCTTATTCTTTTGAAGTAACAGGTATTGAGTCGGCATTTGACCTTCTGACCGCCTCAGGTGCAAAATACGGAGAAGAGAATCCGGAATGGACAGGGGAAGATATAAGGGGATTTACCAGGATACTCAGCAATTCTCTCAGGATTTATCACTCAGTAAATAAACCTGATATTTAAAGATAAACAGGGGGGAACCATATAAAGTTAAAAACCCGGAGCCGTTTAATTGAATAAAATTCAGTCAGTTAAAAATTATACTTTTAAACCTGGGAAGGGCAGATTAATTCATACGGATAGAAAATCAGTTCAGATTATCCATACCCGGGGTGGTAAAAAAAAAAACCCCGGGGAGGCAGGCAGTATTTATTAAAACTTAAGAAAATCAATACAGGTAAACATAAGAACTTCATGGTTACCGGACATGCCGGGCTGGCATCGGTAATCAGGGAGAAGGATGATCTTGCCAGACAAGCAACGGATATCCTGTGCAGGATGATAAATATTCCATCAGTAAGCATGGAAGAAAATCTTGTGGCAGATCTGATCGGGGACGAGCTGGAGAAATATGGATTTATTCCACAAAGAAAATTGAACAATGTATGGGCTAGGATTGATGCAGGATACCGCCTCCCTACCATCCTGCTCAACTCACACCTGGATACTGTGAAACCTGTCAAAGGATGGGACACAGATCCTTTTCATGCCGAAATACATGATAACAGGATATACGGACTGGGGAGCAATGATGCCGGGGCATCACTTGTTTCCTTGCTGGCCACTTTTGTTCATTTATCAGGTATTCCTGAGTTGCCTTTTAACCTGGTATTTGCGGCAACAGCTGAGGAAGAGATCACAGGACAGAATGGCATATCTTCCATAATGACAGAACTGGGAAATGTTGATCTTGGTATTATAGGTGAACCTACCGGAATGAGAATGGCAGTTGCTGAAAAAGGACTGATGGTCATTGATTGCACTGCCTTTGGTCACAGCTCTCATGTAAGCCATCAACCTGCTGATAATGCAATCTATAATGCAATAAAAGATATTGACAGGATTAGGAACTATCAATTTCAGAAGACATCTCCTGGTCTGGGAGATGTACAGATGCAGGTAACCGAAATATCTGCCGGTTACCAGCATAATGTAATTCCTGACCGGTGCACATTCACGTTGGATGTCAGATCAAATGATCTGTATACCAATAAGGAGATATATGAAATTCTTAAGGATCATCTTGAAAGCACTATTATTCCAAGATCTTTACGCCTGAATTCTTCTTCGATACCTGACAGTCATCCGGTTGTAAGAAAAGCTGTATCCATGGGGATGGAGTGTTTCGGCTCTTCTACCTTATCTGACCAGTCGGTGCTTCCTTTTGCAACCGTAAAGATCGGACCGGGAGATTCCGGCAGATCACATACAGCTAATGAATTCATTGAAGTGGAAGAAATAGCAGGTGGTATTGAAACATATGTGCGTCTGCTTACAGGGTTAAAGATAAGTCGTAATAACCAGTCCTGAGAAAAACACATTTATGAATATGATGTGGACAGTAAGTATTATAGTAATTAATATGCATGTTTCCGACAATCAAGGGGGAAGGCCATTTTATGAGGGAAGAGTATGGGTCATACACCAATCAGAATAAATGAAATGGTCAGACTATCCTGTTAAACATACTGACCACTTCAGTACAAAAAATTTGAAGATGAAAACCTGGGATAAAGGCACAAACATTAATCCTGAAGCAGAACGGTTCACCGTGGGGAAAGACCGGGAGCTGGACATGCTTCTGGCACCCTGGGATGTTATAGGTTCCATCGCCCACGTTAAAATGCTTGAAGCAGTTCACCTGTTATGCAAGGATGAGTCAGACAGACTGGTATCAGAGCTGAAAGAGATTTACAGGATAATAGAGAAGAGTATGCCGGAAGAAGGGAGACCAGTTTCTCCGGCATTCCGGATCGAGGAAGGGGTGGAGGATATTCATTCACAACTGGAGAAAATGTTAACTGAAAAATTGGGAGAAACAGGCAGGAAGGTTCACACAGGCAGATCGAGGAATGACCAGGTGCTGGCAGATATACAGTTATTTATACGACATGAGTTAAAGATTATAGCCGATCGTATGATGGACCTGTTTAATCTCCTTATCAAATTAAGTGAGGAATACAAAGAGTTTTTTCTACCGGGATATACACACCTCCAGGTAGCTATGAGCAGCAGCTTCGGGATTTGGTTTGGTGCTTATGCAGAAGCACTCACCGATGATATGATTATACTTCAGTCTGCTTACAGGTTTGTTAACCAGAATCCGCTGGGATCAGCCGCCGGCTATGGTACCTCATTGCCTATAAACAGGCTGTATACCACAAGGTTACTTGCTTTTGACGACCTCAGATATAATGTTCTGAATGCCCAGTTGTCAAGAGGAAAGTTAGAAAGGATCACCGCCCATGCCCTTGCCTCTGTGTGCGCTACCCTGGGAAGGCTGGCAACAGATATATGCCTGTTCAGCAGTCAGAATTTTGGTTTTATAAGCTTACCTGACGATATGACTACCGGCTCAAGTATTATGCCACATAAAAAAAATCCGGATGTCCCTGAGCTAATAAGGGCTAAATGCAACAGGATACAGGCATTACCAAATGATATTAGTATGGTGACCATTAATCTGCCATCAGGGTATCACAGGGATTTTCAGGTATTGAAGGAACTGTTATTTCCTGCTCTCAGGGATGTTCAGGAGCTTCTTCATATGATGGAAATGACAGTAGGATCCCTGGAGATCAATAAAAACATTGACGAAAACGATCTTTACAGGTATGCGACAAGTGTTGACCAGGTCAACAGGATGGTTATGGATGGCATTCCTTTCAGGGAAGCTTACCGGATCATAGCAGCGAGTATAATTAAGGGTGAATACAGGGCCGGTAAGAGGTCTCAACATACCCATGAGGGAAGCATGGGAAACCTGTGTAATAAGGAGATCAGCAACAAGATGAAAAAATTATATGAAAGTATAGATTATAAAGCAGTGGAGAAAGCATTCAAAAAGTTGCTCGGGAAATGAGAAGTTCAAAGTTAAAAACTGTTACGTGTTGACTTGTAACGAGTTTGCGGGTTTAAGAAGGAAAATAAATATTGAAAACACGTAACCCGATAACACGCAACACGAAAACAATTCTTCTTGCTCACTACTCATTTTCTTCTTCCGACTCACTACTCATTACTCACTATTCACAATTCACGACTCACGAATATAATGATGAGAGAGAATCTTAAAAATACACGCAGGATAGTGATCAAGGTGGGTACATCGACCATTTCATTTGAAAATGGTAAAATGAACTTTACCCGCCTTGAAAAACTCACAATGGTCCTGTCAGATGTGATCAACTCAGGCAGGGAGGTGGTACTTGTCTCCTCAGGTGCCATAGGTGTGGGAGCAGGGCGTTTAAAAATGGAAGAACCACCTGTAGCACTGGTGGCAAGGCAGGCACTGGCGGCAATAGGACAGGCCGAGCTGATAAGGATATATCAGAAATTCTTTGATGAATATAACCAGATGGTTGCACAGGTTCTGCTTACCAGGGATGGCCTGGATGATGAAGAGAGGGCTTTGAACGCAAAGAACACGCTTAATGAACTGCTACGGATGAAGATCATTCCTGTCATCAATGAGAACGATACAGTATCCACTGCAGAGATACAATTTGGTGATAATGACACCCTCTCGGCCAATGTGGCTGTACTTATTGACGCCGATCTTCTTATCATCCTGTCAGACATAGACGGACTATATACTGATGATCCAAGGAATGGCAGCGGTGCTGAAATCATAAGAACTGTCACCGACATAACCCCTGAAATTGAAAATTATGCAGCAGGAGGAACTTCTTCTTTTACTAAAGGAGGCATGAAAACTAAGATCAATGCTGCAAAGATCTGTATGTCTAATTATATTGACATGGTAATTATTAATGGATCAGATCCCGCAACCATACACTCGGTCTTTTCAGGAGAAGAGACAGGGACATATTTCACAGCGAACAACTGAACAGTAACAAATGCGGGTATTCGAAAACAGGAACACAAAATATTAGTGTAACATGAGCCATCTGATTGAAACGGGTAAACAGGCAAGATCTGCCAGTTATTTCCTTGCCAGCGTTTCTGCACCGGAAAAAAACAAAGTGTTGTTAACAGTTGCACGGAACCTCAGGGAACATTCTCAAACCATCCTGGACAATAATCAGGCTGATCTTGAAAAGGCAAGGCAGGAAGGACTTTCCGGTCCGCTGATCGACCGCCTCCTGTTGAACAGCGACCGTATTGAATCAATGGCCAGGGGCCTGGAAGAAATCAGCAATCTTGAAGATCCTGTAGGAGAAGTGCTTGGAATGAAAAAGAGGCCAAATGGACTCATGATAGGAAAAAAAAGAGTTCCCCTTGGAGTCATAGGTATCATTTATGAATCACGCCCGAATGTAACAGTCGATGTATCCGGATTATGCCTGAAATCCGGAAACGCTGTCATATTAAGGGGAGGCAAAGAAGCCATACGTTCCAATACAGCCCTGGTAAACATTATCAGGATGGGGTTAAAAGAAAACGACTTTCCGGAGGATGCTGTCCAACTTATTGAGGATACGTCAAGGGAATGTGCACTGGAGTTGATGAAGCTGAATGCATATCTTGATGTTTTAATTCCCAGGGGCGGCTCAGGACTTATACGTTCGGTCGTTGAAAACAGCACAGTACCCGTGATAGAGACAGGCGTTGGCAACTGTCACATATATGTAGATCAATACGCGGATCCTGATAAGGCATTATCCATCACCATTAATGCCAAAACACAACGGCCGGGAGTTTGCAATGCTGCAGAAACATTGCTGGTTCATGCTTCCATTGCCAATGAGTTTATCCCACTGGTTGGCGAACAGTTGCGTCTGAAAAAAGTGGAGATAAGGGGAGAT
>Ga0172366_10002093_pt1 | contig 15601 bp, 14 predicted proteins | sample LakKivSesite69cm_FD_114533 | JGI IMG/M metagenome (GOLD analysis project Ga0172366, IMG submission 114533) | Sediment microbial communities from Lake Kivu, Rwanda - Sediment site 69cm | ecosystem: Environmental > Aquatic > Freshwater > Lake > Sediment | place: Rwanda: Western Province, Lake... | reverse complement strand
GCCGCCGCAAAAGTCGCACGCGGGCGGAACATCCTGGGAATACGGCGCGCCTGGGACGTTCGCCGGCGGCCGCACCACGAGCATCGGGCACGCGGCGACGCACGCGAGGCCCTCCCGGCCGGCGCACAAGTCACACCTGGCACCATCAACCCGCACGTGCCCGTCAAACCCGTCCAACGAGAGCGCGCGGGCCGGACACGCGTCGATGCATTTTCCGCAGCGGGTGCACGTCCTCACGGCAAGTTTCTTGGGAAACTCGTTTTCCACGTTGATCGCGTGGTAGGTCGGATGGACCCTTCCCGCGTGCACCATCGAGCATGCGGTGGCGCACGTGCCACATCCCGTGCACTTGTTCAAGTCGACCTTCAACCGTGAAATGTTCTTGACCTTCTGAGAAAATAAATCCCTCGTCGACGCGTTCCCGTGCACGATGCGCATGAGGATCCGCGCCAACTCGGCCGGGTCGGGCACTTGCAGGATCTGCCGCCCGAACACTGTACCGCTCGCCCCGGCCGCGATGGCCTCCTCGACGAGCTCGCACGCCTCCCGGTAGCCCTTCGACTTCGCGCCGCCCAGGATGAAAACCGGGATGTCGACCGAGCGGACGATCTCTCGGAACGACGAGACATCGCCGGAATAGTTGATCTTGATTGCATCCGCGCCGATCTCCTCGGCGACACGGATGCCCAGCTTGAGGAGATCAATAAAGTTCGCGCCGGACGCGCGCGGGCCAAAAGGCATTGGCTCGATGATGAACGGGAGCCCACATTCCTCGCTTTCCCTTGCCATCGCCGAGATCGCCTTGATATTCGTCGCCTCGTCGTTTTCCTCGTCGTCGGGGCGACCGAGGATGTAGTAGACGACCGTGGCATCTGCCCCGAGGGCCAGGGCCTTGCGAGGGGAAATCGAGACGAAATGACGGATTTTTTCATTCGGAAGCGTGTAAGTGAGCGACCGAAAGCCGGAGATGTAGTCCCCGCGGACGAGCATAGCGGGGGCTTCCTTGCCGAGAAAGAGGTGGTGCAGCTGGACGGCCTGCCCCGGCGAGACGAGGATGCCGTCGCAGCCCCCCTCGATGATGCGGGACAGGGTGGCACCGAGGTCCACGACGCCCGGGATGGGGCCGAGCATCAGCCCGTGGTCGGCCGCGACGAGCATGGCGCGGCCATCCTCGCCGCATATCCTTGCCATCCGGAGCGTTTCCCCGGCCATCGTGTGATCCTCCACCAGATTACGTATAATGTTCAACTGTGTCAATCGCGTGTTAAAATAGATTATTCACGTGGCGAGCTTCCACGTCGTGCCGTCCTTGGAATCCATGAGCTCGATGCCCATGCCCTTCAACATGGTGCGGATCTCGTCGGCCTTCTTGAAGTTCTTGGCTTTCCGCTCGGCATCCCGCTCGGCGATGAAATGCTGGACGATCGCATCGATTTGCTTGGTGGCTTGCGCTCCGGTTTGCGAGAAGCGTGCCATGTATGGCTCGTCGAACCCGAGCACGCCGAGGATCGTTGCCAGCACCTGGAACCCGGCCTTCAAGGATCCGGCGTCCTTCCCCTTGGCCAACGCGTCGTTGACCGCCTTGATCGTGGTGAACAGCGCGGCGAGCGCCCGCGGGGTGTTGAAGTCGTCGTCCATGGCCGATTCGAATTCTTCGAGGGTAGACGCGAGCTCTGGTGGCAGCGCGGTCATCGTGACCGGTACCGCGCGGATAGCCTTGGCCTCGGTACCGAGTGCCGCGAGCATGGCAGTCCACGTGTCCTTTATCTTCTGCCAGTTCTTCGTGGCCTGGTCGAGCAATTCCCGCGAATAGTCTATCGGGTTGCGGTATTGCGCCGACAAGAGCAAGAGGCGGATGGCGGGTGCCTCGTACTGCTGCAGGACTTGCTCGACCGTGAAGAAATTGTCGAGAGACTTGGACATCTTCTCCTTGTCGACCGTGACGAACCCGTTGTGGATCCAGAACCTGCAGAATGGCTTGCCCGACCTCGCCTCTGCCTGGGCGATCTCGTTCTCGTGGTGGGGGAAGATCAGGTCGTGGCCCCCGCCGTGGATGTCGATGGTATCGCCGAGCAGCTTCGTGCTCATGACCGAGCACTCGATGTGCCAGCCCGGGCGGCCCTTCCCCCAGGGCGAGTCCCAGGTGGGCTCCCCTGGCTTCTGCGCCTTCCAGAGGGCGAAGTCGCGGGGATCCTCCTTGTCATCGCCGAACTCTTCCGAGTCCCGGCGACCGATGTCGGTTATCTCCTTCTGCGGTTTCTTGCTGAGCCGGCCGTAACCCTCGAACTTCGGTACGGAGAAGTACACGCTGCCGTTCTTGACGTAGGCGAATCCCTTGGCTTCGAGATCCCGTATGAAGGCGATCATGTCCGCGATGAGATGGGTTGCACGTGGTGCGTAGACCGGTGGCTTGACATTGAGCGCGTCCATGGCGATCTCGTATTCACGAATGCATTCTTTGGCCAGCTGCAAGATCGTGATGCCCCGCTTGCCCGCGCGGTCGATCATCTTGTCGTCGATGTCCGTATAATTTCGCGCGAAGACGACATCGTAGCCCTTGTATTCCAAGTACCGCCGGATGACGTCGAATGCGACTGCTGACCGTGCGTGACCCACGTGTGGCGAGTCGTAAACCGTCGGCCCGCACGCGTACATCGTGACGCGCGGTGGGTCCAGCGGCACGAATTCCTCGATACTCTTGGTAAGCGTGTTGTAGATGCGCACGATGTCTCGTACCATCCCCGCGCAAACGGGTGCTTTTGCTGCGCTTCCGTAGTCACGTGACCAAAAAAAAGCTCCGCATCTCGAATAACAGCAATGGTTAATGCCCCTTGTCATGATGGTTTTATTGATAGGGCCAAATGAGACATGGAAAATGGTGCAAGACCAGGTCATTTCCCCTGGCATGTAAATTTTGCGGCGCGAAGCTGCTTTACTGGGAGTGCGAGCACGGATGCAAGTTGATGTTCGAGTTCGACAAGAACGGCCGCCTCGCGGGGCACCACCGGTGCAGCGGTTCGATGGCCAACATCCGTGCATCCCGGAAGCTCAAGCCGCGGCCCCCGGCCCTCGCCGAACACGGTTTCGACATCTCGTCCGTGTCCAAGACGTTCATCGAGCAGCTCTTCAAGGAGGCTTGCCAGTGCCCCGTGTGCAAGGAAAGGTTCGCGTCCGAGGCCAGCTATTACCAGCATCTCCGGCAGAAGCGCTCGTTCGACGATGCACACGAAGCCTTCTACGAACAGAACGGCCGGGTCATCGAGAACCTCGATTCTATCAGCGGCCAGGCGGACATTTCTAGCGCTCCCTCCAATCTTGCTGCACCCGCGGGCCTGGCGCCGGACAAGGTCACGGTACACCCGACAAGTACTAGCGCGATCAACGCCTTCGGCGGCATCCAGTTCAAGCGCAAGGACGGCACGGTCAAGATGGTGAACCGCTACGAGGATTGGTGGGAGGAATTTTCAAGTGGCAATGTTTGCGAGAACGGGAAAAAGGAATCGTGACGTTCACGCGGGCACGAGCAAGTTGACGTTCTGGTACTGGTCCGGGTGCACGCCGAGGTCGTGGATCACGTCCATGAGGAGCTTCGGGGTCGTGATGATCTCGTCCCGGAAGGAGATGGGCCACGCCGCGCTGATCATCCCCCCCTTGTTCCAATCAAAGGAGATGAGGATCCCCCGCTTCTTCCCGCTATCCTTCTTCGTGAAGAAGAGCACGTAGTAGGTGCTGAAGATCTTGGCAAGCGGCTTGCCTTGGCCGGTTTGTGCCACCTTGATGGCTTTCAACTGCCGGTATTCTGGATTTTTCTCTGTGAGCTGGAGCAGCTGCTGCAAGAACTTCGGGTTGATCACCATGCGGGCACCCTTCGGCAAGGGGAGCAAGTTGAACGTGAGTTCGTTTCCCTCGGCGTCCGCCGTGTCAAATTCGAGGTGGATTTTGTAGAGCTGGTCGTCCATGGCCGTGCACGCTCGAGTTCGGACATTGACCTATAATACTCCTCTCCAGCCCCGCTCATATAAAGAATGGGGGAGCATTATCTCTCGCAAGTGATACACATGTCCGAGAAAGGCAAGAAGAAAGACAAGGCGCTGCTCGATGTCGTGATGGACTTGCTGATCCGCCGTGGTTTCATCGCCCAGGACGCCGAAATTTATAACAACGGCCTTGCCGGATTTTTCGACTTTCTCCCGAACGGCATGCAGCTCAAGCGGAACATCGAGAAAGCATGGCGGGAATTTTTCGTGTGGTCATCGACAGATCCCTTGATCTACGAGATAGAGGGATCTGTCGTGCTCCCCGAGGAGGTCCTGATAGCAAGTGGCCACGTCACGTCTTTTTCCGACCCGCTCGTGTCGTGCAGCAAGTGCAAGGCCGAGCTCCGCGCAGATCACCTGCTCGAGAGCCAGGCGGGTATGAAAACCGAGGGCATGACCGTCCCCCAGATCCAGGATGCCATCAAGAAGAAGGGCATCGCTTGTCCAGAGTGCGGTGGCAACCTCGCCCCCGTCGAGGAGTTCAACCTCATGCTCAAGACTGACGTCGGCCCGTCGGGCAACGCGAAGCGTGCCTACTTGCGGCCCGAAACTGCCCAGTCCATCTTCTGCGACTTCAAGCGCGTCTACCAGACCATGCGCGCCCAGCTCCCCTTCGGGATATGCCAGGTCGGGTCGAGCTACCGCAACGAGATATCCCCGCGTCAAGGACTCATCCGTATGCGCGGCTTCACACAAATGGAAATCGAATTTTTCTTCGATCCCGAGGAACCGGTCCACCCGGATTACGAAGCTACCAAGGACATCAAGATCCGGCTCATCACGCGCGACGTGCAGCGCGACGAGAAGACCGCCGACAACACCATGGAGATCACGATCGACGCCGCGATGGAGAAGGGCATATTCCCCAACAACATCCAGGCCTATTTCGTCGGCAAGGTGTTCCAGTTCTACCAGTCGATCGGCATCCCCTACGAAGCGCTCCGCTTCCGCCACCTGCTCGAGACGGAAACCCCTTTTTATTCAAAGGGCAATTTCGACCTCGAGATCAAGCTCGACATGGGCTGGAAGGAAGCGGTCGGCATCGCCTACCGCACGAACCACGACCTCACGACGCACGGCAAGAACAGCGGCAACAAGCTCGAGGTGGACGTGCAGAAGCCCGGGCAAAAGGAGGTTAGAAAGGTCGTCCCGCACGTGGTCGAACCATCGTTCGGCGTAGAGCGTGCCCTCTACTGTGTCCTGGAGCATGCGTACCGGCCCGGCATCGAGAAAGGAGCGGAGAAAAAGGACGAATCCGACAGGGAATGGGACTGGTTCCAGCTCCAGCCACACATCGCCCCGTTCAGCGCCATGGTCTACCCGCTCATGAAAAAGCCCGAGCTCACGGGGAAGGCACTCGAGCTCTTCAGCGCAATTAAAAAAGCGGGCATCCCGGTTTTCTACGATCACGCCGGCCAGATCGGGCGCCGCTATGCAAGGGCTGACGAGATCGGCACGCCCTTCTGTTTCACGATAGACTACCAGACCATCGAGGATGGTACGGTCACGATACGCGAGCGCGATTCTATGAAGCAAATACGCGTGCCGATCGCCGAAACTGTCCAGATATTGCAGTCACTTGTCCGGAGAGAGAAAAAGTTCTTGGACCTGGGCAAACCCATCAAGTAACGGTTTCTAATTGCTGTTTTTTTTGTTCCTCGTGGCATCGAGCATCGTGATGAAGACTGCCTCCAGCAGCGCAGACCGGGATCGATCCTCGATGTATTTAGCCCGCAAGGCCTTGAAGAATTGCTCGAGGCATCCATCGACATCCTCCCACGCGATCTCCGGGCCGTATTGAACGTTCCATAGCACGAGTCCCGCCGGCGGGGCGGGTTCCATGTTCGGCGGCCTTCCCGTGCGGAGAACGGATTCGACCCGTTCTACGATGCTCCCGTCGTTGCTATGGGCGAGCAAGAATGCCACCATGCGACGAACTTGCTCCCACAAGAAGCCCTTGCTCTGGAATGTGAAGACCAGCACGTCGCCCTCCCGCTCCACCGTCGCCACGTCGATCGTCCGCGTCGTCCGCAGCGCGGGGTCGATCCGTGCCTTTGAAAACCCCTTGAAGTCGTGATCGCCGGTTAACGCCTGGAGCCCCCGCCGAACGTTCTCGACATCGACCGGCTCGTGCCCCATGGCGTGGAAATACTTGTAGACCCGGTACAGCGCTTGCCGGGGGTGCGACGGCGAAGCCAGCCGCGCCACGCTCCAGATCATGATGGTGTGGCCGTTGATCCTGAGATGCTCGTTGATCTCGCACGGGTGGAGTGGCTTGAGCACCCGGACGTAGAACACGGCAGCCAGGGCAGAAACGCCCTTGTCGGTGCGGCCGGCGACCTTGAAGTATTCGTTGTGCACTGGGCCGGCAGGAAAATACCCTCGCTCCCGCAAGGCATCGACGAGCGCCCCGTCGACCGTGCGCTGGGCTGGCTGGTATTGCGAGCCATTGTAAGAGCGGCCGTCGTACCATGCCTTGATGAAATAAAGGTAAAGGTTCGCGTTCTCCACGGGGATAAAGACCCCCCATTAATCGTTGAGTAGCACGATCTTGGCGAGCAGCGCGTTGAGTTGGATCATCTCGCTGGCACCCTGGTTCAGTCGGAAGTCGATCTCGCCCACGATCTTGATCAACCCGATGCGGACGGGCTCGGGCACGTTCATATTGAAGATCTCGGAGTGGATCTGCTTGATGATCTCCGAGCCTGCCAGGCCAAACTCCATGAGCAAGCTCTCCAGCTTCTCCTGGCTCTTGTTCAACTCCCCGTCGAGCGCCATCTTTATCATGGCCCGGATTTGTTCTGGATAAACGCGGCCGGTGACTTGATAAACCGATTCATCCGTGATATTCTTCGAGATCGTGGACACGGCTTGCAGCACGTTCACCGCCTTGCGGCAGTCCCCGCCCGACACGTACAAGATCGCGTCGGCGCCTTGCTTGGTGAGGTTGATGACCTCCCTCTCCGCGATATAGCGCAAGCGATTGGCGATGTCCTCGTTGGTGAGGGGCGTGAAGCGCAAGACGGCGCACCGGCTCTGGATCGGGGCGATGATCCTGTTGGAATAGTTACAGATTAAGATGAAGCGGCAGAACTTCGTGAAATTTTCCATGGTCCGCCTCATGGCATGTTGCGCGGCGGCGGTCATGTTATCCGCCTCGTCCAGCACGAGGATCTTGAAAGGAGCGTCGCCGGCTGGCTGGGTGCGAGCGAAATCCTTCACCATGGTCCTGACGACGCCTATCCCCCTCGCGTCGCTGGCGTTCAGCTCCTTGTAGTTCTGCGAGAAGGTATCCTTGAACATGTCCCTGGCCAGCGCGATCGCCGACGTCGTTTTTCCCGTGCCAGCTGGCCCCGCGAAGATGAGATGCGGCATCGACCTGTCTGAAACGAAGCCTTTGAGCCTCGTGATGATCTCGTCCTGGCCAACGACATCCTTCAAGCTGCGGGGCCGGTATTTTTCCACGAACGGGGCATCGATCATGGCAGCGTACACTCTTGGAAGGTGGGGGATTCTCCGCGCAATTAATTGACTCTTAATAATGCAATTATTATTGTACGATATTTATTCTTCCAAAGCAAATTAAAAAGGTATTAGATCGCGCTCAACCCCGAACGCGTGAAACGCCGTGTCATCACCAGCGAAATCAACGAGAAAAGCCATCAAGGACGTGGTCTTCACCGATAAGCACGTCTGGATCCACGGGAACGTGAAATCATTCGAAGGTGACCGCCTGGAGATCGACGACGGAACGGGGATCCTGCCCATGGACATCGTGCGTGACGGCAACGCCGAAGCGGGCACATCGCCGACTGTCGTGCAAGGAAGTCTGGCCCCGGGGGCACTTGTGCGGCTCGTCGGAAACGTGGTCGCGAACACGGACGGTACCTTCTCGGTCGTGCCCTTGGTCATACAGAACCTCGACGAGCTGGGCGTGGACAAGGCGCTCTTCTTGAAAATACTCTCGCTCGAGCAACAGATAGCAGGTGAAAAATGATGCCAAACCCATTTTTCCATCGGGATATCATTTCCACCCTCGATTTTTCCAAGGATGAGATCGAGTACTTGCTCGACGTCGCCGATAAGATGGAGGACGTCGCCAAGAAGGGAAGCAACGTGCTCGCGAACAAGATACTCGGGTCGATCTTCCTGGAGCCGTCCACGAGGACCCGGCTCTCGTTCGACGCCGCGATGAAGCACCTGGGAGGTGCAGTCGTCGGCTTCGCGGACTGGGACAAATCGAGCATCAAGAAAGGAGAGACGCTGTCCGACACGCTGAAGGTCGTGCAGGATTACAGCGACCTCCTCGTGATACGGTCCGAGTGGGAAGGCGCCGCGAAGTACGCGTCGGAGATCCTCGACATCCCGGTCATCAACGCGGGCAGCGGGGCGCAGGAGCATCCGACCCAGTCATTCCTCGATCTCATGACGATCAAGAAGGAGAGGCACACGATCGAAGGGCTGACGGTTTGCATCTGCGGCGACCTTACCTACGGCCGCACGGTGCACTCGTTACTGCCCTTGCTCGTGAATTACGACGTCAAGCTCCGGCTCGTTTCCCCGGCGCAGCTCAGGATCCGGCGCGAGGACAAGGTCTTGATCGAAAGCAAGGGCATCCAGTTCGAGGAGATGGAATCACTCGATACGATCATCCCCAAGATCGACGTCCTCTACATGACCCGCATCCAGCGGGAGCGGTTCCGCAGCGAGGAAGAGTTCCTCAAGGTGAAGAATTATTACATCCTCACCCGCGAGCTGCTCAAGAATGCCAGGAAGGAGCTGCTCGTCATGCACCCGCTGCCCCGCATCAACGAGATCGACCCGTCAGTTGACGTTATGCCGCAAGCCGTGTATTTTAAACAACCACGGTATGGAATGCTGCTGCGCATGGCCCTGCTCGGCTTGATCTTCGACGCGTTCTGAGCGATCGAATCGCGCTCTTTTCTTCCTCGATGGTCATTTCTTCTTCGGAAAGAAATCGATCAGCCAATAACGCCCGTTCTTGTCGCCACGGATGAGTCCATCGCCCTCCAGGCTCTCGAGGGCTTGTGCTATTGTCCAGGAAGAAAATCCCTTGATGTCCTCGCGCCGCAAGCCTATCTCGCGCGAGACGAAGATTTGTTCGAAAATCCTTCCCCTGGTGTTCAAGCGCCGGGATTCTCCGAGAAGCGATTCCGCGTCCGGGTTGAAATCAGCGACAATTTCAGCAAGGCGATCGATCTTCATCGAGAGATCGCGCAAGTTCTCGTCACTGGCAATCTTGTCGTTGACCGCGTCGATGATTAGCTGGGTGCGGGAGATATCCTTCTTCTCGCAGTGCGAATCCCAGCTCGCTAATAGATCCTTGTCAATCCAGAGGGAGACGCTCGTCTTGTTCTGGGCACGCGTGGATGGGCTCATCGCTCGCAACTCTTGGGGTACCTGTCGATCTTTTTTAGGTGTATGTATGGTGTAGATACACCCGCCCTTAAACTTTTATACAGCGGTTAACTCAATACGTCACCGATGGGGAGTTCGCTTTCCATCGATTCAAGAGCCCCGTGAGCCTTGATCTTCCATAATATCGAGACTGATGGGGCAATCTTCAATGAATACAAAGCAAAGGTGTTAAAAATTCCTACGGAAAAGCCCCATATGAACATCGTCATCATAGGACACATTGATCACGGTAAAAGCACGACCATGGGTCACATCCTCGTCGTCGGTGGCGGTGTTACCGATAAGGAACTACGGGACATGGAGAAGATCGCGTCGGACTTGAACAAGGCGTCCTTCAAGTTCGCGTTCTTCATGGATCAATTATTGGAAGAGAGAAAGCGCGGTATTACCATCGATCTGGCGTTCAAGAAGTTCGAGACCACCAAGTACTACTGGACCATCATCGACGCGCCCGGTCATGCTGATTTCGTGAAGAACATGATAACCGGTGCGTCCCAGGCCGATTGTGGTATCCTCGTCGTGTCGGCCCGCCCCGGCGAGTTCGAGGGCGGCATCGGCCCTAACGGCCAGACCCGCGAGCACGCGTTCCTGGCCAAGACGCTGGGCGTCAACCAGATCGTCGTCGCGGTCAACAAGATGGACGTGGTCGAATGGAAGCAGGACCGCTACGATGAGATCAAGAAGGAACTCACGAACCTCCTCAAGAAGGTCGGGTACAAGACCGAGACCATCGATTTCGTGCCCGTGTCCGGTCTCCTGGGCGACAACCTCAAGGAAGCCAGCAAGAACCTCCCCTGGTACAAGGGCCCGACCCTCCTGGACGCCATCGACAAGTTCACGCTCCCTCCCAAGGAAGATTCCAAGCCCTTGCGCTTGCCCATCCAGGACTGCTACTCGATCAAGGGCGCGGGCACCGTGCCCGTCGGCCGCATCGAAACTGGCATCCTCAGGGTCAACGACAAGATCATCATCAACCCCTCCGGCCTCACTTGCGACGTGAAGAGCATCGAGATGCACCACGAGGCCATGAAGGAGGCTCACTCGGGCGACAACATCGGCTTCAACATCCGCGGTATCGAGCGGAAGCAAATCAACCGCGGTGACGTGGTCGGCCAGCAAAGCAACCCCCCGCGCGTCGCCGGGCCCGAGAACTGGCTCAACGTCCAGAGCATCGTCATCTGGCACCCGACCGCGGTGTCGGTGAACTACACGCCGGTCGTCCACCTCCACACGGCGCAGGTCGCCATGCGGTTCGCGAAGCTCACGAAGGCCGATGGCACGAACGCCGACTTCATGAAGGTGGGTGACAACGGCATCATCGCGTTGCAACCCATCTCCAAGGTCTGCGTGGAGAAATTCAACGAGTTTGCCCCGCTGGGCCGCCTCGCCATCCGGGACATGGGCCGCACGGTCGCCGTGGGCATCGTCAAGGACATCGTCGAAGCGCCCAAGGAAGAGTAGGCACGCTTATAACCACTTTTTTTATATCTTTCCTCACCACGAATCCATGCATTTTCTTTCCTGGCGTGCGGAAGCTCCATATGTGTTGCCGGCTATCATCCGTCGATGAAACCCATGGACTACATCGGCTTCTCCATCTACTCGAAGCTGTTCCTGGGCGACCGGCAGTCGCTCGCGGACATCGGATCGACCGGGGACGATCCCGAGGCGATCTTCCCGGCCATGGCCACCACCATCGACAAGATCGTGAGGGAATTTGGCGCGAGGCATCATGTTGGCGGAGTCGTCCATTTCTGCGACATCGAGCACTTGTTTCACCAAGACATCATCAAGCAGCCATGGGCAGACGCGGAGCGGGTATGGTCGTCGAGGCGCAAGTACCCGTTCGTGCTCGGCTTTCACATAAACTTTTCCCACGAAAACCTCCCCCTCGCTCCCGGCTTCGTCGACACTTTCCGGCGAACCACGGCACTTTGCAAGGATCTTGGCGTCGAATCCCTGGTCCTCCATGCCCCGCTGGTACGGACCTGGGACACCGACAAGGATTTCCTCGAACTCATGACCAGCGAGCCCATCGTCGATGCCATGAGCTCGTGCAGCGCCGCGATGTGCTGGGAAAACGCGCAAGACACGCAAGCCTACTACCGCGACATCGGTCGGCTCGTGGCATGGCGCCAGCGGCTCGTCGACCGGTATGCCGAGATGGGTCGAAAGGATCTAGCGAAGAGATCTCTGTTCTGCCTTGACACGGGCCATCTCCTGCTCTCTTTGCAGCGCGACGGGGCCGGAAGCGACCAGGTATCCCGCCATCTCCTCGACTTCGCGCCTTATATCAAAGTCTACCACATCCACGCCAACGACGGGACGCGGGACCAGCATCTCATTCCCTTCCTAAACGTGAAAGAGTACCACCTCGCTGAAGTGAACCCGGAGCGGTTCGTTGCGAATTCCAAGCTGGCCATGTCGTGGATCGACACGTGCTTGGAGCTCGGGAAGATCGACGGCCGCCACGTGCACCTGGAATCAGGCCCGCCGATGCCCCTGGAGGAAATCATTGCTTTCTACCACCGGCTTTTCGACCGGTAGGTGTCGCCAGGGCTCCCATGCGCCGGCTACGTTCGTGAAAAGCGCCAGGTTTTTGTTGTGGCCTCCATACCACGATCGTAGCCCGCGAACCGCTCGCGAGAGGCGATAGTGTTCCCCCATGAATTGTACAAAGTGTGGCAAGTGCTGTGTCGATGTGCCTATGACGCCGGCCGAATACCGCGAGCTCGCAACCCGCTTCCCCGCAATCGCCGCCGCGGCCATCGACTACGGTTTCGCGGTCGAGATCCACGGGCCTTGCCCGCTGATGGGCGACGACCATTCATGCGCCGGGTACGAGCACCGGGCCCGCGTTTGCCGCATGTTCCCGGTCACGGTCACTGGCCATGACGGTTCGGATGCAGTGATGGCTCCATCGCCATCGTGCCCGAACGCGGGAACGGTCACGCCCCGGGATATCAAAGAGGCAAGGAGATTGAACAAGGAATACAACGCGGAGATGGCGCGCAGCTGGAACGAATATCGCGCCACGCATCCGGACGCGGAACAGATGGCCGTGAACTTCCTCGCGTCCAGGGAACCTGCGCGATCGAGCGCGTGCGCTCCCGACGCGAGCAAGACCCTCGCCTCGGTTATCGATCGATATTTTTCGAATCTCGCCAAGCGGAAGGGGAAGTGATCCAGCCAGCACGCTTTTTTCCCGCCACGTAGAGATACCTATCGAGGTCGTCGCACATGGATCGAGGTCGTGGTGCACGCGCGGCAGTCGTCGGATTGCTGTTCGCGCTGCCGGTCTGCGCGTTCTTCGTGACAAGGGGCATTCCGCTGGAATGGCGCGGCATGGGATCCGATGAAGTCTTGAAGGTGGACTTGCTCGTCGTCGTGTACACGAGCACGGCGGGCGGCAGCACGACCGCGCAAGACATCACCGCGTTGCAGCGGGAGGTCGCCGAGGCGAGGGAATTCTTCTGGCGCAATTCCCGGCTCGTCGTGGACCTCGCGATCGAATATATGTACATCGACGAATATCTCCCCGAAAATCGCTTTCTAGAAGCCCCGTGGGGCGGGTACTGGCTGCCGCCAAGCGACGTGAACCCGTATGATGGGGAAATCGCCTCGGTCGAGCAAGATCTCCGCGCCCGCGGCGTTCGCGATGACCAATACGACGGCATCGTCGTTTTCTACGCGTGGGACACGGCGATCCTTCCCGCTGCCTACGGCGGCACGACGTTCGGCGTGGACTACGGGTTTCTGGGTTGCACGGGGTACACGGACATCCCGCTCTGCTGGGATCCCCTCACCTGGAGCTGGTACTTCGTCCACGAGTTCAACCACCAGGTCGACTCGATGCTCGAGTACAGCGGCTATCCGGCGTTCCAGAGCCCAGACTTGCCATGGACGCTCGCCGGTGACTTCGGGGAAAACTATGATTACAATGCATTCTTAATGAGGCTGCTCGACCGGGACGCGTGGGGTTGCCTCGCGAGAAAGGGCTGGGGGCGCATCGTTAGCGTGGTCGATTCGGACAGCGACGGGGTTCCGGACGGCGGCGATTTCCCCTTGACCGAGGCGTCGTTCGGTTCCTCGCCCGCCAATCCGGACACGGACGGCGACGGACTGGGCGACCTCGACGAGATACTCGCGGGGATCTTCACCTCGTCGGATCCGCTCGTCATGGACACGGATGGCGATGGGATCGTAGATGGCCTTGATCCTTACCCCCTTTACCCCGTTGATGCTCGTGCATCTCCCGGGATCTTCGACCTCGGCAATGATTACGATCTCGGGACGGTCGGTTGGCTCCTGGACGCCTCCAACATCACGGCACCTGAAACCTTCCAGAACATCTCCCTCGCGGCGACTTGGAACGCGACGGGCTTGAACTTGATCGGCCGCTTTCCAGACACGATCGACCGGTTCACCGTGCACGTTGACATGAACAACGACGGTTGGTTCCACGGTCGTGATAACGTCGAGATCGACGTGCATCTCGACACGCAGAGTATGGTGCTGCGCATATGGGCATCGGATCCGGAGGTCATTGCTGCCCTAGGGGTGCCCGTGTGGGATGATGAACCCCGTTACCTAGTGCGATTCGAGCGCGTGATAGAGCCCTCCTGCGTGACGCTCGTGACGTGGGACGACGGGGCATACGCCGGCATCAAGATTCGGTTCCAGTGGAACATGGCCGGGGTGACCCGCTTCGGGCTCCTCGTAAAGGGGAACCGCAACGCGGGGCAGCCTTGCGAGCAATGGCTGTTCGAGGAAAACGTGTTGCTCGACGTGGATGTCGTGGGGGCTTGAGCGATGACAAAAGAGGAACTCGGCGGGCGTGAGAGCATCCTTGGATCCTTGCTGTTCTTTGCCGGGTTCGCGTGGTTCGTCTTGAACCTACACGATCTCGTCACGCGGTATTTGTACATGTTCTCGCTCTCGTGGTTTCCTTTCCTGGCCATCATCCCGCCCTTCCTTTATCCCGTCGCCAGGCGGATCGCATCGATAATGCAAGCGATGATCGTGCCCGGCATCGTGCTGGCGAGCAGCATCGTTGGCAGGATCCTGCTCGGCTTTTTTAACTCGGGACAATTCGCCGTCGCAGACGACATCGCGCTTCTCGCCTCGCTATCGTCCTTTCTCATGCTGGCGTGCTCATTTTTCGACCTTAGATCCCTCCACACCGCGTTGGCAGCTCCAATTTCCAAGCGCGATGGGGAGCTAGGGGCGATTGCCGATCTCTCCGCGCCGATGCTCGTGTCCGCTTTGTGTTTCGCCATCGGCGGGACAGTGGCATCGCTGGAGCCAGTTATCGCGGGCGTGCTCGTGTTCGCCTCGATCCTCGCTCGACGGTGGGCAAGGGCGCCTGCCGAGTCGGGCTCGGATTCCCTCCTTTCCATCACAATCCATCAGGCTCCCGCCCCAAGCCGCCACCGTCCCGTGGAACGGCTCACCTTGCTCGTCCATGTCACGTCAGGCATATATCTGGCCTTCCTCGCGTGCTTTCTCGGGGGCCTTGTCTTGCCGAGGACGAGCATTCTCTCCGGAAGCCCAATCGACGGTGCAACGTGGCGTATGGTACTCGTTTCAGCACTCGGTGCATCTGCAGGGCTCGCTCTTGCCACGTGCGCGAAGGATAATAACAGGTCGCCGGATTTGGGAGGGCGCTGGAAGTCATGGCTGTATATCGCGCTGGCAGCGGCCCTTTCTGTTACCACGGGTATCTTGACGGTAGCGACCTTCATCGGCCATGCGATCGCCGTGCAAGGCATTCCAGCACTATTCATCGTGCCTGCCTTCCACATGGCCCAAGCCGCCCGCCGCGTGCCAAATTCCCGCATTCACGGCGCGACACAACCCCTCGCGTGCGCATGGAACGGCGTGTTGGCATCTTTGATGCTCGGCGCTGGTGGCATCGCTCTGACCTTGCTCATGCGGGCCGGCATGGTGGCAGAGATGGCGGTGGTTGCTTGCATTGCGCTCGTTAGTGCATCCCTCTTGGAGCAACGTCATTAAGTTAAGGTATCTTTTTGGATTGAGGTCGTAAAGATAGAGTTTGTCCATTTTTCGATCGATATATAGTATCACGCTTCCATAATTGCAGTTTAGGCTTAAAAAAAAGGTTT
>Ga0172366_10002089_pt1 | contig 15625 bp, 6 predicted proteins | sample LakKivSesite69cm_FD_114533 | JGI IMG/M metagenome (GOLD analysis project Ga0172366, IMG submission 114533) | Sediment microbial communities from Lake Kivu, Rwanda - Sediment site 69cm | ecosystem: Environmental > Aquatic > Freshwater > Lake > Sediment | place: Rwanda: Western Province, Lake Kivu... | reverse complement strand
AGGCGGCAGTGGAGGGTCGTGGGGGGGAAGGGGCCATCCCTCCGCCTGGAACCAGGCCATCCGCGCCTCTCCCGCGAAACGAACCGATCCGGTCACGCAGATCAGGTCTTTGGCCCCCGCTCGCTGGTGCGCTCGAGCTAACGCTTGCTCCACATCCTTCGCCTCTGTAGCCTGAGCCCCCATATCGCGAACCCGCTCCTCCAGTTGAGCCACAGTTGCCGCCCGGGGGCTGTCGAACTGGGTGACGATCACCTCGTGGGCGATGGGCAGCAGCACCTCCAGCATACCCGGGATATCCTTGTCCCGATAGGTGGCGAAAATGAGATGCAGGTGCTGGTGAGGAAAGAACTCCTTCAGCGCACTCCGCAGCTTCTGAGCCGAATCTCGGTTGTGAGCCCCGTCAACGACCACCCAGGGGCGCTGGCCCAGCACCTCCAACCGCCCTGGCCACTTCACTTTCCGCAACCCCTCGCGGATGCTCTCCGGGGGGATGCACAGACCCTGCCCCCCCAACTGCTCCATCACGGCCAAAACCGTCGTGGCATTCACCAGTTGATGACGCCCCAGAAGGGGGATCCAATATTCCAGTCCGCAGTCCGCAGTCCGCAGTTCACAGTCGCTCTCAAAGAGCCGGGGACTACGGTGTATGGAGAAGGACTGCCCCTCCCAGGTTGTGTCTTTAGGCTCCCACAGCCAATCTCGACCGACCAGGGTGAGCGGGGCGTTCCGCTCTTTGCAGAGCTCCTCGATAATGGCTCGTGCTTCCTCCGGCTGGGGAGCGCTGACGACTGGTACACCGGGCTTGATGATGCCCCCTTTTTCTCGGGCGATAGCCGCCAGGCTTGTGCCCAGGATAGCGGTGTGATCGTAGCTGAGGGAGGTGATTACCGAGACCAGGGGAGTGATGACGTTGGTGGCATCCAATCGCCCGCCCAGTCCCACCTCCACCACGGCGATGTCAATGGATCTTTGGGCGAAGGTCCAGAAGGCCAGGGCGGTGATCAGCTCGAAGGTGGTGAGGCCAGGGATGGAGGGGATGTGGGGCTGGAGCTGGTGGAGGCCCTGGACCACCATGGCCTCTGGGATCAACTGTCCATCCACCCGGATCCGCTCGCGGAAGGTGTGCAGGTGGGGAGAGGTGAAGAGCCCGGTGTGGTAGCCCGCTTCGCGCAGGATCTGCTCGCTCATAGCGGCCACAGATCCTTTGCCTTTGGTGCCAGCGATGTGCAGGCTAGCGAAACGGCGATGGGGATCGCCCAGGGCAGCCAGCAAACAGTGCATCCGTCGCAGGTCGAAGCGGTCGGGAGAGTAGAGGTAGGCCGACTGTTTCTCGTAGTCGGTGAAGCTGTAGAGATAGGCCAGGGCCTGGGCATAGGAGCACGGAGCCACCGAGGTACCTCTTCCAACTGCATGAGGGAAATGTCTGGCATCTTTATACCATGATTGGGGTGAAAAGTAAAATCATCATTTGACAAACGGTTCATCTTCTGCTATAATATTAGACGCCTACTTAGAGCATTTAGAATGTACGATTGGCTTTTGGGTGTTCACAGTCCATGAACTCGATTTGACAATTGCCGAGGGTTGTGTTATAATAATAGGCGAGAAAGTCACCTTAACAACTGAAGAGTGACAGGAAAGTTAGGTGAGTTCGGGTCTATGTCAATAACCTATCCGTAGGGGTTCGAACTACGGACCTTTATGGAGGGTTTGATCCTAGCTCAGGATGAACGCTAGCGGCGTACCTAACACATGCAAGTCGAACGAGCTGGTAGATAGCAGATAGCCGAGGCAGAGGGTTCGCCATCTGCCATAAGCGATCAGCTATCAGCCAGTTAGTGGCGAACGGGTGAGCAACACGTAGGTGACCTGCCTCGAAGAGGGGGATAACCGTTGGAAACGACGGCTAATACCCCATGTGCTCCGTGGGGTTAGAGGACCACGGAGGAAAGTTCCGGCGCTTCGGGAGGGGCCTGCGGCCTATCAGCTAGTTGGTGAGGTAATGGCTCACCAAGGCGATGACGGGTAGGGGGCCTGAGAGGGTGATCCCCCACACTGGCACTGAGACACGGGCCAGACTCCTACGGGAGGCAGCAGTGAGGAATATTGCGCAATGGGCGAAAGCCAGACGCAGTGACGCCGCGTGGAGGATGAAGGCCTTCGGGTTGTAAACTCCTTTTCCAGGGGATGAGGAAGGACGGTACCCTGGGAATAAGCCCCGGCTAACTACGTGCCAGCAGCCGCGGTAACACGTAGGGGGCGAGCGTTATCCGGATTCATTGGGCGTAAAGCGCTCGTAGGCGGGGTCTCAAGTCAAGTGTGAAAGCTCCTAGCTTAATTAGGAGAAGCCATTTGATACTGGGGCTCTTGAGGGCAGGAGAGGGAGGTGGAATTCCCGGTGGAGCGGTGGAATGCGTAGAGATCGGGAGGAACACCAGTGGCGAAGGCGGCCTCCTGGCCTGTGCCTGACGCTGAAGAGCGAAAGCTAGGGGAGCGAACGGGTTTAGATACCCCGGTAGTCCTAGCCATAAACGATGGATACTAGGTGTTGGAGGTATTGACCCCCCCAGCGCCGCAGCTAACGCGTTAAGTATCCCGCCTGGGGACTACGGCCGCAAGGCTAAAACTCAAAGGAATTGACGGGGGCCCGCACAAGCAGCGGAGCGTGTGGTTCAATTCGATGCTACGCGAAGAACCTCACCTGGGCTTGACATGTCCGTGGTAGGAAGGCGAAAGCCGGACGACCCTTCGGGGAGCGGACACAGGTGCTGCATGGCTGTCGTCAGCTCGTGCCGTGAGGTGTTGGGTTAAGTCCTATAACGAGCGCAACCCCTGTTGCATGTTACACGTGTCATGCGAGACTGCCGAGGTCAAACCGGAGGAAGGTGGGGATGACGTCAAGTCAGCATGGCCTTTATGTCCAGGGCGACACACACGCTACAATGGCCGGTACAATGGGTTGCCACACCGCGAGGTGGAGCTAATCCTCAAAACCGGTCTCAGTTCGGATTGGAGTCTGCAACTCGACTCCATGAAGCTGGAGTTGCTAGTAACCGCGCGTCAGCCACAGTGCGGTGAATACGTTCCCGGGCCTTGTACACACCGCCCGTCAAGTCATGGGAGCTGGTAACACCTGAAGCCAGTGAGCTAACCCCTTGTCGAAGGGGAGGCAGCTGTCGAAGGTGGGATCGGTGACTGGGACTAAGTCGTAACAAGGTAGCTGTACCGGAAGGTGCGGCTGGATCACCTCCTTTCTAGGGAGAAATCTGGTCAGTTGGTCTGATGGTCAAATGGTCATGTGGTCAGGCGAGAGCTGGATCAACAGACTAAGGATTAACCGATCAATAGGCTAATTGCTCCTAGGTCAATCACAAGTCATGAGACTTGTGTCTTCTCCGAATCTTACCGCTTTCCTGTCACTTCTCAGTTGTTAAGGTGTAGAAGGGTTCCAAATTCAAGGTTACTGGATAAGTAACCTTGAATTTTGTAACTGGAGGGGGGCCTTTAGCTCAGTTGGTTAGAGCACACCTCTGATAAGGGTGAGGTCTCTGGTTCGAGTCCAGAAAGGCCCATGTTGGCATATAGCAGATAGCATATAGCTGATAGTTGTGAAGAATAAGGCTATAAGCCATATGCCATAAGCTATCAGCCAGCCTGGGGATGTAGCTCAGTGGGAGAGCGCCTCTCTTGCACGGAGGAGGTCAGGGGTTCAAGTCCCCTCATCTCCACTTGACAAGAACGGAAAAGTATGGTATAATACTAGCTTGTAAATAAGCCACAACGTAACGTTGGAACTGAATAGCCTTTACTTAAGGTCGTATCTAGGGCAATCTCACGGTCTGGTGATAGGCCAGGCTGTTTTGTGTGGGAGGAGTTGATGGTTAACATCTGCGGAGTAGCCTGTTTTGGCCGGGCAGGCCAGGGAGGTTAATCCTCAGAGGTCAGCCGTCAAGGCTGGGGCAGTGACAAGATCCATGTGTTCACCGCTTAGCACCTTAACAACTGAACAGAACGCTGAGACTTCAATTCCGCTGTATCACATGAATCAAGCTACTAAGGGCATACGGTGGATGCCTTGGCGCCAGAAGCCGAAGAAGGGCGTGGTACACTGCGATAAGCCTCGGGTAGCCGTGTGCAGGCCGTGATCCGAGGATGCCCGAATGGGGAAACCCACCTGGGGGAATGCCCAGGTACCGCCCGCTGAATATATAGGCGGGATGGGGGGAACGAGGGGAACTGAAACATCTTAGTACCCTCAGGAAGAGAGATCATTCCCTGAGTAGTGGCGAGCGAAAAGGGAAAAGCCCAAACTCACCACGTGTCAAGGCCGTAGCCGTTGCGTGGTGGGGGTTGTAGGACCCGACAGGGAGCGCTACGGGGCTCCCAGGAAGTTACAAATCTGTCCTCTAGCAGAACCATACTGGAAAGGTGGACCAGAGAGGGTGACAGTCCCGTATGCGAAAGGGGCAGACTTCCGCCGGTGATCCTGAGTACCACGGGGCACGCTAATCCTGTGGGAAGCAGGGCAGCCCACTGTCCAAGGCTAAATACTTCTGGTGACCGATAGTGGACAAGTACCGTGAGGGAAAGGTGAAAAGAACCCCGGCTGAGGGGAGTGAAATAGAACCTGAAACCGTATGCCTACAAGCAGTGGGAGGGCGGTGGCTAAGCCCGCCTGACCGCGTGCCTTTTGGATAATGAGCCAGCGAGTTACTTCTCTGTGGCCAGGTTAAGCTAGACACAGGCGGAGCCGTAGCGAAAGCGAGTCCGAATAGGGCGTAACCACGAAAGGCGCGAAATGACACGAAAGAAGCGAAAGCCTTTTGGATTTTTCGCGGATTTCCTGGTCTTTCGTGTCCTTCGTGGTAAGTCGCAGGGAGTAGACACGAAACCGGGTGAGCTATCCATGGCCAGGGTGAAGCGAAGGTAATGCTTCGTGGAGGCCCGAACCCGTCACAGATGCAAATGTGTGGGATGAGCTGTGGATAGAGGCGAAATACCAAACGAACCCGGAGATAGCTTGTTCTCCCCGAAATAGCTTTAGGGCTAGCCTCACGCGTTGAGTGGCGGAGGTAGAGACACTGAATCGGCTAGGGGGCGTAAAGCCTACCAAACCGAACCAAACTCCGAATGCCGTCACTTCAGAGCGTGGGAGTCGGACTACGGGAGATAAGTTTCGTGGTCGAGAGGGGAACAGCCCAGACCGCCGGCTAAGGTCCCCCAGTCCAGGCTAAGTGGGAAAGGATGTGATATTACTGAGACAGCCAGGAGGTTAGCCTAGAAGCAGCTATCCTTTAAAGAGTGCGTAACAGCTCACTGGTCAAGTGATATCGCGCCGAAAATGTAACGGGGCTTAAGCCTGGCACCGAAGCCGCGGAGGTTGGCTGGATGGTTGGTTCGTGGCTCGGTTGATTGGGTTGAGCTCAGCTCCCCAGACCGATCCACAAAGAGCCGGCCAGCAAACCAGCTAACTTGGTAGGGGAGCATTCTGTCGCCGTAGAAGCGTGACCGAAAGGACACGTGGAGGGGACAGAAGTGAGAATGCTGGCATGAGTAGCGTGAAACATGTGAGAATCATGTTCGCCGAAAGCCTAAGGTTTCCGACGGAAGGTTACTCCGCGTCGGGTTAGTCGGGACCTAAGCCGAGGCCGAAAGGCGTAGGCGATGGACATCGGGTTAATATTCCCGTACCACCTGAGAGGAGCGATGGGGGGACGCGGAAGGGTAGGCCAGCCTGCTGATGGACGTGCAGGTGCAAGGTCTGTAGGGCGATGAGGAGTGTAGGTAAATCCGCACTCGGAGCTCGAGGGGCCAAGCGGATGCCGCAAGAGCCGGAAGTGGTCAAGCCCATCCGCCAAGAAAAGCCTCTAAGCGATGAATCTCGGGTGCCCGTACCGCAAACCGACACTGGTAGGTGAGGAGAGAATCCTAAGGCGATCGGGAGAACCCTCGTTAAGGAACTAGGCAACTTGACTCCGTAACTTCGGGAGAAGGAGTGCCCCCGCTGGTGAAAGTGTTGGCCACCGGAGCTGGCGGGGGTCGCAGAGAACAGGCCCTGCCGACTGGTTAACAAAACCACAGGTCTCTGCTAACTCGTAAGAGGAAGTATAGGGGCTGACGCCTGCCCAGTGCCGGAAGGTTAAAAGGAGGGGTTAGGCTGAGATTCGTCGAAGCCGAAGCTCTGAATGGAAGCCCCGGTGAACGGCGGCCGTAACTATAACGGTCCAAAGGTAGCGAAATTCCTTGTCGGGTAAGTTCCGACGCGCACGAATGGCTTAACGAGTGGGGCGCTGTCTCAACGAGGGACCCGGCGAAGTTGGAGTAGTGGTGAAGATACCATTTACCCGCAGCAGGACAAAAAGACCCCGTGGAGCTTTACTGCAGCTTGGTATTGAGTTAGGGCTTGGCTTGTGCAGGATAGGTGGGAGACTGAGAAGCCGGGGCGCTAGCTTCGGTGGAGTCGCCCTTGAAATACCACCCTGGTCAAGTTTTGACCCTAACCCCTGACCGTTATCCGGCAGGGGGACAGTGCCAGGTGGGCAGTTTGACTGGGGCGGTCGCCTCCTAAAAGGTAACGGAGGCGTCCAAAGGTTCCCTCAGGCGGAATGGAAACCCGCCGTTGAGTGCAAAGGCATAAGGGAGCTTGACTGCGAGACTGACAGGTCGAGCAGAGACGAAAGTCGGGCTTAGTGGCCTAACGGCTCCGTGTGGAAGGGCCGCTAATTAACGGATAAAAGCTACCCCGGGGATAACAGGCTAGTCGGGCCCGCGAGTTCACATCGACGGCCCGGTTCGGCACCTCGATGTCGGCTCGTCGCATCCTGGGGCTGGATACGGTCCCAAGGGTTGGGCTGTTCGCCCATTAAAGCGGTACGCGAGCTGGGTTCAGACCGTCGTGAGACAGGTCGGTCTCTATCCGCTGTGGGCACAGGGGACTTGAGGGGAGCTGCCCTCAGTACGAGAGGACCAGGGTGGACAGACTGCTGGTGTGCCAGTTGTCCCGCCAGGGGCATCGCTGGGTAGCCATGTCTGGCAGAGATAACCGCTGAAAGCATCTAAGTGGGAAACTCGCCTCAAGATAAGGTCCCCCACCGGGTAAACCGGGTAAGGCCGCAGGTAGACTACCTGCTAGATAGGCGGCACGTGTAAGCGCAGCAATGCGTTCAGCGAAGCCGTACTAATGGCCGAGGGCTTGATTCCTCGTGTGATACATCGGAAGAGAGTCCAGGCGTTCTGTTCAGTTTCTAGGGTGCTAAGCCATATTTTTTCTCAATTGGTCAAGAAATTGCGTAGTATGCGAACAGAAAGTTCTCATACTAAACGTTAGACGAAATTCGCCCGCCCACTAGAATAAGTTCTTCCTGCAAAGCTAAGGGAAGATGGATGGGGAAAGTTGAGGTTTATTTAAAGGGAATAGATGAGCTTTTAGAAGATTGGGAAGAGGCTTTTGAGACCGGTAAGCTAAGACAAGCCGGTGAGAAGCTGTGGGGTGCAGCTTCTCAAGCGGTTAAAGCCCTAGCAGAGTCCCGCGGTTGGCAACACGATGGACACGCTTTGCTCTTTGAGACGGTGAGGAGGGTCGCAAAAGAGCGTAATGATGAACAATTGCGGTATCAATTTGGCTTAGCCAATGTTCTGCATATCAATTTTTACGAGAATTGGCTAGAAGGGGAGGATATAACCTCTTACGCCCTTCAAATTGAGGAATTTGTTAACAAAATCAAGAGAATAATGGACGAAGAGATGAAATAAGATCCTTCTGGTGATTGCAGCGGCGGGGAAACACCCTGCTCCATCCCGAACCAGGAAGTTAAGCCCGCCAGCGCCGATGGTACTTGGGGCGCGAGCCCCTGGGAGAGTAGGTCATTGCCAGGAGGATCTTCTGTTCGAACGCAAGAGCGCTTCCCCACTGGGGGAGTGCTCTTCAGTTTTCGCCCTTCCGCCGCCGCACGGCTCGAAAGAGGTTGACCTTCACCCGAGGACACTCTTCCTCCACCTGCCGCAGAAGCTGGGCCATTCTGGTCCGCTGGGAAGTGGCAGCCTGAGGACAGGGGATGCCTGAACATGGAAAGCCAGCCGCCCGAGCGAAGCGCACAATCTCCCTCTCTGGGACGTAGACCAGAGGACGGATTACAGTGATCACCCCGTCGAAGAACTCCACTTTGGGTTCCATCGTCTCCAGCCGTCCGTGGTAGAAGAGGTTGAGCAGCGTGGTCTGGGCGATGTCGTCAGCGTGATGGCCGAAGGCCACCTTGTTGCAGCCTAACTCATGGGCGGTTTCAAAAAGCGCCTTCCGCCGGTTCCAGGCGCACCAGAAACAGTCTGGCTCCTGGCGATGGCCCCCCTCATCGCGCATAATACTGATCTCCCGAAAGGTGTATTCCAGCCCCAACGATTGGAAGTATTGCTCCAGCCAGGCGCGCAGGTCTTGGTCAGTGCACCTCCAGTCGCTGATGATGTGCACGGGGACGAGGGTATAATCGGTGGGCACGAATCGCTGACGACGATGCAGCAATTCCAACAGGGTGAGGCTGTCCTTGCCGCCGGAGGCGGCTACGGCGATGCGGTCCCCATCGGCGATGAGCTCGAAGTCGCGGTTAGCCTTGTTGATTCTCTTGATGAGCCAATAATCAAGGTTACTCACACCCCCTCCCCTCATGTCATCATAATCGCAAGAGCGATCCGGAAGGAATCAACCGCCCATCAAGAAAGAGTCTCTGACTAGGGAGCTACTAGCAGGACCTGCATGCATTAATGTGGCCGGGTTTGACCTCTCACTGGTTTCATTGTCCAAGGCTTGCCATCTGTCAAGTAGATTCATCGAGTGATTCACGGAAATCCTGTAAGAGCTCATTTCAGTACCCAAATTTAGCCCAAATTAGCGGCCATGTGGTCTCTGTTGAAGTAACCAAGTAGCGTGATACCCTCCTTATGTGGTAGACTATAGGCTAATCAACCACTCTACCGTAAGGACGTAAGGAGGTATATCACCATGGCTAAATCTACCCCCAAAGCACGTCGTTATCGATTCTCGGCCCGAGCCAGCTTAATCGGCCTCGGCATCGAGCTCTCCAGACGCCGAATATGGGCTCCGATCGAAGAGAAAGTCCAGATTCGGCAGAAAACTGTGATTTACACCCCTACAGACAAGCTCAAAGACGGCTTCATCGGTATGCTGGCCGGGGCCCAGGGGCTAGTGGAAACGAACAAACGGGTGCGCCCTGACCAGGCTCTGCAGGCTGCCTTTGACCGCCAGGGGTATGCGGAGCAATCCACCATCAGTGAGACCCTGAACGCCTGTACGGAGGAGAATGTGGCCCAACTGGGGGAAGCGGTCAAGGTCATCTATCGCCAGCACGGTGCCGGATACCATCACAACTATCAGGAGCGTTTTCAACTCCTGGATGCCGACACCAGCGGCATGCCCACGGGCAAGAAGGCAGAGCTCTCCACCAAAGGCTACTTCCCCCGCCAGCGCAATCGGCGGGGGCGGCAACTGGCCCGTGTGGTGGCCTCCTGGTACGATGAAGTGGTGGTGGATCAGCTCTACGCGGGCAAAGTCCAACTCACCCAGGCCCTACAGCCCTTAATCCTGGCAGCCGAAGAGGTCCTGGAACTGGATGAAGCCCAGCGGCGTCGCACCCTCCTGCGCATTGACGCCGGGGGCGGAAGCGAAGATGACGTCAACTGGCTCCTGGCGCGGGGCTACCACCTCTTGGTCAAAGACTTCTCCACGAAACGGGCGACCCGCCTGGCCCAGAGTGTCCAGACCTGGTATCCGGACACCAAGATCCCGGGGCGAGAAGTGGGCTTGGTCCTTCAACCCCATCTCTATGTTCGTCCCACGGTGCAGATCGCTGCACGTTCGCGTAAGCAGAATGGGCAGTGGTCTTATGCAGTGCTGATCTGTACTCTCTCCCCGCAGGAGATGCTGACTTTGATGAGTCAACCGGCGGAGCTGGTCAAGGACTCGGCGAGTGTGCTGCTGGCCTATGTGCACTGCTACGATAAGCGGGGCGGTGGTGCTGAAACTCAGGTCAAAGGAGACCGGCAAGGTTTGGGCCTGACCAAACGGAACAAGAAGAAGTTCACGGCTCAACAGGTCCTCGTGCTGCTGGGCAGCCTGGCGCACAACGTGACCATCTGGGCCCGCAACTGGCTGGCCCAGACCAGTTACAAGCTACGAGAATTGGGCATCCTGCGCATGGTTCGGGATGCTTTCCAGATCAGAGGCCGCATTACATTGGATCAAGAGGGTCGGGTTCAAAGGATCACCCTCGACAGAAGAGATCCACTGGCTGGCCTTGTGGGCTCAGCCCTCAAAATCCTCTTGATGCCGGGCAATGTGGCCATTAATTTGGGCGAAATTTAGGTACTGAATATATATTTTACTCCCTTTAGGTGGGATTGACAAATCAGAAATGTCAGGGCTGGGGGAACACCTGGCCCTTGACCCTTCTCGGACACTTTGCTTTTGACCAGCTCTCGATCAACCAGTAGGCAGGTCCATCGGCCTAGTCTGTCCAGGGCATGGCTACTCCCGACCACACAGTCGCTTGAAGACGCAGCCTGAGCAGCGGGCCAGATCATCGGTCATGGGAAAATCGTCAATGTGAGCTACATTCTCCTCCACATCCCACAGCCGGGCCCGCATGGCTGCGATGCTGGCCTCGATCTGAACCTGCGTTTGGGCAAGCAGCTCCGGCGTGAGGATCAACTCCTGTACCCTCTGCGGTTGCAGATAGGCGAGGTGCATCCGGAGGCGATCTGTCAGCAGGCCCCAGGCTCGCTGGCCGTATAGCGCATAGACCGCCCCTTGGAACTCGTTGACCTCTTCTTCATCCCCGCTCTTCCAATCCCAAATGACGCGCTTACCATCCGGCTTCTGCACCACCAGGTCCATCACCAAATGGACCGTGGTGCCAGCCAACTCGAAGCATTCTCGCTTCTCGATGGACACCACTTGCGGTCTCTCCCCGTTGGCCTGCGTCTTTCGTACCAGGTCGAGGGCATAGAAACCGGCCAGGGAGCGGGTGATCCGATCGCGAGCTCGCGCCAATCGCTTCTCCGATAGGTCGCCGCCGTACTCATGCTCAAACAGATGCGTACCGCTGCTGACCCGCTTGCGCCAGCCGCCGCGCTCCGACTCGCCGATGCCAGCGTACAGGGCGCGGAGGGTGTTCTGTCGAGCTTTCTCCTCGGAGAGGTACCGCCCCTTCTGCTGATCTCGCCAGAAGCGGGCGCAGGTGTGGTGGATGATGCCCCCCACATAGTGCGATAGGCTGGTCACATATTTCAGAATGAAGGCCTCCCGTGCCTCAGGGCTGGCATCCGCTTTATACCCACCCCAGGAACCGTAACGCATCCAGTAGTAGTGGCGCAGGCAGAAGTCGAACTCCTTCATGCGGCTGACGGACCAACTGAACGTGTTCCGACGGGGCATTGCCCTCTCCTCTCAAGGACAATAGATGTCCATCAGATCGCGCAGCATTGCCGCCGCCGTGGGCATGGGGTCCTCCTCATCTATCACCGCGGTGACCGTGCCCGCGATGTCGGTGTGATAGACCACCGCCATCTGGTGGGCCGTCAGGCGGGCCAGGGGATGATGCAGGGGCAACCGGGTGGGCGCCACCCGCAGGGCATAGCTCCCATCCGTCTGCCGCTCCGCCGAGGCCAGCGGTTTGGTGATCTGGCGCTCCATCCGCGCCTGGCAGATCTCTTCATAGGTTACGCCCGTGATGCCAGTGATCTCCACATCGGCCAGCGTGGTGGGCTGCCTCAACACCGCGTTGGCCAGGATCACCAGCTTGGCCGCGGCATCCCAGCCCTCCACATCCAGCCGGGGATCTGCCTCTGCGTGCCCCTCCACCTGCGCGCGGGCCAATGCTTCCTCGAAGGAGGTGCCTGCCGACATCTGGCTAAGGATATAGTGGCTGGTCAGGTTGAGGATGCCTTCCAGCCGGAGGATCGCCGCCCCGGCCAGGTCTCGCTGGCCGATGTTCACCGCGGGCAGGCCACCCCCCACCGTAGCGCTGAACTGGATCCCCACACCATTGGAGCGAGCCAGTTCCATCAGCTCCTGGTAGGCCAGCACCAAGGGCCCCTTGTTGGCGGTCACCACGTGCATCCCTCGTGAAAGGGCCACCCGGATGCAGTCCAACCCTGGCTGGCCCGTCTCCAGATTGAGCGGCGAGGCCTCTAGGAGCATATCCGCCTCTGTCTGCCCGATCAACTCCGCTCCTCCTATCCCTGGCTGTCCGGCCGAGTGCTCGGCCACACTCCGCCCAGCGGCTTTAAGGGCCACGAGCTCCAGCGGGCCCAGCCCCTGTGGATCGCAGGCTGCGCCTTGGGAGTCAACAACGCCAACGACCAAGGGATGCAGCCTGTAGCGATTGTGAAGGAGGTCTTCTTTATCACATAGGATGCACAGTACCCGGCGGTTGACATTTCCCAGGCCGTGGAGGACCAAACGAATGGATTTGAGGCTCATCTTCTCCCTCCCCTCATTGGTCACGCATAGAGTAGTATAGCATAGGAGGCATGAGTTGTCGAACTGGGGCGGTGGAGTTTGTGTGAAAGTTAAGGCCTGGGTATAATGGGAGTGGATTGAGTGGCCCCACTGCTTTGTGGTGAGCTACAAGCTCAATGAACAGGAGAGAGAAAATGCGAATCGCTGTCCTATCTGACATCCACGACAATATCTGGAACCTGGAGGAAGTGTTGAACCGAGTAGCGGGGATGGACCTTCTGCTGTGCTGCGGCGACCTGTGCGCCCCCTTCTCGCTGAAGCAGATACAGGATGCCTTTTCCGGGCCGGTCCACGTCGTGCTGGGCAACAACGACGGCGACCCCCTACTCCTGGCGCAGATTGCCTCCCAACGAGAGGAGGTCTACCTGTATCAGCCACTGGTGGAGTTGGAGCTGGATGGCAAAAAGATTGCCGTGGCCCACTACCCCCAGATCGGCCAGGCCCTGGCCGCTTCCCGACAGTACGATGCCGTCTTCAGCGGCCACACCCACCGCCCCCAGACACAGCAACTGGGTGGAACGCTGTGGGCCAATCCCGGCGAGGTGATGGGCCGTTTCGGGGAGCCGAGCTTTGGGGTGTATGACACGGGAATAGGGAAGTTTGAGCTGAACCACCTATAACCATCTCCTTATCTCAGGGGTGTTAGTTGTTGACGACGACCGGGGCTTCGTCTCGGCGGAGCAATGCCTTGCCCTGATGGCTGTGAACAAATTCCGCAGGTTTAATGGCCTAAATGCAAGAAACTCCTTATCTGCTATGGTTGGAAGAGATCGGCGAGGCGCAGCGCCCCCTGGTGGGTGACAAGGCGGCCAACCTGGCGGCCATGCTTCGGGCCGGCTTCCCCGTGCCGCCCAGCTTCTGTCTGACCGCGGCGCTGTATGGGGCGGTGATGTGTGATCAGGGCCCGGAGGCGCTCCAGGGACAGCAGATGGCCGAGATCATTCGAGAGTATCTGGTCTCGGCTCCACTGTCCTCCGATATCCAAACCGAGCTCAGGGCCGCCTACGAACTGTTGCGTCGGCAGAGCCCTTTTGGGCCAAGGGTGGCCCTACGCTTCTCGGCCACGGTGGAGAACTTGACCACCACCTCCTTCGCCGGTCAGGGAAGGACGCTGCTCAACGTGGCCTCCTTTGAAACGCTGCTGGATGCGATCCGCCTCTGCTGGGCCTCGCTGTGGGAGCCAGGAGCGCAGAGCTATGGCTGTACCTGGGAGGGCGAGACGCCGGCCATGGCGGTGCTGGTCCAGATCCAGGTCCCGGTGGAGGCCTCCGGAGTGGCTTTCTCCCTCGACCCCGCAAGCGGCGAAGCACACGTCGTTATCGAGGCCCATGCCGGCCCGGGGGAAGCAGTGGTTGGAGGGCGGGTCCAGCCCACACGCTATACCGTAGATCGGAGGACGGCTCGAAGCACAGGAGCAGAGCAGGGCCCACTCACGACAGCCCAGGCCCAAGAACTCGCTCGACTGGTACTGGCCCTGGAGGAGCACTTCGGGGGCCCTCAAGACGTGGAGTGGAGCCTGCACAGGGGGCGATTCTACCTCCTCCAGAGCCGGCCCATCACCGCCCGTCCCACCGGCTTCTTCACGTCGGTGCTCCCCGACGATGATCACCTTTGGACAGCGGGCTTTCTCAACGAGCGCTTCCCCCTGCCTGTATCCCCTCTGGGTTGGACGGTGGTTCGAGAGCTGCTGGAGGAACTCGCCTTCCGTGACCCGTTGCACTACCTGGGGGTTCGCGATGCGGAGAGCTGGCCTATCACCAAACTCTGCTGGGGCCACCCCTACGTTAACGTGCGCGTCTTCCAGACCCTCTATCACCCCTTCCCTGACCTGTTGCTGCCCGAGGATGCCGCTCGCTACTTCCCGGCAGGCGACACGACGTTGAGGCGGGATGCGGTCTACCCTTGCAGCTGGTGGGATCCGAGGATGCTCCTCTCGCTGGCCCGGGCCTTCCTGCGTCAGCCACGGCTGTGTTCCCCCTGGCACTGCCATCACCAGTGGGCCCGCTTCCTTCCTCGTCACCAAGCGGAGATGTCGGCCCTTAGGCAAGCCGCGCAGGATCTGAAGCCTGATGCCGAGCTCCAGGCCATCTGGCAGCTCATCGAGCGAGCGCAGGCGCTCAACCGTCAACTGCTGACTTTGCACCGTTGGAGCCTGACCCATGCCGAGCTATGGTACTCGCTGCTGCGCCGTCTGATCGGGGTCTGGATTGATCCCGCGCAGCGGACCTCGCTGAGCAGTGCGCTGGTGGCCGAGGTGCCGAACAAATCAGTGGAACTGGACCATGCCCTCCGGCGGCTGGCCGCTATCCGCGAAGGCTCCGACTTCGAGGCGGCTCTGGGGGAGTTCCTGGCCCATTATGGGCATCGCTCCTTCAGTTTGGACCTTTACGAGCCACCCTTCAACGTCGAGCCCGCCCAGGTGCTCCAACTGGTGGGCCAGCTCCGAGGGGCTTCTGTGCAGCAGCCGCCATCCCATCCCCAGGAGGCCCTGAGCCGGGCGCGAAAGGCCCTGCGGCGGGGGATGGGGGGTTGGCTGCGCTGGCCGCTCTTCCAGCAAGTGGTGCACCTGGCCCGCCGCTACATGGGGTTGCGGGAGGATCAGCGCTTTTACTGGCAACAGACGCTGGCCCAGATGCGCTGCCTCTTCCTGCGGCTGGGTCGCCATCTTCAAGCCGAGGGGGTTCTTCAGGCCCCTGAGGAGCTCTTCTTCGCCACCTGGGAGGAGCTGCGGGCTCACGTGGCCGGGGAGGGGCATCTAGATCGTGGGCTGCTCCTCCGTCGCCGGGCGGAGTTCCACCACCTGCGAAAGAAGCACCGGCGAGCTCCGACCCTGCACTACCTCCCTTTCCTGCGCGGCAACCACCCATTGGAGGAGGGCCCTCTCACTCTGGGCACGGCCGTGTTCCAGGGCCAGCCGGTCAGCCCTGGCTTGGCACAGGGGCCGGCCCGGGTAGTCACCTCCCCTGAGCAGTTGAGCCAGGTGCAAGCCGGGGAGGTGCTAGTGGCCCACAGCCTGGACCCTGGCTGGACGCCGGTGTTCGGCCTGGTAGTGGGCCTGGTCTTTGAGCGGGGCGGGCAGCTCTCCCACGCGGCGGT
>Ga0172366_10002086_pt1 | contig 15636 bp, 16 predicted proteins | sample LakKivSesite69cm_FD_114533 | JGI IMG/M metagenome (GOLD analysis project Ga0172366, IMG submission 114533) | Sediment microbial communities from Lake Kivu, Rwanda - Sediment site 69cm | ecosystem: Environmental > Aquatic > Freshwater > Lake > Sediment | place: Rwanda: Western Province, Lake... | reverse complement strand
GATTGATGCTCCGCATCCTACAAGGAATATTAACAAAATAGATAAGATGACCAATATTTTTTTCATGTATTTCATATGTATAACCAGTATTGACTATTATAAAAATGTTTCGGAAATCAGCTACCCTGCTGTTTCATCATCTCAAGTATCTTATCTATCGGCTGGAATTCCAAGCTGCTATACTCTTCGCTGCTAATTCCGTTATGTATATAATAACCAACGCGCGGTTTTAGTATATCCAAAATATCTTCGAGCAGATTATTATTTATATTCTGTAAACCTATCTGCCATGTATGAAACCTTATAGACTGGCGATCTGGACCGATATATGTCCAGCCGTCCCTGTTAAACTCTGGATAGTTCAGATCAATCATCCTGCATGCTTCTTCAATCTCATATCTTGTGAAGTGTTCGGCGATTGGATCATCAGAGTCATCAAATCTTTTCCTGATAAATAAACTACCACCTGCCATGGACAACAAAGAATGAAACTTTATTTATAAAGGTAAGGAGGACTATGCAGAATCCCTTAAAGGATAATACTCATTAAATTCTATCTTGCCGATCTCTCTTTTAAGCGCACTAAAAAGAGTCTCTTTCCTTTTTGAGATATCAGATGCCCTAAGCTCTGCGCTTACAAGGTTTCTTGGCGGGATGACTACAACACCTATTGTATAACCTGGTATTATAGGTGTTTCTCCTACATAGTTTTCTGGCTTTTCCTCTGCAGATGCTGAAACAAGTATTATCCTAGAATTATAGTTCTTCTGCCAAAGAAGGTTTGCAAACACATAGCCGTTTGATTCTTTAAATCTCATGCCGCTTATTATCAAACCATACTGCTTATTATCAACTTTTCCCTGCTTTAATATGTCTTCTGCTTTTTTGATCGATTCTGCTGTGTCTATCCTATTTTCACTTATCCCTATAATATCAAGAGCATCCACAATCATACCCCTCATCAATTCGCTCTCATGCACGACTAACACCTGTTTAGTCCTGGAAAAAGGGTCATAATTGCATCTGTGTGGTTTTTGTATACCTTCTTCTCTTCTTATATCTATCTCTCCATTGATATGTGCAAGATATTCCTGCCTGCATCCGCATCTTGTATCAAGGTTTGCGCAGTGTCCGTCCCTATTGTATATGCATGGGCTGTATCCTAATCTCTTTAAAACCCTAAGAACATTAGTCTGCCTTCTATTATTATCATCCCATCTCATCACTTCAGAAACAGCTTCTCTTGATGTGTAAGGTATATTATCCTGTGTCCTGGCCAACTGTACTGCATATCTCACTGCTTCCCTTGGCTTTAGTTGCAGTACATCCTCCAGTACCAATGGTGTTACCATCTTATATTATATGCTTGATTACAGGATTTTTTAAATAGTTTTTGGTTTTTGTATAAAGATTAGATTTTTTTTATTTAAACTTCATGCCAGGCATCCCACCTTTGCCCATCTTTTTCATCATCCTTTCCATATTCTTCATAGAGCCGCCTGAGAGCATCTTTGCCATCTTTTTGCTCTGCTTGTACTGCTTCAAAAGCTCTCTTACATCCTTTGTCGATGTTCCTGAGCCTTTAGCTATCCTCTCCACTCTTGAAGGAGAGATCTTATCTGGATCTTCCAGTTCCTCTTTTGTACATGAATCCATTATGTGCTTCCATATCTCTAATTTTCCTTCCTGTGTCTGCAGAGCTTCTTTCGGGAGCTTTAGCTGAGAGAATCCAGGTATCATCTCGACCAATTTGCCAAGAGAACCCATCTTTTTCATTGCTGACATCTGGTCGTAAAGGTCAACAAGGTTAAACTGGCCTTTGACAAACCTTTTTCCAAGATCCTCTGCCTTTTCCTCAGTTATCGCTTCTTTAGCCTTCTCCAACAAGGCTTCAATATCACCCATACCCAATAGTCTTCCGACAAATCTTTTCGGGTCAAATATCTCAAAATCATCTATCTTCTCTCCAACACCAATAAATTTTATAGGAGATTTTGTTACAGCGCATGCGGATAAAGCTCCTCCTGCTTTTGCTGTTCCATCCATCTTTGTAGCTATAACGCCTGTAACATTTACAGAATCGTGGAACTGCTGGGCCTGCCTCTGAGCTGCCTGGCCTATATCTGCAGAGATGACCAATAATCTTTCATCAGCTTTTATCACAGAATTGATGTCTTCTATCTCTTTAACAAGCTCTTCAGAGAGAGCGTCCCTTCCTGCCGAATCTATTATTATTATATCTGCTTTTTTAAGCTCATTCTCAAATTTTTTGTATATATTCACAGGATCCTTGTCTTTCGGATCACCATAAACAGGAGCGTTTATTTTAGAGCCGAGCTGCCTTAGCTGCTCATATGCAGCGGGCCTCCATGTATCTGTTGACAACAAAGCAACCTTAAATCCTCTTTTCTGGTAGAATTTTGCCAATTTGGCTGCAGTTGTCGTCTTACCGTTTCCGAACAATCCTACAAGCAATATCTTTGTCGGCTTTTTTGATGTATCTATATCATAAGCCTTTTCTCCAAGGAATCTTGTCAGCTCATCATAGACAATCTTGATAAGAAATTCCTTTTTTGTCAGGCCAGGAGGTGTCTCCTCCTTCTTTATCCTCTCTTTTATTGCATTTGAAAGGTTAAACACAAGCTGAACATTTACGTCTGCCTGAAGCAATGCTCTCTGTATATCTTTGACTAGTTCATTTATCAGCTTTTCATCAACAAATACAGCCCTGGCTACCTTAGCCAAAGTATCCCTTAAGCTTGAGCCTAACTTGTCCAACACCATGGTCTAAAAGATAAAGGGAGTGTTTATAAAGTTTTTGAGAAAATGATTGATTGTATATAAGAAAAGCATATAAACAAAATCATTTTGAATATCATAATGAAAATACACGTTTACGCGGTTTGCTGGAATGAAGAAAGGATGCTTCCTTATTTTTTAAGGCATTATTCCCAGTTTGCTGACAAGATATTTGTTTATGAAAATGGTTCTACAGATTCGTCCTTGGATATATTAAAACAAAATAAGAAAGTTAAAATTTTAAATTTTAAGACTAGAGAAAAACTTGATGAGACTGTTCTTACTCGCTTAAGGTCGAATGCGTACAAGAAAAGCAGAGGCAAGGCTGATTTTGTTATTGTAGTTGATATTGATGAATTTATTTATCATCCGCATATTTTAGATGTTCTTGAAAGATATAAAAGGCAAGGAATCACGCTTCCAAAGATCCAGGGTTTTGAAATGGTCGCAGATTCTTTCCCAAAAACTGAAGGGCAGATATATTCTGAAGTTAAGATGGGAATAACTGACAATGTTAATATAAAAGGACATTATCATAGATTTAGCAAAAGAGTTATATTTAATCCAGATATTGATATAAATTTTGATAGTGGATCCCATTCCTGCAAACCAAAAGGGAATATTATTGAAAGCAAAAAAGCAGAATTAAAACTTCTCCATTTTAACTATGTTGGTTTAGATTACATAATTGATAAGTATAATAGATATAATAAAAGGGGGCTATCAAAATCAACAGTAAAAAGTGGATGTGCAATACAATATAAGTGGGATGCAGAAAAGATTAGGATAATCCATAATAAGATTAAGATTAATTCTTCTAATGTTTTTGAGTATGATCCGGATAAATCAATCATTATTGTAACAGATAGAAGATTATTTCCCCGTACCCATGGAAATTATGGGGGAAATATGGTCAGGATCCATACTTTGATCAGGAATCTTAAGTCTTACGGATTCAATATCATCCTAATTACAGGAAAAACAGAAGAAAATGTCTCTAATCAAGATAAATTAGGCATACTTGTTGATAACTTAATCTTAGTTGACTGTTTTGATGAGTTCAAAGGGGGGAGATTAAAAGATTTTGACGCTTCTCCTTTTTATGATGCAGTAGAAAAAGCTTTTTTTGATTATGATCCTTTGGCAGTCATTGCAGAGTATGTCTGGATGGCTCCCTGTCTGGATAAAATAAAAAATGATGCAATAAAAATGATAGATATGCATGATATTATGCATACCCGCCAGTCAGTAACACCCAAAGGAGTCAACCCCTGGATAATATGCACTAAAGAAGAGGAGGTTGATATGATAAGAAAAGCAGATGTGCTTATCGCTATCCAGAAAAATGAAACTGAAAAGATCAAAGAGATGGTACCTAAAAAGCGAGTAATAACCCTTATGCATACTCTTCCAGTAATGATACAGAAGTCAGATAATAATACAAAAAAGGAGGTTATTATGTTGGCTGGTTGTTATAATTATGATAATATTTATTCTTTGAACACATTTTTATTCAAGATCTGGCCGATTGTAGAGAAAACTTGCCCTAAAGTAGAATTACATGTTTATGGTTTTTTGAGTAAAGCAGTACCTCCTCTTTTAAGTAGGATAAAAAGATTTGGTTTTGTTGAAAATCTGGATGATGCTTATAAGGATGCAGGGGTTGTAATAAATCCTGCTATGTCAGGAACTGGTCTAAAGATCAAATCTGTTGAAGCATTATGTCATGGGAAGGCCTTAGTCACAACATCTTTTGGAGCTTCTGGTATTGAAGATGGTAACAATAAAGCATTTATCGTTGAAGATGATTCTGAAAGGTTTGGAAAAGCTGTTGTCAGCCTTTTGACAGATAGAGAAAGGAGAAAGAATCTTGAGAAGGAAGCATTAAGATTTGCAGAAAAAACATTTTCAAAGGATTCTGTCTACAAAGACATCTTAAATGAATTAAATGATATATACAAAAGAAGAAAGAGTTCACAATAAAAGAAACAGCCCTCATTTTTGGTATGTGAAATACAAATCTTACAAGTCAAACCTGTCAAAAAATAAAGATTTTTATTTTTACACTAAAGAATCAAAGGAATTTGGCCATGTAAATGAGCTTATTTATGAATGGTTCTTGTATGTGTCTAAAAGATTTATCAATTTTGTAGAGAAGAATTAAGGTGATTCTTCTTTTCAGACATAGCTATTAGCTTTGTTTTTATTATGTCCCAATCCTCTTCTTTTTTCTTCCAGATATTTATAATCTTTATATTTTTCTTTCTCAACTCTACAGTAAGCAGCCTCTCATTCATCATAGATTTTATCTTTGACCTTATAAGATTCCAATTTTTCTTGTTAAATTCAATGTGTCCTATCCAGTCAGAAAATATCTTTTTAAGATTTTTATCAATGAGTTCTGTATCATTAAACATTTTTCCATTGAATTCTTTTGGACATATATTATTTATAATATTATCATCAATATAAATAAGGCTTAACTTATTAACAACAGACATTGGGGCTACAAAAAGGTGTGTTCTGACAAATGAAGACACATTATCACCTAAAAGAGTTGTATCCAGAAGGAAGTTCCTGTTTAATTCTCCTAAAACCTCATTTTCCTTTAAGTTATTAAGTGCATCTGTATTTATTTTTGATTTGTAGAAGTTGATGTCCTTGCCTTCTTCTGCCCTGTTTAGGAACGAGTCATTTGCAAATAAAAAGATGTCTGATATTATACTTTTATCTTCCAAGAATTTTATTCCTTTTCTCCATGCTGAGAACTCCCATGAGCTGTTGTCTCCACCAATATCATGTATATTATATGTCGGATGATTTATTTTTGATATATCTTTTCTTTCATCTAGATTATCCAAACAGATTACAGTTATATCAAATCCTTTTATGCCATCCAGCAGTTTAAGCAGACTATCAAAAGATTTAGGATACTTGTCCTTCTCAGCATAAACATATAGGACAGATAAACTCTTATTTACTGCACCTAATATTTCTACTTCTTTATTAAATTCTTTTTTAATCCAGTCTCCGAACTCTCCTGCTTCTTGAATAGAAGAGATATCCTGCTTAAGCATCTGTATATTCTCTATTTTGCTCCAATCAACATTCTTCTTCAATGATTCCAGTGAGCTGTCTTTGAAAGATACTAAAACAGTCTTTGGGTATTTTATACTGAGCCTGAAACCTTTCCATGCAGTCATGTCAACGTAATGATAAAATAAATCTCTGAACTTTTGCCTGCAGCGCAGGGAGTCTGCCCTTTCACCCTTTATATAATGAATTATGCATAGATATTCTGTTAAATCTTTTGATGGCCTGTGATTCCATAAAGGATCCAGCTCTTTCCACCTGTTCCACAGAATGGCATTAAGACCATACTGGTCCTCAAAATTTACATATTTTTTATTTTCTTTTAGAAATTTTATTATCTTTTCGCTTATCTTTTCTTTTCTCCATTTATCAAGATTTATCAGAAGCACTCCCGCATTGAAATATTTTGCTTCTGAAGGGATACCCAACTCTTTATAATTTATTATACCATACACTGGCTTTGAAACTTTGTCTATAAATTGATCTGGAACAGCAAAAAGCAGATTATCCTCAAATCCCATATGCCACAAATCAGTTATATCCTTATTTACAACAATATCGCAGTCTATATAAATTGCCTTTTTTATTGTATTAGGAAGTAGGTCTTGTATCAGAAGTCTGTAGTAAGTCATATAATTCTTGAAATGTGTCAGGACAAGGCCCTTGATATTGTTAACGTCCAAACTTTCTGCTTTTATCCACTCCAGCTTGATATTGTCGGAAGATACTGAATCTTCAACTTTCTTTACGTTTTTATCTGTGATACCTTCATTTATTATATAGGCATGAAGAAGCTCGCTGCTCTTATGGTTAACAACCATCGATTTCAGCATGACAGCAAGATACATAGCAAAATTATTGTCACATACACAGAATATGGTTATCTCATTTTCCTCCATAATGAAGGTATAATCAGCCAGAATTAAAAAGGTTTCTGGTTTGAGCAATATTTATAAACAATCTGAAATTATTTTTTGTGATGGAGAAAGAGCCATTAGTCAGCATAGTAATGCCTACACATAACAGGGAAAAGACTCTTCCAAAAGCTATTGATTCCGTTTTTAAGCAGACTTATCATAATTGGGAACTAATAATTGTAGATGACAGAAGCACTGATAATACTAAGAAGCTTGTTGAAGAGTATATCAAAAAAGACAGCAGGATAAGATATGTGCCTAATACGCACAGAAAAGGGCCTGGTGGAGCGAGGAACCAAGGATTAGATATTGTTAAGGGAGAGTATATCGCTTTCCTTGATTCTGATGATGAATGGCTTAAACATCACCTGTCTGAGAGCATGAAAGTTTTGGTGTATTATGACGTCGGAATCTGTCTATCTTTGTGGTATGAACATAAAAGTGGAGAACTTGTCAAGTACAGAGAAGAATGGATCCAGGATGCCATCAATTCTCTTAAGGCAAGAACAGAAAATAATCTGTGCTTTTTCGGCAAAGGATTCTGTGAATATGCTGTAACAGGACCTTTCTACTGCACACACATAAATTCTCTTGTCTTCAAGAAGGATCTTGTCAAAGATTCAGGAAGATTCAACGAGAAGCTGCCTGCAACCCAGGACATAGAATTCTTGTTCAGGCTTCTGCTTGGCCGTGATTTCTGTCTGATTAAAGACTATCACTTTATCTACAACAAAGGAGATGACAACATAATCGCTTTTGAGAGACTTAAAGATGTGGATAAAATCTCATTCCATAAGAAATACTACACCGAGACACTAAAAATCTTCAAGAGAATAGTCAAAAGGTCCAGTTATTTCAGGAACAAAAAGGAGTGCATAAGAAGGCTTAACAAATATATTACTGCATTATCCTTCCAAAACGGATCTATCAACTGGAAATCTAGGAAACTGAGGTCAATCAATTATTATCTCAAATCACTCTATTATTATATACTGTCTGTATATCAATGTCCAAGAGATATAGCTTTCTTGATAAACATCAGACACAGCTATATAATATCAAGATTTTATAAGACAAACACAAAAGAAGAGTTTGAGTGGCTCTTCAATTTCCATAAGAATACAAAAGAAAAATTCAAAGAACTGTTCAAATATAGCTAGAGAAGCATAAGAAGCTTTCTGTTTATATCTTCTTCACCATAACCTGTGATAAAATGATGAAGCTCTGCAACTTTGAGTATCTTTCCAAGATTTTCCTTCATCCTGACCGGATTATCAAAGAAAAGATACCTATTCTCATCATTTGATTTCAAGATCATATTTTTCATCTCATCTAAAGATATTTTGCTGCATTCGCTTGGCCTATCCATCCATTCATCAAAGAATATTATCTTGTCTATCTTTACATCTTCTATATCCTTTCCTATAAATCTCTGGAAGAAGTCTATATGCTTCATATGATGCAGTTTCTGGTCTCCATATATTTTAAGGGAGTCTTTCCTTATAGGAAGGTTCTGGATATGTGACTCATCTGCAAGAAAGAACCCTCCGCTGATAAGCTCAGCTCCTTTTGACAGAAGATGCCAGAGGCAGTGGCTTTTTGTCCATTCAGAGTTTCCTATCAAAAGCAGGACTTTTTCAGAGTACCTTAATGCAAAACCATTAAATAAGGCCATGCCTTTACTGACAGCATCATCTACTGCAAATATATTGATTATATAGGATATTTCCCAGTGTGGAAATTTATCTCCTTCCTTAAACTCTATCCTAATCCTGTTTCTTCTTTTATCAATCTCAAAAAGCATATCTTTCTCGTCCAGATAAAATGTCTTATCTTCTATACCAAAGACTCTAAAGTTATGATAAAGCGAATAATAAGGGAGTTTATTGACTGCTTTTTTAGGGGTAACCAGCTCTTTTACCCTTGATATCTCCAGAACAGCACCACCATCAGAAAGTTCTTTAGAATATGGGGTGGCAAGAATATTGTTCCTAAACCATATTTCTGCTTCCTTTACCTGAATATCTTCAGAGTTATATGAAAATTCTATCCTAATTCCGTTATAATCATAGTTCTGTTTCATCTTTTATTTCCTAAAAAATTTAGGAGAGCTTCTCTAACTTCTTGCTCTTGGTTTCCTGCATAAAATATATAACATTTTGAGCCTTTTGCTATATTCTTATATCTTCTCAGTATCTCTTCATGTTTCATAGCAGGAACATTGATAAGCCTCGTCTCCTTAAGGTATATGTCTGCAAGAATAGAAACTGCATCTTTCTCATCTATGGGTGTGAACTTGCTTTCTGAATGGTTCCATATCTTAGGAAATATTATGATATCAAAACCATCCAGGTCTCCTTTTATGCCTGGTTTCAGAAAAGATTTGTCTTGATCTGATTTTAGGTTAAACCTTTCTACCATATCTCCTTTGACTGATGTTTTGAGGCAGAAAGGTGTTATCTTCCTGCCATTGACAAGGACATTATCATCACTTATGATTTCTGCTCCTGCAGATATAAGCCTAAGCAAGCATGAAGATTTTCCTGAGCCTGAATCACCTGTAAAAAGGATGTTCTTGTTATTGTATCTTGCTGCTGCTCCGTGGATATATGCCATGCCTTTCTCCTCTATAGATTTTATTATAAGCCATTTTATAGAGCATCTAAACTCATTCACTATCTCCTTATCTGCAAGTACATAATTTATGCTTGCTGTCTTATTTTTATAGTTTGTGCATATCATAGATTTCCTATGCTTAAGAGAATAAATTTTATTATCATAAGAAGCTTTTAGATAATCATAACTATAAAGTATTCTAATTGCTTTTGCGGGAAGATTTAGGTTATTGTTTCCGGCATTTATATCTATGAATATATCTCCTATGTACAAACCATCATACTTATAATCCTTAAGCTCCTCGTTTATATACTTAAAAATACCATCATCCCTATGCCTTACCTGCAGCATTATACCTGCAATATTATAGTTTGTTATCATCTTGGAACAAACTGCCTCCTCATGTATAAAATCCTAAGCATGTATTTTAATCTTGATAATGGACTTATAAAAACATCAAAAAATGCTAGGCCCCTTTCCCCAAAATCAGGCCTTCTATATTTAATGAACCTAAATATGCCAAATATCCTGTATCTATCATAAAGGTTTACCAGATCAATAGGCATAGTATAATCCCTTTCTTCCATATATCTTTTAAAAAGAGGTATCTGCTTATAATAATTCTTCTCTACAAAATCTGCAAGATTCCTATCTTTTCCTTTGTTATATTTTATGTTAAATAGATAAAGAGCTATAAGAGGAACCCCTATAATCTCATATGTGCCTCTGCTTCTTATCTTCTTGTCTTTCAAACATTCGTATCTAAGAAGCTTCCTTATCTCCAGAAGATGACGGAGATTCAGCTTACCTAAATTAAAGGAATCTTCACATACAGATTTTAAGGTCCAACTGGCCATGTTGCTGTTTATCTCTTTGATGCTTCCTGCAAGCATATCTTTTATATCATCCGGGCTTGTATATATCTTTTTTGCATCCTTATAAAGAAGGAACTTTTTATCTGTAATCAGCATATTATCATATGCTTTCCTGGCATAATAAGCAGGCGGATCTTTTGGGTTTTCTACAACTTGGTATACAATTCTATTTAGATAATCATTATCATAGCTTGATTTATAATAAATTGAATCCAACGGGGCAAAAAGCTTTGTAACCAGGCATAAAGACCAGAACTCTTTCTTCTTTTTTATGTTGAATAGCGATTTGTAGATAAGGAAGTATAAAAGGAAGATATCAAGGAAAATGTTCATGGCTGGTTTCTTTATTATATCTTTATTCTTTCCTAATACAACCCCTAATATATCCTTTCTGTGGCAGGGGAAATTAAAATATCTGCATGAATCTCCTCTTGTAAAATAATAATTGCCAAATATGTGTATAACCCTGTGGGGTATCCTCATGCCATATCTGTTGACAAAAAGGACCACATCACCTATCTTTGGATTCTCGGACTTGTCAAGAAGCAGCTTTTCATGAGGCAGTATACACGGAAACATATCATTGCCTTCCAATATTTCTATCTTTTCCAGATGAGAAAATGACATTTATCAACCCCAACAGAAAGTATAGTACTTTAATTTTTAAAGGTTTCTATCATGGACAAAATCAAGGAAAACTTTATAAATAATGTGATTTAACACAAAAATGATGTATAAAAAGAACCCTAAAATAATCGAGAAGAAGACTGAACAGGGAATGCTTATATTTAATGCTGATACTGGGCATATGGTAGAGCTTAATATAACTGCAGCACTTCTTTGGGAAAAGACAGGAGAATCATTTGATTCTGAAGAGCTAAAGAAGATATTATTGGATAATTGTTCCAATATTGGCGATATCGAGAAAGATATACCTTATTTTATAGAAAAAGCAATAGAAAATGGAATGGTGGAGAAAGATGGATAAGATAGAATATGTAAGACCCGAGATAAAGAATATATGGGATGAGGATGTTGCTGCTACAGGTGCTTATCTTCTTGAGATGTGATTTTAATTATATTTATTGACTAATTATTTCTTTATAATCAATATTTGATTCTCCTTTAAATTCCAAGACTGCAACAGCGCATGAAAGACATATTATGTTCTGCATCATGTAAGGTTCCTCTTTTAGTTTTCCTTTAAACCTGCAGTCCCTTGTGCAGTCCATGCAGATATCCTTATTTTTTACCATCTCTTTTAGACTGCATTTGTTTAAATCCATAAATTTCAATGCAAGACCATACTGTGAATAAGGGCTTACATCAATCTCAGACTTCTGCTCCAAAAATCCTTTTGTATAATTCACTTTTTTCTTGAAGAAGTTTGATATATTATCTGGGTATTCATGAAATACCACTGCAGAATTGATGAATCTGATTTTATGCCCTTTTTTTTTCAGCCTTTCTATAAAAACAATGTCCTCAGACATTATAGAATCTGGGAAATAGACAAAAAATCTCTTTTTTATGCCAAAATTCATTATCCAGAAAAATCCTTCAGCAAACCCTTCTTTTAGGTCCTTCTTCAAAAGCAGAATCTGTTCAGTATAAGCAAAGTTTGATATTTTTCCAGGATTCAGAACAACAACATTTCCTGCAATGCAATCATATTCCTTAAATGATTCCTCATAATTTTTTATCATATTCCTATCAGCAACGCAGTCGGAATCAATAAAAACAAGGTTTTCGTTCTTTGCTTTTTCTGCCCCTAAATTCCTGTTTGAGCCTGTCGTCCTGCTTTTAGTATTTGTTATGAACTTTATCCTTTTATCCTTAAATGAATCACATATACTTTTTGTGTTATCTGTTGATCCTCCATCTGCAACTATAATTTCATCAGGAAGCAGTGTCTGTTCCAATAAACTTTTTATGCATCTGCCCATAACTTTCTCTGAATTATATGAAGGAATTATAACACTAATTGAAGACATCGTTTACCTCCTTTTTGAATCTGCTGAATGTGAACTTTTCTGCTACAGAACTGCATCCTTCCCTTTTCCTTTTGTTCAGATTTTTGTCTGTAAGTATCTTTATCAGATCTCTTGCATAATCTTCTGTATCTTTGTATTTTGCACATATACCAAACTCATTTATTACTTCCCTATCAAAACCCGCATATTCGTTTGTCACAACTGGCAATGAGTTTGCTATGCATTCGCTTAATGCAATAGGGCATTCATCAAACACAAAAGGCATGAAAGCACACTCTGCATTTCTCATATAATTATATAGTGTATTTTTTGGAAGAAAGCCAAGCGGCATTATGTTTGCTTTTCCTTTTGCTTCATTGAGCAGCTGCCTTATATGATCCTGCTCATAATTGTTTATCCTTCCGCATATCATAAGCACTGCTTCCGGGACTTCTTTTTTGACAATCTTCATTGTTTCTATCGCATATCTTATGCCTTTCATCACCCTCATCTCTGCAGGCATAAGTATGATTCTCATCCTGCTTTCGGTTTTTTGTTTGTTGAGTATATTTATTTTGGGTACTGGTCTTGGTATATATCTTATCTTTTGTGGATTTATTTCATGGTCTTCTATCAATGACTGCTCAATTTTTCTTGATAAAACAATTATTTTATCTGCTTTTTTATAGTTAGCTTTCTCTTTTTCTGCTATAAAACGATAGTAATCAAGAAGTTTATTGAAGTTGGGTGTATCTGGATACTCATCTTTTACAAGCTCAAGAACTTTCCTGTATGGCATGTTAGATGTGTAGTAGATATAATCTCCATCAAGAAAAAGCCCCATATTAGTAAATGCAAGTATCCTATCAGGGTTTATCTTGCTTACTTCCTTGGCAAAGGCTTTTGATAATGCTATAGAATTATTGTACTGATTAGCAAGATCTGCTGTATCTAGCTGATTTATAGTCAGATTGATATCTCCTCCTGAAGGAGCAAATATGACTCTGTTGTGGTCTGAGAGAGCAGAACTTATCGTGTTAAATGCTGTAAGAAAGCCGTTTGGCTTGTCATGGTTAAGTTCGCAAGGAACACCTAAAGCTATCTTCATACAAAACCCCTGTCTAAAATATAAATGGTTTGTTTATAAAGTTTTTGAGAAAAAAGAAAAATAAGTAAATCACCAGTTATCCAGCACACTGCCAATATCATCAAGCTCTTTCTCTGCCTCTGTGTCCTGTATCTCTGTAATCTCGGATGTTTCTTCTATGCTTTGTCCTGCAGCCTCCTGCGGAGCTGAAGGTTCGACTGCTGTTTGTCTGCAGCCCACTAAACCAATCATCAAAAAGATTATTGATATTATGAACAATTTATTCATTTTGATACCCCTCAATCGTTATTTCCTATCTTGTTTAAATATTTTTTTATTGTAAGATATAAATTAAAAAATAAAAAAAAGATCTAAATTAATTAAACATCTGCAGCTGAACTATATTCAACAATCTCAACCTCATCCTCTTCGTCTAAGTTTATTGTTCCGCCTTTCTGCTTAACTTCCCTCAATATCTCCATCAGTTTTGAGTGGGCTTCTTTCAAAGCTGCGTGCGCTTCTTTTGCCAGCTCGTGCGCCTGTCTTGCCTTTTCCTTGGCTTCTTCTGTAAGACCATCCTCTTTTATCATATTCTTAGCTTCCTCAAACAAAGCCTTTGCCTTATCATACTTTGCTCTTGCCTCATCGATCTTCTCAGAAAATGCGTCTAATTTGGCATCTAAATCTGCAACATCTATGCCTTTTTCTTCCATCTCCAGAAGTACTGTCTCCATCTTTTTCTCAAGCTGCTCACTTCTCTGTATTATCTCTCCTACCTTTGAGGAAACCATCTCACCGACATGAAGCTTTATATGCGCTCTTACTCTTTCCCATGATTTTATAATCTCTTTTCCTGCTTCCTTAACCTCTTCTTTTGTTGCTGCAGCCTCAACCTGAGCCATTGCTTCTTTGACTTCTGCTATCCTGGCATCTGCATCAACAATTATCTTATCGTACTCTTCTTCTGTCAGATCATCGTTTTCAGCTGCCTTTGCCTTTATCTTCTCAAGATCCTCAATTATGATCTCGCCTGCGTGTGCCAGGAAATCCTTAGCAGCTGTAATCTGCTCTTCTTCACTTAATTCCCTGAAATCCTGGAATCTTTCTTTTGCTTCTAAAAAGTTCTCTTTTGCTGTTTGATATCTTTCTTTTGCTTTATCATACCTGTCTCTCGCATCCTGAAGCCTCTCTTTTAATATAACTCTCTTCTTGTAAAGGTTTTCTACCCTAACTTTATTGACTTTTATATTTTCCAGCTTATCCTGAATATCTTCGTCAGACATATTGGCAAATTTTCTTAGCCTTGCCCTGTCAAGCGCAGCTAATTTGTCCAGCTGCTCCTGCCTTAGGGATGCAAATTTTTCTATCTGTTCCTGCCTAAGTGCGGTAAACCTTTCAATCTGCTCCTGCTTATAAGCTTTAAATTTCTCAATCTGTTCAGCTCTTAACTGCGTGAAAGCTTCAATCTGGGCTTCTCTTCTTTCTTTATATGCATCAACCTGCCCATTTATCTGTTCTCTTAATCTTTCTCTTGCAGAAAAAGGAGTTATCACTGTTTCAGAATCTGACTCTTTTTCAGATCCTTGAACCTCTTCAGCTACAGCTGCATCATCTGATTCATCAAGAAGAACAGCTTCTACTTCTGTGTCATTACTATTACCTGCAGAAAGAGCATTTTGTTCTCCTTCAGCTGAAAATACTGGCAATGCGCTTAGTAAAAGCACAACCATCATCAAAATTGAATATACCTTTTTCATTTATATCAACCTCCATTGGTTTTGTTTTGAATCTTAGGCAACGGCAAAAATAAAAAAGAGGTCTTCCGGATAGCCCATTTTTCCAGCTTACATGAATATGCTTTGCATAAACATGCTGACCTCTGAAAAAACTTTAGTTGTTGTATAATAGATTTTATTTATAAACATACTTTCTAAAGTGAAAAATTAAAGGTTTATTTGAGCTTCTAAAACTTTACAAAGCCTTAAATGAGCTTCTAAAACTTTATTCAAAAAATTTATATATCAAATACTTATTTTTAGGGGTTAAGATGGGGAAATCAATTTTTTGTTTGATATATTTTTTAATTGCAATGGTTTATGGAGTTTCTGCAGCTACAATAAGCGGAACAATATATAATATGAACTTAGAGCAGCTGGATGATGTAATTATAGGAATCAACACTGAGCCTATGCAAAAATATGTTGCAAAGAACGGAAATTACAGTTTTAACCTTAATCCAGGCAAGTATACAATAATCGCTTTCAGGGGCAATGGAG
>Ga0172366_10002081_pt1 | contig 15649 bp, 12 predicted proteins | sample LakKivSesite69cm_FD_114533 | JGI IMG/M metagenome (GOLD analysis project Ga0172366, IMG submission 114533) | Sediment microbial communities from Lake Kivu, Rwanda - Sediment site 69cm | ecosystem: Environmental > Aquatic > Freshwater > Lake > Sediment | place: Rwanda: Western Province, Lake... | reverse complement strand
GTGCCGCGACTGCAGGAGCGTATCGGTGGTCACGACGAGGAAGCGATGACCCCCTCGCGCTTTATCAAGCTCGATAACAGCGCAATCGTCCTCGCCAGCGCCCACGGGGACAAGCGCCTTATCAGCTCGAAACTTCCTCGTGATCCGATCGATCACCCCGCGCTCGCCCAGCTCTTCCAGGTTCATTTATTTATCTACTCGATCGGTACTCCCGAGGAGTCATAAAGCTATATGCGGGCGGTCAGTTCTCTCCGCACTTCTACCGGCACCCTGCATGCACCACCGCTTTTTCTGTGCCCTGAGCGTGCCGCGGCAAGGCGAGCTCAGCGTTGCAAGCGGTTCGTGCCCTCATTGGAGCGAAAGCACAGCGAGTGGTGCGAGTATGCCCGCGAGCCCAAGGAGCCTTCGGCTCGGTCGTGGGATGCTAGCTACGGCACCTTGGCGAGCAATCGCGCAACCTCCGTATCGCTCCACGCTTTCAGCGTGGTAGTGCGAACGTACCCGAGGCTGCGGACCTCACTGAGGAATCGGAGCATATTCTCCTCGGTTGCCAGGTCGACGATCGCCACGAAATCGTACTCGCCCATGGTATAGTAGTATTGCATCCGCCCACCCAGTCGCTCCAGGAGCCGTCGAGCGTCCTCAACGCGTTTCGGCGAGTCCTTTATCTCACGGAAGCCCTGCTCAGTCAGGTTGCCAAGGATGATATAGTGATGCATGTTCTTTTCGGTTCACCTCCTGGCTCTTAATGGAGTACCGGCCTATTTAATACTATTCCGAACGACCGATGGACGAGATCTTGAAGAGACTCGCACGCGGCGAGCTGAGCGTCGAAGAGGCGAGCAGGGCGCTCAAGGCTGACAGGCTCAAGAGGTTGCAGGAGTTCGCACGGATCGACCTGGAGCGGGCGCAGCGAACGGGTATACCGGAGCTCATCCTTGCACTGGGTAAGAGCAGCGCCGAGGTGGCGGCTATCGCGCTCGCACAGGCGACGGCCGCGGGGTTTGCACTCATTACCCGTGCGCGGGACGCGGATCTCGCTGAGCTGCGTAGCCGGTTGGCCGCGGAAGCACCGGGATTCGAGCTCGAGTATAACCCCATTGCGCGGACGATCCTCCTGAAACGGCCGGGGTATACGTTCCCGCGACGCGGGAAGATCGGAATACTCACTGCGGGTACCGCGGACCGACCGGTCGCGGAGGAGGCGCGGGTTGTGGCCGAGGTCTGCGGCTGCGAGGTGATTACCGCGTATGATGTAGGGATCGCGGGCCTGCACCGGCTCGCCGCACCGCTTGAGCAGATGCTCCAGGAGCAGGTCGCGGTGCTCATTGTGGTCGCGGGAATGGAAGGCGCGTTGCCCTCGGTGGTCGCAGGACTGATGGATGTGCCGGTGATCGGAGTTCCGACCTCAGTGGGCTATGGATTGGGTGGCGACGGCATTGCCGCACTCCTCGCGATGCTCCAGAGCTGCGCGCCGGGCTTAGCGGTCGTCAACATTGATAATGGCGTTGGCGCTGCGACCTTCGCCGCGAAATGTGTGCATCGTCAGGCTGAGTCTTGATAGTTGGTGGGCTATGTCTCAATGAGAGAACGTCGAACGAGGCTGAGGTCGCTCTCTACTCACTCCAGCGGCTCCTGTAGCAAGGAGCCACAATCATGCTCGACGCATGGCGGACGCGCTCGCGGCCACGCGCGGTATAACGGTGAAAGGGACGGTGAGCAGCATCTTAATACTCCCGTAGGGTGGAAGAAGAGTAGCGAAGGTGGCAAAGAAGAAGAGTAGCGAAGGGGCAACCATGATTGAGAGAATCCCCCTGGGAAAGGTATGGGTACAGCTGGAGGTGCTCCTCGTGCTCCTGCTCCTCCTTGGTTACGCGACCGGAGGTTGCAGCGGGCAGAAGCAAGAACCAGTTGAGCAGCTCCAGCCGGAGATCAAGCGGGTCATCACCACCACGGACCTCGACTTCAATAACGATGGGTACATCAACCAGGCCGATCTGGACCTCTTGAAGTCACACTTCAACGACCGCTACCGCGGCTACGTGCCCTGGGATCTGAACGCGGATCTCCGCTGCGATTACCAGGACTTCTACTACTTCGCCGATCATGTCCCGCTCGATTATCAGTATCGGGTCACCGTGAACATCTCCGCGTGGAACCTCACCAATTACACGCTCGATCAGGGCAAGGAGCCGACGCTGATCCTCGACGAGGTGATCTGGCCGCAGAACTTGACCCGCACATTGACCTGGCTCAAGTACTACACGAGCCTCGAGCCGCCCAAGAATGATAGCGCGGTCTGTGTCCATTATACCCGCGATCTCTGTCGGCTGGCCTTCAGCTATTTAGGCCCGAAGACGATCGCCTGGGGCTCGTCCAGTGTGCATACCTATGGCATGATCTATACCGGCGGTAACTGGCGGCGGTTGTCCAGCTGGTACATCATCGACCCCTACTGGCAGTTGTACGGGCTCGAGAACTTCACCGACGCACTGGGCGTCCACGAGACGCAAAGTATCAAGATTTTGCTGGACGAGGGCCGCTATGGCTACTGGGCGATCCATCTCGCAGTCGATTATCAGAACAACACGGTGTACGACCCATACAAGGCGGAATATCGTATCGGCACCTTTCGCGAGCCGCAGTAAAGGGCCAGACCACCACGAGCTGACACCCCAGTCACCCTTTTTCTAAAGGTTCGACTAAAAATCAGAATTTCTACTATTTTATTCCCCTTTTTAAACGAACTTCTATGGATTTTATAATTGAGTATAGCTCTTCTAACAGGACATCAGGGAAATTTTGAGGCTCAAAATCCCAAATCCTATAAACTCCAGAAACGGGGTAATTCCAATTATAGCTCTTATGCCAAGCATTAGGAAAAGTTTCATGAATGTATTGAAGACCAACTTCACCACCAACTTCACCTACCTCTTTTTCAGTCCTGTAGCCAATTTTAAATAGAGGTATTCCAGCTTCTATTTCTAATCCCCTCTTTTGAGGGAGCTTTTTACGTTGATCTACTACTTCTTTTGTTTCAATGTTTGTAATATATGGTAGAGCATATATGGCTTCTGATTCAGCCAACGGATCAATACCTGTATCAGGTAGAATAGGTCTAACTCCGCTCCATTTGTGCTTTAAACACAAATCTTCGCCATCGTTTGTTATGACTACACCCTTTTTCACAGTATGTGCAAAGATAGGTACAACGCCGAAGATTAAAACCGGAGCTCCACTTTTGCCTGCTCCTTCATTACATATTTTTACTCTTTTGCCAATATAGAACCCAGGAATATCTCCCATCCAGAGTATACTTCCTCCTTGATCTAAAAATTCCCTTAAAGTTGTATTTGATGTATAATTTTCTACTATAGTGTCTGGAATTATATCTTGAGAGAAAACAATAAACTTTTTTGAACTATTTCCTCGTTCTATACTATCAATTATAAATTCTCTCAACTCATCAGCTTTCTTAATCTCAATCCCTTGTTTTTCTAAATATTGTGAGATTCTTCGAGGATACCCCTTACCGTCACTTATCCATGCTGAGGGGTAATCCTCGTCGTAATAGATTACCGTTTGTACGTTGTCGCTATCACTCATGTAACTTCATTTCCTCGGATAAACCACTTTCAATTCTCCGTCAATTTCGGCTATTAAATGGATATCAATATAGTTTTTCCGCCGTAGTAGCTTTTTATCCCAGGTCCACTGGCTCTCTTCACCACCCATGAATCGTCGTCCGCCTTACCCTTTAGTCCTCTCTTTGCGGTAATGAGAAATTATTTCCCACAAATATCCCCCAAGGATCATTAGTTCTACAGGAAAGAGCACAATGACCAGTACATCTATCAAGATAGCAGCGATGGGATAATTATACCATATAAAAAATATCCATAATTCGCATAAAAATATAAGAGCTAATCCACCAAAAACAAAGTCATAGAATAAACTATCTGGATGCCTTAAAAGCCGCTCTTTTAGAGAAACTGTAATTTTTGTGTCTATGCTAATCCCCTGAAGATATACAACATAAACGATAGCTAATAATCCGATTAATGCTGCAGTAGTTTGCATTATTGATGATGGCAACCAACATAAATCATATTCCATAGTTTCTGGAGCCTTTTATATCCTCTGTTTTCCTTGCTCTAATGTTCCCTTTCTCGTGCCCAGCTGAATTTTAAGCCAGGAATCCCTACTTCAAAACCGAAAGTTGTTTTAAACTTATTTTTGTTCTCAATTAAGTCAATCCCTTTAGGTTTCAATCCGTGTATATAGAAGTTTTTCACACCATCTATATTTCCTATATAAAACTCTATTTCCAGAACCTCAAGATCTCCCAAATAATCTATTGCATTGTTAATTCGAGTTGAGGTCCATCCAATCTCTGTAATCACATCTTCTGTCGCAATTTCGAGTGAACCTTTTGCATATTTGTCATAAATGTACTTCAACAGCTCTCCAGCGTCTTTTTGTATGCCCATTAGCTCCCCCACTCGTTGGAGGTTTTGTTCTCAGAGCAAATAAACTTTTCGGTTCAATTTCCGGTCGAGAAAAATCCCGTGGTAAAATGCCCCACGACTTCACACCTTCCGATTAAAGTTTAAGCGTCTTTTTGCCACAAGAATTTTCGTATAGACTTGTTGCAAGAGGTTGAACCAAAGTTGAAAGAAGCACGTTCATTTCTTCGTCATCCGCTGAAAGCTTTATTGATCGCCGTGTGAAGGTACGCTATTGAGGTTGGTGAGGTGGTAAGGGCTGATTGGATGTTTAATAAACTCTATTACCATATAATTAAAAATCGTTAAAAGGATTTACTAGAAAATCACCAGGATGCTTATCTACTACTTCCCTTTTAAAAATGGCTTTTGCTTCACCTAATTTTCTAATGAGAAACTCATATGAGGCCTGTTGGACTTCAAATAATTCAATAGCTACTTGTACCCCAAACACCTTATCATGTTTCATCCTTTTGAGTAGATCCGAACCATAAGGAGCCAGATATGGACTTGATTGAGGTTCCCAATGAGGATAATCACTACCTTTAGGGTATATAACTGAATACACGAAGTATAGCAAATCAACATCTATTATTTGTCGCCTCAAATCATAATCAAAAGGAAAATCTTTAGTTCCTACTACTTGGAGTAAGTAATGCATATGTGGGAAAATCCGCTTATTTCTTGTCTCTATAAACTCTTTGTCTCCTTTAATTCTAATGAATTCTGCATACCATTTCCAAGCTAAAATAGGTTCCATTCCTTCTCTTCTGTAGTCTAATCTTTTTATATCTAATAAAGAATTAAGTAGCTTGAAAGCTTTTTTTTCTAATAAAATCCCTCCAATTAGTTCTAATAAGGAGTAGAAAAAGTAATCTACTAGATCCTTTTTGCCTGTTGAATTTTGATGCTCCGTCAGAGCGTATATTTCCTCGAATAGAGGTGATATGTTTCCCCAATATCTAGGTTGATATCTACTTATTTGATCGACTAAGCCCAAGAAGTTCAACGAACTATCGAACATCTTAAGGTATCCACTCCAGAGAGAGTTATAGTCCCCTCCATCCACTTCATCTAAGATTATTTCAAAATTCTTTCTAAGTCTCCGTCTCTCATCATCAATACTCTGCCTGATTTCAATATCTGACCCTGATGCAATCAATCTCTTAAAACTTTCTTCTGCGACTGCTACTGGAACCTGTTCAGCTCCTCTTCTTGCTATTTCTACCCTACTCAGAACTTATCCGAGAAAATCTGAAGCATTGTTAATCTTGATGCAGCGACCATCTTGCCTCTTAACTAACTCTTGCACATTGTCATTAACTTTCTCATGGAAAGTCCAATAAAGAGTATATCCTTTAAACCTCCTCATATTGAAACAATCCATTACTGCCTTATCCCCTTTATTTCCTCCATAACCTAGTACAATTACGCCGTGTCCTTCAATAATATCCAAAAAATGTTTCGCGATATTTTCATCCAACTTTTCTAAATCTTTATCGGTATTTCTAATTTTTCCTTGTTCAATAGTGCCATGGATTTTATAAATGCGACAATTTTCAACAAGGTGCCAAGGCTTACTTGTTAAGACTTGTTCACCATTGGTGATTACGGAATATCTCCCCCGCATTCCTGCATCGTCTAAGGCCTTTTCGATTAATGAGTCAAAATTGGTGGTGATAATGAAACGAATTAACCCATACTTTACCCACTCGGCAACCAATTTATGAGCTTTTCCAGGTGCTTTATACTCGAAAGTTCTCTCTAAAAATTCTCTTTGTTCTTCCACAGAAGGAAACAGGCTTTCGATAATATCAGAATAGGTAGAATCTTTAAAGTTGGTTTCATAGTAAGTTCCCATTTCTTCGTCAGTCCACTCTTTACTCTTTCCCTCTTCTTGAGCCCTAATCAATCTTAAAGTTTCTAAGAGGATATCCCAACCAGTGGGTATGCCAGCGTCTTTTGATACGCCTGCTCCGCAGAATAGAATATACTTCTTTTTCCCATCCGCAAGATTGTATGAGAGCGGAATTATTGGATTCATTTTTGTTAGCTAATTGCGCCACATAGAAATAGGTTAGAGTACATTTAAACTTTTCACCTTCTGTCTGTTTTCAACCCCGGAGTATACCACTCCAGATAAGAAGAATTCCCCATTAGACCCCAAAATAGCTTAAAAATTGCTTAACCAAAATACTAGTATGGATAACTAGTTCCGCCTTTAGGATTTCCATCACTTCCCGAGAACTTTTCCTAAGAGCTTGACTTCACATTTCTTGCGGCGCCTCGATGCCCAGCACCGCTAAGACCGCTTGTAAGACAATTCGTGCGCAGTCCACGAGCGCCAGGCGCGCGTTCCTGAGGTTATCTTCCGCATTGAGCACCGGGCAATCCTTGTAGAACATATTGAACGTCTCCGCGAGCTCACGTGCGTATTTCGCGACCTGATGCGTCTTCAAATCCGCAGCGGCCGTCTCAATGACGTAGCTGAACTTGGCGAGCTGCTTGATCAGCGCTGCTTCATTCGGGTGCCGTAAGAGTGAGGCGTCATACGCATCAGCCACGGCGTAGCCCTTCACCTGCGCGGCCCGCAGGATGCTGCAGGCACGCGCATGCGCGTACTGGATGAACGGCGCGCCCTTCTTCTCGATATCCACCGCCTCCTCCATATCGAAGAGGATGTGCTTGTCGGGCGAGACCTTCACCATATCGTACCGTAAGGCACCAATTCCCACCTTCCGCGCTATCTCCCGTTTCGCGTCGTCCTGCAGGTCGCCCCGCCGCTTCGCTACCTCGAGATATGCGCGCTCCACGATCTTCTCGATCAGCTCATCCACGGATATATAGCGACCCGCGCGCGTGGATAGCGAGCCGGTGGGCAGCGAGACGAAGGCAAAGATCACGAATTCCGGCACACGCACCCCGATGAGTTCCAGTGCTTTCGCCAGCTGCTGCGTGACCAGCTCATGGTCCTTCCCGAAGACGTCGATCACCCGGTCGCAGCGTTCACCTTTCCACCGGTGGTACGCGAGATCACGGGTCGTGTAGAGCGAGGTGCCGTCGGTCCGCTGGATCACCAGCGCTTTCTCAATGCCATCGAGCTGGAGCAGGAGCGCCGAGCCCTCGTGCTTTATCTCGCTCTTCTGCTTCAACTCCTCGATCACGCCCTTCACCGCGCCACCGCGGACAAAGTCGCTCTCCCAGACGAAGCGATCATGCTCGATCTGCAGCTGTTTCAACGATTCCTGGATGCCCGTGAGGCATTTAGTCACCGCGGCATCGTATTTCTGCATGATCGCCGTGTCGCCAGCCTCGTAGCGCCGCATCAGCTCCTCAACCTCGGCTCCCAATTCAGGCTGCGCCTCTAACTGCCGGTTAGCCGCGATATAGACCTCTGCCACGGCGTGGTCTGCCTTTTTACCGTTGTCATACACCATGCGGTCCCCACCCCAGACGACGACCGCGATCTGCCGTCCCATATCGTTCAGATAGTACTGCGTCTCCACCTCGTACCCCGCGCAGCGTAATACCCGGGTGAGAACGTCGCCGAGTACCGCGTTCCGGAGATGGCCGATGTGAAGCGGCCCGTCGGGATTCGCCGAGGTGTGCTCGAGGATGATCTTCTGGTGCTTCTGCGCAGCGAATGGCTCGTCACCCCTGAGCCGCTCCAGGGTCTCCTGGAAGAAGCGGTCGTTCACCGCGAAGTTGATATACGGGCCGACGGCTTTGGCATCGGCTATCAAGGTCTCCTCCGCGGGCAGCTGCAGCTGTTGCACAATCTTTGCGGCAATGGCCGCGGGCGACTGCTGGTTCCGGCGAGCCAGGGAGAATGCGATTCGGGACGAGAGGTCCGCATGCTCGCTCTCCACCAGCTCCAGATCGCTCTCGTTCACCGCATACGAAGCGTCCGCCAGTGCTTGTTTCAAAATCCGCTCAGTCTCCTGCTTGAAGGCGAGGAACATGGCTGTGCTAGTAGTAGGGCAGTGGCTTTAAAGAGCATTCAGCCCGCCGAGCTGGGGCGCAGCGCGAGAGCAAGCAAGCAGTCAGAGCCATCTTTTTCTACAGGCAAAGGAGAGTCTTCTGCATGCTTACCTTTGTCGGGCTCGGGTTGTATGATGAGCGTGATATCACGCTGAAAGGGCTCGAGGCGGTACGGAACGCGGATATCGTCTTCCTCGAGCTTTACACCTCGCCACTCGCGGGCCGCAAGCTCGAGACGATGCAGGCTGCATACGGCAAATCGCTCATCCTCGTGGACCGAGAAGACCTGGAGGAGCGAGCGGGCGAGCGTATCCTGGAACCGGCGAAGCAGCAGAACGTCGTCCTGCTCAGCGGCGGTGATGCGATGATCGCGACGACCCACATTGATCTCCGGCTGCGTGCGATCGATCTGGGCATTGAGACGAAGCTCATCCACGCGCCCTCTATCGGGTCAGCCGTGGCCGGTATCTGCGGGCTGCAGAATTACCGGTTCGGGAAGTCCGCTACGGTCTCACCGCCGTATCGGGGCGTTATCTCCGAGGTCCCCTACGATACTATCCGTGCGAACCGTGAGCGAGGGCTCCACACGCTTCTCTTCCTGGATCTCGGGATGCGGATACCGGACGCCCTTGCGCTGCTGGAAGCAGTTGAAGCGCAGCGAAACGACGCGCTGCTGAAGGACCTGCTCATGGTGGGTATCGCGCGTGCAGGCTCTGAGACCCTGGTGGTGAAGGCAGAATATCCGACGGCATTGAAGCAGTATGAGTTTGGCGAACTTCCGCACGTCCTCGTCGTACCAGGCGAGCTCCATTTTGTGGAGCGCGAAGCGTTGATCAAGCTGGCACACGCACCGCTCTGATCCTGCTTTCTCGGCCAGCGGCGAAGAACGACGCCACGGTGATCTGATCCGCCCTTATTCGCCGGTCAAGAAGCTTTATTAAAGTGCGACGCGTAATACGGAAACCAGGGGGTGACGTTATCATGGCTCGTGATTCTGCTCAAACCGTGAAAGCGGCTTTTCTTGACGCATCGGACCATAAGCTGAGGATCGAGCACCTCCCGCTTGAGGATGCGCTCGGCCCCATCAGCTTCGCCCTGCAATGCCATCGTGACCGGTACCGGAGCTTTGAAGTCGACCCCTATGATGCGCGCAATGCGCTCTGCTTCGGTGCGGGTTCGCTGGCAGGCGCGAAACTGTACGGGTTCCACCGCTTGATCTTCGCGGCCAGATCGCCGCTCTGGCACGGGTTCTTTATGAGCTCGATGGGCGGTGCGGCCCTGCCACTCTACCATACCGGTCTGGATTACGTCGCGATCGAAGGCAGATCGGATGAGTATACGCTCGTGGCTCTGAAGGGCGCGGCCGATGGATCGGTCGAGGTGCAGTTCGAACCGATCACCGCACGAGATCTGGCTGAGATCTTCCAGGGCTATCAGGGTGCGCGGGGCTTGTATGCGCTCCAGCAGTACACCTACGACCGGTTCAATGCGCTCTACCGGGCTGAGGGGCAGGACCGGTACCAGGATTTCAGGATTCTCGCCATCGGGCCGGCCGCGGTGCAAACCAACTTCGGTGCTATTGGATCCACGGTGATCCGCACCGGTAAATTCAAGCTGGGCAATGATGATTGGGCGGGCCGGGGCGGGCTGGGCTCGCTCATGGCGCAGGCGCACCGGGTGGTTGCCATTGCGTACGGTGGAACGTATGACGGAAAGACCTTTCAGGAGAACTTGAAAGATCGTACGGTGGTCGATGCGCTCTTCCAGGAGCTCGTGCACGAGCGGTACGTGGATCTCGTGATCAAATCGGGCAAGAAATACCGCTACGATGACGCCGTGAAATCCGCTGGCACCTTTGGCGTGAACATGTCAGTGCTCGGCGAGTGGCTCCTCTCCTTCAACTGGGAGTCAGTCAAGCTCAGCGTGGAGGAGCGGAAACGGCTCTACACGCTCATGAAAGAGCATTATCTCAAGCAGTTCAACGAGGAGATCGTCGAGCCCCGAACGTTTGCCACCTGCGGCGAGCCCTGCCCGCTCACCTGTAAGAAGCTGTATCATGAGCACAAGAAGGATTACGAGCCCTACGAGGCGCTTGGCCCGAATGCAGGCATCTTCGATCAGCGAGCGGCCGAGCGAGTGGTGAAAGAGGTCGAGGTGCTCGGCTTCGATGCGATTGAGTTCGGCAACGTGAGCTCGTGGCTGCTCGAATGCCTGGCGAAAGGGCTGCTCAGAAAGGAGGAGCTCGGGATCGAGGCGGAGATCGCCTTTGATCCGCACACCTTCAGGATCGAAGACTCGGCGCGCAATGCGGAGGCGATCCTGAAGCTCGCGGAGTTCGTAGCGTATGGTCAAGGCATTGGCGCGACACTCGCGAAAGGAATTCGCGTCGCGGCACAGGACTTGAACAAGCAGTTGGCGAAGCGCGCCAAGCGCGTTGGCGAGACGTTCAGTGACATGGCCCTTTACCTTGCCTACGGCGAGAACGGGTGCATTTCACCGGTCCAATACTGGGTGCCCGGCGCGTTTGCCCCGATTCCGGTGCAGGGGAAGTACCTCACCAATTACTGTATCAATTCACTACCGCCCCGGGAGCTGGGACGAAGCTGCGCGGACCGTGCGATTAAGGAGCTGTACTCCGAGGAGCTGGGGATCTGCCGGTTCCACCGCTGCTGGACCGAACAGACGGTTGAAACTCTCATGCGGCGTGGCCGCGGGGTCGATCGCAGCCAGTATGAGCACTGCCGTGGCCTCATGCGCCAGATCGTGGCGTACGACCGGAGCGCGAATCAGCTGCCGGTATTCTGGGAGACGAAGAAGACGCGCGAGGTGATCCGTACGTATCTTGCGGAGGTGCTTCGGCAGCTGCCTGCGCAAGCGGGTGAATTGGACCACTGGGTAACCTGGTTTGCCCGCGATGCGGAAGAAGCTGCGCGAGCATACTGGGAGGAGGTTTTGCGCGGGTACGAAGACCTGCTTGGCGAGTGAGGAATGCTGCTCGCTCACTGGTACATACCTCGGAACTGAATCGCCCGCATGAGATCCGTGCGGGAGACGATACCCTGCATCTGGCCATCCTTCATCACGATCAACCGGCCGATATTCCGCGTGGACATCAGTTTGAGCGCGTCATAGGCGTCTGCTTCTGGATGGATGGCAACGACCTCCCGCGTCATAATGTCGCCCACCCGCACCGTCCGCTGCTGTGAAGCGGGCACTTTCCGGACATCCGCGAAGGTGATCACGCCGAGCACCGGTGAATTCAGACTCTCCTGCACTGGATATCCCATGTGCTTCACCATGAACATCACCTCGATCAACCGGTCGATCGTCCAGTCAGGAGGCACGTAGATGACGTCCGGCACCCTGGTCATAAGGTCCTTCACTTTCACACCCTCCAGCGTAACGGAGACGACCGTTGCGCGCTCCTCCTCGGTACCACCGAAGTAGATGAAGAAGGCGATGAGGAGCAAGAAGAACTGGAGCGTGAAGAGCCCGAAGATGCCCATGATAAAGGCGACGCTCTTGCCCACCGCTACGGCGCGTCTCGTCGCATCGATATACGGCATGCGCATGGCGAGCCAGGCGCGAAGCAGTCGCCCACCGTCCATGGGAAACGCGGGTATGAGATTGAAGAGCCCGAGGATGACATTGTAAAAGGCGATGATGCCCACGATGATGAGCGCTGCGTTCAGTGGTGTCGCCTCGATGACCCGTAGCTCGCCGACAGTGACTCGTGTGATGGGCCCGAAGAGATAATAAACTAGGTACGAACCGATCCCGATACCGAGACTGAGACCCGGCCCGGCGGCCGATATGCGTGCCTCCATGCCGGGCTCCCGTGGGATCTCCTCCATCTGCGAGACGCCACCAATGATGAAGAGGGTGATGCCACGGATCCGCGCGCCAAATCGCTGCGCGACGAAGGAATGGCTGAGTTCGTGGAAGAGGAGGGTAGCGAAGAAAAGGATCGCGGCAACGGTGCTCAGCAGGTACTTTATACCGGTCGAGAAGGCCATACCGCCAAACCCGATGGTCATCCCCAGTATGGGAAAGTCGTTCGCCGCGAATAACCAGATCACGAAGAGGAAGATGATCAAGAACGTGACATGGAGTTTAATAGGAATGCCCCGAATACGTCCAATTTGAAATGACCACTTCATCACCGATCGCTCCAAACCTAACTAGCTACTCTTAGCTCAGGGGTAGTCGTTTATATATTTTCCGGTTCCGCTTCCTCATTCCCGCTCTTCCCGCGTCACGGGATACTTGTTGGCCATCCATGCGCGCATACTGCCGAGCACGTCGCAGCAGAGGTTCGTATAGCCTGCGCGGAGCAGGATGCTCGCCGCCAGGCTTGCACGGTGGCCGGTATTGCAGACGACGGAGATCGGGCGATCGCGCGGGACTTCGTCCAGCCGGGTTGGAAGCTGCCCGACGTAGATGTGGAGCGCGTCTTTGATATGGCCTTCTCGCCATTCGTTCTCGTCGCGCACGTCAAGCACGAGTAGATCTTCGCCGCTCTCAAGCTGGCCCTGCAGTTCGTGCACGGTGGCGAGCCCCAACCGCTCGATCGGGAGCCCCGCATTGTACCACGCGGCGATGCCGCCGCGCAGATACCCCGCAATACGGTCAAATCCCAGACGGATGAGGTAACGGACCGCCGTCCCGAACTGCTCACCGGACTCCAGCACCAGCAGAATCGGCGTATCATAGGACAAGACCCAGCCCGCAAAGGCGGGTATTCCTTCCAGCCAGATATTGTAGGCGCCTTTGAGGTGGGCTCCGCCAAAGGCCGGCGGGGTTCGAGCATCGAGCACCACCGCGCCCTGCTCCAGTTCAGCCTTGAACTCGGGTGGTGATACGGGCGGCAGACGAGGTATTCGCCCTACTCGTGGCGCGCCTTCGAGATTATAGTGCTCCATCTGCCGGAAATAGGGCGGGCGTTCATGGTGCTCCCGGAGCTTGTAGGCAATGAACTCCTCTTTCGCTCGCAGCTGTACTGCTGGATTCTGCAGCCGTTCGATGCCCAGCGTGCTCTCCTGCCGCTCGCTGATGTGGCCGCCGCAGACCGAGCCGGCGCCGTGGGCGGGACAGAGGATAACGCCGTCACCGAGCGGCAGGAGCTTCGTAAAGATGCTCTCGTAGAGCAAGCCCGCCAGTCTCGGCGCTTCGTCAGGCCCGTAGAGGTCCGTTCGGCCCACGTCGCCACTGAAGAGTGCATCGCCGGTGAAGACCATGATCGGCTCCGTGCCCGTTGAGCGGTCTGCGAGAACGTACGAGATGCTTTCATCCGTATGGCCCGGGGTGTGCAGTGCGGCGAGCTGCAGGCGCCCGATCTGGAATACCGCGCCATCACGGAGCGTTGTGCCATACCTCCAGTCCAGGCCCGGGCCGTGGAAGATCTCCGCACCGGTCAGCTCAGCCAGCTCGGTCGAGCCACTTAGATAATCCTCATTCCGGTGCGTCTCGAAGATGTACGTGGTCCGAACCTCCTCGCGCTCGGCTAGCTCGAGGTAAATCTCGACATCACGACGCGGATCAATGACTGCTGCGGTAGCCGTGGAGCCAATGAAGTACGAGTGATGTGCCAATCCCGGCGAAGTAATTCGGGTGAAGATCATAGGCCGCTCCTCACCTCCTATCACCCATTACGGTTAACCCTATAAAAATGTGCGGGGGCGATCAGAGCCAGAACGCGCCTCCCGTGCTCGTTCACACCTGCGCATAGTCGTACGAGCAGCCACTCCGTTTGACCCGTAGCGGAGCGGGAGAGTACTCACTTCGCCGCGGAGAAGAGCCGTCTCCGCTGATACTGCGCGAACTGCTCGGGAAATGGATAGGTATGTTCCTCTGCGCGCTCGCGCGGGGCCGGTTGGTCCTCAGTCAGAACCCGTTTGATTCCCTCGGGATTCAGGCAATAGTAGTATTCCACCAGCCCCCGGGTCTCCTCGCGGATATCCGTGATGATCGCACGGGTCTTCAGCTCGTAAAGGACCTTCCGCACCTCGTAGGGTGTCACCCCTGACGCCCGGGCGAGATCGAGATCTCTGATGCCTTCCGTCACCGAGAGATTGGAGAGGATCTCCACGCCTCGCTGGCCCCAGCGATGCGTGACCAGGGTGATGAATGCCGCTCGTTCGGCTTCGGTGAGGCGATCGAGCCCCCGGTCGATCCTCGCCGTGCCGATGCGCGCCTTTAAGTCGAGCAGGTTCTCTTTCACCTGCTTGGGGAGGTACGCCCGATAGTGCGGTCTATCACGCCGCTTATGTATCCGCAGCTCACCCAGCCCTAACTCATGGATGATCGCTGCGACATCATCCAGGAAATCCTTGGAGCGCGCAATCACCTCGTGTGTCCGCTTCGATTGATCGAGTTCGAAGAGCATCTCCAGTACCAGGATCTGCGCGATCCGTCGCTCATCCATCCGGAGCGTCTGCCAGCGTGCCTTCATCCGTTCGGGGATCCGGAAGGTACTTCGCGTCGCCCCGGAGACGTGATAATAGTGCTCGACGATCGCGCGGATGCTCAGCGGCACCCGGGAGCTCTGGAAGGTGCCAAAGGTGTGGTATAATCGTTTATAAAGCGCTTTCCGGTCTTTTGCCGGGTGCACCAGCCCGCCCTCGGCGGTCCTCAGGAGGAGCTGGAGCGCGATCACGTCAAATTCCGGCGAGAGCTCGATCGGGATTTTGTACCGCCCCTTGTAGTACGGGCTGATCTTAGCGCCGGGCGGGAGTGAATAGCTCACGATCACCCCGCCCTGCTCGAGTTCAAACCCAGCGAGATCGGCGATCGCGATCAGCGCCCACTGTGGGATATTGATCGCGCCCTTCTCCCACTCCGTCGCTGCCCGTGCGAGGGCAAAGTGGTTCGGGTACCAGCGCCCGTAGGTAGTGGCATGGAGATCAGCTCCAAGTTGCGCACTCGCGCGCTCATAGTGTGGCCAGAGATAGACTGCCATCTCCAGCTCCTTCCGGGTAAGCGCATTCTGCCGCCTCATCCCCGCGTTGCGCAGATCAAGGATCTTGGCGAAGTCCGCGATCCGAATCTGCTCGAAATAGCCGGGGTTGCATGCCCACCGCCCGTTCTTCTTCCTGATGTGCCCGTGCTCATGCAGCCAGGTGATCGCGTGGTAGAGGGAATAAGGTGAGAGGTCAGGGTTTCGC
>Ga0172366_10002077_pt1 | contig 15663 bp, 19 predicted proteins | sample LakKivSesite69cm_FD_114533 | JGI IMG/M metagenome (GOLD analysis project Ga0172366, IMG submission 114533) | Sediment microbial communities from Lake Kivu, Rwanda - Sediment site 69cm | ecosystem: Environmental > Aquatic > Freshwater > Lake > Sediment | place: Rwanda: Western Province, Lake... | reverse complement strand
TATTAATTAAATTACATATCTGTTTTACTTCTTGTAAATAATTAGATATATACTCTCTGTTCATAGTTGCTTACTTATCCAGTCAGCAACTTGAAGGCTAGGTGAGTAGTGCAGGTATTTTTTCGCCTTGCTTATGTCTGCTTTTGTATTCTGTGCTTCCCCTATTCTTGGAGGTAGAAATTTTATTTTTGATGGGTCTTTTTCAATTATTTTAGCTATCTCTAATATAGATATATTTTTACCGGTACCGATATTAAATGTTTGACCAAAAATCTTTTTATCAGATCTGGCCGCGGCACTTATATTAGCGTTTACTACATCCCCCACATATACAAAATCCCGTCTTTGAGACCCATCGCCAACTACAGTTATAGGCTCGCCCGCTTTTTTTTGTCTTAAAAAGATACCTAAAACAGGGGCGTATATACCAGTGGTCGGCATTCTCCCCCCATAGACATTGAAATATCTCAAAGCAACTGTTGGCAGGCCCCAGATCTTGTAATATAACTGTACTAATTCTTCACCTGCTAATTTTGTTAATGAGTATGGATTTAAATTATCATTAGGCATAGTCTCTTTCATTGGACATTTGTTTTTAAGCCCATAACATGCCGAGGTAGATGAATATACTAGCTTTCTTACTTTACTTACCATTGATGCTTGTAGTACGTTACAGGTCCCAACAACATTAGTTAAACACGATAATGCAGGGTCCTCTAACGATGTACCAATACGGGATTCAGACGCTAAATGAAATACAAAATCAACACCCTTAAAAATTGGTAGAATTTTGTTATAATCATTAATTGAAACATTAAAATATTTTGCTTTAGGATTTTTGTAAAACGTTTCATTACTTGTTGCACTTTCATTATCAATAACTCTTACTTTATGACCTAAATGAATTAGTGTATCAACTAGATTAGATCCAATAAACCCACACCCACCAGTAACAAGATTAGTTAGTTTCATAAATTTTTTTTCTTAAATTAGTTGATGACCAATTGTGTGTTCGGTTATGATAGTATATTTGCTTACAATATTGATATCCAGTTATTTCTCTGTCACGTCCATCAGAACCGAGTATACGTATGTCCGGTCTAATAGCTTTAACTAGTTGTTCTAATTCTTTTTCTGTTGTGTATATTTTGACTTCATCAACATATTTTGTAGATTCTAGCTGTATTTTTCTTTCCTCTAATGATTGTACTGGCTTATTTTTATGCGGTCTGTCTACTGTTGGATCTGTCTGTAATCCAGCTATTAAATAATCACATACACTTTTTGCATCCTGCAAATATAAGCAGTGACCTGCGTGTAATAAGTCAAAGCAGCTAGCTACAAGCCCAATTATTTTGATTTTATTTTCTTCCCGCCATACTCGTGCGTTTACTGCTTTATCATCAATAAAGATATCATAATGAGGTTTATTTTTGTCTATCAAATTATGGAATTTAACCCCCCATTCCTGTAACTGACTAACTGTTAATTTGTTATGATCAATACCAGAAGTACCGCCCCGTGCTGTAAAAATTGTTATTGTATTATTATCAAACAACTCGTTAATTCTTTGTATAACTTTAACATAAGGGACTGCTTCAGCATAATTATTGCCTCTAGTTGCACATATAGTGTTATCTAAATCAAAACAATATGTCATTACCTTATAATATATTACTATACTTACGAATCAATATTCAATAAACTTAAATATTTAAATTTCAAGAGGTTATAATCATAATATTTTTCGTATTTATTTTTGGCCGCCCCTCTTATTTGATTATAATATTGGTTATTTTCCTGCAATCGTAACATTTCTGATGAATATTCATCAACAGAATTAGTAATTAGACCATTACCGTTTATTTGATCTGAGTGTCCCATATTTCCTGCAAAATGTGAAAGTATAGGAAGACCATGGTATAGAGCTTCTATTAAGGCAGATGAACAAACCTCGCCATCGCTTCTACAATGAGTAAAAACATTTAATGTATTTAAAAATGTATGAATTATTTCTGGGTCTCCTGATTCATCTAAAAATTTTATATTTCTTATTCCAAGATTGTTAGCATAATACCGGTATCGTTGTTCACCTCCAAGAATAATAAAGTAATTTTTATCTGACTCTATTTTCTTATAACTTTCTAGTGCTATAGGGTGAAAAAGACCAGTACCGTTTCTTTGATGCATGCCAAATACAAACGTGTCATTAGTTAAATTAAATTTTTCCCTAAAATTACTTGTTGTTGAATTCATTTGTATAAGAGGAGATATTGTAACCATTTTACCTGTATCACCACCATTAGATATCCATCTTTTTGCCTGCCAATCGCAAATTGAAACATATTTTTTAACATTCGATTGAAGCCAAACTCCATCCCCGTGCTGTGTACATATAATTGGAGTTTTTTTAATTTGGTTAAAAGGATATTCTTCAACCCCTCGAGTCGCCATAAAAATAAAATCATAATTTTGCTCGTTAAATAGGTCAAATAAATCTGTATTTACCCAAGGCACATGGTCGCACCCTCCTATTCTTTGCTCTACTTTTACCGGTATAATATTAATGCCAGCTTGTTGTATAATTAATTTTCTCTCTTCTTTATTATCAGCATGAATGTGACCATCCGTAAACTGGCAATTGTTTGTATAAAAATAGTCAACTTCATGCCCTTCTTCTTTATACAGCATAGCTATTGTTTGCAAGTATTTTTCTATACCACCTGAAGCTAACCCACAAAACTTTATAAAGGCAATTTTCATATATTGTATTCCTTATGAAACGCGGCGATTTCCGCATTAATATTTTTTATAGCATCTTCGTTTTGAAAATTACATTCTAATGCAACCCATTTATTGTAGTTAAATTTTTTAAGTGTCGCGGCAACCTCGTTATTATTAAGCTGTAAGATACTTTTTAAAAACGGTGAGCTAATATGAATATGCTCTATAAGATTAAGATTTTCCTGCAAGATAGAGTTTAAACATTCATTATTTAAGATAAGCGTACTAAGGTCTAGATTCAATTTAAAATTACTATGATTTACATTCTTAATAAATACTAGCGCATCCATGTTATTAGTAATAAAATTACAACCATACTCTTTTGGATTTGCCTCAAAACAAATAATACAACCATATTCCGCGGCAATGTCTGAAATATTCTTAAAAACATCAACAGCACTATTAATATTAAATGTATTGGTATTTTTTATAAATCTATTTTTTGGAGAGCCAAAAATTAATTTCTTAACATGAATTTTTTTTGCAAAGTTAAAGCACTTATGTAGATGTTTAAGTATAATTTGTTTTTCCTCTTCCCCATCAAACAATGACACTTGTGGGCATGTATAAAGCAACGACTGTATTCCAATAATTTTCAAATTAAATTGAGTCATTTTATTCAGCAAGGCATCTGTATCAATCTCTTCAATATTATCCTTAAAGAGTGTAGGTGCTATATCGATACCAGGTATTCTTAAATTATTTAGGAATTTATATACAGCTTCATTATTTTTCTGCTTCCAACCAATGTTACTTACGCATAGATTCATATTCTATTTTAAATTCCCTTAGTTCGTCAATTATTTCTTGTTTTGAATAGAAATACTTTGTAGGTGAATATTTTGTTTGCATATTATATTCAAAATACGTATTAATATTATTATCTAAATCTATATTAAATACCTTTCTATAAAAATCTCTAACAATAACTGGTTCTGTTGCAAGATTTATAATTTTATTACCACTAGCTATAAAAACGGACAAATCTTTAGTTAAATTTTTTGTATTATATATTTGCACACTCGCGTTACCGTTAACTTTATTGAGTTCATTTTTATTTAAGGCGTCGAATATAATATTTTTTTTAAAGCCGTGACCGTACATTATAGGTAGCCGCACTATAGTATGATCTAAAAATAATGTTTGTATTTCTGTTTCAAGAAAATATCTATTTTGACCGTAAGAATTGTTATTAATCTTACTACCAGGTGTATCTTCATTAACATTAACAGGTGAGTTGTAAACGTCAATTGTTGATAGTAAGACAAACTTTTTGGCTTTAATAGTACTTACGTAATTTATAAAACGTTTTATATTATCTAGATCATCAGTCGGCTTTTGATTAACTAGCCAGCGAGATGAAGAATTGCCGCATGATATGACAAGATCAAATTCTTTATCTTGAATTTCAAAAATATTTTTTGAATTATAAAAATGTGTAAATTCTTGCTGCTGCTTTAGCACACCCCCAATAAACCCGGTGTGACCAATAAGAGCTTTACTTTTCATCTAACAATATTTGCTTAAGAATTGTTGCTATATAGGGAGCAGAAATTAACTTACCTTCACGAATAGAATAGAAGTCTATCTTGTTTATTTGTTTTATAATTCTTGTAGCTCTTGAATCATTCTCATTATTGATGGGTATAGGTCTATTAGCAAATAGAGAGTACTTGTATTTGAGTTTATTAAAAAAAGGGTAATATTTTTGTCCGTGTTTTCGCATTTGCATCCAATTACTCTTAAACTTTTCACTTTTCTTAAATAATATTCCTGATTTTCGAGTTATAACGGAATTCTTTACATCATACACGAGGTATTGGTTCTTATGTCCAGCATAAGGTAGAATAGATATATACGGGCCATCCATCACTGTTAGTGCTGGTATTTTGAGTTTAGACTCAACAACAGCGACTTCTGTTTCTTCGAATCTATATTTTGTAATATTATCTTTTATGCCAAAAACCTTAAGAATATTATTTGAGTAGGTATATGCACAATTAATTATTTTATCCGCATCTACTGAAATGGCTTTATTTTTACTGAAAAGCTTGACACTTTTATTAAAAAAATTAACTTTTTCGATTTTAAAGTTTAGCAACAAATTTATTTTTAATTTTTTTATATTATGCATAGCTTTTTTTCTAAATCTATCTATATTAATGCATGCTTCTTTAACTTTAAAAGAATCTTCAATTTTTTGTTTATTTAAAAACTGATCATCAGGCCAAATTGACACACACTCGAGGTCTGCAGCTTTCATTAAAGTTTTAAATTTATCAGATCGTATCTTAGATTTTTTTGAAATAACATAAAAAAAGTCCGGAAAAACTAAACAATCGCTATATTCTCTGGTATAATAATTATAGCCAAGCTTACACTCTTGAATAGTTTCAAGTGATCTCGGGTAGTGATAACCTAAATGAATTCTATTATGATTATTTTTTGATGTTTCCCATAAGATCTTCTTATTTGCATCGACAATTGTCACATTATACTTGTCAGCAAGCTCTTGTGCTACAGTGATACCGTGAATACCGGCCCCTATAATTAAGACATTTTTTTTTTCTATTTTTGAAATCATATAATTTTTTTAAAAAAATTTACTAATGAATCAAGGCTTGGTTCGCGATCTTTAAACAAGTATTCAGAGGTAATCGCTCTATATGCCTCATCATTATTATCTAGCTCAATAATTTTTTCAATAAAACTATCAATATTTTTATAATCATACATATTTACAAAAGATTTTATATTAAAATCTTTTTCGCAACTATGGTCAGCCCAATACAGTGGCAGACAACCCGCAGCTTTTGCATGCAAAATTCGGTTGGTGTAATATCCAGGATAAATTCTATTTTCAAAACAAAGCTCAAACTTATAATTTGATGTTGTATTTAGTTTAACATCTTCTCCATAAAACCAATTATTAAAAGGCTTCCCATAGCAATCAACCTTTTTATATTTACCCAATTTTTCTACTATTTCGAACCGATGTGGTGAATCGGTATTAAACACAAAAGTGCAAAATTTTTCTTTAGGTTTATGCATCAATAAATTGTCCTTCATTGCACGCAACGGTATAACGAAGCGAGGGTTCCCGTAGTTTTTCTTATTAAACCAATCTATATTAATAAACCATAATGGTAATCGAAAGTTCCTACCACCGTAATCTTCAAAGTCAAATGTTAATGAATAGTCACATTCATTAAAATTAGGTCTTAGGTTCTCACCCGTATAATATATTTTTTTTGTCTTGGCGCGATTTATATGGTGATGTATATGCCCGAAGCAGGAATATATCAAGACATCAGGTGATTGACCTGGTTCAACTATCTCAATATTCGGAAAAATGCTGATAAGAAGATCGCTAAAAAAATTATGTCTAGCGTCAAATTGATCCCAAAAATCTGCAAATGCTAATTTCATTTAGGTTGCTTTTAGCATCAATTACCACGGAAAGCCATGCGCTGTATATTCATGTTTATATTATATAAGTATCACGACAATCTTCAACTATTAGTTTGGTTGAACGCTTGACTTATATTTTTCTCTCACAAGAGGGTCCGCACTTTGGGTCAACTGCTCTATACCTGGGTGTAAATAACATGATTTTAAATTTAATTCTTTAATAATATCATTAAGCTTATGATCATATCCTTTTAGGGGGCTAGTTAATTTAGGCAGAATTCTTTCGGCGGCCGACTTCGTATATAAAATAGCGTGACCACATCTTGTGGTAAAACCGGGTTCCCAATAGACATATCTACCAGGAACTGGATTTGGTGTGCCTAGACCACAACAATCTCCAACCATTAACAAATCACCATTAATATTTTTAAATTCATTAAAAAAAATTGGGAAGAAAATATTAAAATCTTTAGGCAGCACAACATCATCTTCTAAAATTAAAAAATAAGAATTTTCGGTTTTAATACCTTCAATTAGTGCTTTTTCAAATTTTAAAAAAAGAGAGTATTCATTTTTGTTTATAAGGTTTTCTGACGGGTCTATACTTAATGTCTCTGGCAGAAAATCTTCAACCCACACTGGTGTTAAATTAAAAGCATTAAGCTGTACAAGCATATTTTGCTTTCTTTGAATTAACTTATTATGATGTACAATAAAAATTGGTATTTCAGTTATTAACATACTTTAACCACTCTTGAAATAACCAGTTTGATCCATTTGAACTATCGCCCCCGGTAAAGTGTCTAAGCCTAACTTTATCTTTTGTCGTTTGCACGATATCGTAAGTATTTCGCTTACCATTTTCCCCGGTTTCCTCCAAAAGTTGAGTCACATTCCATTCAACCGGTAGAATTTCTACATTCTCTAATAATTCTGGTAACTCAAAGTATGTAAATTCATTTTTATTACTATGAAACCCATAGTTAGGAAGATTACTAAAAGGCACCCAACTATGCGCTTTAATACCCGCTGCATGATAATATGCATCTTGATCATGATCGCACATAGGTGAATGACTATCGAAGTTTTCTCTGTATACATTAAAATGCCTAAGTTTATCAAACCTCTCTTTATCTAGAATAACGTTTATTAATTTTCGAGTAAATTGATTTATCTTTAATGAAAATACTCCCGTATTATGTGAATTACCCGAATCAATTGCATAGGAAAAACTTTTGTTGGTTTGTAGGGGCTGATCTAGTTTAGCAATAAAAACGTCACAATCAATATAAGAAATAATATCCCCCTCATTAAGTATGCCTGAATCAATTGCTTGCTTACAAAACCACCACCGTGCAAATCGCTTATCGTCGCTAGAATTCCACATATTTACCATGATAGGCGGTAGAGAGAGCTTATCTGGTGTTGCTTCTATATGCTTAAAATTATGCAAATTACAAAATTCTTTTATTCTTGGGGAATTATATTTTAAGTATAAATTTTGTCTAGGACCAGGGTAGCTCGGTATTGTTAGGAAATATTTCTTCACTTTCTTATTATAATGCTATATTTTTTATTTTCAAGAGGTTTGTAAGAGTTCGTGAATATAATTAGTATAGTATCCTAAATGACCTATACCTGCTGGCTTAGAAACTGTTTTTTCATAGTTATTATTAAGCATATCTTCATTTAGGTCATCCCAGCTATTCAAAAAGAGTATCGGGCCTTCTTTGAAATAATGCATAGGTATGCTTTTTAAGCAGACCGGGATAGTATTAACATAAACTGATTCCCACACTCTATGACAATCTACACTGTTTCCAGGCGGTGAAATAATATACTTGTAAGTGCTTACCTTTCTCAGATAAGTCTCATAATCATACTTTTTAAAGTCAAGATGTATAAAAGAAAATTGTCCAAGTTTCTCAACAGTAGAAAACCGCTGACCCGGGTTTGTGTTGGGGTCAAAATTACAATAAATTAAGTTTTTCTTAGTATTATTTTCTTCAATTATTTTTGTTACTACTTCTTTATTTCCATGAGGCCACACTTCATTTGCCATTCCGATAGGTATAGCTTGAAGTTTGGGATGTATGATATGAGCATTCATCCCAATCCATTTTATTAGATAGGGATTTTCAAGGATTTCAGGAGCAACCCCAGGTATAGGATAGTCAGAGTCATGTGTTAATAGTATAAATTTATAATTAATTTTAGGAAGAATAGCGGTAGCAAATTCTTTAATGTAATCCGTTTTTACAAAGAAAATATTATTTTCCGGACTTAAGTTAATTTTAACACCGTATCTAGAGATATAGTTGTGTGATAGCTCTAAGACTCTGTCCGGTGTAATAATAAAACTATCATTCATAAAAAATTCTTAATTGCTTTTTTGTTTTGTATGTGAAGATTAAAGATAGGAATATCTTTATCTTGATATTTTATATGAGGAGCATTGTTAATAAATTTAACTTGTATATTATTCGTACTAAGCTCTCTACCAACATAATGTTCGGGGTCAATAAAACCTGCACTATGACCATTGTTAGTGCCACCCAAATATTGACCGTACGAGGTCGGATCAAATACCATCTTAAACATATCAAAATTTTGGCTTTGGTTACCGTAAGGTAAGCAAGGTAGCATTTTATAATTTTTCCCATATTGGGATATAAAGAACAAGAAATTCATATCTGTGATATATTGAAACCCTATCCCTGAAGCTTGGATTATATTTTGTTCCCCTTTATTGAGAAGTTTAATATGTAAATCTAATAAATTTTCAGCAGCTGCTTTGTTTTTAAAAAAAATTATAGCCGGTGCCGAATTAGGTATTTTCTCGTTACTAAACCCAAACTCCCCGTCCTTAAAAACTTCATTAAAAACATCTACATTATTAGAATAGATTAAATTATCAGCTTCTGCATGAATAGTGTTTATTAAGTTGTATTCATAAACCAACAATGAATAATATAATACTCTTAAAAAAGCATGATAAAGAAAAACATCTTTTTTGTAGTGCGACCATTTTGCTTGGAATGACTCTTGAAAAGATATGTATAGTTTTGAGCTGTGAAGACTTTCAACAGTTATTAAGTCAATATCAGCAGGTATCTGCGATTTTATTTTGTTCTTTTGATTTTCAGTAACTATCAAAAAAGTTTTATTAAATTTTGTTTTGTTAAAATTAATAGTTTCTAGATAATAATCCGGAATATTTTCATATGTATAAGGGAAGGTATTGCCCCCCTTAAGGGTAAATGTATTCTCTAAAAAGACATAAACCAGATTATCTATCATCAACCAAGCCCTCTGTGGTGCCAAAATATTTGTGGGTAGGTATATTTTTCACTCGACACATAATTACCCCATTCTGATGGTTCACGACCCTTAGTTAAGTTATATTTTATAGCTAGTAAAGACAATACAGATTGGTCGTGCCTATGATCTCTAAACCCTTCAAAATTTTCGCCATGTTCATTAGGTTTGTCTGTTAATATGTTTTCGTTCTCACAATAAGCTATATACTCTTCGAAAAACTTTAATACAAAGGGATTTTTCTTTACAAGAATATAGCAACCATCTACCTGTTCGCCTTTAACATATTTTTCGTCCAAACAACCCATTAACTTAAAACAATCATACTTAGTATACAAATAATTTAGCCAGACTTTACCTTGCATTTCTTTGTCTGATTGTGATCCATCTCTATTCTCAAACAGAAATATACCTGATTCTTCTTTATCTACTAGTTTAAACAAAGGCTCGGGGTCATTGATCACAGTATTCCCGCTATCTACATAAAAAACATAGTCCCCATCTTTAACTTTCTTCAAGCACGTGTATATGATATAAGGTTTCCATAACCAGTAGCCTGCACCTCGTTTTTGACTTAATATATGATTATTCTTCACTTTAAACTCGTCATCCAATAAGTCAGGGGTGAATGAGGCATGTGCATCAAAATATTTTTTTGCAGATTCTACCAATTTATGCTGGGCTCTATAAAAATATTCATTATTGGCATAACTTACTAAGAGCTTCATAGGTAGATTTTTACTGTATATTATATACAATAAGTTATGGTTTTCAACAAATTAGGGTTAATGGAAGGGGCTGTACTTTTATATGAAACGTTTAAACAAGAAGCCCCGTGCTGTATTGGTAAATTAGGAAATGTTGAATTAAGATGTCTTTATAATTATTTCTGGTCACTACACAATAAAGAGACCCCTATCAATTGGAATCCTATTATTGTTCAAGAGGCGTATATTAATGCAGGTATCTTCCCTCAAACGGAAGAAGCTAGAATTACTTTTTGTCAAGAAATGAATAAAGCCGTGAAAAACGCTGATATAATGGCATCGTGGAACCAAGGTCTTGGTGATTTTGAAGATAGATTTATAAAAAGTAATAATACAAATTGTAATCTTGTTGATTTGCAGTGTCTAGAGCCTTTTTATACGGGTTTCCCATGGACGGCACATTTAAAAGGAAAGAATGTTTTGGTAATTTCGCCTTTTACAGAATCTATAAAACAACAATATAAACAAAAACATTTAATCTGGTCTAATCCAGATGTTCTTCCCGATTTTAATTTAATCACCCTCTATCACCCCACCAGTAAAGCTATTTCAGGTAATAAAAACCCTTATAATTCATGGATAGATATGGTTCAAGATTTATGCAATAAGATAACTTCGATAGATTTTGATGTAGCTCTTATTGGCACGGGGGCTTCCTCACTTCCGCTTGCCTCCTTTATAAAGGGGTTGAACAAACAAGCCATTCATTTAGGCGGTGCATTACAGATTTTATTTGGAATTAAAGGAAAAAGATGGGACGAGATGAAGCCAATGAAATTCTTTTTTAATAAAAATTGGATTAGACCTTCTCCAGAAGAAACACCGCCAGGATTTCAGCAGGTTGAGGGTGGAACTTATTGGTAGGACCAATAGTTCTTTTTAAACCATTCTGTACTAAAGAAAACTTTCTCCAGCTCGAGCTCATTATCATGGTGTTGTTGATAGTTAGCACCAGGCCGTCTAAGCAAAATCTTAAAAAGATAATTATGCCACATGTCTGAATCAAATTTATAAGGCTTCCAGAACACCCCATTATTATATTCTAATTCAGGTGAGGGGAGGTGAGCATCATCACCATGAATCAAATGAAAGAGGGGCGGTGGCCATTTATTACAAATTGTTGATCTACCATCACTATCTTTCATACATAAAGTTGCGTAGTGTATATCCCAGGGAGGCGTCCCTAGAATATAGGTAGGAAATCTATCTCTATTTTTAAACCACCACTCTGTCTTTATACAGAATGCATCAAAACCGGACACTTGAAAATGACTGCCAATAATTTCATCAGATAGAGATTTAATAGGTTCTATAGCTAGTCGTGAGGCCGGATAGGTATCATAATCCGTTTCTAAAATAAATTTAAAATATCTATTCGAAACTATAATATCATCATTTACAAAACAAAAATACTCATACCCCAACCCAGCTAACTTATCAAAAATTTCTTTAAGCATAGGTATAGTTCTTTTTGAAGGCTTAGTAATATAATCGTGATTAGTTTCCTTTAGCACTCTAATCATTTTAAAATCCGGATGTACTCGATGCTTAATGTCAGGATTAATAAATTGTACATTATACAGATCAATATTATCTGGGTATTTATTTTTTGCCTTTACAAGTGATTCAATACACATATCGGTACGAGGGCTTGTGCCAAATAAATTTAAGCCCACAGCTATTTTTTTCATGGTTTTAATATAACCCCTATACCTTTCTCCTTAGACGGAGACTTTAAGATTTCTTTATATTTATATTGATGTTTTATTTCATTCCACACTCGAAATCCTCCACCTTCCTCGTTTTGTGCTATATCGTGAAATGCCATTATACCGCCACTTCTTAGAAAGGGAAAATAGTTTCTATAATCTGCCATAATACCTTCATAGGTATGATTACCATCAATAAAAATAAAATCATAATGATTACAAATAGTTTCTACTTTTTTTATGGTTTGAGGATCAAAGCTAGATGCAGGTATTACAGTTAAAGCGGTGTTTTTATTTTTTGCCCACCTCTTCCATAATATATGATGTCCAAATTCTTGTTGATCCACTCTACCATCGCCCCGTCCACAGAAATCTCTTACCGGTAAATCAACCGACACAACAACACCACCTTCCTGTTTATTCTCAATAAACCGCTTAAGTGACCACCCTAGCAACGAGCCAACCTCCAGTATATTCTTTGGCTTTATAGCTCGATAAAATTCTAACAATGCATCAAATTCTTCTTTTATTTGAGAAATATCTGGGAGATTATCTCCAACTTTACCTATTTTTTCTAGTTCCCCTAGCTGCTGTACTCGTCTTCTTGACTTAATAATACCCATCACTTCATCTGCTGTAGCCAGTGGAGGCATATTTGGATAATGTCCGTGCTTTTCTCTATATACCTCTCTACCACCCATAACATTTTTTTCCCATTGCTCTTTTTTCCCCGCAATACTACTATTATCTATTGCCCCAGGAGCTTCAGTAAGATATTCATGTGAATTATGTATATCTGCAAACCACCAAAACGGAGGATGATAACCTGCTTTAATAATTCTATATGTTAGATCTACATGTTCCCATGCATTATAAAACCTTTCATCATGTAGCCCTACATCCTCTAGAACTGAGCGGTGAAAATATGAAAACATTGCCACGGTATGCTCAAACAAGGAAACTTTAGTACCGTCTGGATATTCTATAATTTTCTTTGGATTTGGCTCTGAGTGTTGATCGCATAAATGACGATTATGAAGATCATAAATTATATTAGGATCTTGTTTTCTATTAAAGGGACTACCAGGCCCATAATTAAAATGTAATATGCCTGAGATTTCAGCAGTATGTATATATCTTTCGAATGTATCAGGTTTTAAAATAATAATATCATCTTCTAATAAAAATAAATGTTCTATATCTTGTTTTAATAACCATGTTAATGCATCATTTTTCGATATACCTACACCTTTGTTTTCTTTGTGTTGAATAAGGTGTATGTTTTTGTCTAAATGTTTTGAAATATCTTGCTTTCCATCATTTACTACAACAATAGGTCCATCAAACTTAGGCAGGCTAGACAAGCATTTTTTTAGGTAATCTACTCGGTCACATGTAATAATACCAACACCTATTTTTCCCATATTATAATTTTATTACATAGATACTGGTAATCTAGTCGGTACATATAAATAATCAATTATGGCCGCGTCTAATAACGTAAATATTAAGGATCTAAATCAAATATCAGAGGTGATAAATGGTGATTTTTTAATTGTCGAAAATCAGTATGGGACGAATATTATAGATTTTGTTAATTTTGTTGTTGGCCCAAATAATGTAAGCTTTTTTACATCCTTTCAAAGTGTGTGCACACAAACTGCTGCTCTAAGTACAGCTATTTTTAATACAACTAATACCCTTTCTGCAGGTAGCCGAGCATATACGGATAGCAGAATTTCTAGCTTAAGCACTGCAGTAGATGGTAAGTTTAATAGGATATTCTATAAAGCCGGTCAGCTTACTGTTAATGCAGGTGAAAGTATAAGCACCTCAGATGCAGTTACTGTGCCTACCGGAGTAACTTTGAATGTGCAGGACTTTAATCTAACTTTTAATACTTCAGTGTTTCCTTCTACTACCGGTTTGGTAGTCAATGCATATCCCACACTAGGTGGATCTGCACCAAACTATACTATTCAGGCCAATCTAACTAATAGCAGCATAACGAATGTTGTTATTAATTATAACGTTTTTAAACCGTATTAATATTGTTTTCAGCGGCTGCTTCTTTGCCGTGGAAATGTAAGGCCTTTGCAATTTTTTGTATAATACGCTTATCATCAATATTCATTGATTTTAATCTTGTATATTCCCTTTTAAATGCTTGTACAAATTCTGGTGAGAGGTTAAAATTACGGGGATAGAATAGCCGGGTTACTGTTTTTATCGACCCGTAATTCTCTAAAATAGTCTTAGCTTTTTTGTTAAACATCACTAGATATTTATTATAAAATACCCTTTTCTTTTTGTAGTGCCTGTTGTTGTTCGTCTATTAAACTCTTCATCTTGTTTATTTGGTCAATATTAACAAGGCTTTTTTCCTCTCCATACATATCGCCGTCTTCTGTAACGTATAACCCGATCTGCTCAATACGCTCGGTTGTTGTGCCGCTAATTTCTATAATAGCCGGGCTATCGTTAGGAGGAAATAACGGAGAATTGCCTGATTTATATTGGGAATTTATAGCTTTAAAAATATTATTTGTTTCCGAAATATACACAGGGTCTGATTCTCTATTTCCATTATCTTCTATTGGAATATAGTCATCTCGTAGTATGAGAAAAATAATATCTAGAGATCTCATAGATTTTCTTACCGTAGAAATAGCCTCGTTAATATATTTTTCGGTAAATCCTTTTTTATTTTTTTCGTACGACCATAACGTATAAACAAAATTGTCTAATGGGCATCTATCATACACAACTTTGTCGTGGGCTGTGTATTGCTCTTGCTGCTTTAACATAAAGTCTAATATGGCTCGTTGAAGCTTTGAGTCGGTTTTTTTACTATGCTTATTTTCAGTAATAAGGGTACGATAAGAAGGTGAGGGTACTTTATACTGAGACCATTTATTAAGAAAACTAGTTACTGTGGTTGTTTTACCGGTGGATGCAGCCCCACTAAAAGCAATTCGCATATTATTATATTATAGGGCAAAATCTGAATTTCAAATAATAATTATTTTGACGTTGTAGCAACTGGCTTCATCCCTAACAGTTTAGCAGTTTTAGTTGCAATATTTATTATTTTATTGTTAGGACCAAACACATCTATTCGATCTTCTGCATTTGCATCTACAGGAATTGTTGTTGGTGTCTCGACTTCACCTTGGGTTGTGGTAAATGAATTTTTGAATTTACTAAAGGTTTTACTAACATATTGCTGTAGGTTTTGCATCAACCCGGTATCTGTTTTATCGACTCTATTATTAATAGTTGCTATGTATTTTGAGATACTATTAGAGGAGTTTTGCCTTTTAGTTTGAATCTCCCTATCCGTAAGCAGGTTTGTTTTTTTTGCCACGCTATAGAATTTTTCATTTGCCTCTTGTATTTTCGCTAGTGCGTCGACTGTTTGCTTATATTCAGCTTCAGAGAGCATATTTACTGAGGCAGGCGCCGCTGATGCTTGTTCTTGTATATTATACATATAATTTTCGTAAATTTTTTTTATATCTTTATTCATTAGAAGGTATCCTTGTCTTCATCATCTACGAACATATTTATAAAAGAATTTAACCCACTCGACGTTTTATTATAATTATGGGCTGGGCGATATTGTGATTGTTGTCTGGACCCACTATAACTGGGTATATTGGCCACTGGTTGTT
>Ga0172366_10002075_pt1 | contig 15665 bp, 14 predicted proteins | sample LakKivSesite69cm_FD_114533 | JGI IMG/M metagenome (GOLD analysis project Ga0172366, IMG submission 114533) | Sediment microbial communities from Lake Kivu, Rwanda - Sediment site 69cm | ecosystem: Environmental > Aquatic > Freshwater > Lake > Sediment | place: Rwanda: Western Province, Lake... | reverse complement strand
GAATTCTTTACCAGTTTCTTCAAGGATTTCATTAACTCTCGATTTGGCCTTTCCTCTTCCCCGAATAGAGTCAGACGCAGAAGTCGTCTGGAACTATTTCCTTCCGAGAGATAAAAAATTCAATTGTGGAGTGCGATTTCTAAACCTAAAGAAAGAGTACAGCAGGATATTAAAAGAATTTACAAAGACGAAAAGCAATTTTGGTGATACAGTACCTGAGCGGAGAAGAGCGGAAAGAAGAGCAAAGGCTAAACGGAGAACCACGGTGATATCTGACTATGCTTCCAATCGCAGGCAAGTAAGAGACAGGAGGTCTTTTGATCGTAGAGCGACTTTAGCGACACGCTTTTTTCAAAAATTAACAAAGCCAATTCTACAATTAGTTCTTCTGTTTAAAAAGAAAGGTATCGAATCTTGATGGTTATTTGTTTTCTGACCGGAGTTTGCCATTAGTGAAAAAGGAGGAATATAAATGGTAAAGATAGGATTGGCTATTCTTATACTTGTTCTCTCCTGTAATGTATATTCGGTGGAACAAGGAAGGGAGGTGGAAATACAAATAATCAAGGTAAAACCGGGAGATAGTCTGCATGGAATTGCCGATAAATATCTGAAAGACCCGAGCCGCTGGACAGAAATTTATCAGTACAACACCGAGCTGATTGAAGACCCGGATCTTATTCTACCAGCGATGGAATTGAAAGTGCCTGTCGAATTGATCAAGGAGCATTTGAGGGCGGCACGTTTAATTTATTTACTTAGAGATGTTCGTGCTCGGAGGAAAGGGGAATCGGAATGGCGGAATGCAATATTGAATATGAAGCTATTTGATGGAGATAGTATGAGGACATTAAAAAGGTCCTTTGCTCAAATTGGCTTTGAAACCGGTGAAGTTTTAAAAATAAGGGAGAATTCACTTGTAATTTTAAGGCCGGAAGAGAATAAGGAAGAGGTAGAGCTTCTCTCTGGAGAACTCCGTGCTTCGCAGGCCAAAGTTCTCACAGCGGCAGCAATAATTGAGCCCCGGCTCAAACCACAAGGAGTGAAGCCGGACTTCAAAGCCAGAGTCACAGAGGATAAATCGACACAGGTTGCTGTCTATCGGGGAGAAGTTGACGTTTCATCTGATGGAGTTAAGATAACTCTCTCCGAAGGATTTCGCTTGAATATTGACTATCAGAAGGGAATGGAAGAACCTCGACCATTTGTGTATGTACCTAGCTCAGAGGAAGAAGGAGTTGCTCCCATAGAATATTACCACTTAGAAATTGCCCGTGACGAAAATTTTAAAGAAATTGTTGTGGATAAGGGAAACGTTCTTGATAACAATGAATACTTTTGGAAACTGTTCCATTCTGCCGAGAGAAGATTCTGTCCTTCATTAGAAAATTTTATGGCAAACATTTTCCCGCTGGAGTTTTTTGGAGGTTCTGAGGAGGAAAACGAACTCCCTGATGGTAGATATTTCTGGCGTCTCTTCTATTGTGATGATCTGGGTGTCAAGATTAAAGCTTCTTCAATAAAGACTCTGGTTATCGATACTAAGCCTCCTGAGCTTGAAATTCTCCTGCCCAGGAAAAGGACTAGAACGAAAGATGATTTCATTGTGGTTAAGGGAAAGACAGAGGAGGGCTCTACTATTGAGGTGAATGGAGAGCGGGCAATTACTTATTTGGATGGCAATTTCGTTATTTACTCGAGATTGGCTCCAGGGAAAAACATTCTGACAATCTTAGCCCGGGATGGCGCAGGCAATGTGACAATGGCAAAGAGGGAAGTAGTAAGAATTGAATAAAATATGTCGATAAAGGAAAATTTAGAGAAAATTGGAGAGAAGATTCGAGTGAAGTCGGAATTGGTCGGTCGAGATTCTCGGGAGATAACTCTGGTAGCAGTGACCAAGACAGTAGAGGTCGATAGGATCGAAGAGGCAATAGCCTCGGGAGTAAATATTATTGGCGAGAGCCGAGTTCAGGAAGCAAAAGAAAAATATGAAAAAGTAGGCAATAGAGTTATCTGGCACCTGGTAGGACACTTGCAGAGGAATAAGGCAAAGGATGCTGTAAAAATCTTTGATTTAATACAATCTGTGGACAGCGTTAGATTGGCGAAAGAGATTGACAGGCAAGCCAAAAAAGTTGGGAAGACACAAAAGACATTAATTGAAGTGAATTTGTCGGGCGAAGAATCGAAGTATGGATTAAACCCGAAAGAGGTAATTCCTTTCCTCAAAGAGATTAGTGGGCTTTCCAACATAAAGGTTAAAGGACTGATGACGATGGCACCACTTTACGAAAATCCAGAGGATTGTAGACCCTGCTTTAGAAAACTGAAGGAGCTGATGGGAAAAGTAAATGATGAGAATATAAAAAATGTGGAAATGATATACCTCTCGATGGGTATGAGTAATGATTTTGAAGTGGCTATTGAGGAAGGCTCAAATATGGTGCGGATAGGAAGGGCAATTTTTGGGTCATAAATAATGCTACAGGAAGGTAGTTATGAAACAAAAAAACGAAAATTACAAGAGAGAAGAAAAAAGAACGGGGGAGAGGCGCCGTCCTGGCGGAGGAAGGCCTCCCTTTGTGGAATGTCGTAAAGGAAAAAGAAGGAAAGATCGATCTAGTATGGTCCCTGAAGAGAAAAGAGATCTATTGAGAGAAAAAAGGATAGCCTTCATTGGCTGCGGAAATATGGGGGAGGCACTCGTCTCGGGAAGTCTGAGGAGCGGACTCATTAGTAGGGATAAAGTTTTGGTTACTGATATTAGACCTGAGCGGCTTAAGCATATCAAGGAAAGGGAAGGAGTCTCTACTGCCGAGGAGAATAGAGAAGCAGTGGCTAAGAGCGATGTTATTATTTTGGCTGTAAAGCCCCAGGTAATTGGAAAGGTTCTTTCTGAAATTAAGGATGTTGTGACAGGAGATAAGGTAATTATCTCTATCGCTGCTGGAATTACTACAGGCTTTATAGAAGAAGCTCTTGGCAGAGAGGTTCCGGTGGTTAGAGTGATGCCCAATATTCCTTGTCTGGTTAAAACAAGTGCCTCAGGCATCTCCCCAGGTAAATATGCAGGTGAAGAGGAAGAAGCAATTGCAGAACATATGATGAGTGGAGTTGGAATTGTGGTTAAAGTTCCTGAAGAGATGCTTGATGCAGTAACTGCCCTGTCGGGTAGTGGTCCAGCGTATATATTCTATATCATTGAGTCGCTAATTGAAGCAGGAATGGAGATGGGCTTGTCGGAGGATGATGCGAAAAAACTGGTTGGTCAGACGGTTCTCGGTACAGCAAGAATGGTTATGGAGACAGGGGAAAGTCCTCAAGTTTTAAGGGCGAAAGTGACATCTCCTGGTGGAACAACTGAAGCTGCATTGAAATATCTTGAGGAAAAAGGATTTCAGGAAATTTTAATTGCAGCCGTGAAGGAGGCTGCTAAAAGGTCGAAAGAACTAAGCACAAGCTGATAGACACAAAAGATAGTTTGCTCATCGCTAAGGAAGATATGCTCGGGATTTGGTTTGCTCGCTGAGAATTTTTTGCTCTTCGAGCACCGCCAAAAATCTCAGGAGTTTACCCCGTCTTCGCGGGGCTAAACTCTAATCTTCGATTTTTGGCTAAAAATTCAAATGCTCGCTACACCAAATCCATTCGCATTAGAAGAATGTGCCGTCCTTGTTTTTTGACTAAAATTCCTGAAGCTCCTCAAAACTATCTTTTGTTAGGATATAGGAAGAAGGGGTGACAGTCGCGTAGGGGCGACCTTTATGGTCGCCCATTGATCGGTCTATGAATCTGGAGTCCTCCCGAAAGGGAGGGATGAATTTAACCTTGCTTTCGCAAGGACTCCAGTTTCACATAGGAGACGATATGCAATTTCTGCTAAATATCATCGGTTATCTGATTAACAGTTTCTTAATTATCCTGTTTCTTGTAGTTTTAGCCAAGTTGATTCTGACCAGGCAAGGTAAAGATTTAAACAAGATTTTAGGTGGGCCAATCGTTAGAGATTTTTCAGAGCTCATCTTCAATCAGGCGCGGAAGTTTATACCGATTCAAGAAGAATCTACTCTTTCCATTACACTTATGGTGATATTTGTTCTACTCTTCTGGCTGGTAGGTTCTTTCATAATAAAATAGAAAATGATTAAGATAATCTGGTGGAAAGAAGGGAAAGTCTGTATCTTAGATCAGAGGAAACTCCCTCATAAAGAAGAATTAATTGAGTGTAGGAACTATCAGAAAGTTGTCCTTTGTATTGAAAGGATGTCTATCCGCGGCGCTCCCGCGATTGGCATTGCTTCTGCTATGGGACTGGCTCTGGGTGCAAGAAGTATCAAGGCCAGAACGAGAGATGAGTTCTTCAAAAGGTTAGACGCCATAGCAAATCGATTCCTACACACCCGACCAACCGGAGCAAATCTTTTCTGGGCAATTGAGAGGCTCCTCAGATTAGCCAGAAAGAACCGCAATAAATCTTTAAAAGAGATCAAATATATTCTTGAAAAGGAATCCATTAAGATATTAAAAGAGGACATTAAATTAAATAAACAGATTGGCAAAAACGGAGTGAAGTTAATTAATAAACCGGTTAATATTCTTACTCATTGCAATACAGGTTCACTGGCTACTGGAGGTTATGGAACTGCCCTGGGAGTAATTAGAGCAGCTCACAACAAGGGAAGGATAAAGAAAGTTTTTGTGGATGAGACGCGTCCTGCCTTGCAGGGAGCCCGCCTGACCACGTGGGAGCTTGTTCGAGATAAGATTCCCAGTGTCTTGGTTACCGATAACATGGCTGGGTATCTTATGCAGAAGGGGCTGGTGGACTGTGTAATTGTGGGAGCAGATTGCATTGCTGCTAATGGGGATGTAGTTAACAAAATTGGAACCTATACTCTGGCTGTTTTAGCAAAATATCACAAGGTTCCTTTTTATGTGGCTGCTCCTTCATCAACTGTTGATATGAGGACTCGTAGAGGAAAAGATGTCGTGATTGAAGAAAGAAATCCCAGGGAGGTTCTGGAAATACAGGGGAGGAGGATTGCTCCCAGGAATATGGCTGTTCTAAATCCTGCTTTTGACCTTACTCCTAATGGGTTAGTGAGTGCCATTGTAACTGAAAGAGGCATTATTAGAAATCCCGACAGAGAAAAAATGGATAAGGCTTTTGCCCCAGGAGATTGAATAATGGAATACAATAAGACAATAAACCTTCCCCTTACCCAATTTCAGATGAAAGCCGATTTGCCAAAAAGGGAACCCCAGATACAGAAAAGGTGGGAAGAGATGAAATTATACGAAGCTGTCCAGGAAAAGAATAAGGAAGGACCCAGATATATCCTTCACGATGGTCCGCCTTATGCTAATGGAAACATCCATATGGGGCATGCACTAAATAAGATTCTTAAGGATATAGTCGTTAAATTTAAACTGATGGAAGGGTTCAATGTTCCTTTCGTTCCTGGATGGGATTGCCACGGGCTGCCTATAGAATACCAGCTCTTAAAGAGTCTTGGTCTCAGGAAAGAAGAGATAGACAGGGTCGAATTCAGGAGGAAAGCACGGGCTTATGCAGAAGAGTTTGCCCGCATTCAGAAAGAAGAGTTCAAGCGATTGGGAATTTTTGGTGACTGGGAAAACCCTTATTTAACGATGTCCTACGATTACGAGGCTAAAATCATCGAGATATTCAAGCGGCTTGTTGGGCAAGGTTACATTTACAGAGGGAAGAAGCCAGTCTATTGGTGTGCAAGTTGCGAGACAGCGCTGGCCGAAGCTGAAGTAGAGTATTCCAATCACACTTCCCATTCTGTTTATGTGAAATTCCCGGTGAAAAAGTTGGGAAAAGATAGAGAGGCAGAATTTCAACTTCCTACTTCAGTTCTAATCTGGACAACAACACCCTGGACTTTACCCGCTAATGTAGCTCTTGCTTTCCACCCAGGGTACGAATATGCGTGGGTAAAGTTATCTCCTTCGGATACTTCTCCAAAGGAAGAGATAATAATTATGGCTAAAGAGTTAGCATCGAATCTGATGGAAAAATTTGGAATCGAAAATTATGACATTTTGAAAGTTTGCCTGGGTAAGGATCTCGAGGGTATCGTCTGTTCTCATCCTTTTATGGAAAGGGATTCTCTCGGCATCTGTGCTGATTTTGTAACCTTGGAAGAGGGGACTGGAGTAGTTCACATTGCTCCAGGCCACGGGCAGGAAGATTACCAGATTGGCTTGAAATATGAGCTTCCGGTTTTGGCTCCTGTAGATGATAAGGGGAAATTTACTGACCAAGTTCCACAATTTTCAGGACTGGATGTTTTTTCTTCTGACACGCTAATTATAGAGAAATTGAGGAATTCCTCTCACCTTCTTTATTCCGAAGAGATTGTCCATACCTATCCACATTGTTGGCGCTGCAAGAAGCCGATTATTTTCCGGGCTACAGAACAGTGGTTTCTAGATGTAGATAAGCACCAGCTCAGGGAAAAGATGCTGGAAGTAATAAAAAAGGTGAAATGGATTCCCAAAACTGGGGGAAATAGAATCTCTAGTATGGTGGAAGGGAGACCAGATTGGTGTCTTTCCCGCCAGAGGTATTGGGGAGTTCCACTTCCCATCTTCTACTGTAAGAATTGTGGGGAACCGCTGATGTCTGAAGAGAGCATAGGGGCTGTCCAGGATTTGGTTCTGAGGGAGGGGAGCGATGCCTGGTATATAAAGAAAGAGGAAGAGATACTGCCAAAAGGTATAGAGTGCCCCAGGTGTAACAAAACCAAGTTTATTAAAGAGAAAGATATTCTGGATGTATGGTTTGATTCCGGGGTCAGTCATGAAGCTGTTCTGAGAGAGCGGGAAAACCTGTCCTGGCCTGCAGACCTATACTTGGAAGGCTCAGACCAACACAGAGGTTGGTTCCAGACCTCGCTAATTCCTGCGGTTGCCCTGGAAAAGGCGGCTCCCTTTAGGAGTGTTTTAACTCACGGATTTGTTGTTGATGGTGAAGGCAGAAAAATGTCCAAATCGATAGGTAATGTAATCGCACCTCAAGAAATTATCGAAAAGTACGGTGCCGAGATTTTAAGGTTATGGGTTGCTTCGGAAGACTACCGCGAAGATGTGCGCATTTCTTCAGAGATTCTCGGGCACCTCGTTGAGGGTTATCGACGGATTAGAAACACTTTCCGTTTCCTTTTAGGAAACTTGAACGATTTCAATCTTTCGAAGAAGGTAAAATATGAAGAGATGCCGGAAATCGACCAGTGGATGCTCCACTGTTTGCAGGAATTGATTTTTCAAGTGATAGAAGGATATGAATCTTTCGGATTCCATCGAGTTTATAGGGCTATCCACAATTTCTGCACCAGAGAGCTCTCCTCGTTTTATCTGGATGTGCTTAAGGACAGGCTCTATACTTTTGGCAAAGATTCTCTTATGAGAAGGTCAGCTCAAACAGTTCTTTATGAAATCGCAATAAGTTTGATTAAGCTCACTGTACCAATTCTGTCACATACTGCGGAAGAGGCATGGCAGATGGTTCCAGAGATTAAGGAGCCGAGTGTCTTTTTGACTAATCTTCCTCGGGTAGAGAAAAAGTATTGGAACGAACAATTGGCAGAGAAGTGGGAGAAGATTTTGCTTCTTAAGAAAAGTGTTGTGGAGGCACTGGAGATTGCCCGAAAAGAAAAGATTATCGGGAGTTCTCTTGAAGCAGAGGTGGACCTTTATACTCAGGAAAAGGAGTTAGGCACCATCCTTCATAACTATGAAAGAGATTGGAAGGAGATTCTCATTGTTTCTGAAGTGAAGGTTTTTGAGGAAGTACCCTCAGGGTCGTCCGGGGCAGGGAATGACAAATCAGAAGTCATGATGAAAAGTGAGGAGATACCCGAACTATATATGAGGGTGAGAAGGGCCCCGGGAAGGAAATGCGTGCGCTGCTGGAACTGGAGTACCACTGTCGGAGAGAATAGGGAACATCCCCAGCTTTGCCGAAGGTGCGTAGAAGTGGTGAAGAATTTGTGAAAGAGACTTTCCCCTCACCCCTGGTCGTGGCCCGTGCCACGGCACGGGCAGGCTTTATCCTCTCCCCAGAGGGGAGAGGAGGTGGCTAGAAAAGGATAAAAGTTAGTGTACCTGGTTGCTCTAATTCTACTATCTCTGGACCAGTTCTCTAAGTATTTAATCAGACAAAAGATGTCTCTTGCTGAGTCAATTCCAGTTATAAAGAGTATATTCCACATTACTTATGTTGAGAATACTGGCATTGCCTTCGGACTTTTCCCTCAAGGGCACTTTCTTTTTATCATTATTTCCTTAATTATTATTCTAGTTATTGTCTTTTTTGAAAGAAAAACGGTTCTCAAGTCGCCAGCGGAAAGGTTCTGTCTAGGGTTAATTTTGGGTGGTGCTTTAGGTAATCTTATTGATAGGTTGAGGTTCGGATTTGTAATCGACTTTTTAGATTTCCGCATCTGGCCTGTGTTTAACCTTGCCGATTCGGGTGTCTGTATCGGTGGCATTCTTATGGTATTTTTTCTTCTAAAGAAACGTCCAGGTAGGAGGAAAACCGTTGGTTAGCGAGACGAAAGAATTTGTTGTGCATAAGGGTGAAAAAGGAAAGAGACTTGACTTATATTTATCTTCTTCTTTTCCTGGCCATTCGAGAAACTCTCTGCAAAAGATGATTGTAGAGGGAGATATACTGGTTAATGGCAAGAATGTCCCCACACATTATAAAGTTAAGGAGAAAGATGTAGTCACCATAAATCTACCCCCGGTTAAGCCTCACAGGGCTCTTCCTGAGAAAATCCCTCTGGATATCATCTATGAAGATGAAGCTGTGATTATACTCAATAAACCAGCTGGCATGGTAGTCCATCCCGCATGTGGAAACTATTCGGGCACATTGGTGAATGCACTTCTGTACCATTTCCCCAGTTTAGCCAGCGGAAAATTTCCCGATATTAATCGAGTGGGGCTTGTTCATCGCTTAGATAAGGACACTTCTGGGGTTATGGTTGTTGCCAAAAATAGCACTTCCTTGTCCCGTTTAGCCAAACAGTTTGAGGATAAAAAAGTAGAAAAGGTGTACGCGGCCTTAGTTTTTGGGAAAATTATAAATCCGGAAGGAAGTATTGAGGCGCCAGTGGGCAGAAAGATTACAGACCGTAGGAGGATGGCTGTAACCTCGATAAGTAGCCGCCAAGCAATTACTGATTTTAGAGTGCGTGAAATTTTAGGAGATTTTACACTTTTGGAGGTAAGACCAAAGACAGGAAGGACGCATCAGATAAGAGTCCATCTGGCACACATCGGACATCCTGTTGTGGGAGATGGTGAGTATGGGTGGCCTGCTCCAAAGAATTGGGGATTGAGCCGACAACTCCTACATGCATATAAATTGGGATTCATCCACCCTGTTAGTAAGGATTGGATGGAATTTACTGCTCCCCTTCCCAAGGAATTCAAAAGGATAATTGCCAAATTAAAAAAGGATATGGAAATAGAACAGAATGGATGAGAAAAGAAGATATCGCGAATTGTTCAAAAGCGAGGACCTGGTGAGCTTCAGAGTTAACCAGAAGGAAACAGACTTATATGTAGCGGTGGATAGTAGAAAAAAGAAAAGTCTAAAGAGTATCATCGCCAAAACAGAAAAGTTGATAGGAGATTGCCGCCGGGATATTGAGAATTATATAAGGAATTACCCGATTTTTGAGATAAGTTTTAGACCTGTGGCTGTGGATTCTGACGCTCCAGAAATTATCAAAGAGATGGCCAACGCAGCGCTACTTGCCAATGTAGGTCCCTTTGCCTCAGTAGCCGGAGCGATCGCTGGTAGTGTGGGAAGAAAATTATCGGAGGAGATTTCGGATGTAATAATTGAGAACGGTGGCGATATTTTTATAAAAACTACCAAACCGCGCAAGGTGGGAATCTACTGTGGGTCGGATGAGATTTCTAACCGAATTGGGCTTGAGGTCTATCCGTCAGATACTCCCTTGGGAATCTGTGCTTCAAGTGGAACCGAGGGCCATTCTTTCAGTTTTGGTCGAGCCGATGTCGCAGTGGCTGTTTCTAATTCCAGTGCTCTGGCTGATGCCTGTGCTACCGCTGTGGGAAATTTAATAATGGAGAGTGGAGATATCGCCAAAGGAATCGATTTTGCCAGGAGTATCGAAGGGATTAAGGGGGTTGTTATAATTAAGAAAGACCGATTGGGATTCTGGGGTGATATAAGAATAATTAGTATTTGACATTTGTCTTAATTTTAAGTATAATAAAATTTTTGTTATTTTAATATTGTTTCTTGCATAAGGAAAAAAGCCGACAAGAAGATACTACAGACTTCTACTAAAACAAATCAGCATAAATTAAAAAAACGGAAGTAAAACTAATGGCTAAATCTGGATTACTCATAATTATCTCTGCTCCTTCGGGTACAGGTAAATCGACTCTGTGCAAAAAATTAATTAAGGGTTTCCCAGATGCCTGCTATTCGGTTTCGGTCACTACGAGGAATCTGCGGCGTGGAGAAATTGATGGTAAGGATTACTTCTTTGTCTCGAAGAGTGAGTTTAAAGAGAAGATAAAAAGAGGTGAGCTTGCTGAGTGGGCATTGGTTCATGGTCATTATTATGGTACACCTAAGGATTTTCTGGAAAGGAATCTACTCAAAGGGAAAGATGTCATATTGGACATAGATGTGCGGGGTGCGATGAAATTGAAGAAGAGGTATCCTGAAGCAGTGTCTATCTTCCTTGCACCTCCCTCATTTTCTGAATTGGAAAGAAGGCTTAAGGGGCGACTGAAGAACAACGAAGCAAGTATTAAAAAAAGACTCACCAATGCCCGGTGGGAATTAGGACGAATAAGAAATTACGACTATTTAGTGATTAATGACCGGTTAGTAGATGCTTTCAGGCAGCTTAAATGCATTGTAATGGCTGAAAAGAATAGAATAAAAAGGTCCAAAACAAAGATACAAAAACTAGACCTTCTATAGTGAAGTCTTTAAATCTGCCAAACTCCAGATTTAGTAAAAGGGGAGGAATGGAAAAAGAGAAAGCTAAACCTTCACTCGATAAATTATTGCTCAACAATGTATCTAATAAATACAAGCTGGTCATTTTGGCTTCGAAGGTATTAAAAGAGAAAACGAAAAAAGATAGAAAAATTAAGATGACACCTGAAATAATTATGCACGCATTGTACGAAGTGGCCAGTAAAGATACCGAGCAGAAGGAAATCTCAAAGGGAAAGGCCTCAAAAGAGGAAAGTGTCCAAAAAAAGAAATCTGAAGAAAAATAGACCTTTTTCGGGTAGAAAAATCGTTTTAGGCATAACAGGCAGTATTGCTGCTTACAAGGCTTGTGGGATAGTCTCGCGCCTGAAAGAGTTGGGCGCTGAAGTTTTTGTGGTGATGACCAGCTCAGCTACTCATTTCATCACCCCTTTAACTCTTCAGACTCTCTCTGGAAATAGAGTCTATTTAAATCTTTTCGATTTGCCGGAAGAGTGGAAGCTCGAGCATATTTCCTTGGCTGAAAGAGCAGACTTAATTTTGATTGCCCCAGCTACAGCGAACACCATTGCAAAAATAGCCGCTGGTATTGCTGATAATCTTCTGACAGCCACTGTTTTGGCAAGTGAGGCGCCTATTTTAATAGCACCAGCAATGCATGAAACTATGTATAAGAATAGCTTCACGCAAGCAAACATTGAAAAATTGAAGGAGAAGGGTTTTAGATTTATTGGACCCGACTACGGAAAGCTTGCCTCAGGGAAGATTGGCTTAGGAAGGTTAGCTAGCAATGATAAAATTATAGAGAGTGTTGAGGATATTTTGGAGAAGAAAAAAGATATGGTAGGTAAGACTTTTCTCATCACCGCTGGTCCTACTCGTGAATACCTGGACCCGGTTAGGTTTATATCTAATGCTTCTTCCGGCAAAATGGGGTATGTTTTGGCTGAAGTAGCACAAAGAAGAGGTGCGGAGGTAATATTAATTAGCGGTCCTACAAATATTACACCACCAGAAGGAGTAAAGGCCATATTTGTAGAGTCAGCCCTTGATATGGAAAAGGAAGTCGTAAAGCACTTTCCTCGTTCCGATGTGGTTATCGCTTCTGCTGCTGTCAGCGATTACCGTCCAGAGAAGAGGGAGAAAGAGAAAATTAAAACCAACCTTCAGAGAAAAGGTATAAATTTGATAAGGAACCCCGATATCCTTTACCAATTGGGCAAACGAAAAGGTGCGAAATTCTTAATCGGATTTGCCTTAGAGACAAGAGATTTGGAAAAGAACGCCCGGGAGAAACTGAAGGGAAAGAATCTCGATATGATTATAGCTAATGCTCCTCGAGCGATGAGCCGAGATGAAGCCACAGTCAAAATTTTCACAAAATCAGGAAAAAAATTCTTCTTACGGAAGATGGAAAAGGAAAAGATAGCCGAAAGAATACTATCCGAATTAAAAGAATCTATGAAAGGAATTTAGAACATAGAATTGAATAGACGTAAAGAGTTTGCTGAGTTAATTTCAATAACCAGGAAGTTTCTGGAGCAAGAAAGGGATAGGGGAGTGGAAGAGGTTATGGAACATTCCCATGGGAGGGAGTCTGCCTCAGTAGCTTTAGATGAGCTGGCAAGGAGCATAAAGGATTGTCAGAAGTGTAAGCTGGGGAGAACGAGGACAAATTTGGTGTTCGGAGCCGGGAATCCCAAGGCTCAATTAATGTTTGTTGGTGAGGGGCCTGGTTTCGATGAAGACCGATTGGGAATTCCCTTTGTGGGGAAAGCTGGACAGCTTCTAACTAAAATAATTGAATCAATTGAACTGACAAGAGAAGAAGTATACATTTCCAATATCGTGAAATGTCATCCTATGAGAGATCCCAGCCACCCGGAGATGAGAGGTAACGACCGACCACCAACTCCGGATGAGGTAGCTCAGTGTGTTCCAGTTTTGCTTAAACAGATTGGAATTATTAAGCCTAAAATCATCTCTACTTTAGGTTCACCGGCTACCAAGGCACTTTTAAACTTAAGTGAGGGCATCGGGAAACTTCATGGGAAGTTCTACGATTTTTATCCACCTTATGGAAAGTTTGGAGAGCCTATAAAGGTCATTCCCACTTACCATCCGGCATATCTTTTGAGAGACCCGACGAGAAAAAAGGAAGTGTGGGAAGACATGAAGAAGATAAAAAAGGCTATGGCAGACGTGTCCAGTCATAAGCGATTGGGCTGAAAAGTTTAGGGTCTAAAGGATAGTTTGTTCATCGCTGAGGAAGATATGCTCGGGATTTGGTTCGCTCGCTGACAATTTTTTGCTCTTGGAGCACCGCCAAAAATCTCAGGAGTTTCTCCCGTCTTCGCGGGACTAAACTCTAATCTTCGATTTTTGGCTAAAAATTCTAATGCTCGCTACACCAAATCCCTCGCATCAGGAGAACAAGTCGTCCTCGTTTTTTTGGCTGAAATTCCAATAGCTCTTTACAACCTATCCTTTAATGGGAAGGGTGCTGAGGTTTATCTATGGCAATGCAAAGATGTGTGTCAGTTGTTTTTCCTATCCCCTTTAATAGAATTTTCCACTATTCGCTTCCGATTGAACTCGAGTCGGAAAGACTGGTAGGAAGAAGAGTAGTGGCGCCTTTTGGAACCAAAGGGAGGATAGGATATATTGTAGATAGTTTAACAAAGACAGGACTAAAAGGTCTAAAAGTGATTGAAGAAGTCGTTGATAAAGAGCCCTTAATTTCTACCAATCTATTAGAGCTGGCTAGGTGGATATCCAAATACTATGTCTGTTCTCTCGGGCAGGCTCTGGACACAATACTTCCCCACAATTTTCGGCCTGTAAGGCTAAGGGAAAAGATTAAAGAGCAAAAACCGAAGGTTTTCTCCGCCTTTATACCTTCTCCCCAGCAGAATAAAATACTAAAGCCCATTCAAAATAACATAAAAGAGAAAAAATTTATCGTGTTTCTCATCCATGGTGTAACTGACAGTGGCAAGACAGAGGTCTATTTACAGGCTATAGCTCAAGCTCAGGAGGTGGGAAGGCAGTCCATATTTTTGGTTCCCGAAATATCATTGACCCCACAATTCTTGAGTATTTTTGAAGAGAGATTTGGAGCCAGTCGAATTGGCCTCTGGCACAGTCGCCTTTCTCAGGGGGAGAGGTATAGAACTTGGCAATTCGCCTACCAGGGAAAGATAGATATAATGATTGGAGCGAGGTCAGCGATTTTTGCGCCTTTCCCAAATTTGGGCCTAATAATAATTGATGAGGAGCATGATACTTCTTACAAGCAGGAAAAAAGACCTTTGTATCATACCAGAGAATTAGGAGAGAAGAGGGCTGAACTTGAGAGAGCAACTCTGGTCCTGGGTTCAGCGACTCCCTCTCTGGAGGCTTTCTATCGGGCCTTAGCGAGAGTAAAACCATATAGACTTTTAACTCTTCCGGAAAGGATATATGAGAGGTCTCTTCCTTCAGTAGATGTAGTTGATATGCGTGAAGAACTGAAAAAGAGAAACAATCGAGGCGTCTTCTCTGGGGAACTTTCTGAAGCCATTACTGAGAGATTAAAAAGGGGTGAACAGATTATCCTCTTCTTAAATCGGCGAGGGTATTCCACTTTTATCTTATGTCGAGAATGCGGCTTTGTGTTAAAATGTCCAAATTGTAACGTTTCCATGGTGTACCATTTTGATGAGAAAAGGGTCAAGTGTCACTATTGTAACCATCACGACGAAGCGCCAAGATTCTGCCCTAGATGCGGCAGTAAAAAAATTCGCTATTTTGGGACCGGGACTGAGAAAGTAGAACAGGTAGTGAAGAAAATGTTTTCCCGGGCAAAAGTTATGAGAATGGATATCGATACAATGCATTATAAGTACGCTGCACAGAAAATATTTAATGCATTTCGGCAGCGAAAAGTCGATATCTTGGTAGGTACTCAGCTGGTGGCCAAGGGATGGGACTTTCCGGGTGTTACGCTGGTTGGAATAATCTCAGCGGATACAGCTTTAAATCTTCCAGATTTTCGCTCTGCAGAGAGAACCTTTTCTCTAATTACGCAGGTTGCCGGACGGAGTGGTAGAGGACTCAAAAAGGGGGAGGTTATTGTACAGACGTATAATCCCGAGCATTATAGTATTAAAATGGCGCTGGAGCATAATTACCGCTCGTTCTATGAAGAAGAGATGGAATTCCGTAAAGAGTTGAACTATCCTCCCATTACTAACCTGGTAATTATTTTGGTAAGAGGAAAAGATGAAGAAAAAGTTATAACAGCATCCGAAAAGATTGGTTCTTTATTAAAAAGAGAGATTAATCGAGCCACAATACTGGGACCTTCCCCAGCTGTACTGAATAAGATTGCAGGAAAATATCGGTGGCAGATTATTATCAAAACAACCGACATGGAGTCTATTGGTGAATTTTTCCAGAGACATTACCTTGGATTTGAAGGGAAAGGGATAGAGATTAATGTCGACGTTGACCCTGTCAATATGCTTTGAGTAGGTGAATAAAAAATTTGTATAAAGACAGAAAATTTGTTATTATAAATAGAATTTCGGAACATCTGGAAGCATAGGAATTTGAAAAATTCCTATGCGGATTAGGGGGTTTGGGGGAAACAATCTGG
>Ga0172366_10002074_pt1 | contig 15665 bp, 16 predicted proteins | sample LakKivSesite69cm_FD_114533 | JGI IMG/M metagenome (GOLD analysis project Ga0172366, IMG submission 114533) | Sediment microbial communities from Lake Kivu, Rwanda - Sediment site 69cm | ecosystem: Environmental > Aquatic > Freshwater > Lake > Sediment | place: Rwanda: Western Province, Lake... | reverse complement strand
TTTGAGTGCTTTTGTCTTGCCATACAGTTTTGTTAGGCCTTTTGTTTCAATGGCAACCAATTGTAAAGGGCTCTCCTAATCAACATTCGGTTTTTCCAATAAAATAGCACATCTCCTATATTAAAGTAGTCCGACGAATGCGGAGAAGCTATAAATTATGGGTTTTCCACATTAAGGGTTAAGGCGATGTTATGCCATCCAGAGATGAAGCCTTAAACTTGGTTAAGAAAAACGTTACAAAAAAGAACGTTGTTTATCATATGCTTGCTGTTGAAGCCATAATGCGGAGCATGGCAAAACATTTTGGAGAAGACGAAGACAAATGGGGATTAATAGGTATACTTCATGATGTCGATTATGAAAAAACTGAAACGACACCTGAAAAGCACAGCCTTTTGGCTGAAGAAATTTTAAAGGGATTTGTGCCTGACGATGTTATAAAAGCCATAAAAACCCACAATTTCAAGTATACAGGTGTGATGCCCGAAACTCGCATGGAGAAGGCGCTAATTGCTTCTGACGCAATTTCTGGCTTGCTTGTGGCATGCGCTTTAGTTATGCCTTCTAAAAAGTTGGCAGACGTGAAAGTCGAAACTGTCGCCAAGAAATTTAAAGATAAGGACTTTGCAAGAGGAGCTGAAAGAGAAAGAATTCTCGTTTGCGAGGAAATTGGAATTCCGAAAGAGCAGTTCTTTGAAATCGCTTTAAACGGACTGAAAAGCGCCGCAGCAGAAATAGGTCTATGAGTTCGAGTGTTTACATAAAATTCTTAAATTCCCCTTAGACACACATCAATAAAAAGTGATTTTGAAATGAGTCTACTTGCTAACGTTTCTGAAGAAGAAGCTTTCCGTTTACTGATGGACTATTTCACGTCGAAACATATGAAAATAATAGCTTCAAACTCTCCCTCGTACATTAGAGCAGAATTTGGTTCTTGGACTTCGTTGTCTCTTGATAATGCAAATGGAGAGGTTGAAGTTGAAGTAAGGAAAAGAAATGGCGGAAGCCACGCTAATCTTGATTTTAGCTTTTTTAAAGAATACTTGCTTGCTTTGATATTCGCCGTTTTTGGAACACTATTTTTATGCGTGGTTATGTGGTGGAGAGTAACAAGCGACTTGCCACGAATAAATCCCGCAGAAGTCGGAAGCTTTCTTCTCAAAATAAATCTAATAACATTCAGTTTGTCAGTAGTCATGTTTGCCATTACAGTCGGACTCGTTGGATACAGCACTTCGCTGACAAGAAAAAAGTTCATTGAAGAGTTTAACACGTTTGCGCAATCGTTGCCTTCCAAAAAAGACTGAGCCATATTCCACCAGGTAACCGTTAAACTGCTGCATCCAAACCTTTAATCGCTTTTATAGCGTCAACATCTATACTAAACCAGTTAAACGCAGAAAAATCAGGGTGTTGACGGTTCATGTCAGAAACAGTCAAAGCGATTGAACTCAAAAAGATTCGTCCAAACAAACTTAACCCGAGGCTAGAGATGAATATAGAGCGTCTTAATGAGCTTGCTACCAGCATACGAGAAGTTGGATTGCTAGAACCAATAATTGTCAGACCAATGAATGGCGAATACGAAGTCGTTGTCGGTGAACGACGTTACAGAGCTTCGCAACAGGCTGGACTTGAAAAAGTGCCAGCAATCGTAAGGGAGTACAGCGATGATGAAGTAGTTCAACTGAACCTCATCGAAAATGTTCAAAGAGAAGAGCTTAACGCAATTGAAAAGGGAAAAGTGTGCAAATATCTGTTGGAGAATTGTCCAGAAAAGTTTCCTTCCCAGAATGCCATAGCTAAGAAAATTGGTGTAGGTAGCAACGCTGTGTCTCTTTGGCTGCGAACGGTTGAAGTTGTTCCGCAAGAGGCTCAAAAATACGTTGCACCTTCAACCATTTCAGGACAGGTGCCAGAAGGCAAAATTGATTATCAGACAGCGGTTAAGGTGGGACGTTCTGTTGAGGAGCCAGAGAAGAGAGTAGAAGTGATTAAAAAGCTTGCAGAGAAGCGACTTCCAGTTAAGGAGAGAGCAGAAGTTATCAAGAAAGTGGCTCTTGAACCAGAAAAACCCATTGAAGCCGTTATTGAGGAAGTGGCTGAGGCACCTTATGAAATGCGATTCACAGCTGACGATAAGGAGCTCTTACTTGAAGACATCAAAACTCAAACTTCAAGAACAGACATGCCAGACCCCAAAATCAAAGCAGGAGCAACCGTTCATGCATCTATTTGGGAACCACACATTGCAGACTTGCGTATCACATCTATAGAAAGGAAAAAGCTGAGATACTTCGACGAAGAAGATGCAAAAAGAGAAGGCGGCTACACCCTAGAAGAGTTCAAGAAAAAGTGGAAAAAGACGCATGGAGAATGGGACGAGAATCAGCTTGTCTACGTAATACACTTTGAAAAAATAAAATAGCGCCTTCGCAGGCTTTCAGTTATCCAACGATTGAAGGTTCCACGTTTTCTACGTGCCTGACATCCGTAAAAGACCATGCTAGCGTTACTATAACTGCTCCTGTTATTGCACATCCTAAAAATAGGTTAGCAGTTTCTACGAACTCTACTATCGCTCCAGAAAGAATCATGCCGACTGGCGTTGCTGCAGAAGCCAATGCCATAACAACTGAGCTTACTCTGCCCAGCATTTTTGCTGGAACAACAGTCTGAATTATTGTCTGCAGCGTTACGTTGGCTACTGGCACACACAGTGCCATGATTGTTCCACTTATTGCCATAAACCAGAACGCCTGTGAGGGAGTAAGAGCTACAAGGGCATATCCCAAAAATATGACAAAGAGAGAAATTGCAGTTGCGACCATCTTCTTCTTGAAACCCTTTGTAACTGACATCACGATTCCGCCGACGAGAATTCCTCCTTCAAAGAATGCCATGACAAGTGCCAAATCAGGAGCCCCTCCTGAATGATCAACTTTCACATAGTACGGAAGCAAAGTAGACAATGGGACTAACAGGAAATTCAATGCAGTTGCTAGGGTCAATAAGGGTAACATGCCTCTTGCTTTTCTAATAAAACCGAAACCTTCCAAAAAATCCTCCTTAAAAGATGACCTTTCACCTTTTTTCCTCACAGGCGGTATCTTGATTAGCACAAGAGGTATTAAGGCAACGATAAAAGTTGCCATGTCAATCCAGAGAATCTGATGAATCTGCCAAATTGACAACGCAAGCGCCCCAATGATTGGTCCAACTAACGAGATGGCGCCGGAGCAAAGGTAGTTTAGTCCGTTCATGCGACTCAATTTTTCCTTCGGAATCATTATTGGGATAATGGCTGACACTGCAGGAGAGTGGAAAGCTTGGAGAATGCCTCTTATAGTGATTATCATCAGAACGTGCCAGATTTGGACGATACCTGACCAAAACATGAAGATGAGTATTACTGTGGCTAAAGCTTGCAGAAAGTCAGCCGTGAAGATCAAAACCTTACGATTCCATCGGTCAACGAATACGCCTGCGAAAGGAGCCAAAATCACCATGGGCGCTAAGCCCAAAAAAGAAGCAAGAGACAAGTATAAAGCGCTTCCAGTCTCTAAGGTTATCCACCATATTATGACAAACTGCGCAATGGATGATCCTAACAAAGAGGCTAGTTGTCCAGCCCAAAAGAACAAGTAACTTCTAAACGTTGTCTGACTAGCCTGCACTTCCATCTATTTCTCCTCTATTTTTTACTTCCTCATTCTAGTGTTTCTTGGGCTTCTGTGAAGAATTAAAGGCTCGAGCAACGCATTTATTTATTATGGAAAAAAGTGGACTAAATTTTGACCACTTAGTAAGCTCACAAGCTTCTCATGACTCTTCAATCTGTCACGTACTTTTGACAGTGTATTCATCTTCCTTTTTGACGCCTATTCCAAGCTCCTCAGCTCTGCGAATCTGAGTGTAACTCCAAGGGTTATCTGTTAGGCTAGCTTCTTCGAAGCTTTCAATCACTTTTAACGCTTCAACATCCATGGCTATTCTGTCTCCAGAAGCCAGCACAACATTTGGGTCTCGCAATTCGCCACATGCTGGTCCGCCCGAAATGAAACATTTCCTCCCATCCATAATTACCAAGTCTGGATGCACAACTAAATTCAAATCTGCAATTTTCTCTTCCAGATTCCTCGCATGCAACATCATTCGCTCACTAGGCTTCATAAAACCAACAGCCAACTTTAAGCTTAAAGTAAAATTTGCCCATCTATGTGTTTTCATGCAACAAACATAAACAAGCTTCTTCGCCACTAAAGCCCTTTCAGGCAGACCAACCGTTCTAAGATATTTGCCGTCAGTGCCAACCTTAACCCATTTACCTTCATCAAAAGGCACAACCTCCGCCCCAGCCTCCTCTGCCTTGCGAAACATGCCTGTTTCTTCCAAAACCTTACGCGTAGAAAGCGAAAACATCGAAGACTCGCCTAAAACCACCTGGGAAGCGCCATGCTCATACAGCAATTCGATAACAGCCTTGACAAAATCTGGGTCACTAGAACCAGGCGGGGCATCACCTGTGTTAAAGTTTGGCTTCAACAAAACTTCGTCGCCTTCTTCAACAATTCTGCTGAATCCGCCGAGCAAGTTGACAGCCTTCAGAATATTGCCTTTCAAATTCTGTCCATTAGTTGTGACCTTGCTAACCAAAACCTTGCCGTTATGACTAAACGAATTTTCTCTGACTCTGCCGATTCCAACTTCAGCACTCATGCAAACCACGGGTCAATGCAAACGCGTTCGAAAATTTAGCCTTTACCAACATGTATGAAGCATATTAGAAGTTAGAAACCTATTTGTGGAAGCGTCAAGTAGTCTTCTGCTGTGAGGGTAAGTTGATGGATAAAAAGGAATATTCGTATGGAATATGTGGTGTTTATTGCGGTCAATGTCCAAATGGGAACGGAAGAGTGAAAATGATTGCTGGAGAGTTGAAGAGACTAGTAGATACGGTTCGTTATGATTGGCTCGAGTTCGCAGTTAAATCATTCAAATTCGCCGAGTTTAGGAAAGGTTTAGAATGGTTTGCTCAAGCGCAATGTGCCATGTGTCTGAACGGTGGCGGTGCACCTTGTGAAAATAGAAAATGTGCTGCTGAAAAGAAGCTTGAAAGCTGCCTCCTTTGTGACGACTATCTTTCATGCAAACACACGACGTATCAACGAGATTGGTATCCTTTCGTAGTTGACAATTACAAGCGCGTTAAACAAGTGGGCTTTGAGAAGTATCTTGAAGAAGAAGAGGAAAGAGTTAGAGCAGGCATTGATTTGATGGGTCATTTGGAAAGAAGATGCTGCAAAGTAGTGAAGCTAGAAGAATAGCAACCACACGATATACAGAAGCACAACTTTAAGAAGGAGACAGTTACGTTTACTTCTTTGTTTCTATTTGAATACTAAATTTGTCTTCCTTTCCTGTTTTTTCGTCTTTTACGTCTCTCAATTGAACCTCTGATTCTGGGAATTGCTCGGTGCAATCAAGAACCTTGAAGAAACTTTTCTTGTCTTTACAGAGTCTTTTAAAATCAAATTTCGCTAACCGTTTGGCCTGTATATTGGTGTAGGGGATGTCCCAGATTTCATCAGTTTTTTCACAAGATATAGCTTTGACCAATGCAACCTTCTGTAAACTCGTTGCGAAATACGTGTCTTTGAGAGGAACAGGTACGGGTCTCGACCATTCCTGAAGTTCATCAACGAAGATTAATAGAAAAGCTAATGGAGAATCTTCGAAAGGAACGTTTCCAAGTTCATTCTTAAAGTTGTGAAGGCAGATAGCTTTGGCAGCCTCAATTAATGGTCTGTCCTCGGGAAGATTTTTTCCAAGTTTTTCTGGTGATCCTAGAGTACTAAGCAGATTAACTGCGCCAACTACGCCGTGGTCTATGGAGAGCTCTTCAGGTTGGTACTCGCTAAGATGGTTGCCAGCTTTAAACAATGTTGGTTTGCCTGTGGGTTTTGAAATTCCTAAACCTTCTTTAACTATCTTCTGCCAGCGTTCTGGCATGTTTTCCAGTAGAACAGACAGATATTGCATATTTTGAAATTTTTCATTTGCAAGACTAAGGGATATTGGATATGTTTGAATATCTAGTGAAGGATAGCATCGTAAAATCTCATTAATCAATGACCAGTTGACTGATGTGCAAAGTTTAGCTAAAGGAATGCCTGTATCGTGAAGAAGGCCAGCGAACCACCATGCTGTTCGCACTTCTTCTGAAGAAAAGTCAAATTTGTCTTTAATTACGCCTTCTATGTCTCCTGCTTTGGAAGTTAAGTCGAGAAGAAAATCGCCCAAAACAGCAACTCGCAGTTGATGGGCACAGTGATCACGATAATACTTTCTGACATTGAGGAAATACATAAAAGCTTCAAATTCTGGGAGCGTTCGAATTAGACGTAGCACACCCTCGTTTGTAATTCCGCGTTCCTTTGCAACATCGTATAATGCTTCACTTAGGGAAAAGATTCCAGCTCCAAAAAGGTCATTCGCTATCTTTGCCATGCTTGAAGAAACTTGTTCTTGAACATGCTCAACAATTTTCGAAACAAAAGGCTTAACCCATATTGGAACACCAAGTCTGTCTAACTCCTCCAGCTTCTCTAAATGTTGAGACTTAATTTGGCTCATCTTTTCAATCTGTTTGCTGGTTTCCTCTAGTTTTTCTTGCACTCTCTCCTTTTTTGCTTCAGGTACATTAAGAGTGATTTGCGATAAAAAACTCGAAAAGCTAGGGCTGAAATGCCCTGCACGAGACATCACCCAAGAATCGTCAATCAAAATTTTCTGACTCATCAAATCATCATCGGAATATTGTTAAAGGCATAACTTCAAGCTTTCGCTAACTAACTACTTTTGACGCTTCTATACGAAAGCAAATTGTAGCCCACTCTGTGGAACAAAAAGAAATGAAGTAACAGAAGATAAACCTTCAGTTAAGCAGCCCTGAGGCAGTAACAAAATGTGACTACGATATGTGCGTCGCTTTTTATACACTTGAGCCATTATTCCCTACTTGGAAGAAGAGAGAATGGAATCCTTGCCAGAAAAAGAAATAAACATGACTTATGCTCATGAAGAAGCAGTTGGATATGTGGTCGGTGAGTTGGTCACTTTTTTCCAGAATAATAAAGTGAGGTGCCCATTCCTTTAAGTATTAAAGGAGAAGAGAACATGACCTTCCTCGGAACCCTTAGACAAGAATTCTCGTTTATAAAAGGGAACTATGCAGTTTTGGTAGTTAGCTGGATAATGGTGGACTTTGCCATGGAATTGCAAGCCACCTATTATGGGCTCTATGTGCTTGGACTTGACGCAACTGTAACCATTCTAGGCGTCATAGGGCTCTCTCAATTTTTAGCGTTGGCTTCCTTGCAGTTTCCTGGCGGCTACTTAGCAGATAAATACGGAAGAAAATGGCTCATTTCAACAATGACTTTCGGCGTAGCCCTCAGTTTCATATTCTACGCAATCGCGCCTTCATGGCCATTTATACTCATCGGAGCAGTTCTAATGGCCATATTTAATTCGACTTATCAGCCAGCATTGAACGCAATGATTTCTGACTCACTGCCACCAGAAAGAAGGGGAATGGGATTCAGCATAGTCATGCTCATAGCAAGCGCTTCCACAACACCAAGCCCAGCCGTCGCGGCTCTGCTAGTTGCTAACTTCGAACTAATCAACGGTATGAGAATAGCTTACGGCATCGTTGTAGCCCTCTTTCTGATTGCAGCGTTTTTCAGGTTTTTCTTCTTGAAAGAAACCATTGTAAGCTCCTCTAAGCCGCGCCTGAACGAGATTATACATAGCTATCCAACAGCATTGAAAGAAAGCTTCAGCGTGTGGGGAAAAGTACCCAAATCAATGTTCTATCTGTTCGTGTCATTCTCTATTGTGATCTTCGGGTTCTCGTCCGTAAGCCTCTATACAGTCGTCTATGCCACAAAAGTGATCCTCATAGACGACGTAACGTGGGGACTTATCTCTGCAATCGTCCCTGTAACCACAATCATCTTGGCCATACCCATCGGCAAGCTTGTAGACAAAACCGAAAGGAAAATACCCATTCTCATCTCACTGCTGGTCTTCGGGCTAGCAATGTGGGTCTTCATGAACGGAGACCTAGCAAAGGTTGCGGTCTCACTGATCCTTCTAGGCGTAGGACAAGTAATGCTGAACGCTTCTTTTGGAGCACTGCAGACAGATTTAACACCGAAAGAACAGCGGGGGAAAGTAAATGGCTTCGTTAACTTTGCCAATTACATAGTCATGGCAGTGGGTAGTCTACTTGGCGGATATTTATATGAGCATATAGCTCCTCAGACACCGTTCATGATCGCCATAGCAGCAATCTTGCCATCATTCCTGCTAACACTGATACTTGTAAAAGAACCAGAAAAAAGAGAAGAATAACCTGCAAAATTCTACAATAATAGAACGAATGGTTCAATCTATATATAAGGGGGGTCTAGGCTTTTCACAGAACCCTTCAAAAAGCCCTACACTATGTATTTGCCTGTTTTCTCAAAATCCTTCACAATTTCCATAACCCTTTTAGGCGCATTAACCGCTTCTAGGGGAATCCCCTTAAGCAAAGACCAAGGGCTTCTCTTCGCAATATCAGCAGCAATATAATCTTCGCCAAAACATTCCTTTGCAATTTCATAAACTAAAGGTCTAACTTCCATCTCAGAATACTTGCCCAACGCATGCAGATACTCGTGCAAAAGCAGATTATAGACTAAAGCATTAACCACACGTTTTGACTTAATCGAAGCCTCAACAATCTGAACTAAACGCCTATTCAAAACAATATTATTAGTCCCCAAAGGATGATAAGCGCCTAGCTGAATGGGCAAATCATCCAGAAAAAGCATCATTCCACTCCTACGCCGATGCAAAGAAAACTCTACACTGTCTTTAACAATGTTCCAAACTTCACCATAACTTTTGGCACCCTCTAAACGCCCGCGAAATCTATCAGCAACTGAAGACTCATTTTCACTCATTTTACCATAACCACCACACTCAAACTGCTAAAGGACTCATCATCTATAATGTTACAAAGCTACGATAAAAAACCACAGGTTCCCAACGTGCCTCTCTAAGAACAGAACAAAGTTCACATATGCTAATATGCATTTTGGAACTTAAAGCTTGAAATTCTGATTATGCACAAGTCTACTGTTATTGGTGTTGAAGCTAAAGACACCACAACAAATAAAGGACTGAATTCCAAATTGTTAGAAACAACTTGGAGGCACAATAAAATGGCAAGTATAATGCTTGTTAGAGACATCATGTCAAAAGACGTTAAAGTGGTCCGACCCGACACAAGCATGAAAGAAGTAGTAGCCACCATGAACAAGTTTAACATAGGCTCCATAATAATCGTGCAAAGCGACAGACCAGTAGGCATTATAACAGAACGCGACATTCTCAGAAGAATAGTAGAGCCATGCCTAGCACCAGAAACCTTAACTGCAAGACAAATAATGACCAGCCCAGTGCTTACAATAAGCGAAACAGCCAGCATAGAAGAAACAGCTAAACTTATGGCAAGAAAAAGAGTCAAAAAACTTCCAGTTATGGACAACGGCAAACTAGTCGGCATGATAACATATACAGACATTGTGGCTAAAGTGCCAACGCTGCTATCCCTACTTGAAAAACTAGTGAGACCACAACACCGCTCCTACTAAATCTACTCGAAAAATCTCTATTTTTTAACAGTTAAAACTTTGGCTTAGGCTTGCCCAACTTCTTATCTAGGCATGCTTTTACAAAACCGTAATATTCTGGGTCTGGTCTTCCTGGACGGCTTTTAAATTCTCCATGAAATTGCGAAGCGAAAAAGAAGAAATGCTCTGGCATCTCCAAAATTTCCATTCTTCTGCCGTCAGCACTTTTTCCAGAAAACACTAACCCGTTTTTTTCAAGCGTTTCTAAATGGTCTAGGTTAACCTCAAATCTGTGACGGTGGCGTTCGTAGATTTCCTCACTTTTGTAAAGCGTACATGCCATTGTGTTTGGTTTTATAATTATTTTGTGTGCGCCTAACCGCATGGTAGCCCCTTTAATTTCCACTCCCCGCTGCTCAGGCATCAAGTCAATCACTGGGTAAGGCGAGTTTGGATTGATTTCAGTGCTGTTTGCCTCTTTCAATCCGCAGACATGACGTGCGAACTCGATTACGGCTAGTTGGAAACCGTAACATATTCCAAGAAATGGAATGCCATTTTCCCTTGCAAACTTGACCGACAGTATTTTTCCTTCTGTGCCTCTTGGACCAAAACCGTATGGCACAAATATTCCGTCAAAATCTCGGAGAATTCCTATGTCTTTTGGGTTTTGTTCAAACTTTTCAGCTTCTAGGTTTTGAATACAGACTTTTGCTTTGCAAGAGGCTCCTGCATGTCGCAACGCTTCATTCATGCTAACATAGCTGTCTGCTAATCCAGCATATTTGCCAACTAAAGCAATTTTCACTTCATGCTTTGGATTCAACACATTATCCAGAAACTTTCTCCACTCTTTAAAGTCTGGCTTTCCATCTGAAAACCCCAGTCTTTTGCAAATGAAATCGCCCATTCCCTGCTCATCCAGAATGAGTGGAACCTGATAAATCGATTCGACAGTGTACGAGCAGAAAACAGCATTTTCAGGAATTGTGCCAAACAGAGCTATTTTCCTCAAGGTTTCGGAGTCTATTTTTTCTGGGCATCTTGCAGCAATAGTGTCTGGCTGAATACCGATGCGCCTTAGCTCGTTAACGCTGTGTTGGAGAGGCTTCGTTTTCATCTCTTTCGTAACATCCAAAATCGGGACTAATGCAACGTGCACGTACAAGGTGTTTTCGAAACCTTCTTCCAAACGCATCTGTCGAATAGCTTCTAGAAAGGGTAAGCCTTCAATGTCGCCTACTGTGCCGCCAACTTCAGTTAAAACAACGTCAACGTTAGAATGTTTTGCAACGGAGCGAATGCGGCTTTTAATTTCGTTAGTTACATGTGGAACAATCTGAACACATCTTCCTAGAAAGTCGCCTCGGCGTTCCTTTTCAATAACCGCTTTATAGACCATGCCAGTAGTGATATTATTCTCCATTTGCAGGTTCAAATCAAGAAAGCGTTCATACCAGCCCAAGTCAAGGTCTGTTTCGCCGCCATCGTCTGTAACATAAACTTCACCATGCATGTAAGGATTCATAGTTCCAGCGTCAACATTCACGTACGGGTCAATTTTTATGACAGTAACTTTAAAGCCTCTTGCCTGAAGCATCTTGCCAATTGAAGAAGTTAAAATACCCTTACCAACGGAGCTTAACACACCACCTGTAACAAAAACATACTTAACTATACCCTTCAGCCCCCTTGTAATAACCACACCATACGTTCAAATCAGCATTTAAATCTATTCTAAAGTTTTCTTCACTGAAGCAAATGATTCTGCAATGTTAAGACACCGCTTTTTTGATGTGTTACCCAAAATGTTAAAAGAACGCTTAAACTTAATCGTGATAGGAGTTTGTGCACATGCCTACTTGTCCAAAGTGTGGTGCAGAAGCAGAAAAAAACGACGAATTCTGCCGCGTCTGTGGGACGCGTTTAGTAGGGGAAACTGGTGAGCCAGTAGAAAGAAAAAGGTACTCTCAAGAAAGAGATGTATGTTTTGGTGAAGGTGAGCGTTACAGAGACTATTCAGGCTTGGTTTCTTTCGGCGTTTTTCTTTTGATGGTAGGCATCATTTTTCTGGTAAACCCAAACTTGATATCCGATTTTCGTTCATGGGTTGACACAATGAGAACTCAAGAAACTTTGCTGCGACCAACTCAAGGAGTGATTGACAGCGCTACATTATTTTTCGCTTTAGTAGGGATATCCAACTTCTTCATAGCAAGCATTCGGTTCATGGCTCATCAACGTTTGAGACGAGTCTTAACTAGCATATTATCTGGAGTTGCCTTAGTATCATTCTCTTACTTCATATACCTCTATGGCACACATGCGCTCGCATGGCAGATGACTCTGGCAGCAGAAGCCATAGTTTGCGGACTACTCATAATCCTGTATAGCATAATGCGTTATATGTTCCCGAAGAAACTTTAATCTCGCAACCTTACAACCCATTTAACCAGATTCAACTGAGGAAGAAACAAAATGAAAGTTCTCTTCATAGAACCTCCAAAAGACATATGGTTTGTAATGGGAGAGTATTTGCCGCCGCCGTACGGGATTATCCAGCTTGCAGCATATCTTGAAAAGGAAGTTAAAGACGTTGAAATTGAAGTGTTAGACTGCAACGCCCAACAGGTAAACTGGAGTGGACTGGAGAGGCAAATTGAATCTTTCAATCCCGATGTAGTGGCTTCAAGCGCATTAGCCACATGTAACGCTTACGTAGTTGCCAGAACCCTTGAAACTGCCAAAAGAATAAACCCAAACATTCTAACAGTTACTGGCGGTCAACATTTTACCACTACAGCCCAAGAAAGCCTAGAAACGTACCCTGAAATTGACGTTATAGTGCGAGGTGAAGGAGAGAATACTCTTGTAGAGCTTGTTAGAAATGCAGACAAGAAATCATCATTTTCCAAGATAAAGGGATTATCCTTTAGGCATGAGGGAAAAATTTTTCATAATCAGGCTGGACCGTTAATTGAAAATTTGAACGATCTTCCCTATCCTGGGTACCATTTTGTTAAAGACAATGTTCATAAATATCATTTTGCAGCTATGGCAGGCTCCAACGCTCCTTATGCATTAATTGAAGGTTCAAGGGGATGCACGCACGCGTGTACGTTTTGCACGCAGTGGCGACATTGGCTGGGAAGATGGCGAGTAAAATCACCAGAACGTATTGCTGATGAAATGGAGTTTTGTTATCAAAATTATGGAAGCAGATTCATTTGGCTGACAGACGATAATCTTGGCTCTGGAGAACGTGTGACCAAGGTTTCAGATGAAATTCTTCAACGTAAAATGGCAGATGATTTAATGTGGTTTGTGCAGGCAAGATGCGACGACATTGTTAGAAACGAAAAGACTCTGCCTAAACTGCGAAAATCTGGACTCCGCTGGGTTCTTCTCGGAGTTGAGAGCCCCAAGCAATCGACCCTTGAGAGTTTCAAAAAAGGCATAACTGCCGAAGATGCAAAGAAGGCTGTGGCGTTGCTAAAGAAAAACGACATTGCTGCACACACCATGTTCATCATAGGCGACAGAAAAGACACAGCTAAGTCAATCGCGAATTTGAGAGAATTCATAAACGAATTGGATCCAGACTTCGCCATATTCGCCATACTCACCCCATTTCCTGGAACCGAAATTTTCGAAGAGGCAAAAACGAATGGATGGATTGAAGATTTCAACTGGTCACACTACGATATGGTCCATGCTATAACGCCGACAGAAACACTGTCAAGAAAAGAGGTTCAGGAAGAACTCTACCAATGTTACAGAGGCTTTTATGGTTCTTGGGGAAGAAGGTTTCGAGGAATATTTTCCACAAGCGAATTGAGAAGAAGGGTTTACTGGTATATGGCTAGGCGAGGCATATTGGCGCAACTTAAAACGCTGTTTTAGGCGACATTGAATGTCAAATATGCGCCATTATCCTTTTCTACTTTTTGCAATAAGCGTTTCCATTTTTGGACTATTCATTGTGCTTATGATTGGGATTAAAACACCAATGAATTATGAAAGTTTTTTCTGGCGAAAACCTTTGATCGGCTCAATCTTCAGCCTTATTTGCATATTGGGGATTTTTGCTGCACTCTTCCCAAAGCAATGCTCACAAACAGTTCATTTCGAAAAAAAAGATACCCATTTAACTTCTCATAAAATCCGTGAGACTTCGCATCACCCAGACTGTGGGAAATTTTCAGCCCATGTGATACACGTAGGCGGCTATACGCTTTGCGCAGCATGTACTGGCTTGCTTCTTGGAGCCATTATAGCTCTTGTTGGAACAGCCTTTTACTTTTTTAATGGATGGAATATTGAAGAAGTTAGTTTTCCAGCAGTCTTGATTGGAACAGTAGGCATAATTCTCGGATTTCTTCAATTAAAATTCAAAGGCTTAGTTCGCCTAATATTAAACATGTTTTTTGTTCTCGGAGCATTTCTAATTCTAATAGGAATTGACGAATTAACTGAAAGCCTATTCGTTGACTTCTTTCTAGTAGCCTTGGTTATTTTTTGGATCTTGACTAGAATACAGCTTTCGCAATGGGATCACTGTAGAATCTGCAGCAATTGCGAATCTCAATGCGAAGTTTGGGAAGCAAAGAAAAAGCTGGGCTAATATCTACGGCGCATTCCATAAAGGGCGCCTATCATTATCAGTATTCCAAAGATTATTGCTGCAAAAGGCCAAGCATCGACTCCCATAGGAATTAGTTTTGTTTGTTGCAGAAACCATATCAATCCTGCAATGACTATTATTATTCCAAAGGCCAAGCCCACGATTGCGCCGCCTCTTGGAATTCCGAAACATTCGTCTTCTACCCGTCTATACGGTTCCTCGCGCCTGCGAGTTCCGAAACATTCGTTTTCCACTCTTCTACGTCGTTCGCCTTCTTCCATTGAGTACAGAGGCGCTCCACAGTGAGAACATACTTTAGCATCATCAGGATTTTTAGTGCCACATTTAACGCAGTAAACCATTTTTATGTTCACTCCGCACTACATTGCACAGATAATGTTCTTAAGACTTTTGGTAAGCTTTCGAGACTTGAGCAGTTGTACGACTCTGAACTATCAGAAGAACTGCAAAACTAGCGACTAACGCTTTGTTTATTGCGTCTTCTCAGTTCATAGAAGAACAATGCCGTAGCTATCATCCAAAGTAACAATCCCAACACAAGATAGAGCGGTATTCCCAATCCCCCTGCAGAGCTTGCTGGAGTGACATGGTAGCACGATATTTTGTAGAAGTTGTCGTTGTATCTAAAACAAGGCAGTTCCACATCTAATGGAAATGGCTCATCTGCAACTACGACATGAACCCAAGTTGCATTTGCATGTCCATAATCTATGACTTTGATGATTCCTATGTCTTCCGGTAGATACCACACATGGGGTTCTTGATCCAATCTGTTTGCTGCATACATTTTTCCATTCAGTGATGAGTCTGGATTTTCCGCTTGTGATATTGTGTTCGGATGGATTGCCATTACCATAAATGCAACAATGTAGATCACTAAGACTGTCATCAAAACTTTCGACACTTTTTTCTCCATTTGCATTTTCCTCCTATATGCACATGCCTTTCTGAGACAATAGCAGCTCTCTGCGTGCCTCATTCTTTGGCTCGTGTTCTTGAGTGACTTCTATCATGACTCTCTATCCTCTCAGGCTCTTTCTTTTGATAAAAATCGTTATCCAAACGCAAAGTAATGCGAATCCGAAGAGTAAGATGATTCCGCCATTATTCCACTCCCGATATCGCTTCATAACCCAGCAGTCCACAATCAATCCATGCTCTCGACCTCTGCGCCTCGCTTCTTCGCATTTTTTCTCGCAGTCTTTGATGTACTCATTGTAGTCCTGTAGGCTGAAATAGAACAGAACGCTCCACAGTACTGTTGCAATAAGGAGAACCGCTAACATAGCTCTAACCCATTTCAAAACCTTGCACCTCCGCTGAATCGA
>Ga0172366_10002072_pt1 | contig 15679 bp, 18 predicted proteins | sample LakKivSesite69cm_FD_114533 | JGI IMG/M metagenome (GOLD analysis project Ga0172366, IMG submission 114533) | Sediment microbial communities from Lake Kivu, Rwanda - Sediment site 69cm | ecosystem: Environmental > Aquatic > Freshwater > Lake > Sediment | place: Rwanda: Western Province, Lake... | reverse complement strand
TGTAACTGGCCTGCAGCGGAAGTTGAATCAATCACCGAAGACCTGAGCAAATATCGCCAGGCTGCTTTTATCCTTGCCCTACAGGCTCGCCTTCAAATAGCCCAGGGCCAGCTCGATCAGGCTATCGGCAATATCGGAGCAGGCATTGCTATGGCAAGACATCTGGGCCAGGGTCCTACTCTGATTCAGGGCCTGGTGGCCGCGGCGATAGGTGCACTTATGTACAAGCAGCTCGAAGAGCTTGTCCAATATCCGGATGCCACTATCTGTTACTGGGCTTTGCAAGAACTGCCCAAGCCGTTAATTGACCTGGATAAACAGATCGAGCTGGAATTGGCAAATCTCAAAAAGCAGAATGATCCCCTGCTGCGACGGCAACAGGAGGAGCAATTGAAGCCCGGTCACGACAGGGTGCGTGTGATCGGCAAAAGACTGCAACGTGACGTGGCGGCTCTTCAGTGTATCGAGGCAATACGCCTATATGCGGCAGCTCACGGCGGCAAATTTCCAAACCAACTTAGTGACATCACAGACGTACCGGTGCCGGATAATCCGGCTACCGGCAAGCCGTTTGTTTATCGCCGCAGCGGCTCAAAAGCCACCCTGGAAGGGCTGTCTCCGGGGGACTCCCAAAAAGAAGAAGTGCTAACCTACGAATTGAATCTAAAAGAATAAGCACAAAGCTAAAAGGGATACGCAATGGCGACATTTGAATATAACGCACTGACTTCAGCAGGTAGGCTGATGAAAGGCAGCATTGAGGCAGTTTCACTCGAAGAGGCCGGCGAACTGCTCAAACAAATGCAGCTAACCGTCAATTCAATCGAGAAGGCTAAGCCTGCAAAGCCCAAGACGGCTGTAGGCAGAAATGAGTTCGTGCTTTTCAATCAGCAGCTCGCTTCGATAACCAAAGCAGGCATCCCTTTGGAAAAAGGCCTGCGAGCCCTTGCCAGCGACGTCAGCTCAAAATCAATGCGGAGACTCATTGATGATATCGCCGGCGAACTTGAAGCAGGCGTGAGCATCGAGCAAGCGTTTGAGAAAAGACAAAAGGCGTTTCCCGCTCTGTACGGGCGGATACTAAAAGCCGGCGTGGAAACGGGACGATTGAGCGAGATGCTGACCAGCCTTAACCGGCACCTGGAGATGGCTAATCAGACCCGAAGGATAGTCTTTGAGGCGATGAGTTACCCTGCGGTCATTCTGGTTCTTGGCTCTATTATCATAACAGCCGTATTCCTGGTCGTCATACCGCAATTTGCATCGGTATTTACGGAAATGTTTGAAGGTGCGCAGCTACCTGCTCTCACCCGGCTAATCTTAGGCATGGCGAGAAACGTACTACCTTTCTGGATAACAGTTGGGCTTCTGGTCGCGGCGGTACTTTTTGTGTTTCGGGCACTTTCAGCGTCTTCTGCGGGACGCAGGTTCAAAGAATCGCTATTTCTTAAATTGCCGGTCTTCGGCAGAGTCTACTACAGCAGCATGCTCAGCAGAATGGCCGAGGCGATGGCGATGATGGTTGCGGCTGGCTGTGACATGCCGGCCTGCCTGAGATTAGCAGCAGGCACAGCCGGTAGCGAGAAGCTTCTTCTGGAATCCGAGGCCCTTGCCAGCCAAATCGAGCAGGGGGCAAATATCCTGGAGGCAGGACAATTCTGCCGGGTCATTCCCAGACTGTTCTTGTATTCTATTCAGCTTGGCACGCAACGTAATGAGCTGCAGGATAATCTCTACAGCCTGGGCCAGATGTACGCTGAGCAGGCCAGGTATGGCCAGACAAGATTGCAGGCGGTTTTGCTGCCTATAATGTTGATTTTCGTAGGTGGGATAATAGCAATGGCTGTCCTGAGTATGTTTCTGCCGCTAATACAAACCGTTTCGGCCTTGTCTTCGTCTGGATGATAGGCTAAATCATGTTTTGGATTATAATAATATTGCTTCTATTTTTCTACGCGATTCTCGGCTACAAGAAACCGGCTATTGCTATGGTGACATCACCGATCGTGTGTTTCTTGCTGGGTTATGTTTTTCTGGAAACGCCTGAATACATCTGGGTCGCACCTGTAATTTTCTTTGTTACATTGGTAGCTATCATGCTGGCAAGGCGCGAACCCGGCGCTGAAGAATGGCCCCAGAGGTGCGCCAGATGGATACTCATAAGTCTGATGTTCTGTCTCTTATTCGCCGCTGCCTTTGTCGTGTTTGGGCCGGGGGGTATCTTTGGAGTTGTGCTCTTTGTCTTGTTCGTCGGTGCGGTGATAAGCTACGGCTTGGCATCTCGGCACGCAACTGCTGCATACGTTATATCGACTATTGGTGCGAGCATACGGCAAAACCTCCCGTTGCCGATGGCCCTTGAATCGGCGGCAAGCGGGCGCACAGATAAACGAGCAAGAATTTTGCGGAGTATAGAAAAGTGGCTGGTTCAGGGCTACTGCCTGAGCGAGTCGATTAGGCGGGGCTATCCTAAATGTCCGAGCTACGCAGTGGCAATGATTGATGCTGCCGAGCGGATTGACCAGCTTCCCCAGGCAATCGCAAGTGTTGAAACAGATATGGTGGCCAGGGCAGATGAAAAGAAAAAGCTAAGGCCGGTCCATCCGCTGTATCCAATAATATTAATGTCTTTTGTATTTTTTATAGTATGGAGCTTAACGACGTTTGTTGTTCCAAACCTCATCGTTACCTTAAACGAACTGGATGGAGTAGCCAAACTTCCAGTCCCTACTCGATTCTTAATGTGGATCGCGAGTTTCATCCGCTATGGATATGGGTGGCTGGTTTGTCTTGTGCTTGGACTGGCAGTTCTTATAGCGGTCGCTATTTCGATTCGCGTCAGGTTTCGGCCTCGCCGACCAGCCAAGCCATACCTAATTTCGCGGATCGGGGACTTTGTCAAATGGCATTTGCCAATCGTGAACTGGTTTGAGAGGAATTACTCACTGGTGCAGGTCGTAGAGATGCTGCGGCTGTCACTAAATGCCGGCTGCACGGTCAATATCGCAATTGCCAATACACTTAATTTGGATGTGAACGACTGTTTTAGAAAGCGGCTGCAAAAGTGGCTGGGGAAAGTAGAGGCCGGCGAAAATATTGCTAATGCTGCAAGAAAGACTGGATTGGGCAACACTCTGGCGTGGGCATTTGACCAGCGGGTCAACCCCGGCAGCACGCCAACCGTCTTAGAGATGCTTGAGTCATTCTATCGTACAAACTACAGCTATCGCGTCAATCTTGCCAGGTTCATAATGTGGCCCTGCGTAACGATAATTATGGGATTAACAGTGGGATTTGTGGTCTACGCCTTTTTTTCGCCAATGATCTGGATTATTAACGAGATGACAAATCTTGTATATCCGTAATGGCTATGGAGTGAAAATATGTCCGGCAGAAACTCAAGGCAACGCGGATTCTTGCTTACCGAATTGATAGTGACGTTGACCGTATTGGGAATCCTTATGACGGTCTTTGCGCTGTCGCTTCACGCATTCGCAGCGTTCAATAGTTGCCAATTGGTCAGACAGCGCTGTATAGCCGCAGCCCAGGCGGAGCTCGACAGCATAACTGCAATCGGCAAGCCCGTTGGGGGCGAAGATTTTGAGCGACTCTGGCCAGGACTGGCCGTCTCAATTGACCAGTCGCCGGGCGCTGGGCAATGGCAGGGAATGAAATTGGTCAACGTGACGACAACGGGCAAGAGCTTTCGCAACAAAGTCCAGACACGCTTATGCAGGTATATTTGGGAACCCATCGAGCGGGAACCCTCAACCGGTGCGGTTGCGCAGTATACCTCGGGGCAGGTAGCTTTGGCAGAAGGGCAACTGCAATGATGCGCAGAGGCATGACACTGGTAGAAATCCTGATAGTGGTAATGGTGCTGCCGTTCGCAATGTTAGCCTTTGACGTGCTGTTCCGTAGTGCGCTCAGTGATATTCCACGATCCACTATGCTTGTTCAAGAGAATACTTCTCTGCTTAGTATGCTCGAACAAATGCGACAGGACATCGGTGCTGCCAAGGCTCTGCCGGAATCCTTTGGACAGTACACCACCGACGAAGGACTGCTTTTGATCGAGATAGCCGATGGTGTTCTGGGCTATCAATTGAGAGACGGCAAAGTGCTTAGATACAGGCTAACGGGCCGGCAGGAAGAGCAAGAGGAAAATGCGAGAGTCTGGCCGCTGCCTAACTCGCAAGTGCAGTGGCGCACCTGGCGGCAAGACGGCAGGGGCTATGCTGTGGAGGTCAGGACATCCATACGTTATAAACTTCGCAGCAAATACCACCAGAGGATGGCTAATTCCCATTTGTATTTCCTGGGGACAATTTGACGGGCTTTTGCGGATGAAACGGCTAAGAAATAGAGGTTTTGTTCTGTTGTTCGTCATAGTTGCGATCACCTTGGTCGGCGTGACTATGTTTGTGTTAGCCATTGGTGCAGACACCATGATGTTCCAGTCGGATACGGCTTATCTTCAAGCGGTAGAGCGAAACCTAACAGCGAGCGGTTCGGCCTGGTCCAGACAAAACGTTCGGGGCAGAAGCCCTGAAACCTTTGGTCGAACGGTAAGCTTAGACCTGGCTGATATGAATATTCGAGGCTCATCCTTAACAGTTGCTGTTGGTGCTCCAACCGATAACCGGGTCGAAGTTCAGATAAACACTTCATGCACTCGCGGAAGACGAACCCAAGACCACACAAAAAAATTCACACTCCAATTACAGTGATAGTTGATTGATTAGGTTAGACCCAATCGCTCAGCTTCAACATCCAGGCCGTAGAGTTTCATCTTCTTGTATAAAGTGGTACGGTTTATTTGAAGTGCCTCGGCGGTTTCTTGTCTATTCCAGTGATGGGCGTCTAGTGCTTGGCGGATAAGGTTTTTCTCTGGCTCGGCCCGCGCCTCCTTCAAGGTCATGGGCTTATATCCTTTCTGCTGCTGGCTCTGATCCTGTCTGATTGATTCGGGCAGATCTTCCAAGCCAATGTACTTATCTTTACTCAAGAGAACCGCCCGCTCCATCACATTCTCTATTTCCCGTACGTTGCCTGGCCAGGGGTAACGCTCCAGATATTCCATTGCTTCGTCGGTAATGCCGAGCTTTTCTTTATTGTGCTGAGCACAATACATCCACAAGAAGTGCTTCGCCAGCAGCGGAATATCGCCTACTCTCTCACGCAGGGCCGGAAGCTTTATCGTCACCACATTTATCCGGTAGAACAAATCTTCTCGGAATCTGCCCTGTTTGACTTCCTCCATTAGGTCACGGTTTGACGCCAGGATAATCCGCGTATCGACGATCAAGGTCTTGTTGCTTCCGACCGGCTCAAACTGCCTTTCTTCTAAGACCCGTAACAGTTTCACCTGCAGAGCCGGTGACGCATTGGCAACTTCATCCAGAAAAATTGTGCCCTCATCTGCGGCCAGGAACTTGCCCTCTTTATTATTTACTGCACCGGTAAAGGATCCTTTGACGTGCCCGAAGAGCTCGCTTTCCAAAAGTGTTTCCGGCAGCGCCCCGCAGCTTACCTCGACAAAAGGCTTGTTTTTCCTGCTGGAACGGTAGTGTATTGCCCTTGCCAGCATACTTTTGCCTGTGCCGGATGGACCTGCCATCAGTATTGTAGTGCTGGTATCGGCGACGGCCTCGACAAGCTCAAAGATTTTGGCCATCTTGTAGTTGTGACTGATTATGTTCTACAGGCTGTACTTTTGTTCCAGTTGCAGTCGCAGCCGTTCGTTCTCGCTTATAAGGGATTGTTGTTTGAGTGCTCTTTCTATTGCCAATCGCAATTCGTCGTCAACGATTGGCTTTGTCAGATAATCATAGGCACCCTTTTTAATAGCTCTGACTGCACTCTCGATTGTGCCGTAACCAGTTACTACTATGACCACCGTCTGGGGGTAGGTTCTTTTGATGAGGTCCAACAGTTCAAAACCGTCACCGTCCGGCAGGTTGACATCCATTATTACCAGGGCATAGTGTTGTTTCTGCAACTTGGCGACAGCACCCCTGAAGCTTTCGATGCCGCCGGCCTGGAATCCCTCTATCGTCAGAAATTCACACAGCGAGTCTACTATAATTTTGTCATCGTCCACAACGAGAATGCTTTTATCTGCCATAGACAGAACACCTGAAATAGGTTATCGTTTCTGAACCGCGGTATGACGCGAGCGCGCTTGCCGGCTCGTCGATTTCCCTGACTTGATTGATTGTCCTTCCCATTGGTCCTGCATAGTCCAGATATTAGAGGCCAGGTACTATTTTGTCAAGTCTGTATGTTGCAAAAAAGCAACGCGCCCTTTTTTCGGATTAACATTGGGCCGTGTTTAGCAAAAAGCATAAGATTCTGCTAAATAGGTGCTAACGAGTGACGAGCCGAAGCGGAGAGCACGTTTGGAGCTTACAAAGTAAAGTTGCCGTGTTGCTGTTTGTCAACGGTTGTAACAATGCCTTTGTTTACGTGATGCCTGGCGGAGTCCAACACTCTGCCTGGCAGAATAGTTTTTCTAACCGAACCAACGTTACTCGATTGAAAATTCTTTTTTGCGGGTGTTCATCTGGGCTTTCAGACGGGCGACGATTGAAGAGTGCATCTGTGATACGCGAGACTCCGACAAATCCAGAGTTGCTCCGATTTCTTTCATTGTCATTTCTTCATAGTAGTACAAGACAATGATTAGCCGCTCGGCTCGCGTTAAGCCTTTCGTCAGGAGATTTTTAAGGTCCCGTTTTTGAGCTTCGAGCACGGGGTCCTGGCTCTTTTGGTCTTTGATTACGTCTATTTCGCAGACATCTTTTTCACTCTCCTCGTCGCCACATTTGGTGTTCAGCGATACCAGACTGGCGGCGTTGGCGTCTCGCAGCAGCCTGCTAAAGTCCTCCATATCCATCTCGAGCTCTTCAGCAATTTCTTGTTCATCGGGCTTACGGCCAAGGTGCATCTCGAGCGAGTGAGTGGCCCTTGCCAACTGGTGGGCGCGTGCGCGCACCAACCGTGGCACCCAATCCATGCTCCGCAGCTCGTCCAGAATGGAGCCTCTTATGCGAGGGGCACAATACGTCTCGAACTTTACGCCTCTGGTGGGATCGAAGGCATCGATAGCGTCCATCAGTCCGAAGATGCCGGCGCTTATAAGGTCGTCCAGTTCGACTTTATCCGGCAATTTGCTATGCAACCGCTCGGCGCAATATTTTACTATGTCCCTATAATGCTCCATGAGCAGATTACGGTGACAGTCCTCACGGGTCTTGTGAAACTGCTCCCATACTTGATCGATCGTAAGTTGCTGCTGCGTTTTCACAAGATCTCTCAACAAGAATCTCCCGCTTTACGGGAATGCGCATTCTGCGGGCATGAATACAAATTAGATTTGTGCAGCGCGATTGTTAGTCCTATAAGCGCCAGCATCAATCCTTGACCTCTTTTCTGCCTGTTTCAAGGGCCAGACAAACGACACACCCACCCTAAGCTCTTATCGGCCTTTTATGCGGCAACTTTAGAAGAAGCGCTTAATAACCTTTTTGAAAATTGCTGTCGTTGGCTTGAGCAGCCAAACTCCTTTTTGGCACTACTTCAGTCCTGACGTTTCCCTCTTTACCCCCACTTATTCGTAAGTTTTCGTTACTTTTAAGAGATTTTGACAACTTACTGCGAATAAAGGCGCTATTTCCACATATATCGTCAGACCTTCGTCTGTTTAGTCTCAACTAAAGTTGTGTTTTATCCCAATAGATCGGGACAAATTTACACCGGGATTGTCGTGTTGTCGGTTTGTATATGGCGCGACGGTTGAAAGGCAAGGATGTCTGCTGCTTTTGCCTGAGTAACTCCGTGGCAATTTTTCGGTTAAGCTGATTCTCAACGAGCTTATTAATCTGCAACTCAAGGTATTCATCTTTATTGTGCTCGAACAGCTCGCTTGCATATTCATCGACTATGGGTGTTGCTTGCAGGCTGGTGCAGGCGCCGAACTTGATGTTATCGGTATCTCGCAGGACCAGCCGTCGGCTTTGCACATGTTCGACAATGGCTTCGTTCAGCGCTCGTGCAAATTCCCCAACGGCCATGTCTTTGGGCATAAATCCAGCGGTGTGTATGTCGCGTATGTTTTCAGTCAGGACTTTTTGACGAGTGTGGGTGAACTCGATTAACCTGACGAGCAGATCACTAATGTTATCTTTTATCAGTGCCAGGCGATTCATAGTTACTCCTTCCTACTCTTATTAAGAATCACCCTGCGTCTTGGCTGATTCGGTAGAATATGGTAGTGAAGCCTCAGAGCCAGTTTTTTCTCTGCTTAGAATCCGTCTTATTTCTGAAAGAGTTTTCGTTTTTCTGAGATGGATTATTTTTGACAACCTGTCAAAAACCGACTCGTCGTACAATCGATGTCCCCCCTGGGTCCATTCTGCTTCGCTGATCAGCCCCATTATCGTATAGTTGTGAATGGTTTGTCTTGAGAAGGGGGTATATCGGACTAACTCGCCGATGCGATAAAGCTTTGCAGGTATCTGTAACTTGGAACTATCAACTTGCAGTCGCATCACTAAACGCCTTTTTGCGGCCTGAATTTAAGACCAGCATTTGCTGGCGAGCCACAGGTTTATGTAAAGTCGAGCTTGCTATAGACCAAACAGGTTCTGCCTCAAATTCAGACATTTGGTTCCAACCGTACTTGTAGCCGCGCTGGATAAATTTTACATTTTGCAAAATGTAAAATTTATATCCGTAACTGTCAACTCCTTTTCATATTTTTTTCAAAAATTTTTGGTGTTTTTTATTTCACGAAATGCTTTTTGGCCGCTGTACACCTGACGGTCAAGTACGGAACACTATCCTTTATCAAAGTAGTAGATTACTCAAACTGACCGATTTTCGATAGGATACTGCCATAAGTAACTATTTAACAGTGATATGCCACCATTTGTCATTCCCGCGCAGGCGGGAATCTACTCAAGGGCGATGTTAATGGATTCCTGCTTCCGCAGGAATGACACGAAAGATCGGTCAGTTTGAGTAGGTTATTTTGCTGCGACTGTCGCCCGCCAAGTATCCAATGTGAATCCTTCGCCTTTTTTTGCTCCGCCCGAGATGTTTTTTGCGAAATTTATCTGTGAAAGTATCCGATAAATAGTGAGTAAGTATTTATGGCTTTGGGGCTTGTGTGAATCACAACAGTGTGGAGTGGTCTTGGCCAGAGCTTATGCATAGAACCGATAAGAGGTCTGAAGCTGCTGTCAACCAGCCTGGCGGGCGGGCTTCCCTGCTCGAACAGGTAACGCCCTTGGCTCGCGAGATAAACAGCCTCGATATTGAGCGAATAGCGGACGTTTGTGTCAAAAGCATTCCGAATCTGGTTGGCGCAAGGTTTGCTTCGCTATATGTGCTTGACGAAACCAATGGTATTCTGCATTTGCTCAAACACAATCATCCGTTCCTCATCAACAAGATAGTCTCGCTGAATCAAAATCCGCCGTCTCCGATGGTTATGGCGGTAAGGACTAAAGAACTTATCTTGATAACCAACATTGACACCCACAACAAGCCTGTAATCAGAAAATCGCAACGTGTGTTCGCCGAGAATTATGAGACCAAGAATTGCGCCATCGCCCCTCTTATTTGCCAGGATAGGGTGGTGGGGGTTCTCAACCTGGCAGATAAGATGAAGGACGATAGATTTAGCTCAGAGGACATTGCCTTGATAGAGTTGTTTGGCCAATTAGTCGGGGCATCCATCGGCAATATAAAGCTGTTCGAGAAGATACAGCACCAGGCAACGACCGACGGCCTTACCGGTCTTATCAACCATAAAACATTCTATGAAATCTTAGAAAAAGAACTGTGGCGATCACGGCGATATGGCGGACAGATTTCGCTGATTATGGTTGACATTGACAATCTCAAGAAGATAAACGACGCCTACGGCCATCGTGCCGGTGATAAGGTCATCCGCGAGGTCAGCAGAAGGATAAAGGAGTGCATCCGGCAAATCGACACCGCAGCTCGGTACGGCGGCGATGAATTCGCAGTTATCTTGCCGAACACCTCGTTAAATGATGCTACTGTTGTGGCCGAGCGGATGGTTGAGGTAGTCTCACGCACGCCGACCACCTGGCAGAAAGAGCAGATAACGCTATCAATCAGTGTTGGTCTCGGTCAATATGATGCCGACAGCAATCCGGAAGATATTACCAGCCGATCTGATCAAGCCCTGTACTCAGCTAAGCAGGCCGGCAAAAACACAGTCAGAACCTTCACGCCCGGCCAAAAGCATAATCAGTGATTTCTGATAGATTCGACCCACACATTTCGGATGCCAGAGTTTCTATGTTCTCGGACGTTTCGGTAGGCTTACGAAACCATGCACGGCAGGTCGGCATCAAAGCTCAACGGACGCGAGAATCTGCCGGCAGGTACAGTGGTTTCCCAGGTGGCATAGAGCAAGCTTTGAGGCGGTAAATGTTGTCGGAAATGCCTCGCTTTCTATCTCGCCGAACCCGATTGTTATGTGCGGGAAGAAATTCTCCAAACCAGCCTTTTTGCGATAGTTTTTGACCCACTGCAAAGTAGTCTCAGCGACTTCTTCATCGCCGTAAATCATTTCACCGGTCACATCGCAGCTAAAATATGGCATCATTTTCTTCATAATCTTTTCATGGAGCAACTGAAGGTCTCTGGTTTTCTCTACCTCGAAAACGGAGACTTTTTCGCCTCTGGCGTTTGTCGAGGTTCGGATGCCGGTAACCGTCAATTCACCCAATGGGCATTCTCTTGCCGCCAGCTCTAAAAGCCTGCCGATCGGCGCAATGTCTCTTTCGTCAATACAGCCCATCGCTAACGAAATGTGCGGCAGGCAATTTTCCTTGTTCAGCACGATTTTTTTGTCAAATGTCTCTACCAGCTCAGCATTTGCCCGAATGGTTTTGTCCATCATCTCATCTGACGGCAGCAACACTACGTCTACTGCTATTTTGCTCATAAGCGATTAAATACCTCCTCATACTGTTTTTTCCACGCTGGCTCGACTATGCACAAAAACTCCAGGTCGCAATCCCCCGTGTTTTCAACACATTGCGTCGACCGAGGCGGAATATAAATAGCGCATTGCGGCAAAACTTCAAACGATTCCTCACCGATGTGCATCAAGGCCTTGCCAGCCATTATGTAGTACACTTCTGATGTCCTGAGCCTGTGCGGTTTGGTTTTTTGGCCCGGCTTGACCTTTGCGTGCGCCAGGCTGTAACGAATTCGCAGCGTCTCCTTTTCCGGGTGCAGAAGTTCGCGTAAAAGAGATCCGTCGCCTGCTATAAACGCCGGGCAATCTTTCAACTGTCTGACAAACATGTCACTGCCCAAATAGAATAGATGCTTTGCCCTGCGTGAAGAATGTTCCTGCCACGCACGCCGTCATAAGGCAGGCTAACGTTGCCGCCAATAGTGCGCGAAGTGCAACTGCTGCTATATTGCGGGTTCTTTCCGGCGCCAGCGCTGAAATGCCCCCAACAAAAATCGCCATCGAGGCAAGATGCGCGAATCCGCACAACGCATAAGTTGCGATTACCGCCGAACGGCCATGATGCAGCAGGTCCTTTTCTAACGCAGCGGCTAAATCCGTATAGCTGACAATCTCGGTAACTATCAGTCGCTCCCCGATAATCTTGGAAATCACCGACGCATCAGATAGTGGCACACCCAAAATTAGCGTGAACGGGTAGAAAACGTAGCCAAGAATTGCCTTTAACGACCATTGCCACTCAAGGCCAAGCAGTAAGTTCACCTTTGCGCCAATTGAAGATAAAAGCAGGTCCGCCAGAGCAACCAAACCTAAGACTGCTATAAGCAGCGCCACAATTCCAACGATCATTTTCACGCCGGCATTCGCTCCATTGATAATTGCCTCGAAAAGATTCGTTTCTCTTTCATAGAAGGGCTGGACGTGCACGCCCAGCGTTTCCGGCTTTTCACTTTCAGGAAATATCACCTTTGACATCACAAGTGCTGCCGGCGCAGATAGAAACGAAGCCGAAATCAGATGACCTGCAATCGTCGGAAACACCTCTTTCAGGTTAAATACGTATAGCGCCAAAACATTTGAAGCAACCGTAGCCATCCCGGCGGTCAGAACCGTGCAAACCTCCGATTGTGTCATACGAGCCAAATATGGCCTAACAGTGAGATTCGATTCGACTCCGACGAAAATGTTGCTGGCGGTAACCAGAGATTCCGCACCCGATACTCTCATCAACTTGGTGAATACGTATGCGAACGCCCTGATAACCAAAGGCATTATCTTGAAGTAGTACAGGATCGCGATTAGCGCCGAAAAGAAAATAATGGTGGGAAAGCCCTGAAAAGCCAGGATAAATCCGAGTGACTTTTGTCCCGTGTCGCTGGTCTGGCCGGGCGGAATGGCCAGTGGCCCGAATACGAATTGTGCCCCAGCGGAGGCCGAGTCCAGAATCTTTACCACCACATCATTTACCAGCAGGAACGCCTTAGTGCCCGCAGGGACAACAAAGATAAAAACAGCAATTAGTATCTGTAGCGCAATCCCCCAGAAAATTACCCTCCAGTTCATATTTTTCTTCTGAGCCGACAGGAGCCATGCAAAACCGAGCAGAACAAATATCCCTGCGAAACTAACAAGATTGTAGATGTCCATATCTACCTGTATTTAGCCCCCCAATTTATTGGGGGGTTCTCATCTGCCGCAAGCATTCGACCTTGCTCTGGACAGGTTTATTGCGGGGTTCTTCTTGCAATGCAATCTTCTCCAGATTCGGATACGTTTTAAGTAGACCCTCCGGCACGTGCCGCCTTTGAACGGTGAGCAGCGCCTTTAACTCAATGGCGTTGGCAAGTTCCGCGCCTCGATAGTGATTGTTGGCAATAACCGTAAGTGTCGCAAATGCCTCAGCCAATCTGTCGATCCTACTTTTTATCTGGCCAAGTTCCCCCTCATTGTAATAGTAATTGTAGGTCTCGTCCCTTCCTGCATCCTTGCTGAACCACTTTTCACTGTTTCTGCCGTGCAGCCGGAAGTAGCCGTTTGTGCCCACCGTGCAGTAATTCATATTGAACGAATTCCAGGTCACCGGATAATCCAGATTGCAGACCGAAACGCCCAGGCCCCGCAAAAACTCCAGGGCATCATCCTGTTCCCAGGATTTATGCCTGACTTCTACCGCCAGGCGGAAGGTATCAGAAAAACTCTCAACTATCTTTGCCAGATGTTGCCGGCTCTCTTGGCTATCAGCAAAATTCCATTTGAACTGCGCCAGCAGATGCTTTAGTTTGCTGGCCTGGAGGAAAGACTCAAAACCCTTATGAAACTGCTTGACCATGCCGGGATCGATTTTGCCTTCGTGGGTAAAATCCCGGTGCAGTTTTGCAGTAAAGAAAAAATCGGTTCTTTTTTCGGTTCTTCGCAGCCACGATGCAGTGGTTTTCTCAAACGGTGGCCGGTAAAAAGTGCTGTTGATTTCCATGCAGTCAACGAATCTGCTGACGAATTCAAGCTGGTCGACTTTCGGCTCAGTATAGACAATTCCATTCCAATCCGGATACGACCAGCCCGCTACGCCTATGTAGACCTTTCCCGCCATACATTGTGATTAGCCGTTGCCGGTACGGCAACGGTCACAAAACAATGAGGTTACTGGGTCGTCGCCGAATCGGCGACGGCTAAACGTATCTTTACGCCTTCTTTTTGTCGCCGTCGCCCAGGCGTACAACCGCGTAGACCAGTGCGCCCAAAAGTCCTGCCAGAAGCGCTATCACTACCCACAAGCCGGACCCGCAGCCACGCTGGCGAATGTCCTGGTAAACCCAGACCGCCGCAAGGATATGCACGACCGCGATCACAAGCAGCAGCAAAGGACCTGGCCCAGGCCTATGGGCTTTTTCCAGATGCGCCAGCTCCATCTTGCGCTTGGCAAGTTCCAGCTCAGCCATTCGGCGGTCCATTTCCATTTTCGCTTCGCGCGAATTGACTTCCATTTCTCTTTCGCGCATCTGCATCTGGCGTTCAAAGTCTTCCGGCCCTTCGCCTTCCTGGCAGAACGCCGCCGCCGGCGGGAGCAACACCATCACCGCCAGCACCATACCCAAAACACATCGCTTCATCTTGTTTCTCCTACTAAAAACCCATCAATTATTATAATACCCACTTTCCGATCTGCATACTGGCTGTGTGCAAATTACTCATTACAGAGATGTTCGTGTTCTCGCTCATACCAGACTTCGCCCAATCTTATACGCCTTTGCCAAATAGTCTGGCTTCCGCAGGACGTCGCCTTTTTCACCGACGCCGGGGACAATAATCTGCCCGACCAGCCTCATTTCTAAATACACCAGGCTCTTTTTGAAAAATTCGACGACCGGCTTGGCCATCTGCCGGCTTTCTTCCTCGAAGGGAATCGCTATCACGGCGGATTTACCCTTTATCTTACCGCTGTTAGCGGGCGAATTAAAGTAGACGAAACGGTCAACGAAAAGTTTCATTAAGCCGGTCGGCCCATACCAGTATACCGGCGTGCCGAAGATGATTGAATCGCTCTCGGCGATCTTCGGATAGATACCGCACATATCGTCTTTCTTGCTGCATAAGCCGTCTTTCCAGCAGCGGTGACAGCCGTCACATTCTTTGATATTCAGGTCGCCTAAGAATAGCTCTTCGACGGCCGCTCCTTTTGCCTTTGCGCCATCAGATATATATCTCACCAATATGTGCGTATTTCCATTTCGCCGTGGACTTCCCACAACCGCGAGAATCTTTTTCATAGATTTTTTCATCCCGTATTTAGCCCCGCAGTTTACTGCGGGGTTTTCATTCTTTGCAGTTTATCGCCGGGATGGCTTACGCCACTGCGGGGTCTTCTCTATGTCATTCCCTCGAAACCTGTCCTGAGCACGGTCGAAGGAGCGGGAATCCACAGACAGTACAACAATCGCAACCCGCAATCCGAGCGACGACCCGCCAGTCACTAGTAGTCTGTCAGGATTGAATCTGTAAGGTGTCATTCCCGCGTAAGCGGGAATCAAGATTCTAAAGAATGGATTCCGCATCAAGTGCGGAATGACAACCTCTAAAATCAAATTTGTCAGACTACTAGTCACTGCCCTTATTTAGTCCCTCAATCCAGCCCCGCACCTTTTCTACCTCTGGCTTCATCCCAATCTTCTTGAAAATCTCAAGCGCCTTTTCCCAGTATTGCCGCGCCTTTTTAAGATCGCCGCGCTCTTCGTAAACGCCCCCCAGATTGCCGTATTTGCTTGCCATTCCTTCCAACCGACCCAGCTTCTTTTCTATCTCCAGCGACTTTAGGTGCATCTGTTCGGCCTTATCCAGGTCACCGCGCGTCCTGTAAATCAGGCCCAGATTGCCGTACTGGTTTGCCATCACTTCTTGCAGACCAAGCTTTTTCCCAATCTCAAGCGCCTTATTGTACATCTGTTCGGCCTTATCCAGGTCACCGCGTTTTCTGTAAATCAGGCCCAGATTGCCCAACAAAACCGCCTGCTCTTCCGAGTTATCCTCTACAAGGGGTAATGCACGATGCGTCAGGCTGATAGCAGCATCCAGAAAGCCAAGGCTTACAAGTGGTTTGTAGCATTCATTGATAAACGAATAAACAAATGCCTTTTTTCCCTCAGCCGCAAAGACGTGCTC
>Ga0172366_10002071_pt1 | contig 15679 bp, 9 predicted proteins | sample LakKivSesite69cm_FD_114533 | JGI IMG/M metagenome (GOLD analysis project Ga0172366, IMG submission 114533) | Sediment microbial communities from Lake Kivu, Rwanda - Sediment site 69cm | ecosystem: Environmental > Aquatic > Freshwater > Lake > Sediment | place: Rwanda: Western Province, Lake Kivu... | reverse complement strand
TGTTCGCAGGCCCCTTTTTATCGGGGACAACGCGCATGATTTTCTCGTCTTTAATCTCGAGCTTGAGCTGGCAGCCCACGCCGCAGTAGGGACAGATGGTGGTCACCACGCGGTCCGGTGGACTCATACCGATGGCGGTGCGCTCCATGAGCGCCACCACCGGGCAGGCATCCACACAGGCGCCGCAGAACTGGCAGTTGGCCTCCTTAAGGTTGAGCTTATTGGGCGGAGCGATAACGTTGCACTGGAGGCACCTCTGCGCCTCGGCCACAGCTACATCCCGGGGGACTTCGAGCTCGACCTCATCGAAGTTGTGGATTCTGTCCCCGGCATGAAGATGTGAGAATACCGCCAGCTTCTCCGGCGGCAGGTCTTGCTCCGTGAAATGGGTGGCTTCTTCAGCGGCGACGAGCGATTCCGAGATGTCGCCCTTGCCGCCCAGGTAACGGTCTATGGCTTCGGCGGCCTGTCGTCCTGCCGCTATAGCTGCGATGACGGTGGCCGGGCCGCTGACGCAGTCACCTCCGGCGAACACGCCCTGGCGGCTGGTCTGCAAACTGGCATCCGTCTTGACCACATTGCCTTTCCCCGCCTCAATTTTGAATCCGGCGGGGATTTCGGTGCGCTGCCCGATAGCGGCAATCAGGGTATCGAGCTCCGTAACAAACTCGCTGCCTTTTACGGGGACGGGACGGCGTCTGCCGCTGGCGTCGGGCTCGCCCAGCTCCATGCGGATGCATTCCAGCTTCAGCTTGTGTCCCTCGCGGGTAACCTTGTTAGGAGCGGCCAGATAGGTAATATCTATACCTTCCTCAAGGGCTGCGTCTATCTCCTCAGGGTTGGCAGGCATCTCGGCCCGCGTGCGGCGGTAGATTATTTTCACGTTCTTAGCACCCAGGCGCAGAGAAATGCGGGCTGCATCTATGGCAACGTTGCCTCCGCCCACCACGCCCACCTCTTTGCCCACGTTTATCTTCTCGCCCAGGTTGACCCGGCGCAGGAACTCCGCCGACTCGATAACCCCGGGCAAATTATCCCCCTCCACCCCCAGGCTCATCCCCTGATGCGAGCCCAGGCCGAGGAATATTGCGTTGAAACCTTGCTCGAAGAGCGAGTCAAGAGACTCGACCCTGGTATTCAGTTTAATCTCAACGCCGAAGCTCTTGATATCCTCTATCTCCCCTCCCAGGATATTGCGCGGCAGGCGGTACTCGGGTATACCCACCCTCATCATGCCGCCCGGCTCGGGAAGGGTCTCGAAGACAGTCACCTTATGTCCCTGCTTGGCCAGATAGAAAGCAGCGGTCAGTCCCGCAGGACCTGCGCCCACCACCGCCACTTTCTTCCCGGTAGGCGGCAGTCTCTTGGCGCGCTTTTTCCATGAGCTATCGCTGTTATCGGCAGCATAGCGCTTCATCATCCGGATGCAGAGCGGCTTGTCCACCTCTTTGCCGCGCTGACAGGCCTGCTCGCAGGGATGCACGCAGACACGTCCCAGGGAGCCGGGAAAAGGCACCCTCTCCCGGATCACCGCCAGGGAAGCGGACGGCCTGCCTCTGGCGATGAGACGAAGGTATCGGGGGATATCTATGCCGGCGGGACACGCCTTATGGCAGGGGTAAGCGAACTCGATAGCCCTGGCCCCTCGTATATCGTTGCAGACACGGACACAGCGTTCGCAGAGAATACAGTAGTTGTTATCGCGAATCCAGAAGGGGCTGTCTTCCCGGATAGACAGCTTCTTGGGAATAAAATCAGGTAACTCGTCGAGCCCGATATGGTCTATGGCTCTCTGCAGCTCTCCGTTATCGCCCTTGAAGCTGGCTTCGTAGGGAGTGGCACTAACTCCTTTGAGATGAGCATTGGGATACCTCGAAAGTATGAGCTTCAGGCTGTGATGGCGCAATTTTTGCAGCCGTAACTTGTTGGTATAGACGACCATGCGTTCGCTTACAGGGGTGATGCAGGCCAGTTGGGGCTCGGCAATGCCTTTCACCTCAACGACACAGAGACGGCAGGCCCTATCGGGCTGCAGCTCAGCCAGGGGTTTCAGGCCCGGGTAGTTGCACAGCGCCGGTATGTAGATTCCAGCCTTCTCAGCGGCCTTGAGAATAGTTGTCCCCTCCTCCACCTTGACCTCTCGCGAGTCGATGATGAGGGTAATCTCTTTCATTTTGCACCCCGCTAGAGATAGATTGGGAACAAACTTTGAGGGTCTATTTCAATCCCTTGCTGGCAGAGCGATTCGCTTGGCAACGATGTGAAACCGGGCGTAACCCGCGCATAGAAAAGAAGGAGTCCGGCCGACGCAGTAACGGTTATGCAGCCGAACTCCTGATGCACATTATACGAAGCAACGATGGGCACCTCCTATTCCGCCACGGAGAGTGCCAGCATCTCAGCCAGCTTCAAACTAAAGAGCCAGGTAGCAGCCTTATTTCAAGTATACCCAGAAACGCCGAGCTTTTCAAGGCTCATTTTCAGTGAGGACCGAAACCTGCGGTGACCCAGTTCACCATCCACCTCATCGAGTCCCAATACCCCTGGCTCATAGGATGGCCGGACAGCACGGGGAAGAACAGGGCAAAGCAGGCAACATTGATAACAAGGTAAGCCGCAACCACCCATTTGCCCCACGTATACTTCTTCCATAGCCACTGACACCAGAGCGTGACGGCGAGGATTACGAACAGCACATTGGGGAAGAAATGGTAGATGAAAATAACGCGGTGAACGCTGAGGAAGGCAAGCCACTGAACCAGGAAGGGGATAGATATGAAAATGGCTATCGTGTTCCTGTATCTTACCGCAAGGTAGAATACGCCGAGTATCGCCGGTATGCCCAGCCACCAGAGCGCCGGATTACCCAGAGTGGAGATATAGCCGGTGCTGCCATCAAAGCTGCCCAAATACATCCAGACCGGGCGAAGCAGCAAAGGCCAACTCCACCAGGGGGAGCTGGCGGGATGAGTTGCTGTCAAATGGGCATGGAAATCGTACATCCTGAACTGCAGGTTCCACCAGTCGTGAGCGCCGTGGCCCGCCAGGAAATACGTCGTATATGATGCCATATAGATAGCCACCGCCGCCGCCACTCCGCCGATAAACCAGAGGACTTCCTCCTTATGTATAAACGGCTTGCGCAATTTGAGCACAATCAGCAACAGCATCATGCCCGCAAAGCCATACATAACGGTCCATTTCGTGGAGAACCCCAGCCCGAAAAACACCAGGCTCAGGAAGAGGTACTTGCCGCCGCGCCACGGGTCCTCCCAGTAACGGTAGAAGAAATAGAACATAGCGATAATGAAGAAAAAGACATACGTCTCGGGCACAGCGATCCGCGCCTCGACGAAATGCATGAACTCAAAGGTGAGCAGGAAGGCAGCGATAAGACCGGCCCGGGAAGACTTAAATACGCGCTTGGCGAAGAAGTAGATAAGCAATATTCCGAGGGCGGCGAGAATGACACCACCTATGCGCCAGGCGAAGGGGTCGTGGCCGAAAATGCCTATGCAGGCGGCCATAATCAGCTTGCTCGTCGGAGGATGGTCCCACTGAGTAGGGTCTTCGAGCTTGAGGGTCTGGTCGGCAGTCCTGACGTAGTATATCTCGTCCCAATAGGTGCCCGAGGTATGGCTGGCCGGGTTGCCCACCAGTTGCTGCTCATTAATGAGAGCTGAGACCGTGTTATCCCCATTATCTGTAATGCTGCTAATATTCAATTTGTGGCCGTCGGTGAACAGGGCTACTTCCCCGATTCTTCCCGTGGTAGCCTTAAAATCCAGTTGAACATACCTGGTTTCGCGATTTAGATATAGAGAATCCCATCTCACCCAGGCACTGCCGGCTTCCGTCAGGTTGCTCTGGTAAGTCCAGTTGCCCGGTGAGCCCCAGTAGAGGTCAACATTGACCGGATTGGCATCCTCAACCAGCAGCCAGACCTTTTCCACGCGTGTCACTGTGCCGAGGTCGAGGTAGACCTCCTCAGGGTCTTTTTGCGGGACCCAACTAGAAGTGGGAATCTTCCTGTCCCCCAGATTCCAGAGGGACACGCCTAAGAAGATGGCGACGAGAAGCACCAGGATAAGGGCATGCGTCCAGGGAATGGGCACTTTGGGAATAGGAGGCGGAGGCCCCTCCTCAACCTCTTCGGGCTTCTGCGGGGGAGGAGAAACCGCCTTCGGCACCGTTTCAGGCGTCTCGGGTTCCGGTGGGCCGGGAGAAGTTCCCGGCGGCCCTCCTTCCGTCTCCGGAGTGTGTTGCATCTTCCAGAAGCTCCAGATAGCGTAGAAAAACATAAGGGCATTAAGAGTTGATAGAACATAGATAGACCAGTGCCCGTCCGGTGTGAACCTCCCGGCATTGAGCTGCGACATTACGAAGATCAGATTGACAAAGAACGTCCCCGTGAAACCCACGTAGAGCCAGGGAGGAAAGCGCGGGGAGAAGCTCAACGCGAGAAGAGCCAGCACCGGGAAGAGATACCTCTCATGCATACGGGTCATGAGCATATAGAAACCGAGCATGAGCAGGAAAACCGCAAAGACAGCCGCTCTGCCCCTTGGCTTCCGATGGAACTGCCACATAACGAATGCGGCGAAGACCAGGGTAGCGATGATGCCCCATGTCTGTAAGCTCAACCCCAGATGATGAACAGTATCCGGTTTCCAGAATCCCATGTACGCCCAGAAGTTATAGGCATTGAGACTGTTATAGGGGTACTGATTGTAGCCCCTATAGCGGTCGATGAGGAAAGTAATAGGGTTGTCCCAATGAAAAGGAATGATAACCAGGAAAAGAACCACAATGAAAACGACGGCGCTGGATACAGCCCGCTTCAAGCCCCCGTTTCTCAGCATAAGGTAAGCTAATACCGGAAGAAGGACAACGCTTTGAGGCTTGGTGAGTATGGCAAGGCTAAACAGGCCGCCCGAAAGCTCGTACCTCGAGCGCATGCACGCGTAGAGCGAGGCGACCATGAAGAAAGTGTAGACGGCATCGAACTGTCCCCACACCGCAAGGTCGTAGATAGTTGCGGGGTTGAGTGCATAGACGGCCATCGCGCCCAGGGCGAAGAGGAAGGAATATCTCTGGCGCACGAAGCGGAAGATAAGATAGGCTGTGGCGAGGTCGAACAGGTTCGAGGGCAGCTTGATAAGCAAGTCTATGTTGCCCGGGAATACATGCGCCAGCTTGCCGAACAGGAAAAAGATATATACGTTGAACGGCGGGTAATCCGACCAGACAGAGTCGTAAAAGCCGTACAGCCCTTTATCGGCGGCGGTGTTATACCACGCCTTGAACGAGTTGATGTCGGCGGCGTAGCCCTGGTAATGGAACAGGAGCAGCCTGATGAGCAGGGATACCGCAAGGGTGAGGACGACCAGAAAGACCTGGCCTCCAGGCTTGGAGGCGAAGCGCTGCAATTTTTCCAAGGCATTCATTTGCATACTAGCTTTTCCGGTTCCTTCAGAGCTGCCAGCAGCCCCCCCGTTACCGCCGGATAAAAGTGTGACTACATTGTCTCACAAATACCATAAACGAAGCAACTACTATGGCGTCACCTGATATATAACCACGCCCTGGTTCTGATAAATTATCTTATATCTCTCGGGATTACTTGTGAACTGCTGCAAGCTCTCCGCCGGATACTTTTCCGCCTCCGCCTTCCCAACATACACGTATTCGACGTTATACTTCTTCAGCAGAGCCAGCGCCTCATCGCTATCCGGAGAATTATAAATATAATCAACGTCTGTGCTTCTTTCTGACATCGGCTCCCACGAGCCACGCCACATCACCTCGTGAGTAACCCAGCCGACAACCGTAGGCAGACCGGTCATCGTCGCGATGTAGGACGTAAATTGATATGCTCCACCGGGCGCTTCCAGTATGACAGGCTGCCCCCTGATATTTGCGTTTATCCATTGAATAGCCTCGTAATCGCCCGGGGCTATGGTCTTGACGTAAGCCGTCCCATCCAGGGTGCCCCTTCCGATGTTGAAATAGCTGCGCTTGCCGCTGGCCCAGCCTATCGTCTGCCCCACCGGCTGCATCAGGCAGCATATGATAAGGACGATCAAGGCACCGACCCAGACACCCTTGAGCTTGCCTGCGGCACGCTGCATCATCCGGAACACGCCGTAAGCGGAAGCGATAGCCAGTAAGATCCATACCGGAAAATAGAACTTCATCACTGTGTTGTATCTCTCATCAAGCCCCGACAGCGAGTCATTGATGAAAAATATCTCGCAGAACAGCACGAGCAGCGCAGCCATGAGGACGAAGAAGAACATGAGCTCGGTCTCCGCTCTCTTCCGGGACTTTAATATGCAGTACAAGGGTATCAATATCAGGGGTGCCAGTACCAGCAGAAGCTGGAAGTTCAGCAAAAAGGACAGTGCGGCGAGGATAATGAAAAAAACGATTACGAGAATAAGTTTTTCCCCCTTGAGCACCCTGCCCTTGAACCATACGTAAAAGAACGAGAATGCCACAAACAAAAACAGGGCGAAAAGCTCGACAAAATCGGCCAGCTCAGTCCGGCCGTGCACTATGCCGATCCCCTGAGCTCCGCTCCACCCCCTCGTGGTAAAGTAGGGTACATAACACAGAAGGCTTAAAAGCAAAATGGGCGCGATACACTTCCGGCTGATATTCAGCCTGAAGAACAGGAAAACGAGCACGATGAGCGCGGCATAAATCGGATAGTCCCAGGTATTCAGCAGCAGGAAGAAGCCCAGGCTAATGCCCAGTACGAACACAACCAGCAGCCAGTCCCATTTGCCCCGCTGGAAGCTCTCATCGTCCTTCTTGAGCAACGACAATATCAGGGTGAGGAACATCAATTGGAACGGGATGCTCATCAGGTAGGCGTGCAGGTGTCGCTGCAGGAAGGCTGCATAAGGATACAACTGTTCGGTGTGAGGTATGACCCCTGTCCCTACGTCGAAGGTAACCAGCCAGCCCCAGAAAGTGTGCGCCCCGTTGTCGCTATAGTCCAGCAGGTGGTGGTGGAACACAAAGGCGGATAGCTCGAATACCCCCGAGATGTACCCGACGATCGAGACGAAAACGAGCGCGACAAAGCCGTAGAGCTTACGTCCCGTCAGACTGTAGCCAATCCCATAGGAAGCCGTTGCAACGAGCCCGAAGAAGGACGCAACAGCCAGGTTATAGGATATTGAGGATGGTACCTTTGATGCCAGGGTCAAAATGGCAACCGTGACCTGGCCTCCGTAGTAATAGGGCAAACTGAAGCCGGAGAGCCAGGCGTCCGCGGGAGGGAAATAGCTGCTGCGCAGAATCGATTGGAGAAAGGCAAAGTCCATAAAATCTTCGCTATATGCATAGAAGATGTCCGGCTTGTATCGTATGTAGACCAAAAACAGCGCAAAGGCGACTGTGAAAATAGCCTCGCTGATAAGCATTGATTTCAGAGGCAGGGTCTTCAGGTTTAAACTCTTTCTGCCCAGATAGAAGGAGAGTGCCAGAAGCAGAACAAATACGACAGAGATATCGATATACCCGAATTTGAGCAGGTGCAGGCTGGCAAACAGCCAGGAGAAGTATGTCAGAAACACAAGGCCCAGGATTTTGGAGACGGAGTAGCCCTTATCCGGCAGTCTCCCGCACACCCTGGATACGAGGGGGAATGTAATCAGGCCAATGACCACCAGGATAAGCCACCAGACTATAGCGTATGCCACCTGTATCATCTTATATACGTGTCCCAGTCGATTTCCGCTAATGCGGTGGAGTGCCGGAAATCATATTGGAGAATAGTCTTTCCTCTACCAGCCCAGGCGGACGACCCAAAGGGCTCCCCATAGATTAACCGCCACAGATATGGCTACCAGAATAATCATTGTCTTGTTCATGGTTTTGCCCATACCCGCAGCGATTAGAATCAAAAGGAACGGCAGGAAATCCAAACTATAACGGTACCCAAACTGCACCCAGCCCGTGGAGAACCACAGCACAATCGGCACCATGATGCCGAGCATCGCCAGCAGCGCCCACAGGTTCACCGACTCGTTATATTTGGCCTTCAGGACATAAAATACCGCAGGGGTAGTGAGCAGGATGCTCATGCCATCGGGAATGGGTTTGATGAACGGGAAATAGGGGATATACTCCGGCGACATAAGGAACATAGTGTACAACTGCTTCGGTATGTAATGGAGGCTAAACATGCCATATTGCTGGATATCAGCAGCAAAATAGGCAGCGTAGGCGTGGCCGGAATAGCCGGTCTGCAGCGGGTTCCCGAAGCGTAAGTAGTTGAAGTAACCATAGAAAGCTATTGGTATAGCCAGACCGACAATGAACGGCAGGGAGCGGCGTAGGCCCCCGTCCTTGTATAACATCGCCAAAAAGAAGACACCGCCTACCACGACCGGAAGCCGACTCAAAACCGACAGCCCTAATAACAGCCCTATCAGCGCCCCCCTTTTCTTGCCGAAGTATTCGATTAAGGCGAGAAGCAGGAAGAAAACAGCAACTATCTCGGCGAAGAACCAGGTGGTTCCGGTGATAGCCACAGCCCATTCCACTGTGCCGAAGCCAAATAGTACTGTGAGCAGCCAGCGCATCCAGCCCTGGACGTTCATACGGCCCAACAATATCCAGACCAGCGCTACGTTAGCGGCTGCCATGAGCATACATATGCGGACCTCATCGGTAGCCGTTCCCCATATAGCTACCGCCGGAATCAGCACGATAGCCGGCATCGGGGGGCTGGGCAGATAGTATTTTCCGTGGTAGGTCACAAGGTCCTGGTAATAGCTGGGGAAGCCCTGCAGGTCAGTTCTCCCTTGAAGAAATGCCTGAGCCTCATAAACATAATGTTTATACCATTGCAGGGGCGTGGAATTTGTTAGGAAGTAGATTCCAAAAGCTACCCCCACAATCGCAAGCGGGATTAAATATTGCTTCAGACTTTTACTCATTCTTGGCTAGGCCCCGGCTATTCCAGCATTTCTATAATCAGACCTACTGGCAAGCAGTGGTCGGAGTGACAATCGGGGGTAGAGTCGCAGCCTGGCTCAATCCCGGTCCTCGCGCGAAAATAAAGCTTCCACAAACTCTTCAGGGTTGAAGGGAGCGAAATCCTCCAGCTCCTGACCCGTGCCAATGTAAAAGATAGGTATTTTAAGCTCATCGCAGATGGCAAGGACAATGCCACCTTTTGCTGTGCTGTCCAGCTTCGCCAGCAGTATGCCGCTGACCTTCACCGCCTCGGTGAAATATCTGGCCTGGGTCAAACCATTCTGCCCGGTCGTAGCATCCAGCACAAGCAGCACCTGGGCCCCCATATTAGCTTTATCCACCACCCGCCTTATCTTTTTGAGTTCCTCCATGAGATTGAACTTGGTATGAAGACGGCCTGCGGTGTCGACTATAACAATATCGGCACTTTTCTTCGCCGCCTCTAAAGCATCGAAGACCACAGCGGCAGGGTCGCCGCCGGGCTGATGGGCGATTACCGGAACCTTTATTCGTTCACCCCATACCTTAAGCTGGTCTATAGCTGCCGCCCTGAAGGTATCGCCGGCAACCAGAAGCACCCGTTTCTTTTGCTCTTTGTAGCTATATGCGAGCTTGGCGATGCTGGTTGTCTTGCCCACCCCGTTGACCCCCACTACAAGAATTACGCCTATTTTCCCGTCTATCGATGGCAAGAGCTTTCCCTCCCCCACCATCAATATGGAAACTATCTCCTCTTTAAGAGCGGTCCTTACCCCGGAAGCCTCTTTGATCTTCTCACTCTCCACCCTCTGCTTGAGCCGTTCAATCAGCTTGCCGGTAGTGTTTACTCCCACATCCGCGGAGATAAGAAGCTCCTCCAGTTCGTCCCAAAGCTCGTCGCCAAATGTGGGTCGGTCGAAAAGATGCACAACCTTACCCCACCAGGCCTCTCGAGTACGTTTTACCCCTTTTTCAGTCTTCTTAAAAAGGCCAAACATGTCTTTTAATCTCCTATCAAGCCCTGCAATGCATGACGTGCCGCATCCACCTCTGCCGCCCGCTTGCTCCGGCCACTGCCCCGGCCGAGTATCATATCTCCTGCCAGCACCTCCACAGTGAAGACCTTGGCGTGGTCAGGGCCTGCTTCCTCTACAGTCCGATAAACAGGCGTTATTTTGCGTTCCGATTGAATAATCTGCTGCAGCCTCGATTTGTAATCGGCCGCAAACTTATCCTCGACTACCCCCTCCAATTCGCTCTCCAGTAACTTCAGAATGAAACTTTCCACCACATCAAGTCCCCCGTCGAGAAAGACAGCCCCGATAACCGCCTCCAGGGTACAGCTTAGATTCCTGGACCGGGAGCGGCCTCCGCTCTCCTCCTCGCCGCGTCCCAAGTACAGATAGTGCCCAAGCTGCAACGATAGTGCGATACGGGTTAAGGTCTCCCCGCGCACCAGCACCGACCTGAGCTTGGTCAACTCCCCTTCCGAAAAATCGGGAAACCGTAAATAAAGCTCATTCGCTACAACAAAGCCCAGCACAGCATCACCTAAGAACTCAAGCCTCTCATTTGATACCAGGTGCAAGGCGGGATTTTCGTTCAGATATGAACGATGGACCAGAGCTTGCCGGAGGAGAGACTCATCTTTAAAGTTAACGCCGAGGACAGCTTGAAGCGAATCGATATCTGACAAAATCGCAAACCTGATACTGATTTGAAGCTATGATAAGCTCCTCTACCCTAGCTTGTCAAGGAAATCGCCTCAACCGCAGAGGGGATAATTTTTCTCCGCTCTACTCCGATTAACTTATCCTCCAAATCCTGAGCCACTTCCCGGTCTGGTATTGACACAACACAAAATATTTAGTATAATGCAAATGATTAGCATTAGACTAAAGTAATGCACTGGGCTTACTAATATAGCTGAAGCTTATATGAAGTCAGATTAGCCAGAAAACTGGACAGGAGCATTTAGATGAAGCAGACGATAAAACAAGAGGAGCTCGTAGAAAATGTCCTCCAGCTCGGAGAAAAGGTATTCCGCGAACTGTTTCCCATGCTGCCCACAGAATGGCTTAAGCTTGACGTGACCATGCCCCAGCTTAAAGTCGTCTTGCTTCTCTACATGAGCGGCTCGGTGCGCATGAGCGACATCGCTTCCGCACTGGGGGTGAGCCTGGCGACAGCAACCGGAGTAATAGACCGGCTGGTGGAGCGAGATATCGTGCAGAGAGAAAGCCAGCCCGAGGACAGGCGAGTGGTGCTGTGTCGCCTGTCAGAAAAAGGGCAAAAGATGATAGGCGGGCTATGGCAGTTATCTCGTGACAGCCTCAGGGAACTGCTGAGTGCTATAGAGCCCGCTAAATTAGAGCTGGTTAACGAGGCAGTCGAGGCAATAGCACAGGCCAGTGATATAACAAAAGGAGTACTTCAAAAACAGCAGCAAGGGAAATAAGGCGCTGAGAAATCAAGACATGAGTACTTTGAGTAAATCGCGAAATAAGCTGCGGGACGAAAGAGAGCGAGAAGTTCTCATCCAAAAGTTGGCTATTACCAATATGTCGCTTGCGTCCCCTGCCAAACCGGCAGACCTGATCTCAGGGACTATCTACAAGGACGAAGACGGCGATGGAATGTATGATGCCGGGGTAGATATACCCATACCGGGGGCAATTGTGAGCGCGTGGCTGAGGGATGAACCTGTAGCAGTGGCTCACACCGATGAAAAAGGGAAATATACACTATCCGTGCCCGCCGGAAGATATGTCCTTAAAGCCTCACTCCCTGCAAAAGAACAGTGCTATGACCCGGACCTTAGGAAGTGGGGCATCTGGAGCACTATAAAAGGTCATAGAGAGGATGTCCCGTGTCCTTCCGGCAGCCAAAATATTAGCGTTGATTACAGGATGCTAAATTATGGCCCTGAAGATTACTCCTGGAGACTCTGGCACAAAGGCCCTGTGTTCGACAAAGATAATGTCGTTCTAGTACACGGATTCAAGTTCCCGGGCTCCGCTAAACCGACACGGTGTGAGGAGCAATTCACCAGGCTCGATGAGCTGCTGCAAACAAAAGAGGAACAATATAACGTCTGGCAGTTTGAGTATTCAGACCACGGCTGGGGAACCCTGGGCACAGTGGCAAAGTATGCCTCGCGGCTGGGCAAGGCAATAGACAAAGTGGGCGAACTTACGGGAAAAGTATTGTGTTCCATCGTTGCCTACTCTATGGGGGGGATAGTAGCCCGCCAGTACGTGGCAACAGGGGGAAAATCAAGGGTCGCCAGGCTGTTAACCCTGGCCACACCGCATCTGGGTACAATGCAATTCGAGCCATTCAACCTCAGATGGTCGGACAAACTTATCCCCAGAGCGGGGGTGGAATTGAGACCGGACAGCAGATTTCTGTGGGATTTGAATACCAGCGTTGATTCTAATGTACCCGAGTTCGCTGCGGTTGGTGGACACTCGCGAGGACATACCGACGGTCTGATAGAGATGAGCTCGACCAGCCTGTCCAAGTTCAACTCCGACGGCACAGTTTTTGAGAACCTCTACTTCGTTGCCGTGAACCGGTCGCACCTGAACATTAACCAGATTAAGGACAAATACGATGAGGTGTTCCAACTTATCAGCAGCTTTCTGCGTGGCGGTATAGCGGGTATCAGCCGCCTGAGACCGGCAGAGGAGCCCAAAGACTATAATGTTCATTTCTTTCTCACATTTGCGCTGAAAGATAAGCCAAAGTGGAGGATAATTTACCCCTGTGTCATTGTAGCGAACACAGGGCATAAGAATTGGGGCTTCAGAGTTTTCTCACAAGGCGCGAGAACTGAGGATGGTGCGCACATTTTCACAGTTCGATTGAAACCGGATGATGATGGTGAGGCTCGAATCTATTACGCACGGGGCAAATACGTAACCGCCCGGGTTCACAGGGGGCAATCAACGATAGTAACAGAACCTGTAGGAGCAGACTCCGCAGTGACTGATAGAACCTCGTTGAACAGGCGTCAATTGGGGCTCGCTTTGGTAGATAAGGATTAACCCGATGACAAAAGAGCCAGGCTTTATATTGACTAAAAGGGAGCGGGACATCCTGGCCCTGACTGTCAGGGGATTATCAAATCAAGACATCGCTAAAGAGCTGGGAATATCAATACTGACGGTTAAGTCTACACTTCACCGTGCCTGCATCAGGCTGGGAGCAAGAAACAGGTCACAAGCTGTTATCCTGGCCGTAAAGTATAAAGCGATGGGCGTCCAGGAACTGCTCTCTCTTGAGGAGCTTATAGACCTGCTAGCTACCCTCGGCCCGGAGGCAATAGACATAGCAATCCAAAGCCTGCAGAGCAGACGCGGGCAAGGAAACTTTACCTCTGACACGGAGTATCTCTCACAACTGAAAAAATAGCAGGTTTTCACAAATATCAGCAGCATTAGTTAAAAAAGAAATATGTAAAAAAATCGGGTCAAAACCGTGTAATGGAGGAACTAAATGCGCGTATTGGTAACGGGTGGGGCAGGCCGCTTGGGAATAAACATATGCAAAGAATTCTTAAATAGAGGATTCCAGGTGCTGGTGTTCGATCTGAACACCCCCCGCAATAGGGAGAGCGTCAAGGCACTCGGGGGCAAAGCCGAAATCATCTGGGGCGACATCACGAAGCCGGACTCAGTGAGCAAGGCGATGGAGAAGGCAGATGCAATAGTACATATGGCTGGTATCCTCCCTCCTCTGGCTGACGAGAACCCCGAGCTGTGCGCCAGGGTCAATGTCGGAGGAACTAAAATACTGGTCGACCTGATAAAGGAGAAGGGCAGGCACATTCCATTCGTGTTTACTTCCTCGGTAGCCGTGTTCGGTCCCACCCCTGGCGTTAACGAGCCCCTTAGCATAGATAAGCATGTCCCTCATCCCCAAGACAACTATGGGCAGACCAAACTCAGAGCCGAAAACCTGATAAAGGAATCGGGTATTGACTATCTAATCCTGCGCCTGACCTCAATCATGTACTTCGAATTTGAGGTGAGCGACCTCAAGCGCATGTTCACCGTCCCGCTGGATAACCGGGTTGAGTTCTGTCATCCCGATGACGTGGCTATAGCGGTAGTCAACGCCGTCAATAATTTTGACCAGACGAAAGGAAACACACTGGTCATCAGCGGCGGGCCTGAGCAGAGGATGCTTTACCGGGATATGTTAGGCAATATTATAGGCGTTATGGGATTGCCTCTGCCGCCGGCTCAGAAATTCACTCAGGAACCCTATTACCTTGACTGGTATGACACCGCTAAATCAGAGGAGCTTCTGAAATACCAGAGAAAGACGTTTGCCGATTATCTCAAGGACTATGCCGGGGGATTGAGCAGGCGGTACACTACCCTATTCCTGCCATTTATGCGCTATTTCGTTTCGCCGGTGTTCGGCAAGCTTGTTGTCCAGTTCATGTAAAAGGCGACGTAATAAAAGCGGTTTTCGCAGAGGGCGGGTTTGAAATCCGGTAATATTCTCTTTTCAATCAATGCACTGAGATTTTCAGCCCCATCTCCTTTCTCTGTCTCGCTTCTCTCCTCCTGATAAGGTAAATGTAATAGATTTCCTTCAAACTGTATTGTTTCATCTCGTACAGACGCAGGAAGCCTCGCGTTAGTCTGAGTCGCAGGCCGGAATAAAGGCCCTTTGGGCCTACCACAAAATTTATATATCGCCGGGACTACTTGGTCCAGTGGAACTTATACGGCACCCTTAAGGAAATCAGGTTCCAATGCTCAGCCCTGTTTCCCGATTTATGCAATTCGCACCTGTCCAGCCTGGGGTGTCGTTACTTTAGTTGAAAAATAATTCTGGGGCATAGCAATGAGAGATTACCTAAGTGGTGTCCTTATATGTGTGTGTAACACGCCAATTATTTTTGTCATAGATATCGACAGCCAATTTTTCATCTATCAGCAGGACATCGAGATATTCATAACCAAACATTTTGTTGTAGGGGAACTTGACCGATGACTTGAAGTTAAAGTGTTTCAACAATTCCTCGCGGAACCGCGGTTCGCTGAACGCCCACGCCAGAATGATGTCGCATTGGGATTCCCCCAGCTCATGCAGGCATCTGTCTATAAGCACTCGAAAGCAGGCCGGGTCTTTATCCTTTACCAGGTAGTCCACTATGAGGCCGTGGACCAAGCCGCTTGATTGCTGCTGCACACTGATTACAGCATATCCCCACAGCTTCCCATCCTTCTTCGCTATGATATATCTATAATCGTGGTCCGGATGCTTATCGAAGCGCCACCGCAGGTAGCCTTCACTTCTTACCAGATTTATGCCCGATTTATCCCTGAGGTCATCAACATCCTTAAGGTCATCGGTGAATCGATCGCATACCTGAAGCCGGAATGAATCTGATAATCGGTCAGTTTTTCTCTCCCCTGAGTTCAGAAGTATACCGTAGAGAGAGCCCAGGCCTCCGGCAAGCAGTTTATTGCCCAGCTTGTACGACAATACCTTCTGAGGATGTACCACTCGAAACACATCCTCCGTCTCAGCCACTATCCTGTATCCCTGCGACAAAAACCCGGGGCGCGACATCGGGCCAGGAAAGCCGTAAGATAGCGCATAGCCATTGTCCTTGAGATACCCGATAGCGAATTGCCCCATTCGGTTGAATATCCCTTTCCCCTGATAATCAGGATGTACCATA
>Ga0172366_10002070_pt1 | contig 15684 bp, 15 predicted proteins | sample LakKivSesite69cm_FD_114533 | JGI IMG/M metagenome (GOLD analysis project Ga0172366, IMG submission 114533) | Sediment microbial communities from Lake Kivu, Rwanda - Sediment site 69cm | ecosystem: Environmental > Aquatic > Freshwater > Lake > Sediment | place: Rwanda: Western Province, Lake... | reverse complement strand
TTTCAAATAGTAACGGGTCATGAGAGCGATTTTCAAAAAATGTCTTTTAAATCACGATTTTCAGAAATAATGCTTCAATCGTTTCTCTCCCTTTGTAAGGGAGAGATGAAGAGAGGGTTCATGGATTATCAAGGCATTATTTCTGAAAATTATATAAACCCTCACCCTGCCTGACAGCAGGCAGGAAATCCTTCATCGGGCATCCAAGGGAGGGATTGTTGTATTTCTGGCCTCCTCCGCCTGGATTCCCGCCTGCAGGCGGACAAGCCCGCTCAAAACATCGCGGGAAAGACAACCCTTATTTCCGTTTGAATATCGTAATCGTATTTTCCAACTCTTTTGGCACGAGATCTTATTTACCAAAACTCAGTTAAAATAAATAAGATTCGTCTTGAATGGCGATTTCCTAAGGGTAAACATGCAGTGTGAATATTGCAAAAGTTTGTCGGATTGTCAAGGTAAAATTCGCGGCATGAAAGACGCTGTCTTTTCACGGATGCGGAGACGCCCATCGTTCAGATCGAAAACGAAAAGCCCTGAGCGCAACCCAGGGCTTTTTCGTTCTGTGCGACGTACTATTCTTTTTCAAAAGTGTTCGGATCCACTTCCACATTCCATTGGCATTCCGTGCATACGACTTCTGAGTCTTTTTCTCCTGCTGCGTTCGTCACCGTTTTCATGGGAATACGGAATCCTCCGATCGCTTTGTATTCGGAGACGATGTCTTCTTTTTCAACGGGACCTTGCTCTCCCAATCCCATATAGATGTAGCCTGCCGGCAGGTAGCCTTCCGAATCCAGAAGCAGATGAAAACTGTACTCCCCGAATGCAATCCAGAGGTCTTCGGTCTCTTTTTCTTCAAGTTTTCTTTTACCCAGGTACTGGACCTTCAGATTTTCGTAATTTTGAAAAAGAAGAACTGGATCGCGAAGCAAACTTTCTTTGTAGCTCTTTTTTACCGCTTCCGGTAGAGGCATGGATCCCTGGGGCGATTTCATCCATCCTTCCTCTCCTTTTACGACCATCTCCATATTCCCTGCTGGGGTCAAGAGGGTTGCTTTCATCTTGTCCGGATAGACCAAGAGGATTTCACCGGAAAAGGTCATTTCACCCACGGGTGTGACCTGGGAGAGCTGAACGGCTGCCTTCATGTTCCGGATAGTTTTGGCAGCATCCAATCCACCCGAAGCCGTGATGGCCTTTTCCAAAAGGGCCTTGCCTTTTACCAGCGATTCGGGAGTGGCTTCCTGAATCGCTGTTCCTTTTGGACTCGGAATGGTAATGTCAATGGTGTTCACAGGGCCCAGGGAGGAAAGCGGTTCGTCGAAATCTTCCTGTTTTCCGACAACAAGGATGCGCACATGGTCAGGGTGAAGGTACTTTTTGGCAACCCGAAGCACATCGGCTTTGGTGGTTTTTTCAACGCCGTCTTTCTCCAAGTCCATCGAGTTTTTCGGATAGCCGTAATACTCGTACGTCATCAGCCGGTTGACGGTTTTTGATTTGGAGTCAAAGTTGAAGACAAACCCATTGAGATACGAATCTTTCGCCCTGGTGAGCTCCTCATCGGTAACTTCGTTCTCGCATATTTTTCGGAGTTCTTCCCGCATGATGCGAATTGCTTTCACCGTGGATTCGGATTTGGTCTGACAGCCAGAAGAGAAGAAACCGGGATGGTCGTACTCAGCGCCGTAAAATCCCCACACGGAGTAGGCCAATCCTTCGTCGGTTCGGATTCGTTTGAACATGCGATCAAAGGAGAGGATCTGGTTCATGACGAGCAAAGCAGGATAGTCAGGATTGTTTTTCAGGCCGCCGATGTGGCCCAGCATGATGTTGGACTGATTGACGTCGGGTTTTTCCACATAGTGTATGGTAAAATCGTACGTGTAATCCACTTTTGGGAGAGGAGGACGTTCGAGTTGAACCGGTTTCCATGACGCAAAAACTTTCTCAATCGCTTTAATCAGCTTTTTGGAATTGAAATCTCCCCACGCGGAAAAGATGATGTTGTTGGGGCGGAAATACTGTTTATGAAAGGCGACAATGTCGCCCCGTGTGATGGCATCCATGGTGGCATACTCTGGATGACGGGCATAGGGACTTTCCGCGCCGTAAATGAGCTTGGCGAATTCCCGAAAAGTGATCTGTCCGATGTCGTCGTTTCTGCGAGAAATAATGGATCGCTCCTCAATTTTGGCCAGATCAATCTTCTCCTCAGGGAAGGCTGGATTCATGAGAAGATCGGCCAGAATTTCCAATCCCCTGTCAATGTCTTCTTTAAAGAGAGAAAAATAAATGTAGCCGGAGCCCTCGTCAATGCCGGTCTCCACCGTGGCTCCCAGAGTTTCGAGCAGTTTATCCAGATCATCCCCGGATATGTTTTTCGATCCTCCTGTTCGGAGCACTTTCCCTGTGATGGATGCAAGGCCAATCTTTTCTTCGGGTTCGTAGATGGATCCGGTACGGATCATGGCCCTGAGATCAATGGTGGGATAATCGGGATCTTCCACCAGGAAAAGCTTCATTCCGTTTTTCAGGACGACTTGCTGGACTTTGGGTATCTGGATTTTATTGAGTGGCGGGTAGGTGAATGTGTCTTTGGGATTCTTTTGAGCCTGTAGAGTTTCCGATACCCCAATGCTCAACACAAAAAACATCCCAACGAATAGCAAAATTCGATTTTTTCTTTTCATTTTGTATTCCTTTCTTTAACAAAAAGCAACCTGAAAAACGATGGCCTTTACAGTGATGCTTCTTCTTCAGGGATGATTTCTCCGATTGTACGGTGTTTTTTTATCAGATAAGTTTTTGCAATCCTCTGAATGTCCTCGGCAGTTACCGCTTCGACTTGGGCAAACTTGTCAAAGAGCGCTCTCCAGTCCCCCAGAAGAATTTCATTGTTGGTCAACAGCTCGGCCATGTTGCTGTTGGACTTCATCGAATTGATGAGGGATTTTTTTTCGGATCGTTTGTACTTGGTCAACTCTTCAGGGGAGACGGATTCTGTTTTCAATTTCTCGATTTCCTGATCAATGGCTTCCAAACACTCCTGGGATGTATGATCCTTGGCAGGTACGGCATAGAAAGCGCAGAGATTGGGATACTTGTCGCCAGGAAATCCATTGAGAACCCCCGTGTCAATCGCAATCTTTTTTTCTTTTACCAAGCTCCGATAGAGCCAGGAAGAACGTCCCTGCCCAGCGATATTGGAGAGGGCGTCAAAAGCAAGATCGTCTTTGTCTGTCACGCTGGGACGGTGATACCCAATGACGACGATCGGTTGCGATTTCGCTACAACCTGCACCCGACGTTCGCCCCACTGTTCAGGTTCCGTGGTGCGGGGCGGATTGGGTTTTGGGCCGCTGGGAATGCGCCCGAAATAGAGTTCAGCCATCGTAAAAACATCATCGGCTTTCACATCCCCTACAATACCCACCACGAGATTGCTTGGCGAGTAGTATTTCTGAAAGTACTCTTTCACATCCTGCCGCGTGATGCGTTCCAGATCGGCCATGTGGCCAACGACGGTATGATGATACGGATGGGCCTTGAATGCCGTGGCAGAGAAATCTTCGATGAGTTTTCCAATGGGTCGTGTTTCAAGTCCAAGGCGTCTCTCCTCCATGACCACATCTTTTTCCTTGTAGAACTCCCGAAAAACGGGATTCAAAAACCGGTCGGACGTCATCGCCATCCAAAATTCAAGTCGGTTTGATGGCAGGGAATTGATGTACTGGGTGGCATCGTTGCTTGTGTAGGCATTGATGTCAGGGTCTCCTTCTTTTGTGAACATGTCGATGAACTCGTTATTCACCACAAGTTCTTTGGCCTCCAGACGCAATTTTTCAAAGGTACTGTTCATTTCAGCCAGTTTGATCGTATCTGGACGGATCTTGTTTTTCTCTCTCCACATCGTGTCGTAGAGTTCATCAAGCGCGTCAAGGATTTTGGTTTCTTTTTCATAATCCTTGGTACCGATGGTTTTTGTACCCTTGAAGGCCATGTGTTCCAAAAGGTGGGAAATGCCCGTGATGCCGTTGGTCTCATTGGCACTTCCCACATCGGAATAGACATGAAAAGAGACCACAGGCGCGTCGTACCGTTCCAGGACGAGGAATTTCATACCGTTGGACAAGGTATGCTCTTTCACCTGATTTTTGATGTGATCAAAAGTCTGCGCGTTCAGTCCCGAAGCAAACAGAAGACTGAGAATGAAAAGAATAGATATCATTTTCTTTTGTGAAGGATTTCCATTCATTGCACATTCTCCTTTCATTTTTTCAATTTTAATGAGCGACTTTGCAGGCATGGAAACTTTTTAAAATATGGATATCCATTCATAAAATCAAGAGTGTTTTTTATTGCTCTCTTTGGGATGATGATTCGTATTGCGGACAGTTTGCCGTTTTATTTCGAGGCAAAAAATTTTCACAGATCAAAAAACATGCAACATCTTTTTTCTTGACAAGGTGGCAATTTTTGGTTACATTTTTTCAATTTGAGAAGAGACACATCCTAAGTAAAAAACAGGTGGGTACGATCACGGACATTTTTATAAGGGATGGGTTTTTCATTCAGGATAAGGCGGAACCTTCATTTTGGGTCAGAGAAATAAAACCATCTGGAGTGCAAATTTTTCGTTTCTTACGAAGTCGTAAACCAATCCTCACGGTGATCTTATCCAACAGGAGGAGCAACCGATGGAAAGGGTTCTCGTTGTAGAAGATGATGAAGACATCCGCGATGTGCTGCAAGAAACGTTGCGACGATGGGGATACGATGTCGTTGTTGCTCAAGATGGGAAAGAAGGCATAGACAAATTTCGATCCCATTCGTTTTCTCTTGTCATCACGGATATCCGGATGCCGGCGATGGACGGCCTCAGCATGTTGAAAACAATTCGAAGCGAGGATTCCAAAGTACCCATCATCGTCATTACGGGCTATCCATCGGTAGATTCGGCTGTCGAAAGTTTGGTTCAAGGCGCTGACCACTATATTGTGAAACCCATCAACATGGATGATTTGGAAGCGAAAATTCGGAAGTCTTTTGAAAAACGAAAAATGCAGAGAGCCTTGGACTCAATAAAAATTGCCAATATCGTTCTGGTGATTTTGATTCCCGTGTGGATTCTTGTAGGGTATTTTCTTGCCAGACTATTGCGGTAAGTTTTAACGTGGTGGTTGTTCGGTGAAACCAGAAATAAATCAAATTGTCACATTGTACGAGAAGCCCAAATTGATCGCCCCTCGTTTCGTGGCTGCGTGGCCTGGGATGGGGAATGTGGCTCTCCTGGCCGTGGAGTATCTCAAAGACCAATTGGATACAAAACTTATCGGTGAAGTGGCACCTTCTGGTTTTTTTGCACCAACGGGGGCTGAAGTCTCAAAGCAAATAATTTCACAGCCCAAAATTCCTATGAACCAATTTTTTTGTTATCAATCTCCTGGGTCCAATAAGGACATTCTTTTTTTTACAGGCAGTGTTCAACCGATTCCGCACAGAGAGTATGCATTTGCAAGGGAGATTTTGAAAGTTGCTGAAGCATTTGGTGTCAAGACGATCTACACAACCGCTGCAGCACCTTCGGATATGCATTACCAGGACACGCCGAGAGTATTTGCCGTGCCGAACCGTTCCGATCTTTTAAAGCAAATGATGAAATACGGTGTTCACTTTATGGGTGAAGGAACCATTGCCGGGATGAATGGTTTGTTGATTAGCGTTGCCGCAGAACTGGGAATGGAAGGCATTTGCTTTTTAGGAGAGATTCCCTTTTTTACGGCCCAGATAGAATTCCCCCGGGCTTCTCTCGTGGTTCTCGAAGTGCTGACAAAATTGTTGGGTGTTGAAATTGACATGGTGGATCTGGAACTTTACGCCAATAAAAAAGAAAAAGAAATGGAGCCGCTTGCAGCCCTTTTGAAAAGAGAAAAATCGGAGGCCGAATCTCCTCAACTTACGGAAGGCGTTGTTCCTGAAAAAGAGGAGAGAGTCCCGAAGTCTGTGAGTTTGAAAATCGAAAAACTTTTCAGGCAGGCAGAGTTTGATCGCACCTACAAAAGCAAAATGCGGCTAAAGGAAGAACTCGACAAGTGGGGCCTGTTTGACGATTATCTGGATCGTTTTTTGGATCTGTTTAAAAAAGGCCAAGGAGAATCGTAGCCATTCGTTTAAACCCCATTGAATTTTAGACCTCCCTCTGGTTTTGTCGGCGTGGGAGGTTTTTTCATTTCGAGGCGTAAAACTCTATGTCATACAATCCGAGGTGGATTCAGATGAAAAGAGAATACCCGGAATATCCAATACCAGCAGTCAGCGGAGTCGTCTTTGATTCACGGGGGCGCATTCTTTTTGTTAAAAGAAAAAATCCACCTCTGGCAGGAACATGGAGTCTTCCGGGCGGTGCGGTTCGTCTGGGGGAGGAGTTGAGAGAGGCTCTGAAAAGAGAAATCGGCGAAGAGTGTGGGATTCGTGTGGAAGTAGTGTCTTTCTTGTCGGCGTCTTCCCGAATTGTTCCTGAAGGAAAAGAAAGGATCCACTACCATTTTGTTCTTTTGAACTACTTGTGCACGTTTGCGGAGGGCGAAGCCATCGCCGGATCCGATGCCATGGAAGTCCGGTGGGTTCCCCCTGATGAAATTGGCAGTCTGGGCGTGAGCGAGGAAATTCTGGCTGTGATTCAAAAGGCGAGTGAAGTAATGGTGAAAAAAGGTCGTCTTGACAAGGGAGATTCATGAAAGCCGGATGAACGTCCCGTTTTTTTATGGCAATGAAACAAAGGATAGAAAATGGAAGACCGTTTCTCAAAATCCCTCCGAAGGCGGACTTGCCCGCCACAGGCGGGCGTGTGGCGGGGTAGTTCATTCGGTAGTTCAAACATAGAGCGATTTGGTGGCAAAGTTCGGATCGCTTGTGAGATTGACCCCGAGCTTTCTCAATCCTGCTTCGTCGCCGGGAGTCGGAATGTGGGTCGTGTGGACTTTGCATCCGTGGAGCTCTTTGAGTTTTTTCATGGCCACTTCTACGGTGGGATTGGTCGCTGCACAAATGCTGAGGGAAATCAATGTTTCTTCGAGATCCAAACTGGCATTTTTAGAATTCAAAATGGTATTTTTGAAATTTCCAACGGACTCGGTAATGTGAGGAGAGAGCAAATGGATCTCATCCGGAATGCCTGCCATGTATTTAACAGCATTCAATATCATGCTGGAAACCGCGTGAAGCAGGGGAGAATTTTTCCCCGTGATGATGGAACCGTCTTTCAGTTCCACAGCAGCGCCGCAATAGATACCCTCGTGCCCCTTATTGTTTTGCTCCGCTTGGAGGGCAGCTTCTCTTGCCGGTCGGACGACCGCTCTTTCTTCGGGATTGAGATTCAGCTCCTCCATTAGCAGTTCCGCTCGTTGCACGGTTTCCTTATTCACAAAACCCATGACATATTCGCACATGTATCGAAAATACCTCTGGATGATTTCCTGTTTTGCCGCTTCTTTCACAATGGTGTCGTCAATAATCCCGAAACCTGCACGGTTGACTCCCATGTCGGTAGGAGATTTATAGAGCGACTCTTTGCCAGTAATCTTTTCCAAGATGCGTTTTAAAACAGGGAAAATCTCCACATCCCGATTGTAATTTACCGCAGTTTTTCCATAGATCTCGAGATGAAAGGGATCAATCTGATTGTAATCGCTGATGTCCGCGGTGGCTGCTTCGTACGCCAGGTTGACCGGATGCTTCAGAGGCAGATTCCAAATCGGAAATGTTTCGAACTTGGCGTATCCGGCTTTTACGCCTGCCTTGTAATCGTGATACAATTGGGAGAGGCACGTCGCGAGTTTTCCGCTGCCGGGTCCGGGACCCGTGACCACGACGAGAGGATTTTTTGTTTCGATGTAGTCGTTGGCGCCGTATCCTTCATCACTCACAATGAGATTCACGTCGGTGGGGTATCCTTTTGTATGGCGATGGGTGTACACTTTGATGTTTCGGCGTTCGAGACGGTTTTTAAATACTTGGGCTGCCGGTTGATCGTTGTAACGACTGATAACAACGGCTAAGATATCAATGCCCCAATCTCTTAAATCATCAATGAGTTTCAGCGTGTCGGAATCGTAGGTGATGCCAAAATCCGCTCTCACCTTTTTCCTTTCGATGTCTCCAGCATAGATACAGAGAACAACGTCTGCTTTGCCTTTGAGTTTCTGTAAAAGCTGCATTTTGACATTGGGATCAAATCCCGGCAAGACCCTGGCCGCGTGGTAATCAAAGAGGAGTTTTCCTCCAAATTCGAGATAGAGTTTGTTGTCAAATCGGGCCACCCTTTCCAGAATAGCAGACATTTGTTCGTCTAAATAACGGGCATTGTCAAAACCGATGGAATGACTCATGGGTCCACTCTCTTTGACAGAGGCGCGACCTTTAACTCGGCATGGGTAGATTGTTTCATAGGGGAGGATTTGAAAGTATTATATCTTCGGAATGCAAACGTACTATAAAAAATGATCCTATTGTGGACCAAACCAAAACTGGATTCACGCATACTCTTTTTCAGATTGATGAGATTGCCCAAGAAATAGTTGATAAACAGGATAGCCACATCCCCCAAGAATTGCAGCTTTGTACACCGCGTGCCGGGGGCGGGAATCGAACCCGCATGGGGCAAGCCCCGCTGGATTTTGAGTCCAGTGCGTCTACCAATTTCACCACCCCGGCTTGTCGTTTTAATATAGAAATTTTTGTTTGAATGTCAAGGAGAAAGTACCGTCCCTCATCATCGGATCTCTTTTAATGTTTGGTGAAGAATATGGTTGGAGAGGATTTTTGTTGCAAGAGTTAGCTGAGGCGAAAGGGAAAATATCTGGCGTAATAGTAGTGGGTGTGGTTTACTCTTTTTAATCTGGTTTATAGACAAAAATAAAATGCGCAAAAAACGATACACTACACATCGCTCCACCTGACGTGAAATGCGTCTATATATCAGCGTGATTTTTGGCTTGATTCTGGTTCCCACGGAGAGTGTGGGGACCAGATGCAAATGCAACTTATCGGAAGGATCCATTTTGACCGGATAGGCTACAGCGTATGTGCTTGTTGGATAGGTGTTCTTCAATATCGCGAAGCGAAATATTGTGGAAAGCAGCCAATACCAGGGCGTGGTAGAACAAATCACCCAACTCCGCGATGAGCTTTTCTCTGTTCCCATCATGGGATTCAAGAATGACTTCTGCGGTCTCTTCAAGAAGTTTCCGTTCAATAAAAGGTGCCCCCTTTTCAAGCAGCATAGAAGTATAAGAACCCGTGTTCTGAATGCGTTTCACTACAGTCGCTTCTTTTCTCTCGTCAATGATCGCAGCCAAATCCTTCATTGTAAATGAATCTAAACCCATGGTTTCCCTTTGCAATTTTAAAGAATGGGAAGGCCTGTGAAACATCCGTTCGGGTAAATTGAATCGCTCCTTCCTCTTTAACCGGCGGAAAGGCCTTCCCATTTTTAAATTGTGACAAACGCCTCACGATAATTTTCTATGACGATCTCCCCTTTTCTATGAAAGAAAAACTCCGTTAACGAATCTCTGTCGGAACGGATCCGCGTAAATAACAGATCAGACATCATGCACAGAAATCAAAATACGCACGGACAAAAAGATCATTCCCCCTGCTTTAACTTTTTCAAGAGCATACCGAACGCCCGGGGCGCTTCATCGTACACAAAGGAGGCCGGTGATACCAAAATATTCCGTCCGGATTTGGCCCGCAGAATGGCAATGACTTTTTCCAATTTCTCGGACTCCACCTGGATGCGAATGGAATACACGGAATATTTCAAAGACCGTCCTTTTTTAAGGCAAAGCACCCGAGCCACAGTCGGCCCTTCCTGCCCCAAAAGATCAATTTCTTCTTGTTTCAGATTCTTAGAAAATTGATCAAAAACATCCTCTTCACTGGAAGCCGTCACATTGGCGGTAATGAGCCAATATCTGCTGGCGTTCAGATGCGCCTCAATGCGATCAATGAAAAGTTGAGCCGCCCTCTGCCTTTCTTTATCCATCAAACGCCGTCTGGAAGCAATGAGACAGGCACTGGAGTCAAGGATTTTTCCCCCCGCTATCTCTTTTAGCCGATTCTCAGCCAGGGTGACACCGGACGACTTCAGATCCGCAACGATATCTGCCGATCCCATTCTGGGAGTGCTTTCCGCAGCTCCGTCAATTTCTGTCAATTCAAAATAGGAGACACCTTGTTTAAACAGATGCTCTTTTGTGAGATTGGGAAATTCCGTAGCCACCTTCAGCATTCGGCCTTCGCGCTTGCGAACCAAGGCCATCTCTGCCAAATCGCTGATGGAAACGATGTCCACCCAATGATCGGGCACAGCAAGAACAAGAGAGCAACCTCCGTAGGGAAGCGCTGGAATTTGAGAACCCGTGCGTCCATCCGGAAAAACAGGCACGCATTCTCCGGATTTCATTTCACCGCCCATTTCATAGAAAATATCAAATCCGGTAATCCCCAAATCCACGCCCCCTTCTTCAACAAGCTTCGGAATATCGCGTGGCCGTTGAAACACGACTACCATCGTTTGTGCAATCCCTTGCATCCTGGTCTGGTACTGCCGGTCGCTGTCCCGATGAACGTGAAGTGCACAAGCTTCTAGAAAATCCATAGTGGGTTTATACAAATGCCCTTTGCTTGGCAGAGCGATCGTGAGGTTGGAATCATTCATGGGGGAGCGACTCCTTTCTTCATCGTTTCTATGGCTTGCGTCATTGAACATTTGATTTGCTTCGCCGCTCTCATGTCACGAAGAGAAATGGCGTTCTCTTTCCGTTCCTCTTCTCCCAAAAGAAGGACAAACTTCGTGCCGAGACTGTCTGCCATGCGCAGCTGGGCCTTGACGGATTTGTCCTTGGCTCCGATGTCGGTCCGCAAACCTGCTTCGCGCAGACGGCAGGCAATATCCAGGGCGTACCGAAATTCCTTCTCTCCTCCAACAGGTGCCACAAACGCATCCAGAAATTCGGGTTCGTAAAGATAGCCTTCCATGGCCAGAATGAGCCTTTCCAAACCAAAGGACAACCCCAGAGCCGGAACAGACGAGGCACCCCCCAAATAGCCGATCAGATCGTCGTAGCGGCCACCCCCGCACACCTGCTTTTGATCGGCACCCAGATTTTTTGAATGGCAGTAAATCTCAAAAATCATTCCGGTATAATAGGCCAAACCACGGCCGAAGCTAAAATCAATCCGCACCTTGGACCAATCCACACCGTAATGATCCAAGTATTCGGTGATCAGACGCAGCTCTTCAATGGGTTTGGGATCGAGTCCGGCCCTTTGGATTAAAGAATCCACTTTGCCAAACACTTTTGGAGGAACCCCGTGGATCTGAGTCAATTCCCGAATGAAGTTTAGCGTCTCACGGATCTGCGGTCTCTGTTCGTCCCGAGTGATTTTTGCAAGAAGATTGCCAGCGATTTCTTGGGAATCCCGATCTCCTCCCGTACTTCCGTATATGGTATCAATTACCCAGGCAACGACTTTTCGGGCCTGAGCTTCCGGCAGCTTTTTTACGGCTTCCAGCAGTTCCACTTTTTCACGCGGAAGCTCCTCCATGGATATACCGATTTTTTCAAGTCCCTCTTCAATTTCCTGAATGCCTTTGTCAATTCCACTGGATTTGCTCAGTGTCTCCAAACTCTCCACAATGTAATTTTTCACCCTTTCGTCAATCTTTTTCTGCGAGAGGAGTTCCAGAACAATTCCTATATTTCCGATGACAACTTCATAATCCGAGATGTGCAATTCTTCCATGACCCGACAGGCAAGCGCAATGACTTCGGCATCGTACTCAGGCGTTGCACCGCCAATGCATTCGATGCCAGCCTGGGTGAATTCCCGATATCGCCCCTTTTGGGGTTTGTCGTAGCGGAAAACCGAACCCAAATAGTACAATTTCTGCGGAAGTTTTTCTCCCCACAGTTTTGAGATGAACATCCGGACAACGGATGCCGTCAGCTCCGGACGGAGGCAGAGCGTCTCGTTTCCGAGATCTTTAAAACTGTACATGTGCCTGCGGATCGCTTCACCCGATTTCCTGAGATGCAAATCAATGGATTCAATCGTAGGAATCTCCACACCGCGGTACCCAAACTGGCGAAAAACATTCTGAATCGCCTCCCACGCTTGCCTTCTTTTTTCATATTCTGCCGGCAATATATCCTGCGTTCCACGAACACTTTTAATCTGCATTTTGTCGCTGAGCATTTTGCGATCTCTCCTCGTCCGGTTCTGCTTCGGCTCTAAATAGCTCCGCATGATTATGGAATTTAATGTACACAATTCAAAAAGAAATATCAACAACAAATTCCTGGAATTGAACGGCCCTCATTTTTATTTGAAGAGAAGCTTATTTCTCCTCCCCAAGGAGGAGGAAAATTAAAGAGGACTATTTTTTCTCTGGCCACGTTTTGAAGCTGCCAAGAGTTGGTGGAAACAGCTCCTTTCTCCTGTATGGCATGCATTCCCTACCTGATGGACGAAAAGCAAAAGGGCATCTCCATCGCAATCCGCAACCATACGCGTAACTTTCTGGACATTGCCTGAAGTCTCTCCCTTCATCCAGAGCATGTTGCGAGAACGGCTCCAATAGGTGGCATTCCCTGTTTTTAGTGTTGCCTCGAGGCTTTCTCTGTTCATGTAGGCAAGCATCAGCACGCCACCCGTTTCGGCATCCTGAACCACAACAGGGAGAAGTCCGTGATGATCAAATGTGAGGTTGGAAATGAGATCCCGATTTTTGAGAGTCAAACTATAAGCGGACATGAACGCCTCTCTTTTTTAAGTACGTTTTCACCTCGCCGATGGAATACGTGCGGTAGTGAAAAAGTGAAGCCGCCAAAACAGCATCGGCTTCTCCTTCACGGAAAGCTTCAACAAAATGCTCCAGAGTTCCGCATCCGCCAGAGGCGATGACCGGAATGGAGACGCTTCGCGACACCGTTCGGGTAAGTTCCAAATCGTACCCTTCTTTGGTTCCATCCCGATCCATGCTGGTGAGAAGAATTTCGCCCGCTCCTCTTTTTTCGATTTCCTTCGCCCATTGGATGGCATCCCAAGAAGTGGATTCGCTTCCTCCGTACACAGACACGGTCCATGAATCCCTGTTTCGCTTGACGTCCATGGCAACCACCACGGCCTGGCTTCCGAAGCGCTGGGCACACTCCGAAATCAGCCCAGGGTTCAAAACAGCCGCCGTGTTGATGGCGATCTTGTCGGCGCCACTTTCCAAAAGCAGCCTGGCATCTTCCAAAGACCGAATGCCTCCGCCTGCGGTGAGAGGCGTGAAGGCCACTTCGGCTGTACGCCGAACCACATCCAGCATAATGCGGCGACATTCGGAAGAGGCTGTAATATCCAGAAACACAATTTCATCCGCACCCTGCTGGTCATAAAATCGGGCCTGCGCCACAGGGTCGCCCGCATCGGAAAGATGTAAGAATCGCACGCCCTTCACAACACGACCGTCTTTTACGTCAAGGCATGGAATCAGCCGTTTCGCCAGCACCAAAATTTTCCTTATTCCTGAAATCGTTCAACCGCATCTTTCATCGTAAACCTTTTCGCGTAGAGCGCCTTTCCCACAATGACTCCTTCGATACCTCGCGGAACCTCATCCGCAACAGCAGCCAGATCGTTCAGAGAACCCACTCCGCCTGAGACAATCACACGCAAACCGGTCTTTTCGGCAATCTCCACCACGGAATCGAGTTTGGGGCCGCGGAGCATACCGTCTGTACGGATATCGGTCACGACGACCCGTACCAATCCGACTTGCTTCATCTTCCGGGCCAGTTCCAATGCAGTGCATTGCGTGTTCTCTTCCCAACCGTGAATGGCGATGCACCCATCCCGAATATCCATGCCCACAACAATGGATGGATTCCCGTACTTGCCAAGTGCTTTTTCCACAATGTTGGGATTTTCTGCGGCCGCGGAACCCAAAACCACTCTCCCGATGCCGCGATTCAGCCAGTACCCGATTCGGCTCAGAGTGCGAATCCCTCCGCCCAACTGAATGGGAACAGACACATTGCGTATCAACCGCTCCAAAACGGCGTCATTGACTCCCGGTCTGCCAAAGGCGCCGTCCAGATCAACGACATGAATCCAGCGCGCACCCGACTGCTGAAATTCCAACGCCACTTTCAACGGATCCTTGGAGTAAACAATCGCTGTCTTTTCCTTGCCCTGCCGAAGTCGGACAATGTTTCCTTTTAATATGTCTATGGCCGGGATGATGAGCATTTCACTTTCTCACAATCGGACAAAATTTTTAAGCAGTTGAAGTCCCCATTTTTGAGATTTTTCCGGATGAAACTGAACGCCGAACCGGTTGTCCTTCGATACAGCCGATGCAAAATCTTCTCCGTACTCCGTCTTCCCGGATACAATGGAGGGTTCCTGGGGTTCGACAAAATACGAATGCGCAAAATAAAAGTAGGTGCGGTCAGGAATACCCTGCCACAAAGGACTCGAAGTGATCTGTTCCACCCCATTCCATCCGAGATGGGGCACCTTAAGCGTATTGGAAAACCGTTTCACTCTGCCAACAAAGACGGCCATTCCCTCCACATCGGGATTCTCATCGCTGGCAGAAAAAAGCATCTGAAATCCCAGGCAGATTCCGAGAAAAGGTTTTTTTAAAGACATCGCCTCCACAAGAGGGCCAACAAGATGTTTGGAGTTGAGAGCCTCCATCGCATTGCCAAAAGCACCCACTCCGGGCAGAACAATTTTACGACACCGTTCGATATCCCGGAACGAATCCGAAACAACAACCCGAGCTCCCACATTTTCCAAGGCCTTGCGGACACTGTGAATATTCCCTGCTCCGTAATCAACCACAACAATCATATCACAGCACTTCCTTCGTGGAAGGGATGGTTTCCGATTCCCAATTCCGGCCAACGGCCTGACGCAAGGCCCTGGCAAAGGATTTAAAAACAGCCTCCACGGCATGATGGGTGTTTTCTCCACGCAAAAGATCAATGTGCAACGTGGCTTTGCTTCCCGCGGCAAAGGCTTTAAAGAATTCCGGCACAGATTCACCCTGGAGGGTTTCCACGCATTCCAAATCCACCACCGTTTCAAAAACACAAAAAGGCCGCCCGCTCAGATCCACGGCTGCACGGGCCAAGGCTTCGTCCATGGGACAGAGAGCCCAGCCGAAGCGGTGGATTCCCTTTTTATCCCCCAAGGCGTCAAGCACGGCCTGCCCAAGACAAAGGCCCACATCTTCCACGGTATGATGATCGTCCACGCGCAAATCCCCCTGCGCCTCGACTTTTACATCCATCCGTCCGTGGCGAGCCAAGGTCTCCAGCATGTGGTCAAAAAATCCTATCCCTGTGCGGACAGACGATTTGCCTTCCCCGTCCAGATTGAGCCGAACCACGATGTTGGTTTCCCGCGTCCGGCGCACGATGTCACCGGTTCGACCGATGGTTCCCCTTCCTTTTGAATGTGCTCTCGTCATCCCACTCACCTTTTTCTTAGTAATCCCGACCGGAACGATTTTCCTCATTCTACTTTTTCCAACAGGATGTCTTGAAGCGCGTGACAAAAAATGGCATTCTCTTCAGGCGTTCCCACCGTCACGCGGAGATGATTTTTCAATTC
>Ga0172366_10002066_pt1 | contig 15699 bp, 11 predicted proteins | sample LakKivSesite69cm_FD_114533 | JGI IMG/M metagenome (GOLD analysis project Ga0172366, IMG submission 114533) | Sediment microbial communities from Lake Kivu, Rwanda - Sediment site 69cm | ecosystem: Environmental > Aquatic > Freshwater > Lake > Sediment | place: Rwanda: Western Province, Lake... | reverse complement strand
TTCCCGTTATTTGTAAAATCGTTACTGATGGTAGGTTTTGGATCGAGGCTCCAGCAGACTCCCCTGGTATAGAGAGGCGAGGAGCCTTCAGAAACAACAGTAGCAGAACAAACAGCAGAAGAGCCTGATATATCGGAAATAACACCTGTTTCCACAACCGGCACCTCTTTCTTCTCGCACGACAGTAGAATAAGCACAAGAAAAACAGGTATTATTGAGATTATGTTTAATGATGATAGTTTCATTATTCCCTGCCTCCTGCCAAGGCAGAAATGTAATAAATATTTTATTTACTTTTGATATAGATACTAACTGGAAAAATTAATAAATACATACGAAGATGAAATACCGCAAGCTAGGAAGAACAAACTGGAAAGTCAGCGAGATCGGATACGGCATGTGGGGAATGGCCGGATGGTCAGGCTCTGATGATGAGGAGTCGTTCAACTCCCTTCAGATGGCCGCAGATCTCGGATGTAATTTCTTCGATACTGCCTGGGGCTACGGCGCCGGGAAAAGCGAAAGCCTGCTAGGCCAGCTCATAAGAGCCAACAAAGGGAAAAAGCTCTATACCGCAACCAAGATACCCCCAAAGAATTTCAAATGGCCTGCAAGACCAGAGTATACTCTCGATGACTGCTATCCCCCGGACCATATTGAGGAATATGTGGAAAAGAGCCTTAAGAATGCCGGCCTGGATTCGTACGACATCATGCAGCTTCATACCTGGGATGACGGCTGGCTTAAGGATGAAAGAGGTTTGAAAAAAATGGCTGAGCTGAAGGAGCAGGGACTTTTTCATGCCATAGGTTTAAGCCTGAACCGCTGGGAGCCATGGAATGGAGTGAAAACTGTTAAGACAGGACTTATTGATACGGTGCAGGTTATCTATAATATCTTCGATCAGAATCCCAAAGACGAGCTTTTCCCTGCATGCCGCGAGAAGAATGTAGGAGTCATTGCAAGGGTGCCCTTTGATGAAGGAACTCTTACCGGAACACTTACAAAAAAGAGCAAATGGCCCGAGGGTGACTGGCGGAATACATATTTTGTTCCGGAGAACCTGATCCCGAGTGTTGAACATGCAGATGCTCTCAAGCCGCTGGTTCCGGAAGGAATGACAATGCCCGAAATGGCACTTCGCTTCATACTCGGGGAACCGACTGTATGCACAATCATTCCGGGAATGCGAAAGACGCGTCATGTAAGCAGTAATCTGGCCGCCTCCGATGCCGGGCTCCTTGATCCTGTTCTCATGAAAGAACTTGAAAAACACCGCTGGGACCGTAAACCCCAGAAGTGGTCGCAGTAGAAATGTCGTGCAGGTCTTGCGGTCGTGCAGGTCTTGCAGGTCTTGAACGACTTGCACGACTTGCATGACTTGCACGACTTGCATGACTATTTCAATACATCAGTAAAAAAAGCCTTCATTTCAGCGGCATAGTAAACACCGTATTTATAAAAAGTATCCTTTGTCCTCTGATCGGGCTTCCAGTCAAAAAAAGCATGATTTGCACCTCCGACCTGGACATACTGAACCCTCTGACCTTTCTTTACCAGTGCATCAACATACTCCTTAACTGGCTCATCCTTTATCAGCATGTCGTTTGTGCCCCGGGTCAGATATTGAGGAACAGCTCTCTCCTTTGCATCGGGAATATTTGCTAGGGGAGCAATTGCATCCTTCCAGGTATCATCAGCAGCAGGATCTTCAGAATAATGATTCAGAAGCTGTCCGCCGAAAACGCCGTATGAGGGAGCTGCAGCCTTTATTGAAGCCATCATTTCATTCCGGACCTGTTCAACCGTTTTGTTTTTCGGCATATATGAAGGCATGAATTCAAAAACCCCTTTTGTCTTTCCAAAGCCTCCGCTGCCAATCTTGTTTGCCAGCAGTGATGCAGCTGCCGAGAGATGACCTCCTGCGCTGTCTCCTGTCAGACCGATCCTTGAAGGATCAATTCCATATTCTGCTGCATGCTCAATGATATGGGCAACTGCACCGTAAACGTCCTCGATGAGGTTAGCCATCGAATTACCAGTTGCGTCGCCGTCAGCTTTTCCGGCCCAGCGGTAATCAATGCTTGCAACAACAAATTTGCCCCCTTTTGTCAGCTCCCTGGCAAGTCCGCGCATTATATCTTCGTCATTTGAAGTCCAGCCGCCTCCGTGAATTATAACTATACATGGCAGGTTCTTTGCCTTCTTTGGCATATAAACATCATATTTCAATTGTTTTACGCCCGGTTTTGCATAAAACACATCATGGATCACCTTAACATGTTCAACTGCCGTTTTCTCAATAAACGATACTCCTATGTTCATATCCATGTTTACGGTTACCTTGAACGGTGACGAGGAAAATTCATGATACATGTTGCCCCACCTGCCTTTTACCGAGTAATAACCTGCGTCAACCACATAACCCGGTGAAGGTGTTGCAGTTACAGTCAGAACGGTGCCTGCAGCGTATTTGCCGTCTGAAGGCAGGGCCGGACTGACACTGAAAGTTCCGTTGACCGGCTGATCGGTATTTACAGTGAATGACTGTGAAAATAATGAACCAGGTACAACAACGGTCATCAGGATTCCTGATGCAATTGATCTTAATATATTTTTCTTCATGATTTATGGTTTTTCTATATGACCCTAAAAGTATGATTTTGTATGACATGATATATTTTCCCCGGATGATTCATCAAATAGAATCTGAAACTTTATCTTTGAAAACCGGTTCGTTCATTTAATTCAATAATAAAATCTATCCTTTATGATCAAGGAAATTACTCTTCAGGAATTGAATCCTTCTCATTTCATCGATGAGAAGGTTAATGAGATCAGGAACACAGCAGGAAACGGCACCGCCATAAACGCACTGTCGGGAGGCGTTGATTCCTCGGTTGTAACCATGATAGGCCATAAGGCGCTCGGGAAGAATCTGAAAACTGTATTTATCGATAACGGTATTATGAGGGAAGGAGAACCTGTCAGGGTTGCAGGACTTTTCAAAAAACTTGGTGTGGAAGTGGAGATTGTTGATGCGAAAAGCGAGTTTTTCTCCGCACTGAAAGGCATAACCGACCCTGAGGAGAAGAGGGAAGCCATAACCCAGACATTTTATAAAAACGTATTCGGCAGAATCGTAAGGGAGAGCGGTGCAAAATATCTTCTGCAGGGAACCATACTCACGGATGTTGACGAAACAGTCGCCGGAATCAAGCGCCAGCATAATGTCTTTGAGCAGCTTGGTATTGATCCGCAGGCTGCGTTCGGATATAAGATAATTGAACCTTTAATTCAGCTCCGCAAGGAGGGGGTCAGAAAGGTTGGACAGGCTGCCGGACTTCCACCTGAGGTTTTCAACAGGATACCATTCCCCGGACCTGCATTATCTGCCCGTGTGATTGGAGAAGCCACACCGGAAAGGATAGAAACTGTCCGTAAGGCAACAGTAATAGTTGAAGATATCCTTAAGGAGAGCGGCGCCTTTCAGTATATGGCAATACTTCACAATGACCGTGTGACAGGCATGCGTGACGGGAAGAGGGATTTCGGCCAGCAGATCGAAATCAGGTGCTGGGACAGCAGGGATGCGCGTGAGGGAAAACCTACAAACCTTCCATTCAATACCCTACTGAAACTTGCTGATGAAATAACTAAAAAGGTTCCGGGAATTGTCAGCGTAACCTATAATATAGCCTCCAAGCCGCCCTCCACTATAGAAGCAGTATAATAAAGCAACTGTACCTCAGGCAGACAGTAGAGCATAAATGACTCAGGAAAATCACTACGAACTGGCCAGTAAACTGAAGCCCGGGAGGATAATTCTTCCTGTAATCATCAGCCTTGGTGTTGTAGCCTGGTTTATAATCAGGGAGATAGACACAGAGACCCTGAGCAGATTGAGCTTTACATGGAAATCAGTCTTCTGGCTGTTTATTGCCTGGTGCTGTATGATAGGAAGGGACCTCGGCTACATGATCAGGATAAGGATTCTCTCTGAAAATGACCTGACATGGAGACAGGCTTTCAGGGTCATCATGCTGTGGGAGTTCACCTCGGCAATATCGCCTTCAACGGTCGGAGGAACTGCACTTGCAGTTGTATTCATTCATAAAGAGGAGATTTCAGTCGGAAGAAGCACCTCAATTGTACTGGCCACCTCGTTTCTCGATGAACTCTTTTTTGTAATTATGCTGCCGGTTCTCCTTTTGATAATCGGAGGTGATATCCTGTTCACGACTTCCCTTCAGGGCACCGGGGCGGCTCTCCTGAATAACCTGCTTATCGTAACGCTGATCGGATATGCAGTTATTCTTGCATGGGTGCTGTTCGTAGGTTACGGGTTGTTCATCGACCCGGACAAGATCCGTAAATCCCTGATATACTTTTTTCGCCTCCCGTTACTGCGGAGGTGGAGTAATTCAGCTGTTAAGGCAGGTGACGACATTGTTGAAAGCTCCCATGTCCTCAGGCACAAACCTGCCTCCTTCTGGCTTAAGGCAGGTCTGGCAACATTTCTTTCATGGACATCCAGGTACTGGGTTGTAAATGCTATACTTATGGCATTCTATGCAGTAAACGATCATTTCCTGATATTTGCAAGGCAGCTGGTGACATGGATCATGATGATAATCAGTCCGACTCCCGGCGGCAGCGGCTTTGCAGAAGTTATTCTGGGCAGATATACCTCAGATGCGATTCCTGCTGATCCCGCATATACCGGCAGCATTGCACTTGCCATTGCAATCATCTGGCGAATAATAAGTTATTACCCGTATCTGATCATAGGAGCCTCAATTGTACCGGGATGGCTCCAGAAGAAATTTAAGCGTCCGGTATCAAAAAAGAAATAGTTTTTATAACTTAGAATTCTCTAAAACCGACCGTTATCTTAACAACTTATGAGTGAGAAGATCCTGAAGGCTCTGATGGAATTATTTGCGCTTATCGTCAAGCAGGACGGCGGTATGATCCTCGATGAGCGCGAATATGTCCTTGACTTCCTTACAAAACAGCTGACGCAGGAGAGTGTTAAGGAGTACCTGGCACTTTTCGATGAACATGCCGGACCAGTTATTGACCGGCCGGCAGAAAAGACAGGAGTAGCTCCATCAGTCAGAGATTCAGTAAAGATTCTGGGTATATGCAAGAAAATCAACAAGACACTTAACCAGGAACAGAAAGTGGTTGTCCTGGTGAGGCTGTACGAACTTGTAAATGCCGACCGCCGCTTCACTCCCCAGAGGATGAATATCATAAATACAGTTGCTGAAGTATTTAAAATATCGTCTGATGAATTTGCAGCGACTGAGCAGTTTGTAATGAATAATGACCCCGAAAACCTGAAGAATCCTGCGATCAGGGTCATGGTGCCCGGGAAAGAGGAGTGCGAACTCTGCAACAGGCTGGTTACCGGATACCAGGACGCTATAATATGTTTCCTGAGAATAACAAGTGTGGATCTCTACTTCCTTAAATATATCTCACCTGAACAGCTTTACCTGAACGGATTACCTATTCGACCCGGGCAGGTTTATTCATTTGCCAAGGGCGGATCTGTAAAATCATCACAGGGGCGTGCAATATATTACAGCGATATCAGCTCCACATTTCGGTCCGATTTGATAATTCAAAAGCTTTCACTGACCGCAGAAAATCTTTCTTATGTTTTCAGTGACGGTATACCGGCTGTGGATAATATCAGCTTTTCAGTTGAGGAAGGGAAAATGATAGGGATCATGGGGGCAAGCGGTTCAGGGAAAACCACGTTGATGAACCTGCTGAGCGGTATCATGACCCCTACCTCGGGAAGCATTAAAATTAACGGACTTGATATAATAAAAGACAAGTCTGCCCTGGAGGGAGTGCTAGGATATGTCCCACAGGACGATCTCCTGGTTGAAGATCTGACCGTTTTTGAAAATCTTTATTATGCGGCAAGGCAGTGCTTCAGGGAAAAATCAAAAAAGGAGATCACCAGGCTGGTAGTCCATACCCTTGCAAATCTCGGATTACTTGAGAAACGCGACCTTAAGGTAGGTTCGATTTTAAAAAATATTATAAGCGGCGGCCAGAGAAAAAGGCTCAATATAGCACTCGAGCTGATACGAGAACCACTGATACTTTTTCTTGACGAGCCTACCTCCGGATTATCATCGCGCGATTCTGAAAATCTCATGGACCTCCTCAGGGACCTTACCCTGAAAGGCAAGCTCGTTATCACAGTGATACATCAGCCTTCGTCTGAGATATTCAAGATGTTCGATAAGGTGCTTATACTCGATCAGGCAGGGAGTCTTGCCTATTTCGGCAATCCTGTCGATTCAATCATTTATTTCAAGACACATGATGCTCTGATAAATGCCAACGTGGGGGAGTGCCCTTCATGCGGAAATGTAAATCCCGAAATTATATTCAATATAATTGAAACACAGGTTGTTGATGAATACGGAAAATATACCGAGAAAAGAAAAGTCAAACCAAGGGAGTGGGCTGAGCGTTTCAGAGAAAAGTATCAGTTCGTAAAAATACCCGACGTTAAAGAGCCGCCACACAGCAACCTGCAAAGACCAGGATTGATAAAACAGTTCCTGATATACCTTGAAAGGGATGCCAGGAGCAAAATTGCCAACAGCCAGTATATTCTGCTTACTTTTCTTGAAGCTCCTGTTCTTGGATTCATACTCTCATTCATCATCCGCTATATTCCTGATCCCGATTCAACGCTGTACATGTTCGCTGAAAACGAAAATATCCCCATCTATATTTTCATGAGCATTATAGTTTCTCTTTTCCTCGGGCTTACCATCAGCGCTGAAGAGATATTCCGTGACAGAAAGATCCTCAAAAGGGAAAGATTCCTTAACCTCAGCAGAACGAGTTACCTTTTTGCTAAAATAACCATCCTGCTTTTCATCTCGGCCTTACAGGCAACCACCTTCCTGGCAATAGCAAACCCGATACTGGGAATAAAGGGATTGTTTTTCCAGTACTGGACTGCCCTCTTTGCAACAGCATTCTGTGCCAATATGATAGGCCTTAACATATCAGCATCCTTTAATTCTGCGATAACAATATATATTGTGATCCCCCTGCTGATAATACCCATGATGGTACTCAGCGGCGCAATGTTTCCATTTGATAAGCTTAACCGTACGATCGGAAGCGTTGAGAAAGTTCCCGTGATAGCTGAGCTTATGCCGACACGCTGGACCTACGAGGCGCTTATGGTTTCGCAGTTCAAGGATAACAGGTACAGCAGAGTTGAATACAACCAGCAGAAAGAGACCTATTATGTTCTGCAGAAAAAAATAAGCATTGCAGATTTCAACAAGGTCCACAGGATACCCGAACTAAACAGGGCTCTTGAAACAACAATGGAAGAATTCCGGGGTTCTGAAAAGAGCTACACCAGGCTTCCCCTCCTTAAAAATGAGCTTAAAAGGATGTCCGAAATCTATAATGTACCTCCTTTCAGGTATACTGAATCACTTACTGAAGAGGGTTATAATCCTTCAATCGGTGATTCGGTAAGTTCCTATCTGAAGAGGCTCGACAGGCTGTTCAGCGATGCTTTGAACTCTGCCAGTGAACGCAAAGACAGGTTTTATAATCTTAACACAGAAAAACTAAACAAGCTAAGAAATGAAAACTATAATTACAAACTGGAAGAAATAGTGACAAAATACTATGAGCGGAAAAAAATACTCTTCTATAAAAACAGCATAGTACAAAACATTGATCCCATATACCTTGAGCCCTATGAAAGATGGTTCCTCGGATTCCGGACACATTTTTATTCACCCTCCAAAATTATTTTCGGTATTCATACTGATACATTCACATTCAATATTGTCCTTGTCTTGCTAAGTACCGTAATTCTTTTTTTGATACTCTATTACGAGCTCCTTGCCAGAGTTATAAGATTCTTTGAAAAAATCAGGTTTCGAAAGAAAAATAATAAGAAGCTGAAGCCGAAATTTTATATCTTTGTATTAATCTTATTTTCACTATGATGAAAGGGGGGATCTTCATTTTGGTGCTGGCAGCTCTGATTGCCGGTTTTTCGTGCAGAAACTCGGGTAACACTGCTAAAGAATTTGTTTTTCCCGAAGCTGATACAGTTCCTGCCGGAGAAGCTGAAAAACTAAGCGCCGAAGCTATCGCCGAGATCTCCAGGAACATATCTTCTCCTGTGGAAATAGCAAACCTGCTTCAGCTTCTCGAAGTGCCTTACTCTCCAGAATACCTGGCTTCTTCGATAGATGCAAACAAGCAGGAAACAGCTTTCTCCAAAGCTCTTACACTTGGAATCCTGGGCGCCGACCTCGGCTACCTGAACATGTACGAAAAAACAGGGAGCTCCATAGATATCCTTTCCTCGATCAGAAAGCTCGCAGAAGGGCTCAGGGTGGGACAGTTCTTTGACTTTGAAACTATTAAGAGGCTCTCTCTGAATAAATCGAACCTCGATTCGCTTCTTTTCCTTTCAATCGATTCCTATACAAAAATCGATCAGTATCTGCGTAACGACAACCGCGGGCAGCTTTCAGCCCTGATGATAATAGGTGTATGGACTGAAGCACAGTATCTTGCGACACAGGTTGTAAGGAGATACTCCGACACTAGGCTGAAAGATCGTATCGGTGAACAGAAGATCATACTAAATGACCTTATAATGCTTGCAAGCCCTTACTGCAGCAAGGATTCCCAGTTTACGGAACTCTGCAAAGACCTTCAGAAAGTAAAAGAAGAATACCGCGATGTGAAAATAACCTATACCCTTGGTGAACCTGTAAGCATTGAAAAGGACGGAGGACTGGTGATCGAACAGACCGAAACAAGCGTAGTGGAAATGACCGATGAACAATTATCGGGAATTATAAACGTTACAAAAATAATTCGCGACAGACTGATATCAAACAACTAACATGAAAAAACATCTTGCCATATTGGTATTGTTGATCGCAACAGGGATACTGGCAGCAGGACAAACAACCGATCCGCTTGTCAGCAATTGTTTATCCACAACCGGCCCGAATGCAAAATACCTCAAGGATTTCCGGATCCAGCTTGGCAAAGCAGCAGGTACCAATGAATTCAGGTATAAAGCCCAGATGTCGCTCTGGAAAAATACGAAGTACAGGTTTACAATGTGCAATGCCGAAAACTCTGAAGGCAAGCTTATCCTTACCATCAAGGATGACGCTAATAAACAGGTTCTTTCATCATACGACCCAAAAACCGGGAAAACATACCCTTATGTTGACTTCATTTGCAACCGAAGCGGTATATATCAGATCAGCTTCGATTTTACCGATGGACAACCGGGATCGGGAGTAGGCGTCGTTTCAATGGTAAAATGAGCTGTTCACAGTACCAATAGCACGTGAATCATAATAACAAGCAGAAAAAATCCTGAAAACATTATCTCAGGTATCAATCTCTTCTTTTCAAAAACAAAATAATGAGCCAGGATATAACAGACAGGAATGCCCGCGAGGTAAATCATTTCTGTCGATGCAGAGGGTAAAAAGAAATAAATTACCATTCCGATCAATAACAACCAGAGCATAAGAAAAAACGTTTTGCGCGATTTGATCTTTTTCGTGCTCATCTTCATAATAAGAAAGACCGAACTTATCAGTGACATCAGCCCCAGAAGAACAGAAGTAATTATTGTCAGCCTCGTAAAATCGTATCCCCCTGTTTCTCCGAAAAGATTGTATCTTATTTCAGAGAAATATTTGCTGATGTCTTTACCCAGAACATAAAATATTCCCAGTAAAAGAATATAAGGAGTTATCAATCCTAAGAGCGCTATTACCGGCTCCTTAAAGCTTCCTGTCCTGAGAAGCGCGATACCTATAATCAAAAGAAGTCCGAACCATATCAGGTTCATGTAAAACATGCTTCCGATGCTGATAAGAATGCCGGCATCAAAGAAATTGAAGGCAGTTCCGGACATTCTGTACGTTTCCATTATCCGCATAACTGCAATCATCAGTAAAAGTGCTGCCGGGAGAACAGGGTTAAGTACGCGGCACCCTGGGAACAGTCCACAAATAAGGGTATACAACAATGCGGGCAGAAAAGTCCTTTCGTTTATAAAGAAGACTGAGGTGTTAAACCAGGTAATAAGAAATAACATCGCTGTCATTATAACAAAAGAGAATATCACTCCTGCCAGAGGATGTGTACCGATCATGGATTTCAGAATACCGTATAGCGGCATGGGGCTGGTTTCATAAACAGCCTGTTCTTGCAGCTGAGGATCAATAAATGCACTTATCCATAACCCTGTTAACGCCAGAGCTATCAAAAATATGACTCCGGGACCAGTCCCCCTGAAGAACTTTAAAAACATATGTATTAAAGATCAAAGCCGATATCAGTCCTGTAATAAACCTTATCAAATGAAATGAGCTTCGCATTCATGTAAGACCCCTGCAAAGCTTCCTGCATTGTGTTACCCCACGAGCTTACTGCTATCACCCTTCCTCCCGATGTCACTACTTTGTTATCAGAGATTTTTGTTCCGGAATGGAACAGAACACAGTCCTTTACAGAGTCAAGTCCTGAGATCTCTTTTCCCTTGTCATAATGCCCGGGGTACCCTCCTGAAGTCAGCATAACGGTTGTAACATACCTTTCATCCGTCTTAATAACCCTCTCCGAAAGATTTCCTTCTGCAACACCTTCCATCAGCTCAAACAGATCTGATTTGATCCTTGGTATGGTAACCTCAGATTCGGGATCGCCAAGACGGGCATTATACTCTATAACATAAGGATCGCCATTAACATTCATAAGGCCGAAAAAGATAAATCCCCTGTACACAATTCCATCCTCCGCCAGCCCATTTATAGTCGGCTCAATGATCCTGAGCGCCACCTTATTCATAAACCCTGCAGTTGCAAAAGGAACCGGCGATACAGCTCCCATTCCTCCAGTATTGAGTCCTGTATCAGCAATTCCGACTCTCTTATAATCCTTTGCTTCAGGAAGGAGCTTGTATGTCTTTCCGTCGGTAACCACAAAAACAGATATTTCAATGCCCTTAAGGAACTGCTCAATAACAACCCTGTTACCGGCTGATCCGAATTTCCCTTCGGTCATAGCTTTCACTTCATTTATTGCATCCTGAAGGTCATTAAGGATCACGACCCCCTTACCTGCTGCAAGACCGTCAGCCTTAATCACATAAGGAGGGCTGAAGGACTTCAGGAATTCATGGGCTTCATTTAAGGTTGAATGGTCGAAGCTTCTGTAGGCTGCTGTCGGTATTTTATACCTTGTAAGAAAATCTTTCGCAAAATCCTTGCTTCCTTCAAGCCTGGCTGCCGATCGGTCAGGACCGATTACCGGAATGTTCTTCAGTAAATTATCATCCCTGAAGAAGTCGGCTATCCCTGCTACAAGAGGAGCCTCGGGTCCCACTATGACCATTTTAATATTATTGCTGAGAACAGCTTTCCTTATCTCTTCAAAATTCTCAGGATCAACCGGCAGGTTGGTTGCGTTCAGAGATGTGCCTGCATTACCGGGAGCTACAAATAATCCGGTAACCTTCCTGCTCTGTTTCAGCTTCCAGGCCAGGGCATGCTCCCTGCCGCCAGACCCAAGAATCAGAATATTCATTTTAAAACAGATTAAAGCATCTCAAAAGTAGCATTTCGAGATGAAAAACAAAATGCTGTGCTGTTATAATAATTCGAATCTGAATCCTCTTGCCAGGGAGTCTGAAATAAATGATTCGAGCCATTCGGTACAGGTTGACTGCGGTGAGTCATGCAGAACAATGACTGACCCGGGTCTTAAGCGTCTGTTCAATATTCTCAGCGATTCTTCAGGAGCGAAACGGGGGTCAAAATCATAGACCATAAGTTCCCACATGACAATACGGTACATTTTCCTGATCTCCCAATATTGCCCGAAAGTAATGTGGCCGTATGGAGGACGGAAATATTTGTCAGAGGTCAGTTCCCTGGCTGCTTTCACATTTTCAATATATTCTGCTGCGGGTGTTTTCCAGCCGTCGAGATGCCTGTATCCATGATTTCCTGTCAGGTGCCCGGCATCTCTTATCCTGTTCATCAGGCCGGGATTCTGCCTGGCGGATTCGCCGGAACAAAAAAATACGGCTTTTATATTGAACTTATCAAGTATTTCCAGTATTGCCGGAGTGGACGCCCGGGAGGGTCCGTCATCAAAAGTCAGGCATACTGCATTACCCGGGATTTTGATCCTGGATACAACTGAAGGAAATATGATCCCGGTAAGCGGGAAAGGCCTGAAGAACCTCATTATGCGTTATTTTCCGGAGTAAAGAGCGCCGTAATAAAGATTCATCATCGGCTCTATACTGCTTATAAGAGATTCATCTTTCAGATCCATAGCCAGACGATAGATATCAAGTATCGCCTGCATGTTTATTCCTATAGAGTAATCGAGACCATACCTCCTGTCAGCGCTTAAGGAAATTGCATAATCAAGGTATTCCTTTGAATAATCAATTATATCCGAAATCAGCTTTTTTCCTTCCTCACTTTTTCCAACCCGCAGAAGGATCTCTGCAGGTCCGATTGAAAAGAAATCATGAGGCATCTTCTCTGCCGGAACAATTTCCAGAGCCTTGTAAGCTGCTTCAACAGCCTTTGTGGTATCTCCGTATTCAAGAAGCTCCTTCCCCAGGTTGCCGAAAATCCTTCTGAAATTGCTGAACATCCTCTTGTTGTTTTCATCAAGATAGACTGACGGATCGCCGGCATTGCCCCATTTGAATTTATTCATCATGTTATCGTACATCACATAGGGATCAATCATTCCGAATTCACCCTGGTCCGATACATCGGTTTTGACCGGGACAATCCTGTATGCCATTCCTTCCTGAATAAAGAATTTCTCAAGTCCTTTATACTGGCTTGAAGGCACTGTGGTTGAGAAATAGACCGGCCTGTTCCATTTGTTTGTTGCGAGAAGGTCCATCATTGCAAGGTCGCCCTTAAAGGCGTCTCCGTCGGTATATTCCCATACAATGGGTGAAAGGATCCTGTCCCTGAAATATTTTTTTACAGTTCCGTTTGCCAGAACCAGCGAGGTATCAACATCTATAATGAACTTATTTGCAGGCAGGTAATTGAGGTAATCACCCTGGCCGCTGTAATCGATCATGTAATTCCTGTCATCCATGCCTGCAAACTGAACTATCTCTCCTATCCTGACAGGAGTCTCAATGCGCTTGACTACCGGAAGTTGTGTTCTTATCCCGTCCATGTATTTATCATTGCCGAGGGTAAGAGGCATGGGATCCGAATCAAAGGCCTTCAGCTTCATCATCTCTATGTACCATCCTGCCTGTATATAGCTTAGATTGGCCACCCTGACATCTGATCTTATCCCCTCGACATCCTGCACATACCACACCGGGAATGAATCATTGTCGCCGTAGGTGAACAATATGCTGTTTGGAGCAGTGGATTCAAGGTAGTTGGCTCCTATATCCCTTGCCGTATACCTTCCAGACCTGTCATGGTCATCCCAGTTTTCAACTGCCATCAGCAGAGGACCTGCGGATATAAGTACCAGCAGAGTGATTGCTGCAGCAACTTTATGCTTCAGGAATCTTTCAAGGAGTTCATACACAAACATAAATCCTGTTCCGATCCAGACCGCAAATGCATAAAATGAACCAACATAAGCATAGTCGCGTTCACGGGGCTGGTTCGGCGACTGGTTCAGATATAAAATAATTGCAAGACCGGTCATGAGGAAAAAGGTCATTATGAGCCAGAAACCTTTATTGTCCTTCCTATACTGCCAGAACATTCCGGCAAGCCCAATGAGAAGTGGTAAAAAGTAATATTTATTTCTGCCGGGGTTGTTTATCAGGTCTTCAGGAACTATATCACTTCTGCCGAGCCTGGCTTCATCGATGAACCTGATGCCGCTTATCCAGTTTCCATGGAGGTCGTTCCCGTTTCCCTGGACATCATTCTGCCTGCCGGCAAAATTCCACATGAAGTATCTCATGTACATGAAACCGACCTGGTACCGGAAAAAGAAACGGAGATTTTCTCCGAATGTGGGACAGATGATCGTCTCTTTACCCGAACTTGTGCTGTAAGTGTACCTTCTTCCTTTGATTTTCCCCCATTGCTTATATACCGCCTCATGATCGGGCTCGATGCTGTACATCCTGGGAAAAACAGTGGTGAACTCCTTGCTGTATTTGTATTCCGGATGATAATATGGAACATATTTCCCGTTTATCCTGTTATATCCGCTTATAACTCTTTTAACATCTACCGGAGGGGCGCTGTAATAAGGCCCGTGAAGCTTTGGAGAGCTTCCGTACTGCTGCATATTTATATAATATGCAAGCGAAAAAATATCTGAAGGATTATTCTGGTTCATCGGGGGTTTTGCCGATGATCTGATCATGATCATTGCATATGATGAATGACCTATCATTATTACAGTGAGGCAGGTCAGTATATAATTAAGGATCACCCTGTTATTTCTGAGAGAGTATCTTATGCCAAAGACAAGGAGAACAGCCAGGCTTACAAGGAATGCAAGGAGACCCGTATTGTAGGGCAGACCTATCACATTTACGAAAAGCAGTTCAAACCATCCTGCAACCTTCGGCACTCCCGGTATCACGATAAAAACCATGAACCCGAGCAGCAAGACTGAAATAATAAGTGTATAAATTACACTTCTTTTTGTGATTTCAAACTTCCTGAATGAGAATACAAAAACAAGTACCGGAAGGACCAGCAGGTTGAGCCTGTGTATCCCGAGACCCAGCCCCATTATATATGCAATAAGTATGATCCATCGGCCCGAGGATGGCTGATCAGCCTCTTCCTCCCACTTGAGCATGGCCCAGAAAACCAGTCCGACACAGAGTGATGAAAGTGCATACAGTTCACCCTCAACTGCAGAAAACCAGAAAGTGTCAGAAAAAGTGAAGGCCATTGAACCGAGGAGTCCGCTTCCGATAATTGCCGGTATATGTCTTGATTCCAGTGGAGTATTCCGCGTGAATACCCTCCGTACCAGATGAGTGATAGTCCAGAAAAGAAACAGGATTGCAAACGCACTGCAGATTCCTGAAAGCATGTTTACCGTAAGTGCTGCCTTTGAAGCATCGCCTCCTGCAAACAGGGTGGCTATCCTGGCGATCATGAGGAAAAGCGGTGCTCCGGGAGGATGACCTACCTGGAGCCTGAAGCCCGACAGGATGAACTCGCCGCAGTCCCAGAAGCTGACTGTAGGTTCAACAGTGAGAAGATAAACGACAGATGATAAAAGAAACATGAACCAGCCTGTAATGTTGTTCCATCGCCGGTATGTTCTCCATACTGAATCCATAGTAACTGTATTAAATGAAAAACAAATAACGTAAAAAATTAACAGATGGTCTCAACCGCTGACCTATTTAACATCATTTTAACCCGATGAATCGCCATGGCTTTCCGACCCATGGTTCTCCTGCATAATCAATTCCTATCCTTGGCCCGCTTTTAACTGCAGGCTTAAAACCACTCTCTTCAACCCACATCCGTACTGAAGTGGTCAGGTCTTCACCATAGAATGAACCGTCAATCTTCAATGCCCTGGTCAGCTTTCCGGGCCCCTCATAACCTGTTATTCCTCTGATAAGTGCTGCCTGCGGATCTCCTGCGGGGC